>Ga0210377_10003633_pt1 | contig 13218 bp, 16 predicted proteins | sample PLM4_65_b1redo_FD_155480 | JGI IMG/M metagenome (GOLD analysis project Ga0210377, IMG submission 155480) | Groundwater sediment microbial communities from an aquifer in East River, Colorado, USA - PLM4_65_b1 redo | ecosystem: Environmental > Terrestrial > Soil > Riparian zone | place: USA: East... | reverse complement strand
GGCTGGAATTGCTGGGCATCCCCGATGTGGGCGCGCTCAACCACGCTGTGCGCGAAGGCCGGGCCCGCGAGTTGATTCTGGTGGCGGAAGCGCTGCACGAAGCCGCCTTCGCGGACATGGCCGATGCCATTGTGGCCCGCAAGCCGCGTGTCCGGCTGGCCCTGCTGGCCGGGCCGTCGTCGTCGGGCAAGACCACCTCCAGCAAGCGGCTGGCGATCCAGCTCATGGCGCACGGGCTGAAACCGTATCCCATTGGCCTCGACAACTATTTCGTGGATCGGGATCGCACCCCGCTCAACGAGCGCGGCGAATACGATTACGAGCATCTCCACGCGGTCGATCTCGACATGTTCAATGATCACCTGCTGCGCCTGATGGATGGCCAGGAGGTTCGCCTGCCGCGCTACAATTTCCAGACGGGGATTCAGGAGCAGGGCGAGACGATCCAGCTTTCATCAGACCATATCATCATCATTGAGGGCATTCACGGCCTCAACCCGGAACTGGCACGCGAGCATGTCGAAGAGCGCGTCTTCCGGCTGTACGTTTCGTGCCTCACCCAGTTGAACATTGATCGCCACAACCGCATCCCCACCACCGATGTCCGCCTGCTGCGCCGCATTGTCCGCGACGCCGCCACGCGGGGTTACTCGGCGCTGGACACGCTCTCGCGCTGGCGGGTTGTCCGCGAAGGCGAAAACCGCTGGATATTCCCGTATCAGGAACACGCCGATATGATGCTCAATTCGTCGCTGGTCTACGAATTGGCCGTCCTGCGCCCTCTCGCCGAGCCGCTGCTGCTGCAAATCGAGCCATCATCGCCGCACTACGTGGAAGCCAAGCGCCTGCTGGCCTTTCTGGCGTGGGTCGAGCCGCTGCGCCAGCCGGGCCTGATCCCCGGCAACTCGCTCCTGCGCGAATTTATCGGCGGCGGCGTGTTGGAAGATTACACCACCGGCAGGCCCAATCACAGCTGACCCGCGCCGCGAAATAATGGCGCGTTTTGTGACACGTGTGACAGCGTTTCGTGACCGTTTCGTGACATTTTCGGCGTAACGATTGGCCTGATTCGTTGGCGTGTGAGCCTCTCCTGTGGAAGATGACGCTGTGCGCGTGTTGTGAATTTCCAACGCCGAAAAATCAACAGGGCGATCTCGCCGAGATCGCCCCGTTTCGTTTCTTTGTTCACCCCATCGTAGTCATTGAGCTACACGTCCTAGCAGGCAAGGTCCTCAAGCGAGCGTATCATCGAAAAATAGTTGTCTGATGTTTCTTTAAGAACCTAAAACAGCCGCTATCTTCCGAAATAAACTGCTTGACGCCAGATGCTTTGAAAAAGTAGTCGATGTTCCTGCGTCGCCTACAGCCTAAACCTTTGGTCGTGGCCCAAACGGTTTTGTTCCGAAAAGGACTTCCTTCAGTGAGCAATCGGAGATTTTCTTCGGCAAAGCCGAATCCGAGAAACACAATCTTGCTGGCGCATTCGATTTGGGGGAGAACGTTGTCGCTATATAACCGCTTGGCAGTTTCTCTAGCTCCTTGCAATTCGATCCGCTTATCGGCTGTTTGGAGGGCTTCCATATTGAGGACTCCATAATCAACAGCGTCTGAATGCTTGAATTTCCAAAAGTAGGGTTGAGCAGGAAGGCCGTAGATGTGATACCAATAGATACTGCCTCCACCTTCTTGGCTCTGAAGCATCCATTTACCGACTGCCATTTCGTCGTGCTCATGGAATTCACTTCTTAATTTACAATGTAGGAAATACTCTAGCGACCTATCGTAATTGAAGGTGATAAAGGCGATATTGTTTTTCTCAAATTCCTCAAGACTGCGTGGTTTCATAGCCTCCCATAGAATCTCATACCAATTTAACGATAGGGGAGTCAGTTTCGATTTCTTTTCTGCTTCAAGAATGACTCCTGCAATCGCAGTTTTCCCAATTCGTAAGGCTTCAGTATCTTTGTTTTGTTCTTTTTTGATCAGGTAGTGATCAATGGTTTCCTTCTGTTCCATAAATTCATCACGAACTCGAATCCGTTCGTTCTTAACGATATTTAGGCTCTCCCAAGTAATGTTTCCAATACGATCTTGGCAAAGTACGTCTAGGATTCTTGTCTTATACTGATTGCCCAATGGAAAGCCATAATGCGCACTGGCTCCCGCGCCTAGAATAAACACTGTTGGCTCTGTAATCATCTGTTCTTTCACCTCATACCGATTAGTATTGATCGCCTGTTGCTACCATCTAATACGCGAAATCAGGGTGGCAGAAAAGACGGCAGGATATACTGTGAATATCCTGCCGTCTTTTACCACATTTAATCTATTGAGATCACTTCAACCCCCCCCGTATACGGCCTCAATACCTTCGGTACTGCCACCCAGCCATCCTTCTGCTGGTAATTCTCCAGTATCCCAATCACCACCCTTGGCAGTTAAGCCGCCTCAACATGGATCGACTTGACTCCTAGCGAAGCCAATAGTTCCGTCAGGATTTCCCATGTCATTAGAATCGCGGAGACACGGAAAACCGGATGGCGCGGAAGGCTTCCGCGCTGTCCGCCGTTCCGACCCTCCGCGTTTCTAACCTCGCGCCGCTGGCTACGCCGCCTCCACATGGATCGACTTGACCCCCAGCGACGCCAACAGTTCCGTCAGGATTTCCCACGTCAACGGAAAGTCAGGCGTGTCCCCCGCGCCAATGGCGCCTAGCGCGTCCATCATTGCCCGAATGTTCGGGATGTCGGCGGATGATTCTGTCAGTTCGAGCAGCCCATCCTCTGACCAACGCACGAGTTCAGCCAGTCCCAAACGCTTGTTGAGATAATCAATGATTTTCTGTGCGATGAGTTCCTGCGTGATCATGGCGCAGGGACGCCAATCGGCTCAGGGATAGGCTGCCCATGCGCGAGCGCCGCTTCCAGCCACAGCCGCTTGGCGTCATCGATCATGGGCCGGATTTCTTCCCATTCGTCCACTTCGGTCATGCAGCCCGGCAGTTCCTTGATCTGGACAAACCACGCGCTATCGTCGGGGATTATCTCGATGGTGTAGGGCAACGCTAGATAATATTCAAGCGTCCGATTCATCAGGTTCTTCCCAATAGGCGTTCATCTACCAGAGGCGCAATCGTGATCTTGCTCTCAAAACGCCGGAAATCTTCGACATTATGCGTGATAAGCGTGTCAATTCCGTAGGCCAGCATTGTGGCGACAATGTTGGCGTCATGCACTTGTTTGCCGCCAGTCGGAAACTCGTCAATCAGGGCCAATAGGTTTTCAAGGACAGCGGTTGTGTTTTCCGCAAGTTTGAACTGCTCACGGAATCGTCGAACTTGATCCAAGACCTGCTCGATAGCAATCGGCGGGCTGTATTGTTGAGGACGGGTCGCGTTCGCCACATACTCGCGGATCACCTGATGGCTTATCCAAAGTTCCACATCCATCCTGCGTAGCCGCGCCAGATTTTCGATAGCTTCAAGATGCAGTGGCGCTGATGCAATCGTGGCTCGCGTCAGAACATTGGTGTCAACAAAAACGCGCCTAGCGCTCGTCATCGCCATATTCGTCTTCTCGCCGCAGCGTCAAACCGTCTGGCCAGGGGCCGACATCAAAGACAAGCAGATCTAGCTCAGGATGGACATGCGCTTTGGCGAGTTGGGTCGCCCGCAGACGCTCGATCAGCGCCTCCCGTTCCTCTGGCGATAGCTGCTCAACCGCCCGCACAATCTGTTCTACGGTCATTGCTCCCATAGCTGCCTCTCCTGATCAGATTTCTATCATACCATACCCATTCCATTTTGCGCCGAGCGCCGTCATGTTGCCGTCACAGCCGGGATGATCTCAATCCCCCCCATATACGGCCTCAAAACCTCCGGGATGACCACGCTCCCATCTTTCTGTTGGTAATTCTCCAGTATCCCAATCACCACGCGCGGCAGGGCCAGCCCCGACCCGTTCAGCGTGTGCGGGAACATCGCCTTCGCGCCCGGTTCGGGGCGGTAGCGCAGCTTCATCCGCCGCGCCTGAAAGTCGTGGAAGTTCGAGCAGCTCGACACTTCCAGCCACTCCTTCGACCCCGCCGCCCAGATTTCAATATCGAATTTCTTGCAGGCCACAAAGCTCAGGTCGCCCGCGCACATCTGCAAGATGCGGTGCGGCAGCTTCAGCCCCCGGCAGATGTCCTCGGCGTTGTCCATCAGCGACATCAGTTCCGCGTCGCTGACCGCCGGGTCGCCTGCCACAATCTTGACCATCTCCACCTTGTCAAATTGATGCCCGCGCTTGATCCCGCGCACGTCGCGGCCCGCGCTCATCTTCTCGCGCCGCCAGCACGGGGTGTAGGCCACATACTTCAACGGCAGTTGCTCCGCTTCCAGTATCTCCTCGCGGTGCAAATTCGTCACCGGGACTTCGGCGGTGGGTATCCACCAGAAGTCTTCCTCATGGTCGTGATACAGGTTCTCGCCAAACTTGGGCAGGTTGCCCGTCCCGACCAGACATTCCTCGCGCACCATATACGGTGGATAGACTTCGGTGTACCCGTGCTGGTTGATATGCATATCTAGCATCCATGTGATCAGCGCCCGCTGCAGCCGCGCCCCGATGCCTTTCAGCACGTAAAAGCGCGACCCGGACAGCTTCGTTCCGCGCTCAAAGTCAATGATCCCCAGCGCCGGGCCGATGTCCCAGTGCGGCAGCGGCTCGAAGTCAAATTCGGGCAGATCACCCTCTTGCCGGATGACCACGTTTTCCGAGTCGTCCTTCCCCGCCGGGACTCCTTCGGCGGGAATATTGGGTATCCACAGCATTTGCTCGTCCAGATCGGCTTCCAATTCTCGAAGCAGGCCCTCCTGTTTTTCCAGCTTGGCGTTGAGGCTCTTCATCTCGCCGATCTTGGCCTCGCGCTCTTTGGGGTCGCGGCTCACGCCGATGCGCTTGCTGGCCTCGTTTTTCTGGCCGCGCATCTGCTCCACGTCCGTCAATATCTCGCGCCACTTGTGATCGACCTCGACAATGAAATCAATCCGCGCCAGCGCGTCGTCGTCGTGCAGGTCGCGCATGGCTTGCCGCACGCGGTCGGGGTCGTCTCGGATAATGTTGATGTCAAGCATGGCCTTCTTCTCCTCGCTGCTGATATTCCGCAATGCAAAAGCCTCTCTTCGTTCCACAGGACGAAGAGAGGCTTCGTGGTGCCACCTGGGTTCGATAGAGCCATCGGCTCTATCCTCATCGTGTGTTGTAACGGACACCTCCGGCCCGGCATTTCCTCCGGGCGACTCAATAGCCCCGTGCTAAGGGGGGTCGGGAGAGCCATCGCGCGGTGTGCGATGATTCTCCGTCAAGTCGTTTTTGCTCAATTGTGCCTACTTTATATCATGCCCCGCCTGATTCGTCAATCACGGGGCGTTCAGAATGTTCATGGTTGTGAATTGGTTAGGCAGCGCTAGCCGTGACAGCCATAGCAGCCGTCCGTCCGGCAGTGTCAACAAAGTATGTAGCCCTTGTGTCTTGACGCTGCCCATAATCACTTCTTGCGACCCTGTCTGCTCGGTTATCGTATAGCCAACCTCCGGGCCAGTCGCCCATTTCGAGATCTGTCCGTATCCCCCGATATTTTCGGGATAGTGGTCGCCGCGCCAGATGATCCCGAAGCCGCTGGTCGGGGCGAACAACCCCGGCGGCGCGGGGAATTGGTCGGTCGTGTCTCGATACACCGTGATGTTGTCCGGCTCCAAGCTGATGATCCCGTTTTGTGTCTTCGTGGCCGGGTCAAACGGCAGGATGATAAACCCCTTGCCGGGCCGCCAGATCATCGCGCCGTTCTCGAACGCCTGATACGAGCCGGACGATGTTGTGGCGGCGCTCGTGGGGCACGCGCCCGCAGGCGCGGCCACGCTGAACCATGCTATCGAGCATGCCGCCGGGGAAGGCGATGGCGCAGTCGGGATAGGCGGCGGCTCGCTCGATGATGGCGCAAGCGTGGGCTGTCGAGTCGCCTGTGTCGCAGGCGGAACATACACCGCCGTCGGCGACATCAAATCCCACGGCGTCGGCGTCGGTGTCGGCGTAGCAGGCATCGGCGACGCCGTAGGCGATGGGCTGGGCGGCGGCAGTGTGGGCAGATTTTCGGTAGGCGAGATTCCCGGCACGTCAGGGGCGGCGCAGGCGGCGCTTGCCAGCGCGATAATCCCGGCGGTTATGAGCGCGATTGTCCGGCGCATGGGCGTCTCCTTGAGGCGTGAGCGATTCACTGCTAATGAGTGTCGCCGTGAAGCCCCAATCTTCAAAGTCCCGATATGTGACAATTGTCACAATGCAGATATGATTTATCGCACTTCAGCAAGGCCCTGATAGTCTATATAGTTGATAGTAGTTACTCAATTTAACATCTCATTCGAGATGAACAAAGGAGCAGTGAACAAGATGAACGTAGTCAAGACGTTTCAGGGCAAGGTGATTGAGGACCCGAAGTTCTCGAAGTTTCTGACCAGCGATTGGCGCATGAGCCTGCTGTGGCTGCCGATCCGTATCTGGGTGGGCTACACCTGGATCGAAGCGGCGCTGCACAAAGTCGAAAACCCGGCGTGGGTCGTGACCGGCGAAGCGCTCAAGGGCTTTTGGATGGGCGCGGTGAAAATTCCCGATGCCCCGGCCCGCCCGGCTATCACCTTCGAGTGGTATCGCAGCTTCCTTCAAATGATGCTCGACGCGCAGGCTTACACCTGGTTCGCCAAGGTGGTGGCCTACGGTGAACTCGTCATCGGTGTCGCCCTGATCCTCGGCGCGTTCACGGGCATCGCGGCCTTCTTTGGTGGGTTCATGAACTGGAACTTCATCATGGCCGGGTCTGCCAGCAGCAATGGCCTGCTCTTCGCGGCAGAAGTTGGCCTCATTCTCGCCTGGAAGGTCGCGGGCATGATTGGCGCCGATTTCGTCCTGCTGCGCTGGCTCGGTGTTCCTTGGGGGAACAAGACCGAAAAGCCAGTTCAGCGAACCGCGGAAGCAGCCGCTGACTGAACAACCGCCGGACAACTGAATATCCCAACGCACAAGGCCGCGCATGTCGCGGCCTTGTGCGTTTGTTCGAGATAGTGTCTTTTACTTGGGCAGCTGCGACCACACGATATAGGCCGGGACGCCGATAAACCCGATCAGCAGGGCCAGCCCGACGATATTCCAGATAAGGAACACAGCCACATCCGCCCCGGTGATGTCATACGGGCTGGACGGCTTCTTTTTATGAAAGTTGAACGGCTGAAAATAGAACATGGGCATAGGGCAGTTCCTCCCGCAAAATGTCTGAACTGAGAACAGTTTATCCGCTTTGGCCTTGCAGGTCAAACGGTAGATTTTGCCCAATCACCGCCTGCGTGTTATCATCGGCGTTGCATCCGCGCCAGTAGCTCAATGGATAGAGCGTTGGTCTACGGAACCAAAGGTTGAAGGTTCGACTCCTTCCTGGCGCATCGCCCCGACTTCTGGGGCGTTTTGTTTCTCCGAGCCTCGCCTGCGCTCATTGCCTTTAGCCCGTTTTAACGGGGTTGTCTTGGGTAGCCGGGGGATTGATCCCCCGGCGAATAGCGCGTTGGCTGCCGTCTGCCATTGCCCCGACTTCCGGGGCGTTTTGTTTGATATGGCCCGTGTCTCCTATTGCTGCCGCCGAGTCCTTTCCCTTATGATCAACACAATCTATGTTATGAAAAGGACAAAGCTATGCGTTTCCGCCGCCTGACAACCCTTCTCGCCGTCCCCGTGATCGCCGCCTGCGCCGCGCCGTCAGTCGCGCCTACCGAAGCCGGGGCGACTCAAGCTGGCTTGATGGAAACCTTCGCGGCCATGTCCGCGCAGTTGACCGCCGCCGCCGTGCCATCATCCCAGCCCGATTCGCCTTCCGCGACGCCAGAACTGTTGACGGTTGCCAGCCCTATTCCTTCCGAGCCAGCGCCCGCCTCCGGTGATGGCCCAATCATAGGCAACTGCCCGGTCTACCCGCCCGACAACTATTGGAACACTCGCGTCGATTCGCTCCCGGTTGATCCCAACTCGGCGGCCTATATCGCCGCGCTTGATCCCGGCGCGGGGATTCACCCCGACTTTGGCTCCGGCGAGTGGAACGGCGGCCCGATTGGCATCCCGTTTATGCTGATCCCCGCGTCAACGCCGAAAGTCCCGATTTCGTTCTACTACCCCGACGACTCCGACCCCGGCCCCTACCCGATCCCCGCCAACCCGCTGATCGAGGGCGGGCCGGACAGCGATGGCGACCGCCATATTCTGCTCGTCGATCAGGACAATTGTCTGCTGTACGAAGTCTATGACGCTTATCCCGCCGCCAACGGCGCGTGGGAGGCTGGCTCAGGGGCGATCTTCGATCTGCGCTCCAACGCCCTGCGCCCCGATGAGTGGACATCGGCGGACGCGGCGGGATTCGCCATTTTCCCCGGCTTGGTGCGCTACGATGAAGTCGCCTCCGGCGAGATCAACCACGCCATCCGCTTCACCGCCGAGGCGATCCGCCATTCGTACATCTGGCCCGCCCGCCACCGTGCCACTTGCGGCGACCGGGGTGACGACGATCTCTCCGTGCCGCCGATGGGCCAGCGCTTCCGGCTCAAAGCCTCATTCGATGTTTCCGGCTATCCCCACGATGTTCAGGTGATCTTGGTCGCAATGCAGACCTACGGCGTTGTTCTTGCCGATTGCGGCTCCAACTGGTTTATCAGCGGGTCGCCCGACAGTCGTTGGCTTGACGAGGAACTGGTCGATTCGCTGCGAGGCGTTCATGGCTCGGATTTTGAAGCAGTGGACACGTCCGGGCTGATGCTCGACCCCGATTCGGGGCAGGCGCGGGAGAGTCCATAAGGCGCGAGAAGTATTCGGTTGGGCTTGCATGGTGGGCGCAGTTGGCCCGGTTGGGTGGCATCGGCCCTTGACGGGGTGTAGGCGAGCAGGCCGTATGCAGAGAATACGGAGTCGGCTCGCAGACTCACCCCCACCTGACCGCCCCCTGCGGGGGCGGTCTGTCCTCCCCCATGCATGGGGGAGGCAAAAGACGGTTGGGTGGTGGTGTCTGATTTCCGGCGGACGTAGGGGCGGGGTTCAATCCGCCCTTACGTTTGTCCCTGCGAGGCTGGGCATGGTGGCGCACATACCACCCAACATACCCCGCAAGTAGCTGGAAGCCTTGATGCCTATAAAGTTACTTCCTTTTCGCCTGTCTGTTTCTACCCAGCGACGACATAGTCCCCGGATTCCGCAGACCAGCGGCAGCGGCGGCTGACATCCCCGTTTGACGTGAAGACCGCGACGACATAGTCCCGGCCCCTGTGCCGCGTCGGGCAAGGGAAGGCTTCCGACACTGCGAAAAGATAGAAAGCAAGCCGTCCCCCTTGCAGGGGTTTAGCGGTCAGCAATCAGCCAAAAGCGAAAGGCTAACAGCTAACGGCAAAAGGCGGGCGCACACACAGGTGCGCCCCTACGTCTGTGGGCGGTGGTCAATCGGTGGAAGCGCCGATTCCGAAGGCCCGCGCCCCCGGGGGCGAATGGTGTTGCCAAAGCCCGTCCGTGCGGAAACCCAACAGACAAGTGAGAACGCAGAAGTGAGAATGCAGCCCCGCAAAAAGCGCGGGGTGCGAGCAAAGTAAAGTCAACGGCAACTGCAACGACATCTGCGCAGAACTTATGTTCGTATTATAATGCGGGATTTAGCATTTGTCAATAGGATTTTGTAGTACGTCTGGTCTACAAACCATGAGGGAATGCGATCTATGTTATAATCGATCTACTCAGATTTGTTGAAAGGATCGGGTATGGAACTCGGCCTCGCCATCATCGCGGACTATGCCAGCATTGACAAGTCCAACGGCAAGCTCAACGTCTTAGGCATATTCGCGCGGATCAATGCCCGTGACTTTCCAGTCACTCATGAGCGTCTTGCGGTGGTTGTACGGTTCAAGCCGGACATCGCTGATCCGGTCGATGGTCACTCGCTACAGGTATCGCTGGTAAACGCTGACGATCATTCGTCCATAATAAAGATCGACGGGCCAGTCAAGCTGCCACTGGCAAACGCTGGCCCACGACCAGACTTCAGCCTTGTTCTTGAACTCAACAACCTGGTGTTTCCGACACCCGGCGAATACCGGTTTGAAATCTGGGGAGATGGCGAACTCAAGGGCGAAATACCCATTGAGCTTGTGAAACTGCCACAGTCAGAGTAAAGTCAATGCCCGACAAAGCATCCAAGCTGTTGGAGAAGATGCGGCGCTCGTCCTCCAATTGGAAACGCCACGACATCATCCGACTTTACAAAGCGCATGGTTTTATTGAATCGCACGGCGGCAAGCATCCCCTGATTTATCACCCTGATTATCCACAACTGGCAGCGCCCTTGCCGTCCAACATCAAGAATGTTCGAGTCTATGTTCGGCAGGCGGTTGATCTAGTGGATAGGCTGATAGAATTGAAAAGCGCAGAGGAGAAGAAATCTGATGACCGCGATTAGACAACAGGCGGAGACGCTGGCGAAGCGAGCCTATATCAGCGTAGTAGCAAAAGAAATGACGGAGGCCAACGAGCCTGTATTTATTGCCAGAAATTTGGAAATCCCCAACTGTATCGCGGAAGGCGACACCCCTGAAGCTTCGCTTCAAATGCTGGCAGAAATGCGCGAGGACATTATTGCGCATATGCTGGAATTCAACCTGCCTGTGCCTGACCCCCGCACGATAACGTCAGGCACTATGAATCTGTTTTTGGAACAGTCTGCCGAACATTCATCACCGCAACAGTCTGTGCCGCTTCAAAATGTGATCAGGGACGTTAGCGATGAATCGATAGCGGCATAAGGGTAGGTTTTGAAACGCGGAAGAACGGAAATTCGGATGGCGCGGAAAGCCTTGCTGCGCCCACAAATGACTGATGGAGAATGGCGATAGTCGTTCGGACAGCTTATCCGTTGCGACTCGTCGGTCTCACACTTGATGTTGTCCAGCAGGTTGTCAGTTCAATGCATTAGGCCTCTTGTGGAGAGTCTGGCTCGGCGTCGGGCTCCTGCGGCGGGTCGGTGAACTTATCCATGTCCGTGTTAGGCGTCCACTGCGTAAAGTCGGGCAGGGTGGTTTTCACGTCGAACGTGGCCCCCCATAATTCCTCCTCCTCGGGCAGGTCGTCTAGTCGCAACTTCCCCCCTTTAGGCATGGCTTTCCCTAAGATCGCCCCGCGGAGGTTGGCATCCCCGAAGCTTGCCCCTTGCAACTTGGCTTCCCCTAAGCGCGCCTCTTGCAGATCGGCACTCCACAACTCCGCCGCTTGCAAGTTAGCTTTCCGTAAGTCCACTCCTTGCAGGTTGGCTTCAATCAAGTTCGCTCCTTGCAAGTTGGGTTCCCATAAGTTTGCCCCTTGCAGGTCGGCGTAAGCCAAGTCCGCCCCTTGTAACTCGGCATTTACAAAGTTTGCCCCTTGGAGCGAGCCATCCTCCAACCGCCCCGTTCTCTCTAGCTCCTCGACCGCCCGTAGCGCGTCTTCGTTGAGCGCGCGGCTGCCCATTTGGGCGATCAGCCGCCGCTTTTCCTGCTGGATTTCGCGCCAGCGGTTCGCAAAGTCAATGACAATCACCGTGATACCGATGCCCAGAAATTCGTCGGCGAGTTCCTGATGCAGGTCAGCCAGACGCGAATTGAAGATCAGCGGGTTGACGAGGTACGGCCAGTCCCCGTCGATGACACCCATGAGACCCAACGTGGCAAAGATGAGACCCAGCACGAAAATACCCCATGACATCTGGCGGAGGTCATTTCGTAGCCGATGAAGGCGCGTGCCGCGCAGTGGAATCCGCGTAATGAAACGCCGCACATATTGGATGAACATTGTTCCGCGCTCCTATATGCTGAATGCGAGCGCCACGCGCCAGCGTTCCGTTGAGAATTCACCTACCTTTGCGTTCTCGGATGGTTTGGCAATTGTACACCGATACGACGAAATTGGGTTTGTCTGGGCAGCCTATGTGGTAGACGAGAGGGGCGAGATATATCTCGCCCCTACGGAGGCCGAGTTGCGCGTTTGGGGATGGGGTGTAAGATGGGCCGGAAAAGCAAGGGATGGGCGTGAGCATGGTTTATGATCCTGACAAACATCACCGGCGGTCTATCCGGCTGCCAAGTTATGATTATGCATCGGTCGGGGCGTATTTTGCGACGGTGTGCGCGCATGATCGGGCGCGCATCTTTGGCGAGGTGGCGGATGGGGCGATGCATCTTGCGAGGATTGGAAACATCGTCGATGAATGCTTGAAGGCAATCCCTGAGCATTTCGAGAACGTGATCGTAGACGCGGCGATTGTCATGCCGAATCATGTTCACGTGATTCTGGTGATTGCCAAACGCGATGAACGGGCAAGGGGCATCACAGGCGCGTCAGGAAACGGCATGGCGACGCGGCGGTTTATCGCGCCGGGGCCGGGGTCGGTGGGGACGATATTAGGCACGTTCAAGGCGGCAGCGACGCGGGAGGTTAATCAGCCCCGGGTCAAAGGGTTTATATTGTGGCAACGAAGTTTCTACGAGCGCGTTATCCGCAACGATAGGGAGATGAACGCGTTTCGGGAATACATCGAATTGAATCCCCTTAATTGGCGTAAGGATGAGCATCATGTCGAGGGCGGAAAGCAAAGCGGTTTTCAACGGTAGGGAGTTGGGTGGCAGAGAGCAGGGCGTGATATATCACGCCCGTACGGGAGGATGGGAGCGTCAGAGGGGGTTAATGCGCCTAGAGGTTGGTTGTAGGGGCGTGATTTATCACGCCCCCATGCGGCGGAGGGGATGTGATGGGCAGCCAAATTGACGGCGGGCAAGCGGGGCGAATACACGCCATGTTTGGTGAGCAGGCCAGAGGCGGATTGCCGTGACCGATAGGAAGTTGGGTGGTCGAGGGGGGCGAGATGTATCTCGCCCGTACGGGGAAGTTGATGGGGCGGGAAAATGAATTTGCGGGGGCGAGCCGAAGTAATGCGAATCGACGTGACCGATAGGGGGTTGGGTGGCAGAGAGGGGCGTGATATATCACGCCCCTACGCGGGGTTGGGTTATTCGCCCTTGCTGGCCTGATTGAAGCGCTCCAAGATGGCCTTATCGACCTCCACCGCGTCGCGGCCATAACGCATCCGCGAATTGTGGCGGATGGCCTCCGCCAGCGCCGGGTCGGGCCGCCGCGTGGT
>Ga0210377_10003632_pt1 | contig 13228 bp, 8 predicted proteins | sample PLM4_65_b1redo_FD_155480 | JGI IMG/M metagenome (GOLD analysis project Ga0210377, IMG submission 155480) | Groundwater sediment microbial communities from an aquifer in East River, Colorado, USA - PLM4_65_b1 redo | ecosystem: Environmental > Terrestrial > Soil > Riparian zone | place: USA: East... | reverse complement strand
AGCTGCTCTTCGTCCGCTCGCGTTAGGCGTTTCCGTTCTACTTCTCCATTCGACGGCCGGGTCCGCGCCGACGTCCACCGACGTTCGGATCATCACCGAGCCGGAAGGGGCCGAGGTCTTCATCGGGAACGTTCGCCTCGGCGTCACCCCCCGGCATGGATTGCGGCTGATCGCGGATGCCGCGGGGACGATCACCTGCACGATCCGCAAGGAAGGGTACGTCCCCGTGGAGAGGACGATCACCATTGAGCGCGGCACAGCCCGGCCCGTGACCGTGGTGGTGCGGTTGGAGCCCGCCGGGTCCGAGCCAAAGCCTTCCGACGCCAGGCCCACTCCGCCCAAGGCTCCCGGCGCAGGCCCCCCCACAAGGCCCGAGACTCCGATTCCCCCGTCCGAGGGAGCCAAGGGCGGGTCCCACACCCGCCTGATCCTCGGCGCGGTCGGCGGCGCTGCCGCGGTGGGTGTCGGCGTTGCCGTTCTTCCCGATCGGGGCGGTTCGGCCTCGCCCCCTTCAGCCCCCACGCTGGCGGGCACCTACGTCGGAACGGCCCAGGACAGCGCCGGCGGGACCGGAAGCGTCACCATCGCTTTGACGCACTCGGGCAGCTACGTCACGGGAACGTGGCGGGGGGCCGAGCCATGGTGGCGCGCCCTGAACGGCACCGTCAACGGGAGCGCCATCAACGCGACCCTGCTTCCGAGCGTTCCCAACGCCTGCCCCTACAACCTGTCTGCGACCGTCGCGGGCAACCGGATCACCGGGACCTACACGTCCTTCAACTGTGCCATTGGCGTCACCGGCGCCGTTGACGTCACCAAGCGCTGAGGCCGCGCGGGCACGAGCAGGCTTGCTCCTTCTCCGGCCACCGGTATAGGGTGAGACCAGAGAGGCCGATTGGAAACCCGCATCCTCCTCGCGATCCACGCATGGTCGAGCCCGTCGTTGGACACGCTTTTCTGGCTGTCCCATCAGTTCGGGACCGCGTGGTTCTGCGTGCCTCTCATCGTCGCGGCCGCAGTCTGGAATCGCCGGCGCGGCGACGGTGCCGAAGCGTTGCTCTGGCTCGCCCTCGGCTTGTCCACCTACCTCCTCCAGGAGTGGCTGAAGTTCCTCGTCGCCCGGCCGCGCCCCTTCCTCTGGCCGCCCCTCGTCTCGGTCGCGAGCCTCTCGTTCCCGAGCGGGCACGCCGTCGCGTCGGCGACGTTCTATCCACTGCTCGCTCGCGACTGGTCACGGAGGCGACTCGGCCCCTCGACGGCCGCGTACGCCGCCGCCGCCCTCTTCGCGCTCTTCATCGGCTTCGGGCGCCTCTACCTGGGCGTCCATTGGCCCACGGACGTCCTCGCGGGATGGGCCATCGGCGCGGCCCAGACGCTGGTCGCGATTCGCGTTCGCGACCGTGGGCGCTAGGCTGAGCATGACCGGCATCGAGTTCAGCGGGATCTCCAAGTCGTTCGGCGCGGTCTCGGCCCTGCGGGGCGTGAGCTTCGCCGTCGAGGCGGGCGCCGCCCACGCGCTCGTGGGGGAGAACGGGGCGGGAAAATCCACCCTGATGAAGATCCTCGCCGGGATCGTGCGGCCCGACGCGGGCGAGCTGCGTTGGAACGGTGAGAAGCTCGATCTGCCCACGCCGCGCCACGCCCTCGACCGCGGCATCGGCATGGTGTACCAGGAGATGGTCCTGTTCCCGAACCTCACCGTCACCCAGAACATCTTCGCCGGACGCGAACGGACGGGAGTCGCGGGACGGCTCCGCGAGCGGGAGATGCGGGCGCGCACGACCGAGCTGATCGCGGACCTGCATCTGCCCCTGCATCCCGAAGACGAAGTCGCCTCGCTGAGCACGGCCCAATCCCAGCTTCTTCAGATCGCCCGGGCCCTGGCCTTCGACTGCCGCATCCTCATCCTCGACGAGCCGACGACGTGCCTGACGGATGCCGAGGCCGCCGACCTCTTCCGCGTCCTCGAGCGGCTCCGCACCCGCGGCGTCACGCTGATCTACGTCTCTCACAAGCTCCAGGAGATCTTCCGTCTCTGCGAACGGATTACCGTGCTCCGGGACGGGGAGCTCGTGGGGACGTTCGCGCGGGACGAGGCCACCCCGCGGCAGATCGTGCGCTCGATGGTGGGCCGCGACCTGGAGCCGCCGGCCGCAGCAACCGATGGCGACGCGATCGCCAAAGCCAGCCGGCAGGAACCTCTGCTCATCGTGGAGGGGCTCACGCGGCGTCCGTGCTTCGAGGACGTCACGCTGGCCGTGCGGCCGGGGGAGATCGTCGGTCTCTTCGGCCTCGTGGGCTCCGGCCGAAGCGAGCTGCTGGAAACGCTCTTCGGCTTGTACCGTGCCGAACGCGGGACGGTGCGGTTCCGAGGCGAGCCCCTGCGCGTCGGCAGTCCCCTGGCGGCGGTGCGCGCGGGGGTGGCCCTCGCACCCGAGGACCGCCAGCGGCAGGGACTCTTCTTCAATCTGGGGCTGCGAGAAAACCTCGTGGTCTCGCGCGAGCTGGCTTCGGGTCGCTGGCGAATCCGCGCCGGGGAAGAAGCGGAGACGGGCCGGCAGGTGCTGAAGGAATGGCGCATCCGGGCTCCGGGTCTGGAGGCCACTCCCGACCGCTTGAGCGGCGGCAACCAGCAGAAGGTCGTCCTCGCCCGCTGGCTGCTGGGTGGGCCGAGTCTGCTCATGCTCGACGAGCCCACGAAAGGCGTGGACGTGGGAGCCAAGTACGAGATCCACGAGATGGTCCGGACGCTGGCCGCCAAGGGGATGGCGTGCCTCCTGGTGTCGAGCGAGCTACCGGAAATCCTGGCGCTGTCCCACCGGATCGTCGTGATGCGTGAGGGCCGGATACAGGGCGAGGTGGGCGCCGCCGAGGCGAGCGAGGAGGCCGTGATGCATCTGGCGACGGCGGTGCGACATTGATCTCGCTGGCGAGGGTGCTCAAGGTCCGCGAAGTGAGCACCCTCGCCATTCTGCTGCTCGAGGTGGCGTTCTTCGCGTGGTACCTGTGGCCGGAAGACGGGCGCAGCCATCCCTTCCTGAATGGCGGCAACGCGCTGCTGATCTTCAAGTACTCGGCGATCTACGGCATCGCCGCCATCGGCGCCGCGATGGTGATCATCTCGGGCGGCGTCGACCTCTCTCCGGGAGCGGTCATCGCGCTCTCGGGTGTGGTGACGGGGCACCTCTTCGTGAACTCCGGTATGGGCCTGGGGACCAGCGTCGGCGGCGGTCTGCTCGTGGGTCTGCTGGCCGGAGCGGTCAGCGCGATCCTCGTGGTCCCCGTCCGGTTGCCTCCGTTCATCGCGACGCTCGGCGTCATGGGGATCGCCCGTGGCCTCGCCTTCATCATCACCGAGGGGCGATACTTCGACGTCTCGAGCAAGATGCCGGGAGGTTGGCAGCCGATGGGGATGCCCGCCGGATGGGTGACGCCGCTGGTGATGGTCGTTCTCGCCGCCTTGTTCCAGGTGTTCATGAAGGGCTTCCAGTGGGGCCGGGCCATCTTCGCCCTCGGCGGCAACGAGACCGCCGCGCTCTTCTCCGGCATCCCGGTGGGAAGGGTCAAGACGTTCGTCTACGTCGTCGCCGGACTGCTGGCCTCGATCGCCGGCGTGCTGCTGACGTTGGTGCAGGGCCAGGGCAAGGCCGACCTCGCCACGGGCTACGAGCTGGACATCATCGCGTCCGCCGTGGTGGGCGGGGCCAGCCTCTCCGGCGGCCGAGGCTCGGTGCTCGGAGCGGTGCTCGGGACCCTCATCTTCGGGGTCCTGCGCAACGCCCTCCCTCAGATCCCGGGCGCGACGTTCTATGACCGGCTGATCGTCGGAGTGGTCGTCGTGGGCATCGTCGTGATGGACCAGCTCATTGCAAAGAAAGGAAGCTAATCCCATGAAGTGGCGCTCTTCGGCCCTTGCCCTTTGGATCGCACCGGCTCTGCTGGCGGTCGCCTGCAGCTCGCCCGGCACGAGGCCGCAAACCACGGGCCAGACGAAGTACCGTTTCGCGGTCATGCCCAAGTCCCTCGACATTCCGGTCTTCAACTACGCCAAGATCGGGGCCGAACGACAAGCCAAGGCCCTCGGCAACGTCGAGGTGATCTGGCGGGCGCCCGACACGGCGGACCAGCTCCGCCAGAAGGAGATGCTGGAGTCGTTCATCACGCAGAAGGTGGACGGCATCGCGATCTCGTGCACGAACGGGGACTTCCTGACGGAGACCATCAACCGCGCCGTCGACGCGGGAATCCCCGTGGTGACCTGGGACGCGGACGCCCCCAAGTCCAAGCGAACGGCCTACTACGGCGTCGACGACCTCGCGGCGGGCAAGATCCTGGGAGAGGAGGCCGCAAAGCTCCTCGGCGGAAAAGGGACGGTCGCGCTCATCACCAGCATGGGGGCCTACAACCTGCAGCGCCGTCTCGAAGGCGTCCAGGAGAGCCTCAAGAAGTACCCCGAGATCAAGGTGGTGGAGGTCTTCGACATCAAGGAGGACTCGGTGCGGTGCGTCGAGATCATCGCCACGGCCACCAACAAGTATCCGAACCTCAGCGGCTGGATCGCCGTGGGCGGCTGGCCCGTCTTCACACGCAACGGCCTCGACCCCGTGGATCCCAAGCGGACCAAGTTCGCCTCCTTCGACACGATCCCGCCGGCTCCGGACGTCATGCGCGCCGGCAAGGTCCAGATCCTGCTCGGTCAGAAGTACTTCGGCTGGGGCAGCGAGGCCGTCAGGCTGCTCGCGGACATCAAGGCCGGCAAGCTTCCCCCCAATCCCATCATCGACTCGGGCGTGGACGTCGTCACGCCCGCGAACCTCGACCAGTACCTGGCCGAGTGGGCGCGGCTCGAGAAGGAGTGAGGTGATCGAGATCGGGCGATGAGCGTCTATGACGTGCACTTGCCTTCCGACGGCGATTCCTCGACTTAGAAACGTACCGACAGGCGGGCGCCGACGCCATTCGTCGTGGGCGCCAAGGTCACCTTCGTGCGGCTCGTCGAGATCACGTCCCAGTGCTCGCCGTGGGCGGCAAGGGCGCCGACGAGCGCTCCCGCGGCGCCCCCCAGGAGGCCGAGGGCGGGTATCGTCGCGGATCTGTCAAAGCAGAGGAATTCGCCTCCGTGGCAGCTTTCTCCCGCTGCATAGCCGAGAACCCCGCCCGCAAGCGCCCCGGCCAGGAAGCCATTCCGGGCCCACTTCCCACGCGTGCGCCGGCCCCGGCTCCGTTCGAGACGGACGACAGCGGACCGCGGGACCGACCGCATCTCGTTGTTCCCGTCTTGAACCCCGATCGTCTGTTCGTCGAAACGCACGAGATCCCCGACCAGCCGTCGAGTCCCGCGCTTGCCATCGCCATCGTCCTGGGTAGCCGTGACACGCACGCGAAGGCCGATGAGGAGCTGCGGGGTGTCCTCGGCGCTTGCGGCGGACGACGGCAGGGCCACCGACAGCGCGAGCAGGATAACGGTGCTTCGATTTCTCATGGGCGGGTTCTCCTTTGCGGCGAACGGGAGCACGAAGGGTGCCACCCGGAGTCCGGCCGAGACTCCGTTTGCAGCGGGTTGATACCGAACGACTTGACGCATGACCGTGCCCTGTACCTGTTCCGCCGACCTCCTCAGCGCGCCCAGCCCGTGGGCACAGCGCCCACCTGGTGAGCGCGTCAGAAGGCGATCCGGACCTCGAGCCACACGCGCACCGGGACGCCCCCCAGCTCCGCTGGATCGAAGCGCCACGTTTGCGCGCTCTTGAGCGCCGCCTCCCGCAGCAGCCGGTCGTACTCGGCGCCGCGCTGACGGCTCTCCACCCGAGCAACCTGAGCGTCCGCGACGGCTCCCTTCTCGTCGATCAGGATCCGCAGGTCGACCGTCCCCTCGAGCGCGAGCCGCTCGGTCATCATCGTGTGGGCCGCGGCGAGGGGTCGTTTGGCCCGTGGCGGTTGGACGCCAGGGTCCGTGAGCAGGACCAGATCGCCGGCGTGCGGCGCGCGCGGCGTTGGGGGTGAGACGGGGAACGGCGTGGGAGTCGGCCGCGGCGTTTCGGTGACAGGTGTGGGCTCGGGGGCGGCGGGCAGGGTCGTCGTGCTTGTCGGGCCCGGGAGGAGTGTCGGAGGCGCGGCAGCCGTGGAGGGAAGGACGTCCGTTGACAATGTTTGCCGCGGACCGGCGGACGACCGCTCCTGCCGCGCCGGCAGCTTCGAGGGAGTCGAGATCGAGGGCGCAGCTACGCTCGACGGCGAGGGGGCGGGATCGGGTGACGGCGGCAGCTCGGCATGAACGAGCGACGCCACCGGCGTTTCGGGGGCTCGCGTCTCCGAGATCGACCCGCCAGGCGTCGTGACGGGAGCAGCACGTGGCATGGGCTCCCCCTCAGGCGTGCGCCACACCCACGCTGCGAGCGCGACCAGCACCGCAAGTCCCCCGACCAGCGCCACGGCCCCGCCTCGAAACGCCGGGGCCGGGGGCCTGGAAGAGCGACCCTCGTCGGCGGAGGCCGGGATCGCGCCCGCGGAGGGAGTGGGGGGTGCCGCCGGTGTCGGCGGCGGTGACGCCGGGGGACGGCGTGCGGAGCGCATCGCCGGCTCCGCAGCGGGCTCGGGACCGAGACGAGCCAGTGCGGCCTCGGCCGCGGCGCGGACGCTGGCATCGGCGTCCCGCTCCCGCGCCTCCCGCAACGGTCCCAGGATGCGATCCCGATCCGCCCCGATGGTTGCCAACGCTTCGGCCGCGTCGCGGCGCACTCCCGGGTCGGCGTGACGCAGCGCTCGCACGAGCTGCGGGGCCAGGAGCCGCGCCGGGGAGTGTCCTGCCGCCGGTCCCTCGCCACCGCTCGAGGGGACTTCATCGGTGAGCTGGGACGTGAGCGCCTTTCGCGCCCCGTCCAGGGCGCGTCTCAGCTCCGCACACGTGGCGTAGCGGTGGTCGGCTTCCTTCGCGAGGGCCCGGCGGATCACGGGCAGGAGCGCCAGCGGGATCCGGGCCGCGTCGGGCCCCTCCAAGGGAGGTGCCGCTTCCAGCTGCTTGAGCATCGTCGCGACCGGCGTTTCCGCCTTGAACGGGGCACGGCCCGTGAACAGCTCGAAGAGGACCACGCCGAGGGAGTAGACGTCGCTCGTAAAGCCGAGTGGCTGATCGCGAACTTGCTCGGGGCTCATGTACTCGGGGGAGCCGACGACGTGCCCCGACCCCGTGAGCCCCGATCCGCTGTCGGCGCTCCAGACCTTGGCGATGCCGAAGTCCATCAGCCGGACGACGCCGTTCGACTCCAGCATGATGTTGGCGGGTTTCAGGTCGCGGTGGATGACCCCCGCCTCGTGAATGGCAGAGAGCCCATCGGCCACCTGCAGAGCGACGTCGTAAGCCTCTTCCCAGAGCAGCGCTCCCTTTTCCCGCAGGATGCGGCGTAGATCCCGGCCTTCGACGAGCTCCATGGAGATGTAGAGCAGTTCCCCGTCCTCGCCGTATTCGTGGATCCCGCAGACGTTCCGGTGGCGGACCTTCCAGGCCAGCTTGATCTCGGAGCGGAACCGGCTCGCGAGAGCCGCCGCCTGGCTGGCGTCGTCCGTTTCGCGGCCCGGGCGTGGAGCGCTCCCGCGCAGCAGCTTGAGAGCCACGACCTCGTCCAAGGCCTGGTCCTGGGCCTTGAAGACCACGCCCATCCCTCCCGCTCCCAACTCCTCGAGGAGACGGTACCGGGAGGCGATCAAGGATCCCGGCCCGACCGGAGCTGCGGCGAGGGTCCGCTCGCAGGCGGTACACCTCCGTGCGCGGGGCTCGACCGCGGCGCCGCAGTATGGACAGGTCATGACGAGGGCTGCACGACCACGATACGCCCACTTCGACCGCCCCTCAAGACGCGCGCGGCACACCATCGTGGTGACGGCTCGCTTGACAGTCCGGGCGCCTGGCGGGCATCCTGATGCCCGCGTGGACCCTCGGCATCCACCGGTCCTTTCGTGAACCGGACAGGCTTCGCGTCGGCCGCAGCCCCCGCGGGCGCGGGGCAGCCTTTTGTCGGCCGAGAGGTCGAGTTGGCGCGCCTCGCGGAACTCCTGGGGCGCGCCCTCGAGGGCTCGGGGTCGGTCGCGCTCATCACCGGCGAGGCCGGGATCGGCAAGACGGCGCTCGCCGAGGAGTTCCTCCGGCGCGCGCGCCAACGAGACCCGTCGATGGTCCTCTGCCGCGGTCGTTGCGTGTACGGCATCGGCGAGGCCTACCTTCCGTTTCTCGATGCCCTGGGTACGCTCCTCGTGGGCCGCGGCCGCGAACCGACGGCGGCGCTCCTGCGGACGTACGCGCCGACATGGTGCCTTCAGTTCCCAGCCATGGCAAGCGCGCCCGACTCTCTCGCCGCCTTGCAGCACCAAACCATCGGCGCCACGAAGGAGCGGATGCTGCGCGAGATGGGCGACCTGTTCGAGGCGACTTCCAATAACGCGCTGACGGTCGCATTCCTGGAGGACATGCACTGGGCCGACCCGTCGACGGCCGACGGTGTGCGTCACCTCGTGAATCGCATCGCCCGTCAGCGGATCCTCCTGATCGGGACCCTGCGTCCCAGCGAGCTGCAAGCGCCGGACCATCCGCTGAAGAGCTTCGTTGCCGACCTTCGCACTCACAAGCTCTGCCACGAGGTCGCTCTAGGGCCCCTCGACGTTGGGCACGTGGCTGCGCTGCTGGACGCGCGCTTCGTTCCCCACCGGTTTCCCGGCGACCTCGCGGAGCTGATCCATCGTCGGACCGAGGGGCATCCCTTCTTCGTGACGAGCCTCGTCCAGCTTCTCTTCGACCGCGGCGAGATCGTGATGGGGGACGAGGGCTGGACCCTCGCTCGGCCCGTCTCCGAGCAGAGCCTCGAAGCCCCCGAGAGCGTCCGCGCTCTCGTCCGCCGCAGGGTCGAGTCCCTGGTGGAGGGCGACCGCCTCGCGCTCCAGTACGCGAGCGTCATGGGACTCGAGTTCTTGTCGGCAGCGCTGGCGGCGGTCCTCCAGGTGGACGAGGTGGCTCTCGAGGAGAGTCTCGCTCGCCTCGACCGCGCCCACCGGTTGATCGACACGCGGGGTGAGGAGGAGCTGCCGGGGGGCGGCCTCGCGACCCGCTACCGCTTCAGCCAAGCGCTGTATCAGGAGGTGATCTACGACGACCTGGTGAGCAAGCGGCGTGTGCTGATGCACCGCGCGGTCGGCGAGCGGCTCGCGGCCCTCTACGGGAACGAGGCTCCCCGCATTGCTGCGTCGCTGGCTCTGCACTTCGAGCGTGGGCGCGACTTCGGCGCGGCCGTCACGTACCTGGCCCACGCGGCAGACAATGCAGCCCGCTTGAATGCCAACGACGAGGCCGAGAAACACCTGTTGCGGGCCCTCGCCATGGTGGAAAAACTCCCAGCCGACCAGCAGATGGAACGGGCCTTCTCCCTCCACGAGAAGCGCGGCATGGCCCACCTCGCTTCCAGCCGCTTCGGGGAGGCGGCGGACACCTACACGAGGATGCTCGACATCGCGCGAGCTTCCGGGAAGCCCGCACTCGAGTGCTCGGCCCTGAGCGGCCTCTGCAACGCCCTCTTCTTCTCCCAGCGGATCGAGGAGATGGCCGTTCGGGCCGCCCAGGCCCTCCATGCGGCGGACCGGGCCGGCAACGGCGCCTTTCGGGTCGAGGCCATGCTCGTGGTTGCCCAGATCCTCCAGCACGAGGGGAGCCTCGCCGACTGCAAGGCGCTCCTCGACGAGGTCATCCCCCTGGCGCGAGCCGCCGGGCATCGGCGGGCCCTTCTTGCCGGGATCACGTACAGGGGGATCGTCCACTACTGGCAGTCGGAGTATGTCCAGGCCGAGGAGCGCCTGGCCGAAACGCTCTCCCTGGCCACCGAGCTGCGGGACGGCCCGATGATCCTCATCGGCCTCCAGTTCCTGGGGCTCGCCCGGGGAAGCCGAGGACGCATGTCCCAGGCTCTCGCGACCTTGAACGAGGGCATCGAGATGGGGCGTCGGAACGGCGACCGCTTCTGGCTCCCGCGCCTTGCCAGCCACGTCGGCTGGGTTCACCGCGAGCTGCAGGACTTCGGTCGCGCCATCGAGCATGACAACGAGGGCGTGTCGATCGCCCGGGAGTACGGCGTCGTCGAGGCGGAGGCCAGCGCTCTCCTGAACCTGAGCCTCGACTACACCCATTCCGGACACGTCGAGGCCGCCCGCGAGATCCTCGAGCGCCTCGAGACCGACTGCGTCGGCAACGACTGGTTCGGATGGCTCTACGACATCCGATTCCAGAGCGCCCTCGCAGACCACTTTCTCGCGCGAGGTGACCGGTCCCGCGCGGCGGACCACGCTCAGCGGCTTCTGGCGCTGGCCGAGCCGCGGGACGCCCACACCTACGTTGCCGCCGCCCACCGTGTCCTGTTCGAGGCCGCTGACGAACCAGCCTCGGCCGTGCTGCACCTCGAGGCCGCCGTCGAAGGGGCGCGCTCCCACGCCGCGCCTCTCCACACATGGCGCCTCTACGCTGCGATCGGGCGCTTCCGTGAGGCCGCCGGAGACCGCGCGGCGGCGCGCGCGGCCTATCACGAGGCGGCCGACGTCGTCCGGGGGATCGCCGACGGTGTGGAGGACTCCGACCTCCGGGGGATCTTCATCGGGTCCCCGGCCATCCGGGCGGTTCTCGAAGGGGAAGCGCGGCCGTGACCGGCGCCGGTGAACACCGCTACCGGCTGCGGGCCGAGGTGGCCGGCGCGGAGCGCACCTACACCTTGGAGTCGGGCGAGACGCGGATCGGCAGCGTCGCAGGCAACGAGGTGGTGCTCCCCGTGAGGGGAGTGTCGCGGCACCACGCGCTCGTGCGGCTCGCGGACGACGCCCTGTTCATCGAGGACCTCCAGAGCCGGAACGGCGTCGTGGTGAACGGCGCACGCGCCGTCAGCGCGCGCCTCAAGGCCGGCGACGAGGTGCGGCTCGGCCCCGTGGCCTTGCGCGTCGAAGAGATCGACGCCGCCGACGCGGCCTTGGCGATCGCCATCGGCGCAGGCGCGGCGCGTGGGTCCTCCGGTCTTCCCTCGTGGGAGACGACGGCCACTTGGTCCGGAGCGGCGGGCGGCGTTCCTCAGGCCTGGATCCGGCTCCTCGAGGAGTTCGTCGAGAGGCTCAGCGTGGTTCCCGAAGCCGACGTCGCGGGAGCCCTCGGCACGCTCCTCCGGGAGCTGCCGGCCGGCGGCTGCTGCTTCTTCGAGTGGAACGGCCGCGAGCCCGTCATCCTGGCGGCGGCCGGCGAGGTCGGCGACGCCACCGCGGTGGGCCTTGCCGATCCTTCGACACGGTTCCGGACGGCCTGTCCCGAGGGCGGCCGCGCGACGACGTGGGCGCTGGCGCCCTCTCACGCCTCCCCTCTCGGCCTCATGGTCTGGGGCGACTACCCGGCCCGGCCGGGGAGCGAGCCCCTCCTCCGGACGCTCCTTCGGCTGTGGCAGCGTTTGCGCCCGGAGCCGGTACGCCTTCTGCAAGAGCGTCCGCCCGCGATGGCGCGGGGACTCGTCTTCCCGGAAGGGTGCGTCGCCGGCGGGTCACCCGCGATGGTGTCCCTCCATGGCCAGATGCGGCCCCTCGTCCAGGGGGACCTCCCGGTGCTCGTCGTCGGGGAAACCGGCGTCGGCAAAGAGCTGATCGCCCACATCCTCCATGCCTCGTCTTCCCGCGCGAAGGGTCCCTTCGTGGCTGTCAACTGCGCTGCCATTCCCGCCGAGCTGCTCGAGGCCGAGATGTTCGGCATTGGCAAAGGTGTGGCGACGGGCGTCCTGGAGCGCGCCGGCAAGTTCCAGCTCGCCCACGGGGGGACTCTCTTTCTCGACGAGATCGGTGACATGTCCCAGGACCTTCAGGCCAAGCTCCTCCGGGCTCTCCAGGAGAAAGAGATCCAGCCTGTGGGAAGCGCGCCTCTCTCCGTGGACATCCGCGTCGTCGCAGCGACCAACACGGACCTGCTCCGGCGCATCGAGGAGGGGCGCTTCCGGCGGGACCTCTACTATCGTCTGGCCGGCTACGTCCTGCACGTTCCGCCGTTGCGCGAGCGGAGGGAGGACGTGGCCGCTCTTGTGGAAGCGTTCCTGCGCGAGTTCTCCCGGGAGGCCGGCAAGCCGATCCAGGGAATCACGCTGAAGGCTCTGCGGGCCCTGACCGACTACGCCTGGCCGGGGAACGTCCGCGAGCTGGAGCACGAGGTGCGCCGTCTCGTTTACCTGTGCCCCGAGGGCGGGGCCGTCGATTCCACCCTCCTCTCGGCCCACATCGTCGCGCGGGTCTCCGCCGATGAGCGAGTGGGGACCGAGGCCGTTCCCGCCGGCCTCGACCTCGAGGAGCATCTCCGGCGGGTCGAAGAGCGCCTCATCCATCTCGCCCTCGCCCAGGCCGGAGGCAACCGGACCCAGGCCGCCAAGCTGCTGGGCATCTCGCGCAACGGCTTGGCGATCAAGATGCGGCGCTTGGGCATCGCCGACTGAGGCAAAGGGATAACATCGCGCTTGGTGCGGGGCGATGGAGCGCGCGACGCGAAGGTCTTGGCGTTGTCGACGACCCTGTGCCTCGTCGCCCTCGTCGCGACGGCCTGTCGGCGCGCGCCGCTCGTCGTCGTGCGCGATCTCGCAGCCGACCCCGGGCTTCCCGACTACGAGGCAGCCGACCAGACGCAGGTCATTCTGTTCGGGACTCCGACGGGGCAGCCGAGCCAAGAGTACGGTTTCACGCGCTTCGGGCCCCGTGAAGGCGGCGAAGCCGTAGCTTGGACGCGGCGCGAGGCGGGGATCGCCCTGAATTGGCCGGAGACGAAGCCCCGCTCCGCAGTCCTCGACCTGGCGCCATTCCCGGGCCTCAAAGACCAGCTCGTGGAGCTGCGCCTGAACGGCGCCCCGCTCGGCCGCGTCGAGCTGCCTCAGCGGCGGCGTCTCTCGCTCGAGCTCCCGCTCGCGGCGCAGAAGCCGGGCGGGAACCTGCTGGCGCTGTCGTTCTCCTCCGCGGCCGCGCCGGGCGCCACGCGCCGCCTGGCGGCCGGGTTGTTCAGCCTCGTCATAGCCGCGCCGGAGGCCGCGCTGCTGCAAGCGCTCGCCGCGCCTGGGGCGCTCCCCGTGCTCTCGGCTCCGAGCCGCGCCGGCGTTCCAGTGCTGATCCAGCTCGCGCCCAGCCGTCTGCGCTTCGCGTTCCGGCTTCCTCCCGGAGCCGAGCTACGCCTGGCTCCCGCGCTCGAGCTGGCCTC
>Ga0210377_10003631_pt1 | contig 13229 bp, 14 predicted proteins | sample PLM4_65_b1redo_FD_155480 | JGI IMG/M metagenome (GOLD analysis project Ga0210377, IMG submission 155480) | Groundwater sediment microbial communities from an aquifer in East River, Colorado, USA - PLM4_65_b1 redo | ecosystem: Environmental > Terrestrial > Soil > Riparian zone | place: USA: East... | reverse complement strand
ATAAAAGGCAATGGGCAGCTCGGCTCCATCAAAGTACTTTCTCCAGCGCGTCACGAACCAGTCCCGCAAGCTCACTTCCATGGAATCTCCTCCGATGCCGAACCCCAGGCGGGCATCGGGTGTCCCACCCGACCCAGAACCTCCACCTTTTTTGCACGGCTTTCACGCTAGGCGTGACCCATGCCCTGTGTCAAGAGACTCATCGGCCCTGGTCCGGGTGTGCATACGCCTCCCGGCGACGCGATCGCCGTGGCGTTTCTGGGAAGGGCGGCGAGGATTCGGAACCGCCTCGCCAACATCGATTATGCAAGGGACACGGATCGCGAGGGTTCACACGGCCCGCAGGTGCCGGCCGAGAGACTGGCGCTCGCAAGGGGAGCCCTGCCTCAACCATGGCCGGGCCGATTCCCTATGGCTGGCCCCTGTGGAGAGGGTCCCCCTCCCCCGGCAGAATATCGTTCTATCCAAGCATCCGACGGCCGCTAAGAGCTTGCCTGGCACTCATCTGGCGGGCGCGACAACAGCGGGTGCTGCCCCGCCTTGCTTGGCATCAGGCCGCGAGGCCCACAACCGCAATCGGATCCGGGTCGCTGCGGGTCGGGACGAAGCGAATGAGTTTTCCGGCCACCGTGTCCACGAGGCAGATGCGGTGGGCGTGTGTGCTGAGCATCGCCGTCTGGGTCGCCGCGTGGAAACCCACCGAAATGGGCTTCTCCGGGAGGGAGACGACGCGCTGCTCGCCACGATCCGGGTCGAGGATCGCCAGGCCGCAGTCGTAGTACAGGGCGACGAGCAGCCTGCCGCGCGCGTCGCGGCAGATTCTGACGGGTCCTCGCGGAGTCCGGATTGACCCGGTGACGGCGAGCCGCTTCACGTCGATCACGCTGATCTCGGCGCCTTCGCGGTTCACCACAAACAGCCGCCGCTCCTCCTCATCCAGCACGGAACCTTCCGGTCGCTTCACGACCGGGATGATGACCGCCGGGCGCTCGGGATCCCTGGGGAAGACGACGCCTACCGTGTCGGAGTTCATGTTGCTGCAAAAGGCCACCGAGCCGTCGCGCGTTACGCTGACCTTGTGGGATCCCTCGCCCCCGGTTGGGATCACATGATCCAGACCGCCGGAGTGCGGGTCGGTGACCACCAGCAGGTTGCCGGTTCCTTCGCTCAACACGTACAGAGTCCCATTAGCGTCGAAGGCAACATCATGCGGGCGGCGATAGGTCTTGCAGTCAATGGTTCCGACTCGCCGACGGGTCTGGATGTCCACCACCGAGACGGTATTCCCGCCGGGGCCTTCGTCCTCGGCCAACGCCACCCCGAAGTGGGCCATATACGCCAAACGGCCATCGGGGCTGATGGCAAACTCGTGAGGGAATGGGTCAATGGCCACGCGATCCAGTTCAGCGCCCGTCTCAAAATCATAATATCCCAGGGAATGATCACCCTTCTGCACGACCACGATCGCCTCGCGAGCGCTCATCCGGCTTTTCCTCCATTATTGAACGTCGGCAGACCCCGCGGCCGGGCCGCGGGGTCCCCACAGATTCACATGCCCCGGATCGCCTCGATGATTTTCCGCCCGCGGTCACCGAACTTGGCGTAGAAGGCGTCGTAGGCCGGCGCGGTCGCTTTCCGGAATGCCTCCTGATCTGGAGTGGTCACCTGCATGCCCTTCGCCTTGATATCCTCCAGAAGCTTCTTGTCCAGGTTGGCCACCATGTCCATCTGGCCGTGGCTGGCCTCCCGGATGGACTCCTCCGCAATCTTCCGGAGGTCAGCCGGCAGGCCCGTCCAGAACTTGTTGCTGGCGATGATGTAGGCGCTGTTGTAGATGTGCCCCGTCATTGCCAGGTGCCTCTGCACTTCAAACATCTTGCCGGTCCAGATGTTCTGCAGCGGATTCTCCTGCCCGTCCACCACGCCCTGCGCCAGGGCGTTGTACAGTTCGCTGTACGCCATAGGAGTGGCAACGGCCCCCAAGGCCTTGAAGGTCTCGACCTGGGCCAGGTTCTCCGGTGTCCTGATTTTCAAGCCCTTGACATCGGCCGGAGAATTGATGGGGCGCTTGCTGTTCGTGATGTTCCGGAAGCCGTTTTCATAGAACCCCACCATGCGCAGGCCCTTCTTGATCAACGCTTCCCCCAGGTCGGCGACCACGGCGCTTTCCATGACCCTCTTGATATGCTCCCGGTCGCGATAGAGAAACGGCGCCTCCAGCAGGGCAAACAGCGGCTCGTACGTTACGATCACCCCGGTCACGGTCATTTCCAGTGTGCCGAGGGCCACCATCTCCTGCATTTCCCGTTCGCCACCCAATTGGCTGCTGGGGAAGATCTCTGCTTTCAAACGGCCGTTCGACCGCTTCTCGATCTGTTCTTTGAACTTCTGCGACGCGACCACAAACGAATGATCAGGCGGGTGGCCGATGCCAATCTTCATCGTATACGATTGCGCCGCAGACACCGACACGAAGGACACCAGGCACATCACGGCCACGATTCCGACGACAACGGTCTTCATGTGTTTCATTGGATACACCTCCGTCTCAGCGAGATCTTTCCGAGAGCACTCACGCATCGTGATTGTCTCCCATGCCCCGCTCTCCGTCGAGAGGATGCACGCATCCCCTTCTCCGTCACCACCTCCTCCCCTCCCAACTGCGCAACCCCACGCATCCCCACAAAGGCCCAGGACCTCCTTGCGCCGCTCCATCGACTATCTGCCCGGCATCAACCAATTGGGAACCACGAGAACCAGGCCCGGCAAGTAGGTGATCAGAAACAACACAACAATCAGGGGCATCAGCCATGGTATCACTTCTCGCATGAGCCGTTCCAGCTTGATATTGTTCGCCTGGCTGACCACGAAGAGACACATCCCCACCGGTGGCGTGGCAACTCCAATCATCAGATTCAGGACCATCACAACCCCGAAATGGACCAAGTCGACCCCCAGCATCTTCATCATCGGCACCAAGATCGGCGTCAGGAGGATCAGCAAGACCCCGGCCTCCATCAGGCATCCCAGGATCAGGAGAACGATATTGACGATGAGCAGAATGATCTGGGGATTTCGCGTCAGCGCTAGAGTCTGCTCGACGAGCAGATTGCCGACCCTCCCGATGATCAGCAGGTACGAGAAGCCCGACGTCGCCGAGATGATGAAGGTCACCACCGCTGTCGTCACGAACGTATCGATGATGATGGATGGAATATCCCGAAGTGTGACGGTCTTGTAGATGAAGAAGCACAGCACGAAAGCGTACACGGCGGCCACCGCCGACGCTTCCGTAGGGGTGAAGATGCCGCTCAGGATACCCCCGATGAGTATGAGCGGTGTTAAGAGGGAAAGGAATGCTGCCCGAAACGCTTCCCACATCTCCCACAAACCATAGGGCCTGTCCTTGGGCATCTTCTCCCGGGCGCTTACCAGATAGATCAGGACCATCAACCCCAGCCCCATCAGCACACCCGGCACAAAGCCGCCCAAGAAGAGCTTGCCGACCGAGACCTCCGCCATGGCTCCGTAAATGACCATGGGGATGCTCGGCGGAATGATCGGACCGATGGTTGAGGCGGCAACCGTGATCGCCCCCGCAAGATCTTTTCGGTACCCCTGATCGCTCATCGCCTTAATGACCACGACCCCCATCCCACCGGCATCCGCAACGGCCGACCCGGACATCCCGGCCAGGATCATGTTGGCGATGACATTGGCGTGGGCCATCCCGCCCCGGATGGGACCGACCAGGCTCCGGGCAAACCCGAAGAGGTCATTCGTGATGCCACCCGCGTTCATGAGGCGGCCCGTGAGCATGAAAAAGGGAATGGAGATCAAGACAAACGAGTCAATCCCCGTGACCATCCGCTGCACCATGCCCAGCACGGGGAGGGGTGTGAAAAAGGCCATGGTCGAAATGACCGCGATCCCCATTCCGACGGCGATAGGGACGCCGAGGAGTGCCAGAATAACAAAGAAAATGAGCAGGGGGCCGATCACGAGATGACTCCTTCCCCCTTCGCGCGAATCAGAGCCTGGAGGTCTCGCGCCAGAGCGGCTGCGGCGTGCACAAGCATGAAGGCGCAACAGACCGGCACGGGCAGGTACAGCCAGACCTGGGACCAACCGAGGGCCGGGAAGTAGGTATCCTGCACGGCTTGAACCATCTGGATCCCCTTGACCGTGACACAGGAGAAGAAGCCGATCGAGAGCAAGGCGATCGTGACCCTGACCACTGACTTGGCGATGCCTCGCAGTCTATCGAGCAGGAAGAGAAGTTGGGTATGCTTTTCATTCTTCATGCAGATCGCAGCCCCTAAAAAGGCGCACCACACAAAGCCAATCCGCGCCAATTCCACCGAGGTGATGATTGGGGCCCGGAAGACGTAGCGCGTCAAGACGCCCAGGAACACCACTGCAACGAAGCCGATGCCGATGGGGACCAGAACGCACCTGGCCAGCCGGTCGGTCCAGTCGCTGAGCCGCTGCAGGAACAGAACCAAGACTCTTCCTCCTTGACCGCACGGCGCAGCCTGCGTGGGAGGCATCGACGAGCGAGACCCAGGGAAACAAGGCCTTCAGCAGACGGCCAGCGGAAGGCGTCGGGTTCGCATCGAGCGGATACCGTCTTCTGGAAAAGAGTGGACGTGTTGCCCGGGAGAACGATGGCAGAACCGAGGTGAGCTAGTCAAGCCATTTGCACACGCGCAGGATCCATGCACAGATTATAGGACATGCGCCTTTTTCGGCTTCCGAGGCGCCGGGAAATTGTTTGACTTGGCGATGACACGCCGCGGACGAGCGGAGGGGTCTATTTTCCGGGTGTCTCGGCAGAGGGGATGGGCCCAGGAGTGCTTCGCCATCTCTGAGACGAGAAGACGAATTATCGAGAAACCTCGGCATCCCCTCAGGGAGCCTTCTTGACTCCCTGAGGGGATCTACCCAAGGTGCATTGCTGTCCCAGCACGCGAGCGCGGCAGGCCGAGGAAGCAGAAGCTGACTGCGCGGCCGCCAGCGCAGCCGGCGCTGAGGAGGAGCCTCCTAACTCCCTCCCGCGATGGCCGGGACAATCGAAACCTCATCACCGGCCTTCAGGGGGGTCGCCGGCCCCTGGAGGAAGCGAATATCTTCGTCGTTTACATAGATGTTGATGAAGCGACGGATATTTCCGTCCTCCTCGCAGAGGCGAGCCTTGATCCCTGCGTATTCCTGATCCAGTCGGTCAATCAATTCCTTAACGCTGGCCGCCTCAGACTTGAGCTCTCCTTGCCCCTTCGTCACGGCCCGAAGCGGTGTCGGCACACGAACCACCACACTCATAGTCGTCATTCCCCCTTGTGGCTAAGCAATCTCCCGCGCAAGTCCCTCAGTCATACTCCTCAACCCTCAGGTAACGGCAGACAGCCCTCCTCCGCCCTCTACGGCGTGGAGCCACCCACCGACCACTCCCCTTCAGGAATCTCGCGACGGCCCGCTCCCGCCGCTGATCGCGGGGTTCTGGGCCAGTGCCGCGTCGAAGGACGTCAGGGTCGGCTTGATCTGCGTGGGCACGCGTAGGACTCCCGCGACCGCCTCCTGGGTCTTCAACCCATTCCCGGTCACCGAGATCACGGTCACGTCATCCCGGCCGATCACCCCTTGCCGCACCAGCTTCCGCGTCGCGGCGACGGTGACGCCGCCCGCAGTCTCGGCGAAGATCCCCTCGGTGGCGGCCAGCATCTTCATCGCCTCGATGATTTCGTCATCGGTCGCATGTTCCCCCGTCCCCCCGCTATCCTTGACCACCTTGAAGGCGTAATAGCCATCCGCGGGGTTGCCGATCGCCAGCGACTTGGCAATGGTCCGGGGCTGCTTGACCGGTCGGATGACCTCGCTGCCAGCCTTCACCGAGGTCACGATGGGACCGCAACCTTCCGCCTGCGCCACATGCATCCGAGTGGGCACGGCCGACAAGAGCCCGAGGCGATAGAACTCCTGCAGTCCCTTCCACACCTTCGTGATGAGCGACCCACCGGCCGCGGGCACGATGATGTGGTCCGGCGCGCGCCAGCCCAACTGCTCTGCGATTTCGTAGCCGAATGTCTTCGACCCTTCGGCATAGTAGGGACGGATATTGATATTCACGAAGGCCCACCCGTACTTGTCGGCGACCTCGCTGCACAGCCGGTTCACTTCATCGTAGGTACCTTCCACCGCCACCACGTTGGGCCCATAGATCGAGGTCCCCAGGACCTTGCCCTGCTCCAGATCTGCCGGGATGAAGACAAAGCTGGTGAGCCCCCCTTCTGCGGCGTGGGCCGCCACCGAGTTTGCCAGATTCCCCGTGGAGGCGCAGGCGACCACCGGGAATCCGAACTCCAGCGCCTTGATCACTGCCACCGCCACGACGCGATCCTTGAAGGAGAGTGTGGGGTGGCTCACCGTATCGTTTTTGACGTAGAGGTGGGTCAGCCCCAGCGCCTTCCCCAGGTTCCGCGCCCGCACCAGCGGGGTGAAGCCGCAGTACCGGCCGACCGTGATCTCACCATCCACGGGAAGAAGCGCCCGATAGCGCCACATGTTCGGCGGCCCCGCCGTAATCGTCTGGTGACTCAGGGCGCGGCTGATGGCCGCGTAATCGTAATCCACCTCCAACGGACCAAAGCAGAATTCGCAGACGTGGAGCGGTGTGGCCGGGTACGGTCGCCCGCACTCGCGGCACTTCAACCCCTTCACATATCCCATCGGGCCGTCCCCTCCGGCGGGACGCCGCGCGTGCGGCAGGCGACGCGTCTCCGTGGTTTCAGAATGCGGTCATCCCCCAAGACTCGCTTCATGCCGAGACCTGGAATCCTCCGACGGGCTTCACTTTCACACCCAGGCGGGTCAGGTACTCGATCCCGCGCTTCAGGTCCTCTTCCGCCCCCGTGAAGTCCAGCGTGGCCTCTCCGGACGTCTCCGTCACCCGGGCCTTGCGGATGTTCGGAACAAGATGGTGGGTCTTCGCGACGGTGCAAATCACCGGCTCTCGCACCATATCCGGCGGAAAGGTCAACATCACCCGCAATGTGGCCACGGAATCCCTCCGACAAGAGAAAGAGCCCCTTCTCACTCATGAGAAGGGGCTCACGGATATCCGTCAGCCGCCTTCTCATCTCTCCCACTCGCCCAGAAAATCGGGGTAAGGCAAGGGGCAGGAGTTGGCACCGTCTCCCCGTGATCGTCCGCTCTCGCAGGAATCACGGGGCGGTTGCTGTGGCTTCGTAGGGCCAGTCCCTCAGCCACTCTGGATGAGTCAGCGTCGCGGCGGATTTAAGCAGAGCCAACTGGAGGTGTCAAGAAAAAAGCACGACAGGAGAATCACCTCACTGATAACAGCGAGGGTCCGCCTGGACCTGCCTCTGAGACAGCGGCGCGCATGTCCGGAGCACTACCCTGCCACCACGTCTTGCTCGATGGGGGCCACGATGACGCCCCGCTCCTCGAGCCATCGCACGGCTGCCGACAAATGCTTGTCCTCCCCCTCCAGTTCCAGCATGATCCACCCAAACCCGTTCGTCAGGTCCGCCTGGCGGATGTTGAACACCAGGTGAAACTCCTGACTCATCGTCCAGATGGCCGGCTCGTCGGCCAGCTGCCCCTGGAATGTCAGATGCACCCGTCGCTTGCCCATGGCCACCCCGCTCAGCGCCCCTTGGTGCCCCCCAGGATCGTCTCCAGGCGTTGCCTCAAGCTCAAATCGGCCACCTTCTCCGCAGCCTCGGCCAATCGTTGCCAGTGGGCATCGGCTGCCACAAATGGGCGGGCCGCTCCATCCGGCAACTCAGACCGCAGGGACTGAACGATCCGATGCCCGAGCGCGTCCAATTCCGAGGACTCGAGCTGGATGGCCAACTCCAGGGCGCGAGCCAGGGAGTCCACAGCCGCAGCCTCGTGTTCGCAGCGCTCCACGACCTCCACCAGTGACCAGAGGCGCGCCCCGATCTGGCCGGACTCTGCCTCCGGGGAGACCAAGTCACGCACCATCTTGAGGATGCCGACGTGACCGTATTCATCCCGGGCCATATCCCACCAGCAGCGCGCCACATCCCGGTCATCCCGGAAGGTCCGGAAGAAGTGAAAATACACCCGAGCCACTCGTTCTTCCAGCGCGATCAGCAAGCTCAGCGCGTCCTGCGTTTTCACCCGCCCTCGCCTCCGGCCTGGCCGCCCTCGGCCACCCAGCATCTGACGCGCTAACCATACCCCAAGAAAGCCGCTGACGCAAAGTCCATTCTCGTCTGCCCGGGAGCGGCCGGCAGTCCATGCCTCCCGCAGCTGAGCGCCTGGGTTCGGGCACCGCCCTCAGGCCCGACGCGCGGAGGATAGCGGTATGCTCGCCGGCGCCGCCACGAAGTCCCTCCGTGCATCATCCCAGACGAAGTATCGGCCGTCCTGGACATGGCCCGCCCGGACCGAGACCACCAAGAAGTTGGCCCCAGGCCAGAGGGGTTCCTGGTCGGGTCCGAGAGCCCGATCCCGATCCATGGCGGAAAAGTTCGCGTCGTGGTCCGGGTGAGAGTGGTAAAAGGTCACCACCTCCCATCCCGCGTCATCCGCCTCGCGGAGCACGCGCAGCACCTCACGGTCATCCATCCGATAGGCCGTCCGCGCATCCCGTTCGATCCCCACGGTGTCTTTCTGCCGCTCTTGGTTGGCGATATTTGTCACCGGGCGCACTTGGTAGGTCTCGGAGATGCCTCGCACACCGATGACAATCCCGCAGATCTCTTCTGGATACCCCGCCTCGGCTTGGCGAATGATCTCGACGAGCTGCGTTTCTGCTACGGTGTGCACGGTCACGCTTCCGTGTTCCATGGTGGTCAGGATCCCTCTCTGCGCCCGGTTCGCAGCGCTTCCGATCACCACCAGATGTGGCTCTGGACGTTCTCGCCCAGTTCCGGGAAATCTTTGAACCACACGCCCAGGCTCACGTACTTCCACCCGCCATCGCAGAGGATGCAGACGATCGTGCCCCGCTCCATGCGATGGGCCAGCCGGATCGCGCAGTTGACGACGGCGCCCGAGGAGACCCCAGCGAAGATTCCTTCCTTGGTCGTCAGGTCCTTGGTGGCCGCGAAGGCGCACCGGCTCTCCACGATAATCTTGCCGTCTAGCAGGCTGGTGTCCAAAATGGGGGGGATGAAGCCCTCGTCCAGGCTGCGCAGTCCCTGCACCAGATCCCCCGGATGCGGCTCGACCGCCACGACCCGAATCTTGGGGTTGTGTTCCTTGAGGCGCCGGGCACATCCCATGAGGGTCCCGCCGGTCCCCAGACCTGCCACGAGGACGTCGATCTCCGGGCAGTCCCGCAGGATCTCGACGGCCGTGGTCTCATAGTGCGCCTGGGGATTGGCCGGATTCCCGTACTGGAACGGCATGAAGTATTGCGGATCCTCCGCCAGCTCCTGTGCCAGCGTGATGGATCCGTTGGTGCCCTTGCTGCCGTCCGAATAGACAATCTCCGCGCCGAACAGTTCCAGTAGTTGCCGCCGCTCCACCGTCACGTTGTCCGGGACCACGACCTTGAGCTTGTACCCCTTCAGCCGTGCCACCAACGCCAGCGCGATCCCGGTGTTGCCGCTGGTGGGTTCGAGGATGATCTTGTCCTTCGTGAGGGCGCCGCTGCGCTCCGCCGCCTCGACCATGTACTTGCCTATGCGATCCTTGAGGCTACCGGTCGGGTTGTTTCCCTCCAGCTTGCCGAAGATCCGCACGGTCGGCTTCGGGCTGACCCGGCGGAGTTCGACCAGCGGGGTGTTCCCGATGGCGTCCAAGATACTGGCGGCTCTCATGTGCCGACTCCGATGCTCTCGCCTGGCGAGCCCGGCGTTCCCCGTCTGCCCCGCCCGGCCCAATCCGATCCAACGACTGCGGGATCAGGTAGCAATTTCCTTCCCTTCACCTCCGGGAGACCGGTCAACAGGCCCCGGGAACAGGAGGGGGATGAACAGCCTATGCGCGCGGCAAAAGACATCCGGCATCGCGACCCCTCCGACCATCAACACCTCGAACTCTGGCTGCACCTGTCTGCTCAACTGGCGCATGCCCGTTCGCTAGCTGATGGGCGGCGCGGGCGCAACCCCGCAGAACTCGTGATAATCAATGAGGTCCGTGATCGTGGGGTGATCCCCACAGACCGGGCATGTCGGGTCCCGGCGGATCCTCACCTGGCGGAACTCCATGCCGAGCGCGTCGAAGAAGAGCAGGCGCCCGACCAACGATTCGCCCAGCCCCAGGAGCAGCTTGATCGTCTCGATTCCCTGGATGGACGCCACCACGCCGCACAGGACCCCAAAGACCCCCGCCTCCTGACAACTCGGAACCAGGCCGGGCGGCGGCGGGGCCGGATACAGGCAGCGGTAGCACCCCTGCCCGGGCGCGAACACGGTGACCTGGCCCTCGAACTTGAAGATGCTGCCGTCCACCAGGGGCTTCTTCAGAAAGACACAGGCATCGTTGGCCAGATATCGCGTGGGGAAGTTGTCGCACCCGTTCAGGATGACGTCGTAGTCGGCGAAGACTTGCCTGACGTTTTCCGAGTTCAGGGTCTGCCGGTACGGGATGACCTTGACGTCCGGATTGAGGTCGGCGATCGCCTCCACCGCAGATTGGACCTTGGGCCGGCCCACATCGTGGACGTGGTGCAGAATCTGCCGCTGCAGGTTGCTGAGGTCCACCGTATCGAAATCCACGATCCCCAGGGTCCCGACGCCAGCCGCCGCCAGATAGAGCGCCGCCGGCGAGCCGAGACCCCCTGCCCCGATCAGCAGGACTTTGCTGTTCAGCAGCTTCCGCTGCCCCATTCCCCCGACCTCGGGCAGGATGATGTGCCGGCTGTAGCGACGGATCTGCTCTTCCGTGAAGCTCATGCTCCCGCCCGTCATGGCGGGGATCACCGCCACCTGGTCCCCGTCCCGAAGCGGGGTTTGGATCCCCTGCAGATCCTCCACGGGTTGATCATTCACATAGATGTTCAAGTGTCGATGGACCTGCCCATCCGGTCCCAGGATCCGCTCCCGTAGCCCGGGATATCGCTCCTCCAGTTCGCGGACCAGGGTCAAGACATCAGCCACCTGGATTTCCACCCGCGCGGCGTTCTCGGTGAACTTCCGATACGGGGTGGGGATGTACACCGTCACTGCCATCGTCTGCCTCCTGGGACGAATTTCCCTCGATGAAAGACCGCTAGATCGCTACGCTAAGATACCGTTCGCCCGTGTCGCAGAGCATCGTCACCACCATTTTGCCCGCGCCGAGCCGCTCGGCCACCCGGAGGGCCGCACACACGTTCGCCCCCGAAGAGACGCCCACCAGGAGACCCTCCTCCCGGGAGAGGCGGCGCGTCATGGCCAGGGCCTCCTCATCACGGACCCCGATGACCTCGTCATAAATGTCCCGATTGAGGACGCCAGGAACGAAGCTGGCACCGATCCCCTGGATTGCGTGCGGCCGGAACCTCCCGCCCTGCAAGACCGGCGAGCGCGCGGGCTCCACCGCCACAACAAGGATCCCCGCTCGCTCGCGCCGCAACACCTCCCCCACGCCCGTGATGGTGCCACCCGTCCCCACGCCAGCCACAAAGGCGTCCACGTTGCCGTCCGTGGCCTTCAGGATCTCCTGAGCCGTGGTGCGCCGGTGGACCTCGGGATTCGCGGGGTTCAGGAACTGCTGGGGCATGAAGAAGCGCGGGTTCTCGCGCACCAGTTCCTCGGCGGCGAACACCGCGCCAGTCATCCCCTCGGCGGCCGGGGTCAGCACCAGTTCGGCGCCAAACCGCTGCAGGAGGGCGCGTCGTTCCACGGTCATGTCCTCCGGCATGGTCAAGATCAGTCGGTAGCCTTTGACGGCCGCCACCATGGCCAGGCCAATCCCGGTGTTGCCCGAGGTCGGCTCCACGATGGTGTCGCCGGGTTTCAGACGACCGTTGCGCTCCGCGTCCTCGATCATGGCGAGGGCAATCCGATCCTTGACGCTCCCACCTGGATTCAACGACTCGAGCTTGCCAAGAACCATTGCCGACCCCGGCTTGAGCACCCGATGGAGGCGGACCAGTGGGGTATCCCCGATGAGATCCAACGCACTGGAAACCAGCCGTGCCATGCCTCGCCCCCGCTGCGATCAAATCTGGTAGGTGATCCGCTCTTTCGTCTTCGCCCGAATGCGATCACAGATGTCGGCCAGCGTCGTGTGATCCACGATCGCCGAGACCGCATCCCGCACCTCGGCCCAGACATCGCGCAGGGCGCAAAAGCTCTCCTGCGAGCAGTGTTCCTGGGGAGTCTCGGCGACACAGAAGATGGGCGCAACCGGACCGTCTACTGCCCGGAGGATCTGGCCCAGGGAGATCTCCCGTGGTGGCTTGGCCAGGTAGTACCCCCCTTTCACGCCCCGTTTGCTGACCAGGAAGCCGGCCCGCTTGAGCGTGAGGAGAAGCTGTTCCAGGTAACGGGCAGGCAAAGCCTGCCGCTGTGCGATGGCCTCGATGGGAACAGGCCCCTCGTCGTAATGCAGAGCAAGGTCTTGCAAAGCCCGAGTGGCGTAGTCGCCCTTTGTTGAGATCTTCATGATCGTCCCTTCGGCCGAAATTACAGATAGCCGACTGAATCACTCAACTTTTACCATGCCGTGTCGTAGGTGTCAACTCGCATCAGAAGATGCGCAAGGCCACGACTGCTGAGACAGATTGGTCACGCCGCACAATCCGCCCCCCGACATTCCAGACTGTACCAGTGCCACCTGCTGCTTCGAAGGCATTCAATGGCGGTCGTTTCCGCGCCTTTCCCCGGGGGCGTCCAGTCCAACCCAAGCCTGCGGCGAGTGCGGCGGGGAATGCAGCTATGCAGCCGAACTCGGCGGCACCCCATCTCCGCCAGGTCACTCCTTTCATTGCAAGCCAGCACTTCCGGACCTATATTGAACGTGTCGATCTTTGAACCGCTGTCAAGGAGGAGGCACATGCTCTCTGCCAAGGCACGGCTCGTCCGACGCGACAAGCCCCCTTCCTCGACCACCCCCCTCCCCGACCTGAAGCCATCCACCGACCACGCCGTCTGCTCCACCTGCCAAGCCGTCTGGCACAATGGGAAATGGTTTCTGGACCCCGCCATCCGGCGCGAGGTGCAGCGGTGGCGAACGCCGACCCCCGCGATCTGTCCCGCCTGTAGGAGCGCAAAGGAAGGCCTCCCTGCCGGCATCCTGTACTTGAC
>Ga0210377_10003629_pt1 | contig 13230 bp, 10 predicted proteins | sample PLM4_65_b1redo_FD_155480 | JGI IMG/M metagenome (GOLD analysis project Ga0210377, IMG submission 155480) | Groundwater sediment microbial communities from an aquifer in East River, Colorado, USA - PLM4_65_b1 redo | ecosystem: Environmental > Terrestrial > Soil > Riparian zone | place: USA: East... | reverse complement strand
CGCTTCACAAGTGGGATAATACTGCCCGGGTCAGTATCAAGAGAGGAGAGACGATGACTCAAAATTGCGTGATCAATGTCGATCTGGCTGATGTGTTTGCAGATTCGAAGCGAAAAGATTACCTGACCACTCTTGCATGGGGAGATTTTGTTGAGGTCGTCGAGATCACTCCCTCTCACCTGGTCGTCAACACCGTGAAATATCTAAAGAAAAATGATGGCAGTATTTTGCCTGTGAAGACCCAGGCATTTATCTGCCCGTCAAAGGCATCCAGGGTCAAGCCTGCCGATGTGGTGATCCCGCAGGAAAATAACCCGGTGCTGAAGGTCAATTTTGTCGATGTACAACAGGGGGATGGCGCGGTCATCGAGTCACCGGATGGCAAGATCATTCTCGTGGATGGCGGCGACAATCAAATGTTCGCCCGCTACCTGGCGGCGCGTTTCCGCGAAACCAGTGAGACCAAGCCAAAGGAGATCGAGTGCATCCTCGTGACGCACGGCGATGCCGATCATTTTGCCGGGTTGACTGAAATCTTTAAGTCAGAAACCAATGCCAACCCGAAAAAGCGGCTTTTTATTGCCCCAAAACGGATGTATCACAACGGTCTCGTCAAACGCCCGGGCAAGGATAAGAACAAGAAAAACGTCCCTGATAAGAAATTACTTGGCGCCACAAAAGTTGTGGATGACGAGACGATCATCATAGGGCTTGAAGACGATCTTCTGGCTGTGCCGGACGAGGAGATGAACGAACCGTTCCGTGACTGGAAAAAAGCTCTACAGGTCTGGAACGGACGCAAACCGATCGAGTTCCGCAGGTTATCCTTTGGCCAGGACGCCTCCTTCGATTTCTTTAAGAACGGCGATATGGAGATCTCGGTACTGGGACCGTTCCTGACGCAAAAAGGCAATGTCTCCGGTCTCAAGTTTCTCGGTGAGCCGCCGAAAGGTCCACGCATTGGGCATGAGGTGCTGGCGTTGGACGACAAGGAATTCAAAGGCTTCTCTGCCTCGCACACTATAAACGGACATTCCATTGTCTTCCGCCTGCGGTATGGAGTGTTCAGCTACCTGTTCTGTGGTGACTTGAACGATGAAGCCGGCAGGATCCTTGCGAACCAGCACAACGAAAACAAGATCAACTTACGCTCCGAGGTTTTCAAGGTCCCTCACCATGGCTCTGCGGATTTCTCCGGTGCGTTCATCCAGGCGGTTTCACCGATCGTCAATATCGTATCCAGCGGTGACGAATCTGCCAAGAAGGAATACATCCACCCGCGCGCAACCCTGATGGGCGCGTTGGGGAAGTTTTCCCGTATTGATGAGCCGCTCATCTTTGTATCCGAACTTGTGGCATTCTTCAATACGGAAGACTGGGCGCACCTTTCGGATCCAAAGAAGGACAAAAAGAGAGGCGAGTTCTTTGGTTTCAGCCGCACCGCGTATGGGGTCGTAAAGACCCGCACGAATGGCAAACGCCTGTTGGTCTATACTGATAGTGGTAAAGCCGATATGAAGGAAGCCTACTGTTACTCGTTCGATGCGAACGGTTTGTTGGGTCCATCAGAGGTGATAAGAGTCTGACGAACAGACCTTACCGCCCTCTTCACAACCCATTCTTCTTCAACAACCCGTCCATCGCCTTGATGGTGATCTGGTGGTGTCTGTCGCGCACGCCCTCGAACAAGGGACGCGCCAGTTCCTTGGACCAATCTGTTTCGATCATGGCACGGAAGATGGGCAGGACGTATAACATGCGCCCCACCGTCCCCATGAACTTTTCGATGCGCGGCATGGCTTCCTCGTATCCACTGACCACACAGATCGTGTAGAAGGGCGAGAAGAACGCGCCGTCGTTTGCTTTTTCCAGTTCGAGAATATCTTCGAAATATTTGCAATCTTCAACGGCGATCTTTTTCGGCAAGCCATTTAGGAATGACATGATCTGGTACCGATGCCAGTCCGCTACCTGTTCTTTGGTCGGTCGTTTGCCCTGCTCGTAATCGCTCAAAACTTTCCCGACCTCATCGAAGAGATGTGATTGCGGCCGGTTCTTTCTTTCAGGCAGGCCCGGTTCATAGACCCATTTATGCACATCCACTTTTTCGAAGACCTCGGGGAGTTCCGCCTTTAGAAAATCCAAAAAAGTTTCTGTTGTGATGGATTGGAATTGGAACCGTTTCATGTACTTCTGAATGAAGGCATCGAAGCGTTCGCGTCCCACAACGAGTTCACATTCCTTCAGGAAGAAACAACCTTTATAGTATGCAACGGTCGTGGTAAAGGAGTCCGAATCCTTCTCGTCCCCGGGCAGTTTCAGGCAGGTGTGAGGTGAGTCCATGCCGAGACGTTCCGTCATGAACTTGATGAGTCCCTTTTCGTTGTAGGCATCATGCAGGTCGTGAGAATCCTTCCCTTCGAGCACTTCGGTGATGCGCGTCTCTGCGTAGGTGGTCCAGCCCTCGTTCAGCCAGAAATCCTGCCATGTGGCATTGGTGATCAGGTTCCCGGTCCAGGCATGAGCGAGTTCGTGAGTGATCAGCGAAGTCTGTCCACGCGTACCCAGAATGGATGTCGGCGTCAAAAACGTCAGCCGCGGATTTTCCATCCCACCGTACGGGAACGATGGCGGCAACACGAGCAGGTCATATCGTCCCCACATATACGGTCCTAATAATTTCTCGGCTTCATCCATCTTGGTTTCGTTCTCGGCAAATTCCCACGCAGCGGCCTGGATCGTCTCCGGTTCAGCGTAAATCCCTGTGCGCGGACCAAACTCATGGAAAACGAGATGACCGATTCCAATCGCGAATAAATAGGATGGGATGGGCTGGGGCATTTGGAAGCCGAACTTCCCGCTTCCATTTGAAGCCGGAAGCTGTTCCGCTGCCATGACTGCCGTCAACCCCTTGGGCGCTTCCACTTCGGCGGAATACGTGAACCGCACCGACGGTGTATCCTGACACGGAAAGATACTGCGTGAATGAATCGACTGACACTGGCTGAACAAAAACGGATGCTTCCCGCCTGCGGTTTTTTCTGCATCGATCCACTGCAACGCGCGTGATTCGGGTGATGTACTGAATCTGATCGTAAATTTATCCGCGCCATCCAGTCCCTTCAGATGCAAGCGTTGACCCAGAACATCATCTTCCTCATCGAGTTCCCATGCCAACGTTCGACCATTCACCTGCGCGTCTTTTACGCTGAGTTTGAACGTGTCCAAAAACAGCGAGCCATGGACCGGCGCCTGCATTTGATATGTCGCTTCGATATCCAGCGTGCGCGAGGAAAAATCCGTGCGGATGCGGAAGTCAATGTGCTTGATCTTGCCTTGTTCGAGGTCGGAATATGTTGTGGGATCCTGGGGTGTCATTGGGTTCTCCATTGTTCGTCATTGCGAGTGGCGCTGTAAGCGACACGAAGCAATCTTACGATGAAATTCATATCTGCGGCTACGAATAAGATTGCTTCGTCGCCCTTCGGGCTTCTCGCAATGACGGGATTCTATTTCACTGCATTCACAAAATCTGCAAACAGACCGTATGCTGTTTCGACGGGTCCGCCTTGCATGCCGGGTTTTTCCAAGAGCGTGATCGAGTAATCGAGGATCACGTCGGTGCGGAGCGTCAAGCCTGTACTGGAATTCATCATGCCATATAACGGTGAAGTCGAATCCACAAGCTGCGGCGCGACGCTGGCTTTGACTGTATCACGGACCTTTTCGGCTGCACAGACCAGTTTATAGCGTTTGCCCTCCGCTTTTGCTTGGGCGATCATCTCAGAGGTGATGCCGCGAATCCCGGTCGGGTTGACCTGTTGCGGGGTCATCGGCGTATCCATCAACACGGTGACCAGCGCCGCGACCTTGATCGCCGCGTCCCAGCCGTCCACATCGTTGGTGGGGTCGGTCTCCGCCACGCCGATGGACTGACAGTATTTCACCGCGTCCTCATAGGATTCACCATTTTCCATTCGAGAGAGGATGATATTCGTTGTGGCGTTGAAAATGCCTTTGATGGCAGAGAGTTCCGCCAGTGGGAATGCTTCGCGGAATACCGAGAAAACCGGAGCGCCGCCCAACACCGCAGATTCAAACCTGAATTTCCTTCCCTTTGATTCGGCGAGTTGAGTGAGTTCACGAAACCCATGCACGACCGGTCCCTTGTTGGCGGTGATAGCGTGCATGCCCAACTCTAGTGCGAGGCGGATGTGGTCAATGGCGGGTTGTCCTGTCTTTGTGTTGACAGGCGAGTTTTCGAACATGATGGTTGCTTGAGAATGCCTGATGACAGCGAGGGAGTCTTGCACTTCGAAAGAGGAAAGAGGAAAGATGGATTGCTTGCTTTCAACAAGTTCGAGGGCCTTGTTGACATCAAGTCCGTTTGGGTTCACGGCAAAACCATGACTTCCCGTGGCAATGCCGGTGACAGAATAGGTGATGTCATATTTGGATTTCAGCAGGTCACGTTTGCGTTCGAGCAGGCGCGCGAGGGCGCGGGCGACGTTGCCGAATCCGATGAAGGCGAGGTTGTAATGCATGTTTTCTCCTGTGTTTCGTCTTTGCGAGGAGGGTGCTCTTCTCGACGAAGCAATCTCCGTCAAAATTAGGGATTGCTTCGTGGCGCTTACTGCGCCACTCGCAATGACGAGGTGGGGTTTATAACGGCGGCCACGGCATGGCGCGACGGTCACGGGGTTGGCGCGGGAAGTGTCGCTTTTTGAGGATGGAGTCCGCGCGGGTGCAGAGGGCTTCGATCTCGTATGGGGTGAGATACGGCTCGAGTAACGGAGTCAAGTCCGTTATCTTGGAAAGAAGCGAAAGCAGGTCGTCTGGAATCTTTTGCCCGCCGAAATCCCAAAGCACAGTCCGCAGTTTATCCTCGGAGTGGAAACAGATCCCATGGTCGATGGCGAAGAGTTTGCTTGTCCCAGAAGCGGATGATATGTCGGTCTCAAAGAAGACGTGACTGCCCTTGCGATCTGCGTTGTTGACGAACAAGTCGAAGAGCACGACGGGTCTGAGGCGTTCCCTGTCTTCGCTCGAAAAATTGAAGTAGTGATATTCAGGATCGTATTGAATGAATTGTTGGAGGGAGCCCGCACCGTAGGGACCGTCATCGCGCAATATGGTGAACGGGACGATGTGAAAGCCCAGTTGTTCGCTGACAACATACGCGGCGACTTCACGCAGGGCGAGTGTGTTCTCTTCGAAGTCCCACAACGGTTGTTCGCCGCGCGTGGGTTTGTACACGGCAGGAACGGTCGTGTCTTGATAATTGACATCGACAAGGAAGGTATAGTTCGAACCCAGCGTGAACTGACCTTTGATCTTAAGGTCGCCGTGCCGGAGAACCTGTTGCAGAGGAATACCGGGAGTTGTCACCCGATGATTTTACTTCATCCCCGTTTGACTTTGGCATGGAAGAGGACGGTCAGCATGGGCCTTTCCACACTGCCGCCGAAGCCATTGATGACATTTCGGATCTCGGTGTAAAGCTTTGTACGAAGTTCTTCGTCCATATCGCGATGACCGGAATACGTGCGCAGAAGTTTGACATAGGTGTCGGCGGATAAAGTTTGTGACTCATAATATAACTTGACCGTTACATCTTCGATACCACAATATTCGCGGAAATTCTTTTTGATGACGTCCACCAGCCATTCGAGCGAGTCGGATTTTTGCGGGTTGTCGAATTGAGGAGCAAGCCGCTGGAAGGCATCGTCGACGGTTTTTGCCCAGGCGGTTTGCGGGTCAAGGGCAATGTGTCCAAATATGGCGATGGAGCCCGTGTCTTTGAGCGAGTTCATCAACTTGGGATAACCGATCTCCGGGGGAATCCAGTGAAAGGCATCGGCAGAGAAGGCCAGGTCGAAACTGTGTGACGGGATGTCGTAGTCTTCGAAAGCGGAGCGGATGATGATCGTGTTGGGAAATTCCTGACAGCGTTGACGCGCGTATTGTGCCAGTCGTTCGCCCAGTTCGATGCCGAGCAGGTTGTACCCCCTTTGGGCAAAAAGCACCGTGGCATTTCCGGGTCCACAACCGACTTCAAGCAGGTGGGCATCGGGTTGCAGCGCGGAGAGGCTGATGACATCATCCACAAGTTCATCGGGATAACCGGGACGGACCTCGTTATAGACGTCCGCGACTTCTTCGAATGTGATCCGGCGGGCGCGGTCGATGCTCATTGGGTAAACCCATTAAATAAAAAGACGCTGAGATATGTGTTTCTTCCCAGCGTCCTGATCCATTAATGCAAATGTCCATTCTTCTTGGGACAGAAATGTCCCTCTGGTTCCATCGGTTGTCCACATTGTGGGCAGACCGGGCGACCGCGTGAGATGACTTCCACGCCCCAGCGCGCCAGCATCCGCACCTGTGTACGCGATGCCCAATAGCGGATCACCGCCGCGGTCTCGGGATCCTCCTCTTCGGTCAGGATCTCCTTGACGAACAACACCACCAGGTCGCGTTCCTTGTCGTAGCCCAGCCCGATCTCCCCGACGCGGAAGAGCGGGTCCACGGGCGGGTTGATGCGCATCACGTCTTCCACGTAATCGCCTGAGGCCTCGGAAAGGTCCGGATTCTGTTCATCGATCTGCGAGAGGAACTGCTCCACGCCAATGGCAAGGGAATGCAATTGCGCCTTCTCGATGATCACCGTGATCGTGCGCTGTTCCTGATAGGCTTGTAAATAAAAGACCCTCAAACCGGGCTTGCCGATGGCGTCCGCAGTCAGGTGGTCACAGGGATCAACGTCAATTTCAAAGCGTGGCATGGGTACCTTTTCGAAGCGGAGTATACCAGTAAAGTATAATTCAATAACCTTCGCCAAAGGAGAGAGCCATGTATGATAAAAAGAAACTTGACGAATTAAAGGATTCGCTGGAGAAGTGGGAAGAGTCCAGCCTGAGCAAAGCGCTCGCGTCCCTGCCTGAGCGCATGGATCAATTCATCACAACGTCCTCCGAACCAATCAACCGACTCTACACCCCGCTGGATCTGGCGGATAAAGACTACGCCTCCTCTCTTGGACTTCCGGGTGAGTACCCGTTTACCCGCGGAGTCCACCCGACGCTTCACCGCTCCAAACTCTGGACGATGCGCATGTTCGCCGGTTTCGGCACCGCTGAGGAAACGAACGCGCGCTTTAAATATTTACTGGAACAGGGGCAGACCGGTTTATCCATCGCGTTCGATCTTGCGACGTTGATGGGCTATGACACCGACCAACCCGAGGCATTGGGCGAGTTCGGTAAATGCGGCGTGGCAGTCTCGTCTTTGAAAGATATGGAGATCCTGCTCGATGGCATTCCGCTTGATAAAGTATCCACGAGCATGACGATCAATTCTCCTGCCGCGATCATTTGGGCAATGTATCTCGCCGCGGCGGAGAATCGGGGTATTCGACTCGACCAACTACGCGGCACGATCCAGAACGATATTCTCAAGGAGTTCATTGCGCAGAAGGAATACATCTTCCCGCCCGAACCATCCATGCGACTGGTTGTGGATACCATGGAATTTGGCGCGCTGAAAGTCCCGCAGTGGAATACGATCTCGATCAGCGGATATCACATCCGTGAAGCAGGTTCCACTGCCGCGCAGGAATTGGCGTTCACACTCGGCGACGGACTCGAATACGTCCGCTGGGGTATTGCACGCGGCATGGATGTGGACGAGTTCGCGCCGCGCCTCTCCTTTTTCTTCAACGCACACAATGACTTCTTTGAAGAGATCGCCAAATATCGCGCCGCGCGTCGCATTTGGGCGCGTGAGATGAAGGAAACATTTAGAGCAAAGAATCCGCGCTCGTGGTTGTTACGCTTCCATACGCAGACAGCGGGAGTCAGTCTCACCGCGCAGCAGCCGGAGAACAATGTTGTACGCGTGGCGATCCAGGCACTTGCCGCCGTCCTTGGCGGCACGCAAAGTTTGCACACTAACTCATTGGATGAGGCCCTGGCACTTCCCTCTGAACATGCGGTGACCATCGCACTCCGCACGCAACAGATCATCGCGGAAGAGTCCGGCGTGACGAACACGATCGATCCGCTCGGAGGCAGTTTCTTTGTCGAAGCCATGACCGACCACATCGAACAGCAGGCGTATGATTACTTCCGCCGAGTCGAAGACCTGGGCGGGGTCATCCCTGCCATCGAAAAGGGATTCTTCCAGGGTGAGATCTCAGACGCGGCATATCGCTATCAGCGTGAGATCGATATGGGTGTGCGGAAGATCGTCGGTGTGAACGCCTACGCGGAAAAGAAACCGTTGACTATTCCCATCCTCGAGATGGATCCAGCCGGTTATGAAAGACAGGTGAAGCGCCTGGACGAGGTCCGCAAGACGCGCGATAACGGACGCGTCGGTCAGGCATTGGACCATCTCCGCATTGCGATGGAAGGCACCGAGAACACGATGCCACATCTGATGGAAGCTGTCCACGCCTACGCAACACTCGGCGAGATCATTCAGGTGATGAAGGAAGTGTTCGGGGTGTACGAAGAACCGACGATGATATAAAAGCAAGAACTCCGGGAATTTGCGAAAGATCCCGGAGTTCTTTTTATTTGGGCTGGTGTGCTGGCCTGAGCTACCGCAACAATGTAGCATAGAACGAGAAATGGAATGCATCGCTCGTCACTACAGTTGAAAATGCGGCAGGCAAAGCTCCGAAGGTGTAACTGTAGTGCCGTCCGGTCCCTGAGAGAACAACCCGCCCAGCCAGGCTATTACTTTGCGGAAGGAAGGCAAGCCAGTAGGTTCCTGCGGGTAACAATGTTTGCGTTATCACGGGCTGGGTGTTCCAGCCTGCCACAGGTGTGAATGCCGCCGTTTCTGCTACAAGGTTCCCTGGGCTGCTTCCGGAATTATTGTAGATCCCAAGTCGTAATTGTCCGCCCGTAGTGGATACGTAGTAGCTCAGACTCTGGATCGTTGCGCTTTGCGACAAGGTCACTTGCTGCGCGATCAACCGGTTTCCAAGCCCGGAGTACGCAGTGCTCAGGATATTTGTTTCTCCGATGGTGATAACACTGCCCGGAGTTGACGCGGTCGGCGTCCGTGTGGGAGTGCTGCTCGGAAGGAGGGTGCTGGTTGGCGTTCTGGTTGGAGTATTGCTGGGCAATGGAGTATTCGTCGGTGTCCGGCTTGGCGTATTGCTCGGCAACGGCGTGTACGTTGGTGTGTTACTGGGTAGGGGTGTATTCGTGGCAGTACTGCCGGGCAGGGGTGTGTTGCTTGAAGTGTTGGTGGGCAACAGGGTGTTCGTAGCGGTGAAGGTGGGCGTAAAGGTGGATGTATTCGTCGGTAACGGTGTGTTGGTCGATGAGCCAGTCGGAACGGCGCCTGTCGTCAACGATGCATACAGTGAGAAATGGAAGGTGTCGTTTGTCGGGGAGTTTGAAAACGTTCCCGGCAATGCGCCAAAGCTAAAACTATAATGCCGCCCCACACCGGTGGGAACAACCCGACCCGCCAGGCCATTGTTTTGCGGAAGGAAGGCAAGCCAATATGTCCCTGCGGGTAACAAGGTTTGGGCGAGTACTGGCTGTGTGTTCCAACCTACTACGGGCGTGAATGCTGCTGTTTGAGCTATGAGGGTCCCGGGATTGTTTCCGGAATTGTTATAAACTCCAAGACGCAACTGTCCGCCTGCGGTGGCAACGTAATAGCTCAGGCTTTGAATCGTGGCGCTTTGGGGCAGGGTCACCTGTTGTGCGATCAATCGATTGGCATTCCCGGAATAGGTGATGCTCAGGATATTTGTTTCACCAACGGTGATGGTGTTGCCGGAGGGGATCGTTGTCGGCGTTGATGTAACGGCTGGAGTTGAGGAGGGAACAGTCGTTGACGTGGCCGTGAACGTCGGGAATAACGAGCCGGTAGGTGTGACGGAAGGCGTCGCGGTGGAGGAACAGGTTGGCGGAGGGTTGGACGGAATAACCTCTCCGTTCACCATCGAGAGCAGTTCTGCATCGCTCATCCGAGGCAGGCCAAGGAAATCAGCGGCGACAGTATTGGCAAGTATGCCATTTGTCAGTGTGCCCAGGTGCCCATCGGCCAGACGGAAATTGTGATACTCGTCGCCCATGGATCGGGTGATGATCTGCCCGCCTATATTGTATGTAGCTCCACCATCCCTTGTACGGCATGCCAACTCTGCATGAAAAGCAGCGTAGGATGCAAATGCCGTACCCTTTTCGGTTGCGAGATTCCTGAAACCGGTATTGATCTGCTCGACAAGAGTCCGTATGGGTTCCTCCCAGTTTTCCTGGGAGATATCAATGATCAAAATATTCCCCGGGGCGATCCCGGCATCGATCAGGGTCTGTAGATTTGTGCGGTATGTGGCGATCAGGACATTGACATCGGGCGTACTGGTCACGGCATACAGGTCGTTGAAGCCAAGCATGATGATCACCCTGCCAATATGACCAGCCTCGAAATCTGAAACCACATCCTCGACCTGGGATGCCATATTGAGCTTGATTGTTTCCCCGCTCCAGGCCTGGTTATACGGCTCGCATGGCTCACCACCAAAGTCGACGTTGCGCAGTTCGGCAAGGATCTCCGTCCATGTAAACGAGGTCGCGTCACCGCGCCCGATACATTGATATGGCTGAGTGGCGCTATCCCCCAATACGCCGACACCCATTGGTATGGCGGAAACACCTGCATTCGGAATCGCGATCAGGGAAAGAAACAGGACAACAATAAATAATTTCTTGACCACTACAATGCTCCCAATTTGTCAGGTAAATCTTCCAACGGCTATCTTCATTGTAGCATAAGGAAAGGACTGATTTATTTTAGTGTAACCAAATGGATCTCCCAAAATGGCTCCCGGAAGCCCGTTCGATTTAATGCGCCAATATTTTTGGTGAATCCTCCTCCAACTGACGCCCCAGGATTTGGCAGGAAGTTGTAAAATAGATTTCAATAATTCCAAAACAGGAAATTCGTTGGAGGAGATATGAGCACAAAGAAATCAGGCGTCATCGGTATTCTAACGGGCGGCGGCGATGTTCCAGGCCTCAACCCGGCGATCAGGGCGGTCACCATTCGGGCAATCCGGGAGGGATATCAGGTCATCGGCATTCGACGCGGCTGGGCGGGACTGGTCGACCTCGTTCGGGAGAAGGATGCGGATAACAGCAATAATTTTCAAATATTGAACGAGGAAGCCGTTAACAAGGCGGGACGCACGGGAGGTACATTCCTGCATACATCCCGCACAAATCCCGGCAAGGTCAAACTGGACCGTGTCCCGGAACATCTGCGGGACAAATACAATAAAGATGTCAATGATGTCACCGAGGAAGTGCTCAAAAATCTCGATTTCCTGGGCATCGACACGATGATCCCGATCGGCGGTGACGATACTTTGAGCTATGGCGTCCGGATGTATCAGGAGGGAGTGAAGGTGGTCGCCATCCCGAAGACGATGGATAACGATGTGCCAGGCACGGATTATTGCATCGGTTTCAGCACTTGTGTCACGCGCACCATCGAATTGGCGAATAGCCTTCGCACGGTGGCAGGCTCACATGAGCGGTTAATGGTGTTGGAGGTGTTTGGGCGATATGCAGGATTCACTGCAATGCTCCCAACCATGGCTGGCGCCTCCCATCGTTGTGTGATCCCTGAGTACAAGTTCAACATCGAACGGCTGGCAGAGCTTCTCATGTCGGATCGCAAACATAACCCAAGCCATTATTCTGTGGTGATCGTTTCGGAAGGAGCCATGTTCGAAGGCGGAGAAATGGTCTTCAAGGACAAGACCACCGACGCGTTCGGTCACGCCAAACTGGGCGGTATCGGTGATCTGGTCTCGGAAAACTTGAAGGACTACACTGCCAAATACAACAACGGCCGCTCCGTGGATACGGTCAATCAAAAGCTGGGATATCTCGTCCGCTGTGGTGACCCGGATGCCATTGACTCGATCGTCCCGATGGCATATGGGAATCTTGCCCTCGACCTCATCCTCAAGAAAATACATGGGCGGCTCGTGGTGCTCAAGAACGGACGGTACGACAACATCCCGGTTGACATTGTCACCAGCACGAAGAAGACTGTTAATGTGGATCGTTTCTACAACACGGATCGTCTGCGCCCGAAGTTCGAAAGTTTCGAGATGACGCCGTTGTTCATCATGACTAGTGATGCGATGTAAAAGACAATCCCGCAGGTAAGTGCCTGCGGGATTTTTAATAGGCAATGCTGGTTGATATAAGGCGAACTCGCATCCTCGATCCATTATCGGCGGGGTCGAAAACATCTGCCGATATTGGATTAGCTTAAAAAGAATTTCTATGGCTTCAATTGGATGTCAATATAAGAGGCAACCTTTTTCGTCTCTATCTCATTTTCAATCAGATTTCCAGCTACATAGATCCTTATATAGGAAATAACTGAGTAATCAAGTAATTCAGGCTGGACATATATTGTGGCAAACTTCTCAAGGACACTACCTTCACTGGATGCAAGGATAAATTGATCATTCTCATAAATCAGTTTGTTTTTTGCCTCAATCCATTTATCATCGGTAAGAACAAAAATCCTTGCGTCAAAATCAGAGTCGTAAGTAATCGGTTTATCTGAGATATTTTGAATGTCAAGAGTAATCGCCTCATTTGTCTTAAATGAATTCCAATAATTCGGAGCGGTAACTTCCAGATATTTTCCAATTTCTGTTTCTACATATATGTTTGGAGTTGGTATGGAAGATGGCTCTACTGAGCTCCCTGTCAAAATGCAAGAAGGCAATAAAAATGTTATCGCACCTATCATAACGATTGTGGAAAGTTTCATACTTTACCTCCGATATTTTTACAATTTACATATTAAGGTTGAAAGGGTCCATACACAGGATAATAATTTGGACCGTTATAAGTTATTTGACCTCCACCAAAAATCACTCCATTACTCTGGATAGCTTTGAAGGATATGTTAACGGATACATCAGTCGTTATCATTATTTCCGGATTAAATGTGACTGAGCCTGAATTACCATTAGGAATGAGCTGCGGAGAAATAGTTTTTGGCTTGTTATCAATCTTTACACCAGTAACAAGTAAATTCATCCCAGTGTTATTGTATACTTCAACCCCAGGAATGATATTGAAGCCTGATTCCTTATGGTGTATCAACGGAATCATTCCTTGAGCGTATGAACCTGTAAGTGCACTATAGGTCGAAGTGTTAAAGTGCAATCCA
>Ga0210377_10003628_pt1 | contig 13231 bp, 8 predicted proteins | sample PLM4_65_b1redo_FD_155480 | JGI IMG/M metagenome (GOLD analysis project Ga0210377, IMG submission 155480) | Groundwater sediment microbial communities from an aquifer in East River, Colorado, USA - PLM4_65_b1 redo | ecosystem: Environmental > Terrestrial > Soil > Riparian zone | place: USA: East... | reverse complement strand
CTTCATCCCATGCCCGAACTGATCCTCGTTGTAGATGACGAACCGAAGGTGGTCCGCCTTACACGCGACTATCTGGAGAAGCACGGCTTCCGCGTCACCACTGCCGCTGACGGTCAATCCGCGCTGATAGTTGCCCGCCGCGAAAAGCCCGATCTCATCATCCTGGACCTGATGCTCCCCATCCTGGATGGGCGCGAAGTATGCAAGACCCTGCGTCGTGAAAGCGACACACCCATCATCATGCTCACCGCTCTCGCCGAAGAAGTGGACCAGGTGACCGGACTGGAGATCGGCGCGGACGATTACATCACCAAGCCGTTCTCGCCGCGTGCGCTGGTTGCACGAGTGCGCGCACTACTGCGTCGTTCCAAAGGGAGGGTCAAACCACCTATCGTCATCCGCGTGGGCGGGCTGGAGATCGACTCGGAGAAATACAGCCTGACCTTCAACGGCAGTCCCATCAAACTCACACCCAATGAATTTAAACTCCTGCAACTGCTCGCCAGCCGTCCCGGTCAAACCCTGACGCGTGAGCAACTGCTTGATGACTTGCATGGCTCTGCTACCAGCTTTGACCGCAGTATCGACTCGCATATCAAGAACCTCAGAAAGAAACTCGAAGCCGCCTCCGACCAGTCCATGATCGAGACCGTGTATGGGATCGGGTATCGTTTTATGGAAGGCAATGGATAAAGCATAATTCCCTTATGAACAACGACTCTGCTTCCCAGGAACAAAAGAGCGGGTGGCGATACTTTCCCTGCGCGATCCTCTTCTTTGGCATCGTACTGCTCTTCATCGGAGGAACCGCTGCGGTTCTGTACCTGATCTTTTCGGAATATTCCGGAGTCCGAAATATCTGGTTGCTTGGGTGCGGTGCCCCGCTTTTTGTGGTCATTATTTTCATTGCCATTGCCTTTACCTTGTACACCCGCTATGGCAGACCTTTGAGACAAATCCTCAACGCCATCGACTCCGTTGCCGAGGGCAATCTCACTGTGCGCGTGCCCGACGATGATTCGCCACAGTTCGGTGAGCTCATCAAACGCTTCAATAAAATGGTCGGCGATCTGGAACGGTCAGAACAACAGCGCCGCAACCTAACCGCAGATGTTGCTCATGAGCTCCGCACGCCACTCCATATCATTCAGGGCAACCTGGAGGGAATCATAGACGGCGTGTATCAGCCGACTCCCGAACACATCAACAACACGCTGGAAGAGACACGACTGCTCTCCCGACTCGTGAATGACCTGCAAACCCTCTCCCTGGCTGAAACGGGACAACTTCCGCTTCATCCCACCCGCTTCCTGCTCGCCGACCTGACAGCCGACCTCACTTCGAGCTTTTCCGCTCAAGCCGCCGCCCAAGGCATACACTTGATATCCGCCATCGCAGACCCCAGCCTCGAGATCACCGCAGACTACGACAGACTCAATCAGGTGTTGTCCAACCTTGTATCGAATGCGATGCGTTACACTCCCTCGGAAGGACGAGTTACCATCGAAGCAGACATCGCCCCCGTCGGGGGATCAATTGTCGGTGAGAAAAGAATCGTGCGGATCCAGGTCAAAGATACGGGCACGGGAATCGCATCCGAGGATATCCCCTTCATCTTCGACCGTTTCTGGCGTGGAGACAAATCGCGCAGTGACCGGGTTCACAGCGGGCTGGGATTGGCGATCACCAGGCAGTTGATACATGCGCATGGCGGGGAAATTTCTGTACAGAGTGACGGCTTGCCAGGCAAAGGGACAGCCTTTATCATCGAATTGCCAGAAAAAAATTCCTCATAATAAAGCATTCGATATCTGCTATTTTGGATTTCACTCAATCAATCCTCACGGCACCTCATCTTCGCATGATAGAATTCCATTTATAAACTTGGCCATCCCATTAAGTATGATTTCCGCACATGTCCCAGACAAAATTGAACATAAACGCGATTCTTAAAGCTCTTCTGGCAGTCATTGTTTGGGGGGCTTCTTTTGTTGCCACAAAAGTTTCCTTACAATACGCTCCTCCAACAACAGTTGTCTGGCTCCGGTTCTCAATGGGAGTGGTCATCCTGGGTATTGCCGTAGCACTAAAAAAGCAATTCGCACTCCCCAAGGGAAAAGACTGGGGTTATTTCGCTCTCCTGGGTTTCTTGGGCATAACCTTCCACCAGTGGCTTCAATCAACAGGGTTGCTCACAGCACAAGCGACAACAACTGCCTGGATCGTTGCCACAACACCGGTTTTCATGGCTTTGCTTGGTTTATTTATCCTTCGGGAGAATTTGGCTTTGTATCAGGTGGCAGGTATCATCCTGGCTACGTTTGGGGTTTTGCTGGTTGTTACAAAGGGTGATTTAGGTGCTCTTACTGCGGGCAGGTTTGGTACGACTGGTGATTTTCTGGTTCTAATTAGTGCGCTGAATTGGGCTGTCTTTTCCACTCTTTCCCGCTCCGGCCTCCAAAAACATCCGGCAACACGGATGATGTTTTTTGTAATGAGCTTTGGTTGGATATTTACATCCGTCCTGTTTTTCACCAGCAGTGGACTTAGCAAAATTCCCTTAATTCCCTGGGATGGATGGATTGCGATCTTATTTCTTGGGGTCCTCTGTTCCGGCATAGCATATATCTTTTGGTATGACGCTTTAAAAGACTTGCCGGTTGCTCAGACAGGAGCATTCCTTTATTTGGAACCCTTTGTTACTTTAATTGTTGCTTCCATAGTTATTAGAGAAGCTATTTTGCTGGCATCTATAATTGGTGGAATCACAATCCTGATTGGTGTATGGCTTGTTAACCGCCCAAGTCAATCAACACACAGCACTGAGGAAACTGATTAGCTCCAAGCCAATACGCGAGGATGTGTAATTTTGGTAAGCGCCGCCAGGGTGGCTTTGAGCAACGAACTCCAAGTCTCTATTGGTTGGTTGCGATTCAAGATCGGAGTGTTTTTGGGATCGCCATGGTCATGTGGGCTGATGCAAAGCGTCCATCTGATCCAGAAATGTGACAATCTTCCATTCCCAAAATATTGAGTGGGAGTATAATGAAGTCACCATATTCTACGAAACGGAGGAAAGACCCATGGCTAGTGTAACATTCCAAAACGTCTACAAAAGATTCGGTGACGTGATCGCTGTCAACAACCTGAACATTGCGGTTGATGACAAAGAGTTTCTCGTGTTGGTAGGTCCGTCTGGCTGCGGTAAGACAACCGCTTTGCGCTGTCTCGCCGGGCTGGAGGAAATTTCAGATGGTGAGATCAAGATCGGTGACCGCACCGTGAACGATGTCGCCCCGAAGGACCGTGACATCGCCATGGTCTTTCAATCCTACGCTCTCTACCCCCACCTGTCTGTGTATGACAACATGGCATTCGGCCTCAAACTGCGCAAAGTTCCGAAAGAAGAGATCAAGCGCCGTGTGGGCGAAGCCGCCGATATCCTCGGCATTCGTGACCTGCTCGAACGCAAGCCGCGCCAACTCTCCGGCGGTCAACGCCAGCGTGTTGCGGTGGGACGCGCGATCGTCCGAGAACCGAAGGTGTTCCTGTTCGATGAGCCGCTCTCCAACCTGGATGCAAAACTGCGCGTGGCAATGCGCGCCGAGATCAGCAAACTGCATCAGCGCCTTAAGACCACCTTCATTTACGTGACTCACGACCAGATCGAAGCGATGACCATGGCAACCCGCATTGCAGTCATCAATAAGGGCCTTCTGCAACAGCTCGATACACCGCAGAATTTGTATGACCACCCGAACAACCTGTTCGTGGCAGGCTTCATTGGCTCCCCCGCCATGAATTTCTTCCCCGGCAAACTTCGCAAGGATGGCGGCAAGTTGATCGTGGATGCCGGCGATTTCAGCGTTGCCATTCCCGCTAAATATGCCAAGCCCTATGAAGCACATGCCGGTAAGGATATCATCTTCGGAATTCGCCCGGAGAACATTCACGACTCCGAGTTCATCCCGCCGAATGTTGACGTGGAAAAGGTTGCCGTCAAAGTGGATGTGACGGAGTTGATGGGTAACGAGATCTTCCTCTACCTCGTCAGTGGGAAGAACACGTTCGTCGCCCGCGTCGACCCACGCTCGAAACTGCGCCTCGGACAACAGGCTTCTGTCGCGTTTGACATGGACTCCATCCACATCTTCGATGCCGCGACCGAGGAAGCGATCCGCTAACCAACTGTTTCGCAAATTGATTACCGAAAGCAGTACACTTATCAGGTGTACTGCTTTTTTCTTTCTCCTGGGTAAAATTAGTAACGGTTATTTTGTCAAAACACTTGATTAATTCCAGAGATTATGCTAACATCTTCAATACCCTCTCTAAAACATCATGCAAAACAGGCAACCTTGAGTACATTTTACTGGCTTCCCGCCGACTATAATGTCAAGAGCTTTAACAAACATGCCGCATTGGATCTGATCCGCTTTTCGGCAACCGGTTTGTCGCGTTCGGATCTCGCAGATCAGATGGGTTTAACGCGTGCGGCAGTCAGCCTGATCGTCAACGACCTCCTGGAAAGCAAGATCGTGCTTGAGGCAGAAAGCCGCTCGGCTCCCAGCGGACGACCACCTGTCGTCCTCGAGATCAATCCCGACCGGGGGTTGGTGGCGGCAATCGATATGGGGGCCACTCACATCAGCATTGCCCTGGCAGATTTCACAGCACGCATTCTTCAGGAAGTTGAATTTCCATTTGATATCAAATCAGGTCCTGAGATTTGCCTCGCCCAGGCAAACCAACAGTTATTACAGTTACTTGAGTCACAGAAACTTGCCATCTCCGATCTTTGTGGAGTTGGCGTGGGAGTTCCGGGACCGGTTATCACAGATGCTGGGATGGTCGTTGCACCTCCCATCATGCCGGGATGGGACCGGTATCCGATACTGGCAACGCTTGAAAAGATGTGGGGATGTCCCGTCACGCTGAACAATGATGCTGAGCTTGGTGCATTGGGAGAATGGGCGTATGGTGCCGGAAGGGGCGAAAAAAATATTGCATATATAAAGGTGGGAAGTGGAATCGGAGCAGGACTTATCCTAAACAAACAAATCTATGGAGGGACCACTGGTGCGGCTGGCGAGATCGGTCACCTCACCATTGATGAAAACGGTCCATTATGTAATTGCGGAAATCACGGCTGTCTTGAGGCTTTCGCCGGCGGTGATGCCATCGCGAAACAGGGACAGGCGCTGGTGAAATCAGGCAAAAGAACGATTTTATCTGGTCTTCCGCATGAAAAGATCACCGCACATGATGTGGCAGAAGCTGCCCGTCGCGGTGACTTGCATGCGCAGGAGATCCTGCGACGGTCAGGCACATTTATTGGCATTGCCATCGCGGGTTTGATCAATCTGTTCAACCCAAGCATTGTTGTCATTGGTGGCGGTGTGGCACAGGTGGGAGATATAATAACGGTTCCCATACGGCAGGCGGTGCGGGAGCGTGCTATGCGGGCGTCTGAACAGAGTGTGCGCATCGTTACAGGAATGCTTGGACGCCGGTCACTCCTGATCGGTGCAACCATCCAGGCGATCAATGTGGCTATTCATATCGCCGCGGAAAATAAAAACTCCACTTCCAAAGAAACGTCCATGGAAATCAATAACATTGTGGAAATACACCAGTCATAGAAGGAGGTGATGCCATCCAACAAGAGCAAGGAATACCTAGACAAACTGCCGATGGAAAGTCAACGAATTAAAATTTCTACAAGGAGAAGAAGTAATGAAAACCAAAGTTAGTCTGCTGTTCAGCCTGTTGCTGATCACAGCGTTTGTACTCTCAGCCTGCGGTACCCCTGCAACTGAAGCCCCCGCTACCCAGGCTCCCGCTACCGCGGCCCCCGCCACCGAAGCACCGACCGAAGCGCCTGTTGTCGAACCCGCTGGCACCCTTACCATCTGGGCTGACGACACTCGTGCCCCGATTTTGCAAGACCTCGCCGATGAAGTGCTTGCCGCTTACAACCTCGAGCTCGTGGTTGAATTGAAATCCGCCATTCGCGATGACTTCCAGGTTGCCGCTCCTCTGGGTGAAGGTCCTGATATCATTGTGGTCCCTCACGACCAGGCCGGCACCCTCGTGTCGAATGGCTTGCTTGCTGAAGTGGATTTGGGCGACAAGAAGGCTGATTTCGCCCCCAAGGCGCTCGAAGCCTGTACCTTCGATGGCAAGCTGTATTGTCTCCCCTATGCAACTGAAAACCTCGGCTTCTTCTACAATACTGACCTGGTTTCGACTCCTCCCACCACCTGGGATGAAGTTGTGACCATGGGTGAAGCCCTCAAGGCAGAAGGCAAAGTCGAATACATCATGGCCGTCACTGGCAGCACCTATGATGTGTATCCTCTCTTCACTTCCTTCGGTGGTTATATCTTCGGCAAAAACGATGCCGGCGATTGGAATCCTGAGGACCTCGGTGTGGATAGTGAAGGCATGATCGCTGGTGTCAAGTGGCTTGCTGACGGCGTTGCCAATGGCGACCTGCCTGCCGATTGGGATTGGGCGAACAATCACGCCTTGTTCGAAACTGGCAAGGCTCCGTTCATCATGGCTGGACCTTGGGCTTTGGACCGCATCCGCGAATCCGGCGTCCCGTATGCCATCACGAACTTCCCCAGTGGCGGTTATCCCTTCGCTGGTACACAGGGCTTCTTCATCAATGCCCAGAGCGAAAACGTTCTGTTGGCTCAGGCATTCCTGAACGAGTTTGTTGCCACCGAAGAAATCATGCTCAAGCTGTATGATGTCGGCAAGCGCCCGCCTGCCTACCTCCCTGCTTTGGCGAAGGTTGATGATGCCGATCTGAAAGCCATGGCTATTGCTGGCGAAAACGCCAACATGATGCCTGCCATCCCCGCGATGGGCTCCGTTTGGGGTTCATGGAATGACTCAGTCGTTCTCGCCCGCGATGGTAAGCAGGATGCACAGACCGCCATGACCGAAGGCGCCACCAAGATCCGCTCCCTCATTGCCAACCCGCTGACCGGCATGGTCAACGTGCCTGGTTCCTACCAGGCTCAGGCTGGTTGCGCAGGCGATTGGGATCCGGCTTGTACCGTCACCCAGATGACCAAGGGCGATGATGGACTCTGGCGCAGTGGTCCGTTCACCCTCAAGGCCGGCGACTATGAGTTCAAGGTTGCACTCGATGGCTCCTGGACAACCAACTACGGCGTCGATGGAGTGCTCGAGGGTCCAAACTACAAAGTCACCCTTGCAGCCGATGGCACCATTGAATTTGTGTACGACCCCGCGACCAAACTGGTCACAGCGACTGTCAAGTAACCCTGTAAGTTAATTGAAGGCTGAGGAACACCGAGTTCCTCAGCCTTCATCGCATTTATGCAGTTTATTCCTGTTGGATGAACACAATCCTGAAAGGAGAAGCGTGGAATGAACTCAACCTCCACTTCAAAGCCCAAAAGTACGCGTCCGACCGAAGAGTCGCCGCTATCTAAACTGGTTCGCATCCTGTTATTGATCCTGTTCGATGGGGGCGCGGTATGGTTCATCCAAAATGCCTTCACAAAAGGCTTCGATCAATTGGTGATCATTGTTGCTGTGATCGCCGTGATACTTAATCTGATCTTTTTGATTTCGAAAGCCTATCCCCTACGATGGATGGCAATTGGATTAAGCTTCATGATCCTTTTCACGATCTATCCCATGATCTTCACGATCTATGTGGCGTTCACGAACTACGGGGATGGACATCTCTTAACCAAGGAACAGGCGCTCCCGCTTATTCAAAGAACGACATATCTTCCGGAGACGGGTAAATCCTATTCCTGGACGGCTTTCAAATCACCATCCAATGAATATGTTTTATGGTTGATCAACCCAGAGGGAGAAACCTTCCTTGCCAAACCCAATGCAGAAATCGTTCCCGCAAAGCCAGGTGATTCCGGGATCGGTGAAGCGGACAGCAAGGGAATTCCCACATCCATTGAAGGATATCAACGTTTGAATCCTTTGGTGGCCGCCACCAACAAGGAACTTACCCAAATCAAATATGGACTGGAAGGTCAGAAGACGGTGCAGGTGCGTTCCCCCAGCGAAGCCGCCGAACTGGAAGTCCGTTACAAATACGATGAAGCCACTGACACAATAGTAGACGAATCCAATGGTGACGTATACACCGCCGTGAATGGAACCTTCACCACCAAGGACGGCAAGACCATCAAGCCGGGTTATCGCACCGTAGTGGGATTCAAGAACTTTGTGGATTTCGCGACCAGCCCTGCCCTGCGCGGACCTCTCGTTCAGATCCTCACCTGGAACTTCATCTTCCCCACAGTCAGCGTACTCTCCACATTCGCATTGGGACTCGCCATCGCGATCATGTTCAATGACAAGGATTTTCCACTTAAAAAACTGATCCGGTCGCTCCTCTTGATCCCATACACAATTCCAGGTTTGATCAGCATCATCATGTGGCGTGGTATGTTGAACTCGGAATTTGGTGTGATCAACCATTGGCTAAAGAGTTTGTTTGGCGTGGCGCCTCACTGGACCACGGAAGCTTTCTGGGCAAAAATCGCCATCCTGCTCGTCAACTTGTGGCTTGGTTATCCATATTTCATGCTGGTCACCAGTGGCGCCTTGCAATCCATCCCCTCGGAAATTTACGAAGCTGCCATGATCGATGGTGCCACAAGCTGGCAAAGATTCAGACGCATCACCCTGCCCCTGCTCCTGGTCGCGGTCGGTCCATTGCTCATCGCCTCCTTTGTGTTCAACTTCAACAACTTCAATCTGATCTACCTGTTCATCGCAGGTGGTCCTCCCATTGCCGGCGCAACCACACAGGCTGGCTCCACCGACATCCTGATCAGTTACGTTTATAAACTCGCGTTCGAAAGTGGCGGGCGCGGTGTCCAATATGGATTGGCATCCGCGATATCGATCATTGTGTTCTTCGTTGTTGGAACGATCACGTTATTCCAATACCGATTTACCAACATGTGGGAGGAGGTTAGTGAAAATGCCTAACATATCTCAAACCTACCAGGAATTGAGTTCTTCGCAAAAATTACAGAGGCGCTTCAGCGTCACAGTCAGGTTGCTCGTCGCGTTGCTCCTGATCTTTTTTGCGATCTTCCCGGTGTTGTGGATCATCTCTGCTTCTTTCAGCGGAACACAATCGCTATCGACACAAACGCTCATCCCGGCCCGCGCAAGTCTGGTCAATTACCAAAGGTTATTTGGATTGGACCCAACCTATAAGTTTGGCGATCTGGTTTTCCAAAAATGGATCTTCAACTCGGTAAAGATCGCCACGATCTCAACCATTTTGAGCCTTGGCATTACCACGATGGCGGCCTACGCCTTTTCACGCATGCGCTTCAAGGGACGCGTTACCATGCTCAAAGCCATCCTGCTGATCCAGGTTTTCCCGAATCTGCTGGCATTGGTCGCGATCTATGTGTTGATCTTCCAGTTCGGTGAACTCATCCCGGTGATCGGGTTGAACACGCACGCAGGGTTGATCATGGTCTACCTCGGCGGGTCGATGGGGATGAACATCTGGCTGATGAAGGGTTATCTCGATACCATTCCACGCGACATTGACGAATCGGGCATGGTGGATGGAGCAACTCATTTCCAGATCTTCTGGAATTTGATCCTTCCGCTTCTCCGCCCCATTCTGGTTGTCATCGGTATATTGTCCTTTATCGGCACCTACGGCGACTTCATCCTCGCCCGCATCCTGCTTACCGATGTAAATAAGTACACTCTGATGGTGGGATTACAGATCTTTACCGCGGGACAATTTGATCAAAAGTGGGGTGTCTTTGCGGCGGGCGCGTTATTAGGTGCCATCCCGATCATGACCATTTACCTTATCCTTCAAGACCAGATCGTAGGCGGTCTGACAGTAGGAGCAGTCAAAGGATAAGATGCGGCGTTCGTTCGTCGTCATTCTCATGGTGGGTTTGGGGATAGCCCTGTTACTAGGACAGGGCTATCTCCGTTTTGTAGCCGTAGACTCTGTCGATTAATATCGGTATTTTTCGACGTCAACCGCCATGCAAGACCAGCCAGAGATATTAATCGCAAATCTTACACCCATCAAAGTGACATTTCATGAAACATCTCAATAAATTCTTTTCTCTCGTGTTGCTCATTGCGCTTATTTCCGGGTGCAATACAATCACAACGCAAACTGCAACGCCTCTCCCCGAACAAACCTCAACTTCGGTTGTCTCACAAGGTACAGAAGGCTTCCCATGGTGGAACGATGCGGTCTTCTACGAGATCTTCGTCCGCTCCTTCCGCGACAGTGACGGAGACGGCATCGGTGATTTCAACGGCATCATCGAAAAATTGGATTATCTCCAGGCGTTGGGCATCAAGGGACTCTGGCTTATGCCCATCAATCCTTCTCCCGCTTATCATGGCTATCACGTGACCGACTATTACGCAGTTAACTCGGATTACGGCACGATGGATGATTTCAAGCACCTGCTCGAAGAGGCACACAAACGCGACATCAAGGTAATCATTGATCTTGTCCTGAATCACACATCCGACAAACATCCATGGTTTCAATCCGCGTTGACACCCGGCAGTGAGTATTACGATTGGTATGTATGGGAAGACAAAGACCCCGGTACAAGAGGGCCGTGGAATCAGCAAGTCTGGTATCAGGCACCAACCGGGGAATATTACTATGCCGTGTTTGTTCGGGAGATCCCGGATCTAAATTACCATAACCCGGCTGTCCGGGAGGAAGCAAAGAAGATCACATCCTTCTGGCTCAAGGATGTTGGGATTGACGGCTTCCGTCTCGATGGCGTACGGTATTGGGTTGAAGATGAACAACTGGCAGATTCCAAAGCCAATCACGCGTTTTTGGAAGAATGGGGTGAGTATTACAGAAGCATCAACCCACAGGCCTTCGCGGTGGGCGAAGCCTGGACGGATAACGCCAATGTCAAGAAATATACCAATACGAACAAGGAATTATCCTCCGCCTTCAACTTCGATCTTCCCGCCGCGATGCTCAAGCTGAATGAGGGCAACACCACCAGTCTCCGGTTCATCCTTCAAACCACGATCCGGGATTTCCCCGAACAGGACAATGCCAACTTCATCACCAACCACGATATGAATCGTGTTATGAGTCAACTAACGGGAAGCGATAAAGATAAGAAGGCGAAAATTGCGGCAGGCATCCTGCTTACCACGCCAGGCATTCCATTCATATACTACGGCGAAGAGATCGGGATGAGAGGCATCAGGACAAGTGGTGCAAATGCCGATATACCCATACGCTCACCGATGCAGTGGGACGACACACAAAGCGCGGGCTTTACTGAGGGGAAACCCTGGGCGGCAGTCAGCTCTGACTTCACGAGCGTGAATGTTGCCCAACAAACAGGCGATAACACCTCCCTGCTGGAGTTTTATCACAGCCTGATCCAACTCCGCAACGAACACCCTGCCTTGCGGATCGGGCAAACGTATGTTGCTGATTCAAAATCCAATAAACTCGTATCCTATCTGCGAGTCAGCCAGGATGAGATCATCCTTGTCGTCATCAATATCGATGACCTCCCTGTCAGCGGCATTGATCTTGAACTTTCGCTTGGACCGCTCTCGGGCCAATACAATGCGAAGTCCCTGCTGAACGAATCGACGATCGATCCACTACAAGCCAACGACAAAGGCGGATTTGACGCCTACAACCCACTCAATGAACTTCCGCCATACAGTGTGACCATTATTGAACTCACACCTCAAAAATAAATCCGTATAAACATGTCATTCTGAGGGAAGCGAAGAATCTCCACCTTTATCGTAGAGACCCTTCGCTATCGCTCACATCGTCCCGATGTCCTTCGGGAGGGTGACAAAATCACTCAACGGGAAAATCTACATGGAAGACTTTATCTTTGGAACCCTTTCCACAAACGAATCACGCATTGCCCATTTACAAAATCTGCATGGCGGCATCACACACGCACACTGGCGAACTCCACGCGATCCCATGCCGGGACAAGTCATCGGCATTGAATTAACCATTGGTCCATCGTTCCCGCAGAATCAAGCCTGGGTGTATTGGACGAATGATGGCAGCGACCCCGAAGGTAAAAACGGAATCGCCACGAACGGCTACGCGACTCCCCTCAAGCCGATTGGTTCAGAATGGAATACTTTCCTGTGGGGCTACGTCCGCAAATTTTATGGCGAGATTCCCTCTCAGGAAGCCGGGACACTCGTCCGTTATCGCGTTGCGGCGGGCGGAAATGACGAGGAGATTTTTGCAGACAACAACACGTACTATGCCTTTTACGTGGATAACGATCCGCCACCCGCATGGACACAGGATGCGATCATCTACCAGATCTTTGCAGATCGCTTTTTCAATACATCCGGCGATTTCCCGAGGACCGAAGACAAACCTTCGCTCAAATGTAACGGCACATTACGCGGTATCACTGCCAAACTCGATTACATCGCTGAACTCGGCGTCAATGTACTTTGGTTTACACCTGTCTTTTCCAGTCCCAGTTATCACGGCTACGATGCCACCAGCTTTTTTGATATCAATCCACGGCTTGGCACAAAAGAGGACTTCAAGGAATTGGTCGAGGGTGCACACGCACGCGGCATCCGCATCCTGATGGATTTCGTTCCCAATCACTGGTCGAACCAACATCCCAATTTTCTCGAGGCCACGCGCGATCAGAATAGTCCATTCACAAAATGGTACACCTTCGAACACTGGCCCGAAAAATATAAGACTTTCTTTGGCGTGAAGACCCTGCCGCAGATCAATCTGCGATTCCTGCCAGCGCGCGATCATGTTTTGGATTCCGCAAAGTATTGGCTGGATTTCGGCGTGGATGGTTTTCGCGTGGACTATTGCATCGGTCCGTCTCCGGATTTTTACGCGGACTTCAGACGCGTCACTCGCACGTCCAGGCCTGATTCGTGGACCTTTGGCGAAGCCGTGGACCCACCCGACTCCCAACTCGCGTTCGCGGGCGGCATGGATGGCACACTGGACTTCATGCTGCTCGAAGGCTTGCGAAAAACGTTTGCCTTTGGCAAGTGGAGCGCCCGTCAATTCGCGGAATTCCTGGACCGGCACGAAGCCTACTTCCCTGTCACATTCTCGCGCCCATCCTTCCTCGATAACCACGATATGAACCGATTTCTATGGGTGGCGCACAACGACATTCAAAAGCTCAAACTTGCGGCAATGTGT
>Ga0210377_10003627_pt1 | contig 13233 bp, 14 predicted proteins | sample PLM4_65_b1redo_FD_155480 | JGI IMG/M metagenome (GOLD analysis project Ga0210377, IMG submission 155480) | Groundwater sediment microbial communities from an aquifer in East River, Colorado, USA - PLM4_65_b1 redo | ecosystem: Environmental > Terrestrial > Soil > Riparian zone | place: USA: East... | reverse complement strand
GACCATGGAGAGCGTGGCGTCCGGAGCGACCCAGCAGCAGAAGGACGTCGAGCAGATCCGCGGTCGCATCCACGAGATCGCCGAGTCCCTGCGAACGAACGCAGACGCCGCGCGGCGCGCATCGGTCCTCACCAGCGAAGCCAGCCAGCGCGCGACCGCGGGTGTCGACGTCTCGCGCCTCTCGCAGGCGAAGATGCAGAGCCTGTTCGAGAAGATCGAGCAGGCCGGTCACCGCGTGGAGAGCTTCGAGGGCAAGATCCACTCGGTGCATCGCGTCACCGAGATGATCTCGAGCGTCGTCGAGAAGACGCACTTGCTGTCGCTCAACGCCTCGATCGAGGCCGCGCGCGCGGGCGACGCGGGCCGCGGGTTCTCCGTCGTGGCCGAAGAGATCCGCAAGCTCGCCGAGAGCGCGGGCAGCTCGGCCGAGCAGATCGAGGATCTGATCCGCCAGCTCGAGGAGGAGTCGAAGCGCATCGCCCAGGCGACCTTGGCGATGCGCGACGACGTGCGCTCGGGCCGCCAGGACCTCGAGGCGATCTTCGCGGCGCTCGAGAAGGTGCAGGGCGCCGTCACCGAAGCGTCGCACCGCGCCGAGGAGATCTTCCAGAAGGCCGGCAGCCAGGCCGCGGACTCCGAGCGCATGGTCGGTGACGTCGAGCGCGTCGCCGCGGTGGTCGGCCAGAACGCCAAGGCCGTGAACGAGATGCGCGGCGGACTCGCGGCGCAGACGCGCACGATGGAGCAGATGGTGCGCCAGGCGGCCAGCCTCTCCGACATGTCGATCCAGCTCGGCGAGGTCGCTCGCCGGTTCAGGACGCGGTAGGGAAGGGCACGGCGTGGAAGCGACTCCCTGGCTGCGCTTCGAGATCTCGGGACAGGCGTACGCGATCCCGCTCGCCGCGGTCGTCGAGGTCACGGGCGCGCAGCGGCTGCACCTGATCCCGCGCATCCCGCTCGAGATCGGGGGCGTACTGAACGTGCGCGGCGAGCCGCTGCCTGCCGTCGACGGCGGCGCGCTCTTGACCGGGTCGCGGGCGGAGCGTCACCGCTACGTGTTGGTGCTCGAGCGCGCGGGTCTGCGGATCGGCGTGCTCGTCGGACAGGTGCGGCGCATCGAGCGCGAGCTCGCGGTCTCGGTCGAAGAGCCGGGCGAGGCGACCGGGGCGCTGGTGGAGTGGGTGAATCAGGACGACGCGGCGCTCGGGCTGGTCGATCCCGAGGGGCTGATCGAACGGGCGACTTTGCTGCTCACGGATCAACGCAAGCAGCTTGGAGGACAGGAGTCATGGCACACCGGGTTCTGATTGCGGATGACGCCGCGTTCATGCGCGAGATGCTCCGCGACATCCTCACGGATGGGGGCTACGAGATCGTGGGTGAAGCCGCGGACGGCAACGAAGCCGTCTCGGCATTCGCGAAGTACCACCCCGATCTTCTGACGCTCGACATCGTGATGCCGCGCAAGAGCGGCCTCGAGGCGCTGCGCGAGATCGTCGCGGCGCATCCGGGCGCTTGCGTGGTGATGTGCAGCGCGCTCGGCCAGGAGGCGCTGGTGATGGAGGCGCTCGAGGCCGGCGCGCGCGACTTCATCGTGAAGCCGTTCAAGCCGGACCACGTGCTCGAAGTGGCGCAGAAGGCGCTCTCGAAGTCGAACGACTGACTCGAGGCTCCTCCTGAACCTCGAGAAATACAGGACGCTCTTCGTCGACGAGGCGGGCGACCACCTCCAGGAGATGGCGCGCGCGCTCGCAGCGCTCTCCGCCGGCGACGAGCCGAGCGAGAGCGCGGTCGACACGCTCTTCCGCATGGCCCACTCGATCAAAGGCATGGCGGCGTCGCTCGATTACGACGCCGTCTCGTCGCTCGCGCACCGGCTCGAGGACTGGATGGAGCCGCTGCGCGCGGGCGCGGAGTTCGACCGCTCGCAGCTCGGGCTGCTGGCGGAGGCGATCGCCGCGCTCGAGGAGATGGTGGCCTGCGTCGACGAGGCCGGCGCGCCGCCGGCGGCGCGCGAGGATCTGCTCGCGCGGCTCGCCGAGAAGCCCGCCGCAGCGCCGGCGAGCACGACACAAGCCGGGCTCAAAAAAAAAGTCCCGAGACCGCTGCACCGCCGCTCCCGCGTACGGTCCGCGTTCGCACGGAGGCGATCGATCGCTTCCTGGCCGCGGTAGGCGTGCTCATGCAGGGCCACGCCCGCATGGAGGAGCTCCACCGGGGCGCACCGTACTGGGAGCTCTCCGGCGCGTTCGGTGACGAGCTCGATCAGCTCGCGCGCGTCGTGCGCGAGCTGCGCCGCCGCGCGCTCGACATCCGCACGACGCCGGTGCGGCGCGTGCTCGAGCGATTGCCGCGCGTGGCCCAGGACCTGGCGCGCGAGCTCGGCAAGCGCGTGCGCGTGGAGCTCATCGGCGAAGAGGTCGAGGTCGATCGCGCGGTGCTCGACCACCTCGACGACGCGGTGCTGCACCTGGTGCGCAACGCCATCGATCACGGACTCGAGACCGAAGCCGAGCGGATCGCGGCCGGCAAGGATCCCGTCGGCACCCTGCGCATGCGCGCCTCGCGCGTGATGGGGCGCCTGCATCTGCGGCTCGAGGAGGACGGGCGCGGGATCGACGTCGAGAAGGTGCGCAAGCGCGCGATCGAGCGCGGCTTCCTGCTCGAGATGGTCGCCGAGGACCTGCCCCCCGATCGCATCCGCGAGTTCATCTTCGAAGCGGGCATCTCCACGCGCGACAGCGTCACGGACATCTCCGGGCGCGGCGTCGGGCTCGACGCGGTCAAGCGCCAGATCGAGGCGCTCGGCGGGACGATCGTGGTCGAGAGCAGCGAAGGGAAGGGAACCGCATTCGTGCTCGACCTGCCGTCGATGGTGGCGCTGCAGCGCGTGCTGGTGCTGCAGGTCGGCGGTCAGCGCGTGGCGCTGCCGATCGCCGCGATCGAGGCCGTGCTGTCCGCCGAGGAGGCAGCCGTCGAGCGCGCGGGCGGCGACTCGTTCTTCATGCTGAAGGAGGAGCCCCTGCCGCTGGTCGACCTGGGGCCGCGGCTCGGGCTCGCGCCGGCGCGCGCGACGGGCGGCTGCGTCGTCGTGGTCGAAGCGCGCGGCTTCAAGCTCGGGCTGCTCGTGGATCGCGTGGTGGACGACCTCGAGGTGTTCGTGCGCGAGACCCCCGCGCCGCTGCGCGAGCTCGCGTCGCTGGGCGGCATCGCCATCCTGCGCGACGGCGCGCCTGTCTTCTTGCTGGAGATCGGCTCGCTCGTGGAGAACTTCCCGTGAGCAGCCAGGAAGATCGCCTCTCCGAGATCGCGAACATCTGCGCGGGCAACGCGGCCAGCGCGCTGGCGGTGCTGCTCGACGCGACGCTCTTGATCGAGCCGCCGCGCATGCGCACGCTTCGCGCCGGTCAGCCGCTGGCTTCGCTCGTGCCGGCGGAGGATCGCGTCGCCGCGGTCTTCGCCGATCTCGACGGCGCGTTGCCCGCTCAGGCCGCGCTGCTGCTCTCCGCGACCGCCATCGACGAGGTGCTGGCGCGCGTCGCCGGGAAGGGCGCGGACGAGACGTCCGAGGTCTCGACCTTGGCCGTGCTGGCCGAGGTGGGGAACATCGCGGTGTCGGCGGCGGCCAACGCGTTGGCGCAGCTGCTCGGCGTGCGCTCGCTGCCCTCGGTCCCGCGCGCGGGCTACGCCCGCCAGGGTGACCTCAGCTTGCCCGAGCTCGCGCGCGGAGCGGCGGCCGACCGCATCGTGCTCGACGTGGAGCTCGTCGAGCGCGGCGGCCCGCTGCGCCTGCACTTCACGCTCGTGCCCGCGGACGGGGCGATCGACTAGACTCACCGCCGGATGGACCGCGACCGCCTGAACGCACTGCTCGAGAGCTTCGCCCGCGGGCACCTGTCGCAGGACGACCTGGTCGAGACGCTCGCGAAGCTCCCCTATCAGACACTGGTCGACGCGCGCGTCGACACGCACCGTGCGCTGCGGAACGGCTTTCCCGAGGTCGTGCTCGGTACCGGCAAGACGCCCGATCAGATCGCGCGGATCATGCGGGTCCTGCAGGAAGCCGGCGGGAACGTGCTCGTCACGCGCGTCACGCCGGAGCAGGCGCGGCCGCTGACCGAGGCGTTCCCCGGCATCGAGCACTTCGAGGCGGCGCGCCTGCTGGTGCTGCGCCAGGCGCCGGTGGTCCCGCGCGGGCGCGGCGCGATCGCGGTGGTGTCGGCGGGGACGTCCGACCTGCCCGTGGCCGAAGAGGCGGCGCTGGTCGCGGAGCTCTACGGCAACAAGGTCGAGCGGATCTATGATTCGGGCGTCGCGGGGCTGCATCGGCTGCTGGGCTCGCTCGACGCGCTGCGCGGAGCTGCGGTCGTGATCGCCGTTGCGGGCATGGAGGGCGCGCTGGCCTCGGTGGTGGGCGGCCTGGTCGCGGCGCCGGTGATCGCGGTGCCGACCAGCGTCGGCTACGGTGCGTCCTTCGGCGGTGTCGCGGCGCTGCTCGCGATGCTGAATTCCTGCGCCGCGAACGTCACGGTGGTGAACATCGACAATGGCTTCGGAGCCGCCTACGTCGCGTCGCTCATCAACCGCGCCTGAGCGCGAATTGCGGGGCGCGCGCGTCCTCCACTTCGACTGCTTCTCCGGCGCGGCGGGGAACATGCTGCTCGGGGCGCTGCTCGAGATCGGTGCGCCCGCCGCGGCCGTGCGCGAGGCGCTGACCGCGCTCGGCGTGGGACCGATCCGCATGCGGCTCGCGCGGGTCGAGCGCGGGGCGCTCGCGGCGCGCTGGGTCGCGTTCGGCGCGCCGCATCACCACGGCGACCATGACCACGAGCACGGCCGCACCTTCCGCACCATCCGCGCGCTGCTGCGCAAGGCGCCGCTCGCCACGCGCGTGCGCGCGCGCAGCTTGGACGTCTTCGAGCGTCTGGCGCGCGCGGAGGGCCGCATCCACGGCGTGCCGATCGAGCGCGTGCACTTCCACGAGGTCGGCGCGATCGACGCGCTCGGCGACGTGGTCGGGGTCTGCGCGGCGGTCGAGGCGCTCGAGGTCACGCGCATCACCTGCTCGCCGCTTCCCTTGGGTCGCGGCGCGGTCTCGACCGATCACGGCCCGATCCCGCTGCCTGCGCCGGCGACGCTCGAGCTGCTGCGCGGCGTGCCGACCGTCCCGATCGACGTGGCTTGGGAGACCGTGACACCGACCGGTGCCGCGCTCCTCACCGCGCTGGCCGACGAGTTCGGGCCGATGCCCGCGCTGCGCCCGCTCGCCCAGGGCTTCGGCGCCGGGGACGACCGGAAGGGTCCGCTGCCGAACGTGCTCCGCGCGGTGCTCGGCGAGCTCGATCCCGCCCTCGGCCGCGACCTGGTGGCGCAGCTCGAAACGAATCTTGACGACATGAGTCCCGAGCACATGCCATTCCTCATGGAGAGGCTCCTGGAGGACGGCGCGCTCGATGTCTCGCTCGTCCCGCTGCTCATGAAGAAGGGGCGGCCGGGTCAGCTCCTGCGTGTGCTTGCCCGGCCGGCGGATGCGGATCGGCTCGCGCGCCGCGTGCTCTCCGACTCGAGCGCGCTGGGCGTTCGCGTGCAGCTCGTGCCGCGGCTCGTGCGCGCGCGCGGCACGCGCTCGGTGGACACGCCGTACGGTCCCATCCGCGTGAAGCTCGCCGGCTCGGCGGAGGACGGCGTCTCGGTGAAGCCGGAGTACGAATCGTGCGCGCGCGCCGCGCGCCGGCACCGCGTGCCGATCGCGACCGTCACGCGCGCGGCCGAGCTCGCGGCCGCACGAGAGCTCTCATGAGGGCCGACGGAAGCTCGTTCGAGCTCGGCGAGCCGCGCGGCGGCGAGGCCCCGGCGGTGCTCTGCGTGCACGGCCTCACCGGCACCCCGTACGAGGTGCGCCGGCCCGCGGAGGCGCTCGCCGAGGTCGGATTCGCCTGCCAGGGCCTGCTGCTCCCGGGCCACGGCACGAGCCACGGCGAGCTCAACGCGACGCCGCGCGCGGCCTGGCTCGACGCGGTCGTCGAGGCGTACGACGCGCTCGCGGATCGACACGCGCGCGTGTACGCGCTCGGCCTCTCGCTCGGCGGCGTTCTCGCGCTCGGGCTCGCGGCGCGACGTCCGGTCGCGGGCGTGGTCGTGATCGCCGCGCCGCTCGACCTCGGTCGGCTGGTGCGCTCGGTCGTGCCGTGGCTCTCGCGCGTCGTCGGCTCGCTGCCCAAGACGCCCGCGATCTTCGATGACGTCGCGCGTGCCCGGCATCCCGGCTACGACCGCATGCCGCTGCAAGCCGTGACGGAGCTCCTGCGGCTCGCGCGCGAGGTCGAAGGCGACCTCGCGTCCGTGCGCGCGCCCGTGCAGCTCATCTACAGCCGCCGCGACCCGACCGTCCCGCGCCACAACGCCGATCGCGTCCTGCGCGGACTTCCACCGGGCGAGCGGGAGCTCCACTGGCTCGATGACTCGGCCCACGTGGTGACGGTCGATCGCGAGCGCGAGCAGGTCGCCCGCCGTGTGGTCGAGTTCCTGCTCCGGATCGAGAAGGCAGCCAGCGGTTGACGGGAGCGTCCAGGCTGGGAATCCTAGGGATCGAACCACGAACGGTTCCGGGGGCGATGAGGAAATGGCGGAACTTCCCGCGGCCGCAGTGAAGCGGCTGCTCGTGAAGCACGGTGGCGAGCTGAGGACGTCCGGGCCGGCGGTGGACCTGGCGGTGGCCGCAGCTGAGGAATACATCGCGCGGCTTGCCCAGGAGGCCTCCGGGGCCGCTCAGCGCGAGAAGCGCAAGACCATCATGGACGACGACATCAAGAAGGCCCGCCAGGTCGTCGGCTAACGCGCGGTCTCTGGCTCCCTCTCGCCGCGTTCGGCGAGCGCCTCGATCACCCTGATCCAGCGCGCCTCACCCCCGTCGAGGAAGCGCCGGAAGCGGATCCCTGCGAGCACGCTCGCGTATCCGGGCAAGGTCGCGCGCGACATCACGTCGCCCTCGACGTCGACCGGGGCGAACGGCGAGGGCAGGTGGATGCGGTAGCGCTCGGCCGCGCCCGGCAGGATGTCGCGCCGCGTCCGCAGACAGATCCCGCCGCGCGCCACGAGTTCGGTGAGCTCGTCCCAGTTCCCGGCACTGGCCGCGGTTCGCACCGCCAGCCGTGCCGGAAAGCGCTGGTAGCGGCGGTAGGAGGAGTGGTCGAGCAGGTCGAGGATCGTCTCGCCCACGTCGGCCCAGTGCAGGGGCTTCGAGAGATAGAGCGCCGCGCCGGCGTCGCGCGCCGCAGAGCGGTTGGCGTTGCTCTCGCGGTCGTCGATCAGCGCGATCGGAAGCTGCTCCACTCCAGGAAGTGCGCGGAAGCGCATCGCCAGCTCGAAGCCGTCCTCGCGACCGAGGTGGACGTCGATGAAGACGATCTCGTAGCTCTTCTCCTTGAAGGCGGCGAGCGCGCGTGCCGGATCGCGCAGGATCTCGAGCTCGACCGACTGCGCGGAGAGGTGGGTCTGCAGCTCGACCAGCGCTTCGGGCGAGCTCGTGACGGCGAGCACGCAGCGCGCGCGCTTGCCGGCGATCGGGCGCGCGTCGTCGGGCGCGGACGGCGGCGGAACCAAGCTGCTGCGCGCCGCGCGTTCGCGCACGGCGGAGGCGATCGCGATCGCGAGCTCGTTCGCGCTCTCGAGGCTCGCGAGCGGCCTGTAGCGCCGCTCGCCCGGGTTCGTGAGTGAGCGCTTCGAGAGCGCGCCGCTGCTCGGCAGCAGCACCTCGCGCGGCGAGCGCACCTCGATCGAGCCGGCCGCCTCGTCGACGAAGCGGAGCCTGGCTCCACCCGCGACGAGCTGGGTCGGCGCGTGCAGCCGCTCGAGCCACGAGAGCGCCTCGGCGAGATCGCGGACGACGGCGGCCCAGGTGCGGCGCAGCGCGGACTCGATGTCGGCGGCCGACTCGCAGCGGGTGACGTCGAGCGCGGGCAGGTCGAAGAAGACGGGCGGGTCGAAGAGCTTCAGCCGGTTGTGGCCCAGCGTGTAGAAGCGCACGCGCTCGACCACCAGCGGACGGGCGAGCGTCTCGAACGGCGTCGGGCCGAGCGGGAGCTCCCCCTCGGCCGAGCTGGCCCCGCGCGGGACCTCGATTCGGAGCCCGAACGCGCGCAAGCGCTGCGCCAGGAACTCCGCGTGACGTTCGGCGGACACGATCTCGCCTTCGCCTCCCCGAGTGCGCCATCGGCGGCGCCTCGGAGAGGCTGAAGGCTGGAGATCACGCCCCTGCGATCAGGGACGGGTGGGGCTCAGTGGCCGTGTCCGGCGTGGCCGCCGCCGCCGCCGGCCGGTGCCTCTTCCTTGGGCTTGTCCGCGATCATCGCGTGCGTCGTCAGGAGCAGGCCCGAGACGCTGGCGGCGTTCTGCAGCGCCGTTCGTACGACCTTGGTCGGGTCGATCACGCCGTCCTTCACCAGGTCGCCGTAGGTCTCCGTCGCGGCGTTGAAGCCGTAGGCTCCCTTGCCGTTGGCGACCTTGTCCACGACGACCGAAGCCTCGTGGCCGGCGTTCTGCGCGATCATGCGCAGCGGCTCCTCGACCGCGCGGCGGATGATGTCGATGCCCGCCTGCTGCTCCGCGTTCGCGCCCTTCAGGCCCTCGAGCACCTTCTTGGCGCGGATCAGCGCGACGCCGCCGCCGGGCACGATGCCCTCTTCGACGGCCGCGCGCGTGGCGTGCAGCGCGTCCTCGACGCGCGCCTTCTTCTCCTTCATCTCGCTCTCGGTCGCGGCACCGACCTTCACGACCGCCACGCCGCCCGCGAGCTTGGCCAGGCGCTCCTGGAGCTTCTCGCGGTCGTAGTCGGACTTCGTGTCGTCGATCTGCTTGCGGATCTCGTTGCAGCGCGCCTCGATGTCCTTCTTCTTGCCCGCGCCCGAGATGATCGTCGAGTTGTCCTTGTCGATCACCACGCGGCCGGCCTTGCCCAGGTCGTTCAAGGTCACGTTCTCGAGCTTGATGCCGAGCTCCTCGGCGATCACCTGTCCGCCGGTCATGATCGCCATGTCCTCGAGCATCGCCTTGCGGCGATCGCCGAAGCCGGGCGCCTTCACGGCCGCGACGGAGAGCGTGCCGCGGATCTTGTTCACGACCAGGGTCGCGAGCGCCTCGCCCTCGATGTCCTCGGCGATGATCAGCAGCGGCTTGCCCGCGCGCGCCACCTGCTCGAGCAGCGGCAGCAGGTCCTTCATGTTCGAGATCTTCTTCTCGTTGAGCAGGATCGCCGGATTCTCGAGCGCGACTTCCATGCGCTCCGCGTCGGTCACGAAGTACGGCGAGAGGTAGCCGCGGTCGAACTGCATGCCCTCGACGACGTCGAGGATGGTGTCGAGGCCCTTGTTCTCCTCGACGGTGATCACGCCTTCCTTGCCGACCTTGGCCATCGCGTCGGCGAGGATGTTGCCGATCTCGGGGTCGTTGTTCGCGCTGATCGAGCCGACCTGCGCAATCTCGGAGGGGTCGCGGGTGGGCTTGGAGAGCTTCTTCAGCTCCTCCACGATCGCCTCGACCGCGGCGTCGATGCCGCGCTTGAGCTCGATCGGGCTGTGGCCCGCGGCGACCATCTTCAGGCCCTCGCGGAAGACGGCCTGCGCGATCACCGTCGCGGTGGTCGTGCCGTCGCCGGCGACGTCGGAGGTCTTCGACGCGACCTCGCGCAGCATCTGCGCGCCCATGTTCTCGAACTTGTCTTCGAGCTCGATCTCCTTGGCGACCGTGACACCGTCCTTTGTCACGACGGGAGAGCCGTAGCTCTTCTCGATGATCACGTTCCGGCCCTTCGGGCCGAGCGTCACCTTGACTGCGTTCGCGAGCGCGTTCACCCCGCGGATGATCGCGTCAGAGGCGTGTGTATCGAACTTGATTTCCTTGGCCGCCATTTCGAATCTCCTCTCAGCCCAGCACCGCGAGGATGTCTTCCTCGCGCACGATCACGAAGGTCTCGCCGGAGACCGTGATCTCGTTCCCGGAGTACTTTCCGTACAGGACTTTGTCGCCGGTCTTCACGTCGAGCGGCGTCGTCTTGCCGTCATCGCGCACCTTCCCCTTGCCGGTGGCGACGACGACGCCCTCCTGGGGCTTCTCCTTGGCGCTGTCGGGGATGATGATCCCGCCCGCGGTCTTCGCCTCGCCCTCGATCTGTCGCAGCAGGATGCGGTCCTGGAGCGGCCGAATCTTCATGGTCGCGTTCTCCCTCACTAGGTCACTACGTATGGGTCTGGTTGGCACTCTCGAAGTCGGAGTGCCAGGAGGGGGCCAGGGTACGGCGGTCGCAATCGAAGTCAACGGGCCGCGAGCTGGCTCCGAAGCTCCTCGAGCTCCTTCTCGATCTGCTCCGGCCGCGAGAACGGTCCGCGCGGGACCGCCTGCTCGAGCGCTTCGAGCGAGCGGGCCGGATCACCGAGCTTGTCGTAGGCAATCGCCTCGAGCAGGCGGAACGATGGGGTGCCCCGCGGCTCGGCGGCGATGCCCCGGGCGATCGCGTCCGCGATTCCGGCGGGGTTCTTCTCGATGGCGTAGATCTGGGCGAGCTGGCCATAGGCGCGCATGAGCAGTGGATCGCGCGCGATCGCGACCTCGACCAGGGCGCGTCCGGCAGCCGGGTCACCCGCCTCGGCGGCGGCCGTTCCGCGCGCGAGCAGCCAGTCGGGCTCTTCTCCCTCGAACTCCTCCAGCCGGGGCAGGGGACGCGAGAGTCGCGGCGAGCTCGGAGGCAGCAGGACCGTCGCCACCGGGTCCGCATAGACGACGCGCCAGCCGTAGCGCGGGCTCGCGAGCTTCGCGGCGAGCTTGCCGGATCCGGACGGGACCAGGGCAGCGTCGACCAGGTACTGCGCTAGCCGCGCCGCCATGCCCTCGCGACCGCTGGCTAGCGAGACGTAGTCGAGATACGTCTTCTCGTCGTAGAGCGTGTTCGCGCGGCCGTCGATCAGCACCTTGAACTCGGGTGCGTGCAGCATCACGTACCCGCCCCAGTTGTAGTGGTTGAACAGCCGCGGACCGGGGTCGAGCACCTTCAGGTAGCGCAAGGCCGCGTGCGGGTAGAGGTGTGACTCGGTCCAGCGCTCGAGCATCTGCGGCATGAGCTTCACGTCGCGCCAGAGCAGGGCCGCGATCGCCAGTCCGACGAGCGGCGCGACCACGGCCGTGCGCTCGGCGAGCGCTGCGGGGAGCGGTGCAACGGCGCGGTCGCGAAGCGCCGTGAAGAGCCGCGCGACCAGGGGAAGCGCAACCAGTGCGAAGAGCGGAATGAAGCGGCGCGAGGTCAGCGCCATCGCGCACGTGACTCCCGCCAGTGACAGCAGGTAGTAGTCGCGCGAGCGGGACCGCAGCTCGAGCAGTGCGCCCGCGGCGGTGGCGGCGAGCAGCCAGGTGAAACGACCGGCGAATCCGCGCGGGTCCGCGCTGAACCCGGGCGGCTGCCACTCGAGGATCTCGCGAAACGGCGAGCTCGAGTCGAGGTAGGCGGCCGGATACTCGAGGATCCGCCAGCCCCAGGGATTGCAGAGCAGCGCGAGCCCGGTGAGCGCGACCCCTGCGACGAGTCTCCCGTCGACGGCGAGGCGCCGCTCGCGCAGCGAGGTCTCGACGATGCGCACGAGGGCGAAGAGCCCGATCGCCCCGAAGCCGTAGACGAAGCCGCCGTGGAGATTGCACCAGAGCACCATCAACGGCGGCCAGAGCCACGGCGCCCAGCGCTCGTTGCGGGTCCACAGGACGATGCCGACGAAGAGCAGAGTCACCTCGTGCGGACGGATGTCGAGAAACCAGTACGACGTCGCGGCGGATGCCCAGAGCGCGAGGCCCGCACCGAACGACGATCCGCAGTGCCGCCGGGCGACCGCGAACCCGACGCTGAAGATCGCGACGAGCAGCGCGAAGTTCGCGAAGGCCACGAGCTGCGGATTCACCTCGTAGGCCAGCCAGTAGCCGACGCCCCAGAGCCACTCGTGGTGCATCCACGGTTGGCCCTGGAAGGTGAACGAGAAGTGGTCCGTGGTCGGGAGGCTTCCTGTTCGCCAGATCTCGCGGCCTGCCGCGAGGTGCCACCACAGATCGGAGCCTGCGACCGACGGTTGGAACCACGCGGCCGCGCCGAGAATCGCCGCCAACGGTGCGAGCCAGCGATTGATTTTCGCCATCCTTTCGAATAGCCTTCGTTTGTGCAGGTCTTTCACCGTCCGGCGCCTGCGCGGAGTAGAGTACGTTCGTGTGCTCCGGCGGCGGAGCCATGGGAGTTCGCATGCATCTCACCAAGCGGCAGAAAGAGATCTTCGATTTCATCTGCGAATACCTGGCGCGCGAGGGCTACGCGCCGAGCCTGGAAGAGATCGGCGAGCGCTTCGGATTGTCTTCGGTGGCAACGGTTCACAAGCACGTGCAGAACCTCGTCGAGAAAGGTCTTCTGCGGAAGGCCTGGAACCGCAGCCGGTCGATCGAGGTGGTCCGCGAGGAGCGCGCACCGTCGGGCGTCGAGATCCCGTTGCTCGGTCGCGTTGCCGCCGGCCGCCCGATCGAAGCGATCTCCGTCCCCGACACGATCACGGTTCCGCCCGACATGGTCAGCCGCCGTGACTGCTTCGCGCTGCGCGTCGCGGGCGACTCGATGATCGACGACCACATCGTCGACGGTGACGTGGTCGTGCTCGAGGCGCGCAAGGTTCCGCGCGGCGGCGAGACGGTCGTGGCGCTGATCCGCGGCGAGGAGTGCACCTTGAAGCGCTTCTACCAGGACGGCGGCAAGATCCGACTCGTTCCCGCGAACGCGAACCTGTCGCCGATGGAGTTCCCAGCCGAGGACGTCGAGGTTCAGGGCGTCGTCGTCGGGCTGGTGCGGAACTTCTGAGATCCGGCGAGCGTCCGAGGGCCAAGATCGTGCTGATCACCCGTCGGATGGACTTCTCTGCGTCGTACCGCGACCGCTCGGGCGCGACGCACGGCCACAACTGGGAGCTCGAGGTCACATTGTCCGGGCCCGTCGATCCCGAGACGGGGATGGTGATCGACCTCAAGGACCTGAAGGAGGTGATGGAGCGCGAGATCGAGGCGCGCTTCGACCATCGCTCCTTGAACGACGACACAGCGTTCTTCCGCGATCGGCCGGCGACCCCCGAGAGCCTGGCCGCGCTGATTTTCGAGCTGCTCGACAAGGCGCTGCCGCCGGGGCTTCTCCATCGCATCCGGCTGAGTCCCACCCGCGAGCAGACG
>Ga0210377_10003626_pt1 | contig 13233 bp, 12 predicted proteins | sample PLM4_65_b1redo_FD_155480 | JGI IMG/M metagenome (GOLD analysis project Ga0210377, IMG submission 155480) | Groundwater sediment microbial communities from an aquifer in East River, Colorado, USA - PLM4_65_b1 redo | ecosystem: Environmental > Terrestrial > Soil > Riparian zone | place: USA: East... | reverse complement strand
ACTCACAAATAATTCGAGTAAACTCATGGCGTGGGCTTCCTTTCAGGTTCATTTTTTGGTTCACACCTAAAGTTTACCCAATAAGCGAACCCCGCTCCTTATCCATTATTCACGTTAAACAACACCAAGACCTGACAGGTTTCATTACGCCGCGAGTCAAACAGACTCTTTTGAATGGTGTTGTACTTGTTCCATCACGGTTCTACGAAAACCTGTCAGGTCTGTGCAATTATTATTCCTTCTTCTTCCCAAACCCCACTACGCCTGCAACTAAAACCGAGAAGCTAATGATCAACGCCACAACGACCAGTTTATTTTGCCCCAACGATTGGACTAAGACATCGGTGTCTTTGGGTGCTGGTGTGAATATTGGAGTCGTGGTCGAGGTAGATGTTGGAAAAGCAACTTGTGTTTGATTCGGGGTATTTAAAATAAAGGTCGCAGTGGGTGGCGCAGGCTGTGTGGCACTTTTTTGGATCAACAACTTCCAGCCGGGGACAACCGTGTCATCAACGAGTCCATTTAGGCGTTTGATCTCGTCCACGCTGACGTGGTACATATCAGATAGACTCCATAAGGTTTGACCGTATTTCACTTCATGAACCACATCCCCATCGGGGCGGGCTGTACTGATGGCAATGGGAACTGAATACTGAGGCAACAATCCATTCTCGGCAGCAAAAGTCTCCATACCTGAATATGCGGCCTGAGTTTGCACGATCCCGGTCAACATGGCAGAAGCGCCATATTGCATAAGCCCACTCCTGGTTTGAAGGGCTGTTTCAAGAACCGCCACCACTTCCCCATCTGGGGTGATGGCAATGCCTGCACCGATGTCACTGCGAAATTCGGAGAACATTGTCTCTCTGTGTTCCGCATCACCCTGCCAATTGGTTATGATCTCGTCCACTGTGGTAGATGTGGACAGATAAAACCAGTTTTCAGAACGATACCCATCCAACGATAGATCGCCTGAAAGCGGATACCCGAGCGAAAGCAACCACTGTCCCAGCGTCAGCCCAGTGGGACGCCAATGTCCGGGCATGCCACTGGCAATCCCGTTGGCTTCCGTCTGCGCAACCTGCATCAAAACGGGATGAGCGTTAAGCGCATACAATCCATTTGCCATACGCAAGTTATTGACGGCGTTGATAATATCCGCTGGTGAGATAATGACAGGTTCGGGGGTTTCAGTAACAGCTTCGGGCGTGGGCGAAGCCTCCTGAAACCGAGGCAGGCCTGCCCTGAGTTTGATCGAAGGGCTCAATGGTCCGGCTTGAACCGGCACGGAGGGCAGAATCCAGGCAATAAAAAACAGGCAAATTGTCAACGTGTGAAAATATTTTTTCATTCAAATGTCCCAAGTGTATGTTGCAGCAAGAACCTGAAAAGTAACAGGGAAACCGACAATAATTATAAGTCTTTACGCCACTACGATATAATGAAGGTTATGTTTACAGACCAGGTAGAAATCCACGTTAAATCAGGCAAAGGCGGCGATGGCATGGTCCATTTTCGCCGTGAGAAGTTTGTTCCCATGGGCGGACCCGATGGTGGCGACGGCGGCAAGGGCGGTGATGTTGTCTTTGAAGTAAAAGAAACGCTGAACACGCTTTCAACGTTTCGGCGCAATCAAAAATTCAAAGCCCCTGAAGGCGTCAAAGGCGGACCTTCGCAAATGTCCGGCAAGTATGGCGAAGACCTTGTTATTTATGTTCCACCCGGCACAGTGATTTATGAAATCACGGATGTTGAAAATACTGGCGGCACCCCACCTGTTATCGGTGATCTCACTGAACCCGGTCAACGCTTGATCGTCTGCAAAGGCGGGCGCGGTGGACGCGGGAATCAACACTTTGCGACTTCACGGAATCAAGTGCCGCGGACGGCTGAAAGAGGCGAACCGGCGGAAGAAAAACGCGTCAGACTCGAATTGAAGCTGATCGCTGACATTGGCCTTATCGGCGTCCCGAATGCGGGCAAATCCACGTTGCTCTCGGTGTTGACGAATGCGCGACCGAAGATCGCTTCGTATCCCTTCACCACGCTGGAGCCGAATCTCGGTGTGGCAGAAATCGACTTGGATACAACTGTTGTGCTCGCAGATATCCCTGGTCTCATCGAAGGCGCTTCACAAGGCTTGGGGTTGGGGCATGATTTTTTACGTCACATTCAACGCACACGCGTCTTGATCCACATCCTGGATGGGATGGGAGAAGATCCATTCGCAGATTACAGCCAGATCAATTCTGAACTGGCATTGTTCGATCCCAATTTAGGCAAGAAACCACAAATTGTGGTGCTCAACAAAATTGACCAACCCGATGTGCAGGAGAAACTCAAAGATCTCCAAAAGAAATTCAAAAAGAAAAAGGTGGAGCTGATGACGATGTCGGCTTTGGCGCGCACGAACACGCGCGACCTACTGATCAAGGCATATCAATTATTGCAAGAGACGCCCGCGCTTGAATTGATCGAGTTACCGATGCCGGTCTACAAGCCGAAGGATGATCCGCGTGAGTTTGTCATCACCAATGAAGGACCTGGCGAATGGCGCATCACTGGCGTAGCGATCGAACGCTCCGCCGCGATGACACATTGGGAACACGATGGTTCTGTGCGTCGCTTCCAAAAGATCATGGCGACACTCGGCGTGGATGTGGCACTGCGCGAAGCTGGTGTCGAGGAAGGCGATACAGTTTCCATCGGTGAATACGAATTGGAGTGGCAGGAGTAATATGTCACCGGTAAAACAACGTTTGGCAATTACAGCGCTAATCGTTCTCGGTGTATTGGCTGTTGGCTTCTTCGGTTTGCGCGCCGTCCGGGCGGCTAGACATATCCGCGATGGCGGGTATGGTCCCGGAAAACCTCCCCCCGCTAGCGAAACCGATGTGGAACTCATCCGCGATTGGATGACGATTCCATATATCGCAAGAACGTATGGTGTTCCCGATCGTATGTTATTTAAAGAACTTAGGATTCCTGATGAAGGCGATCGCGAGAAAAGCCTGAAGGAATTGAATGATGCGTATTTTCCCGAGCAAGCTGGCTTCGTGCTGGAGGAAGTGAAAAAAGCGATCAACGATCATCGCCCACCCACACCTCCAACAGCACCAGCTCCGTAACATGTCTGATTTTCTCCTTACACAGATCATAAATTATGGCGCACCCATCCTCGGAGCAATTGTTTTTATCGGTGCAATGGGCGCTCCGTTCCCTGGAACCCTGATCGTGATCGCGGCAGGGGCATTTTCCAAACAGGGCATTCTTTCCTGGTATACAACCGGGTTGGTAGCCTTGGCTTGTGTTGTACTCGGCGATAGTCTAAGCTATGGCATGGGATATTACGCGCGTGAACATATACTACGCCGCTTTCAAAATTCAGAGCGCTGGGCACAAGCGGAATCGAGTTTTAACCGTTGGGGCGGAATGTCCGTTTTCTGGACACGCTTTTTGATCACCGGTATAGCAGTGCCAGTCAATCTCATCGCGGGCACCAGCGATTTTCGCTTTCGCCGTTTCTTTCTCTACGATCTGGTCGGCGAATCCATTTGGATATTTGGTTATGGTGGACTAGGCTATCTCTTTGGTACCCAATGGGAAGTTGTCAGTGACTTCCTGAGTAATATGAGCGGTTTGATGTTGGGTCTTGTTATTCTTGTCATAGGGGTCTGGCTCGGAATCAGGCAGCTAAAGAAAAATAGCGCGGCTGCCAACTCTGCATGACGCGTAAGCCAGCGGGGATCAACACCAAATTTCGAAATTAGATCTGTCTCATTTCCTTGTCGAGCGGGATTATTCTAGTAGGAAGAGCGACAAGACCGATGGACAAACCTCTGCCGCACGAAAACGTTTTGCACCTCATGAAGCTTCACAAGCGCAACGACACGTCTGATGAAAGTTTGATTGCCGCATTTGAGAGCCTGTTCCATGAATATTGGGCTCCCATTTACCGCCTGCTTTTACGCATGGTCACCGACCCTGCTGAAGCAGAGGACCTCGCACTCGAAACTTTTTGGCGGCTATACCAACATCACCCTGAGCCTCAAGCCCAGTTCAACACACGCGGCTGGCTTCAAAGAGTGGCTGCCAATCTGGCTTTGCAATCCATCCGAGGTTTCAAACGCCGCGAGCAATATGAGATCAAGGCTGGCAGGGATGCGCTTGAACAGGCTTCGCAAAATCAACCGCCTGAAATATTCGCTGAAAAAGAAGATCATCGGATTGCCCGCTTGGCGCTTGCCCAAATGAATCCACGCCAGGCAGAGCTTTTGGTCATGCGCCATTCCGGCCTGGCTTATAAAGATATCGCTAAGGCACTCAGTCTTGCCCCCACATCCATCGGTCCATTACTCTTGCGCGCGGAACGTGAATTTGAAAAACAGTATCGCGCACTAACAGCGGAGAATCTATGAATACACATTTAGATGACGGTCAATTGCGAGCCGCGTTGGATGGAGAGTTGCACAAAAACGAACTTGCACATCTGGCAAATTGCGCGATCTGCAGGTCGCGTCAAGAAGAACTTGAATCACAACTCCAATTTGCCAGTGACAAATTAGCCTTTCTCGCCTCTGCGACAAAAGAATCGCGTCTTTCTTCCACCCAAGCCTGGTCCCGTTTCAAAAAACATAAGCTAACTCAAAAGGAGACATCCATGTTTAGAAAATTATTCTCAGCGCCAATCGTTCGTTACGGCGTCCCTGCCCTGCTCGTATTCGCATTAGTGTTCGCATTTCCTGCCACGCGCGCGCTGGCAGGTGAATTGCTCAATCTGTTCCGCGTCCAGCGCGTGACCGTTGTGCCGGTGGACTTCACCGGCATGGAACAACTCGATGGTGCCGTTGGCAACAACATAAGTCAGTTGATTTCTGATTCGGTTACAATGCAAAAGGAGCCCACTGAGCCCGTTAATGTAGCCAATGCAGAAGAAGCCAGCCAGCTTGCAGGATTCAACGTGCGCGCCCCGCAGGATATAACTCCCTCACGCATCAGTGTGATGAGCGGTGTATCCTTCGCCTTCACGATTGACCGCGAAAAAGCGCAGGCACTACTCAATGAAGCCGGCCGCAACGACCTTATCCTGCCTGAGGAAGTGGATGGTGCAGACGTATCAGTCAACATTCCATCCAGCGTCAGCATTGCCTTTGGGACCTGCCCCGAACCGAGCAATGACAGTGAAGCAGCGAGGGAGATGGAGAGGGAGACAACCACGAGCGGCTCCCCCGGACGTGTCTATAAGGACTGTATCATTTTTGCACAAATTCCGAGCCCTGAAGTTTCTGCACCTGCCAGCCTCGACATTGCCAAACTTGCCCAGATCGGTTTGGAATTCACCGGCATGACTGCTGAGGAAGCTGCCCAATTTACAAGTACTGTTGACTGGACTTCGACACTTGTCGTACCAATCCCAAAAAACGCCGCATCATATCAGCAAGTAACTGTCGATGGTGTAACCGGCACCCTGATCGAACGCCCCAGCGACGACGCTCCACAGTTCGCCCTGTTCTGGGTCAAAGATGGCATCATCTATACGATCGGTGGACTGGGTAACAACGCACAGCAAGCACTTGAGATCGCAAACTCTCTTCCGTAGGAAGATCCCTAAGGAAATTGAATCTTCGTGGTAGACGCAATCGAAACCCACCTATTAAGAAAAGTCTTCGGCGATTACGCCGCTGTCAAAGGCCTCACCCTGCAAGTACGGCAGGGTGAGGTGTTTGGCTTTCTCGGACCCAACGGCGCAGGCAAGACCACATCGATGAAAATGCTGTTGGGATTGATCGCCCCTACTTCCGGCGAAGCATCGCTGCTCGGCAATCCCATTGGAAATCGGGAAGCCATGCGGCGCGTCGGCTTTTTGCCCGAGCATTTCCGTTTTCAGGAATGGCTGAGCGCCGATGAATTCCTGCTGCTGCACGGACAGTTGCTAGGGATGAATAAAGATGACCTGCGGCAACGCCGCAATGAATTGTTGGAACGCGTGGGATTAGCTCCGTTTCGCAACAAACAATTACGGACATTTTCCAAAGGGATGCTGCAACGCGTCGGGTTGGCTCAAGCTCTTTTAAACAGACCAGCCCTCGTCTTTTTGGATGAGCCGACATCCGGACTGGATCCGGTCGGTCGCCGCCTCGTGCGGGATGTGATCCGCGAGGTCCGCACGCAGGGTACGTCTGTTTTCCTGAATTCTCATCTGCTCAGCGAGATCGAAGTGACATGTGACCGCGTCGCTTTTATCCAACATGGCGAGGTGGTTCGTGTGATCGAACTGGCGTCCTTATCCAGCGACCAGACCAGTGTCACGATCCGTGTTTCCAATCTTGATGCTGAGTCCTTGAATGGACTTTCACAATGGGGACGGGAAATTCGGATGGATGGTGAGTTCGTGCATATGATCATTGCAAGTGATACGGCCCTGCCAGAGGTGACGCGTTATCTGGTCTCGCAGAATGCGGAAGTGTACTCCATCACACCGAATCGCATGTCACTGGAAGATATCTTCATTGAAACGGTCGGCAAGGACGGTGGTCTATGAGCGCCATTTCGATCATCGCCAGGCTGACCTTCCGCGAAGCGATCCGCCGGCGCATTATGCTGGCAGGTCTCGTCTTGGGGATCGCCTTTGTGGTCATCTATTCGATCGGTACACACTTTATCTTCGGGCAGATCGCAGCAGACACAGCCGCAAATATGCCGAGTCAAATGACTGCAAATATTTTGAAAGCAGAATCCACGAATGCATTTATGATGATGGGCTTATACGCTGCCACTTTCCTTTCGATCGCCATGGCAGCACTGCTCGGGGCAGACACACTGGCGGGAGAGATCAATTCCGGTACGATCCAAACCATCGCCACCAAACCCATCCGGCGGGCAGATATCGTGCTGGGCAAATGGCTTGGTTTTACAGGGTTACTTGGTTTGTATGTGCTGTTGCTTTGCGGTGGTATTGTCCTTAGCACGTTCATTCAATCGGGATATATCCCTCAGAACTTGTTGATCGGTTTGGGACTGATCTATTCGGAGTCTGTGTTGATCATGACGATCACATTGATGCTCTCGTCAGCCTTTCCGGCGCTGGCAACCGGCGGGATCGTGTTTGGGCTGTATGGTCTCGCGTTCATTGGGGGCTGGGTTGAGCAGTTCGGAGCATTGCTGCAAAACGACACGGCTATCAAAGTTGGAATTATTACCAGCCTGATCATCCCCAGCGAGTCGCTTTGGCGCCGGGCTGCGTTTGAGATGCAAGCTCCGATAACTGGTTCATTCGGATCACCGTTTACAACAACATCCGTTCCCAGTCCACTGATGATGGGGTATGCATTTGTTTATCTGATCGTTGTCCTGGTTATCGCAGTGAGCATCTTTCAGAAACGTGACCTGTAACAAAAAATCCCTGAGATATTTCTTTCCCAGGGATTTTTTGTTACAGGTCACTTATCCGCTTTTTCTCGCTTACAGAAAATACTCCCCAAACGCAATCATAATAAAAGTAGCGATTAAAGCGAGTATCCATGTGGCAACTACAAACCCACTGACTTGTGCCTCGCGCGCTTCCACTTCGCGCAGATTACGTCCTGCCAACACAAAGCCATCTTTATAAGGGACAACTACAACTGCAATGCGGACACCCGATTGAGGCTGCCAAGTAACACGGTTCTCGCCGTGTTCTTTTGCATAATCGAGAACGCCATCTGGAAGAGTCTGTAGGGAGTTGTTTAGAATACCTGAGCCAGCTACAGGCTGCTCGGATGAATTGAAAATCAAAAAGAATGGGGCCAGGCTTTTTGCAAAGAGCACCTCTTCCTGCGGCACAATTGACTCAATAGACGAGCCACTATTCAACGCATCCGCGGCATCATTCGCCATTTGGATCTGCGGATCATTTGCATCCTGACGATAAACCTATTGAACCGTTGTGTAAATCAACATAGAGAATGCGGTAATCGTAACTGCAAACGGAAGCCATGCTTTGAAGATCGTTTTGAGTTTCATGTTTTATTCTCCTTTAGCCAATACTATATCGGAGACGTACTTTCAATTGCTAAGAAATGCTATCAGAAATTATAAGACCTCAGAGAATTAATTCTCTGAGGTCTTATTCTATTAATGGAAGGCAATCGCAAACTTACTTGTTCTCACGCGCCATCGCATCCATTACCGCGACGGAAGCGATCTGCACAATCGCGTTGACATCGTCACCAGTTTGCAAGACATGGACAGGTGCGCCCATCCCAAGCAGGATCGGGCCAATGGCTTTGGCTTTACCAAGACGGGCTAACAACTTGTAAGCGATATTCGCCGATTCAAGCGATGGGAAGACCAACACATTCGCATCCTTGACCGCACTGAACGGATAGCGTTCTTCCATGATCAAAGACTCAACTGCTGTATCCGCCTGCATCTCGCCATCCACTTGTAGGTCAGGGCGGCGGGACTTGGTCAATTCCACAGCCTTGCGCACCTTGTCCGAAAGCGGATGCGGGGTTGAGCCAAAGTTTGAGAACGAGAGGAAGGCGACGCGTGGTTCGATCTCGAGCCGTTTGGCAAAGTCTGCTGCGAGCGTTGCGATCTCAGACAAGTCTTCCGCGGTCGGATCAATATTGACTGTCGCATCTGTGAAGAGATAAGTGCGATCTTCGACGATCATGATGTACACACCCGCCGCGCGTGCAGTCCCTTTGGCAGTGCGATGGATCTGTAAGGATGGACGGATCACTTCGGGGTAATCATAGGTCAGCCCGGAAACAAACGCATCAGCATCACCCATCTTGACCATGAGCGAACCAAGCACATTCGGTTCACGAACCTTCTTGGCGGCATCATTCATCGTCATACCTTTGCGGTTGCGCAATTCATAATAAGCCAGTGCGTACTTTGAGGACTTGGCAAAGTTTGTATTGTCCACAACTTCCGGTTGGTAATCGAGACCAAGGAGACTAATTTGTTGTTCAATAGTTTTCGGGTTCCCGATCAAAACGGGAGTAGCGATCCCCTCTTCTTTGATCTGATAAGCTGCCCGGATGATCTTCTGTTCTTCACCCTCTGCAAAAGCGAGACGTTTTGTTCCACCCGAGGAACGTGCTTTATTTTGGAAGAAGTAACGGACCTGCTCACCCTTGCCCTGACGATACGCGAGTTGTTCGCGATATTCATCGATATCGATCATTTTACGTGCCATGCCCGTCTTCATCGCCATTTCAGCGACGGCGGGCGCTTCCCACAACAACACACGCGGATCGAGCGGCGTTGGGATAATATACTCACGTCCAAACTTAATGCTCTCGCCGCCATATGCGCGGATAACTGAATCTGGTACATCCTCTTTTGCGAGCGCAGAAAGCGCCTTGGAAGCCGCGAATTTCATTTCTTCGTTGATCTGCTTCGCACGTACATCCAGCGCACCACGGAAGATGAACGGGAAACCCAATACATTATTGACCTGGTTGGCATAATCGGAACGACCGGTCGCGATGATCACATCCTTGCGGGCTTCTTTCGCCAATTCAGGTCTGATCTCTGGGTCCGGGTTCGCCATCGCGAAGATGACCGGGTCCTGTGCCATCGATTTGACCATTTCAGGTGTCATCACATTTGCCACCGAGAGTCCGTAGAAGACGTCAGCGCCTCGCACGGCGTCTGAAAGCGTACGTGCATCGGTGTCCATAATGAAGCGCTGTTTGTATTTATTCAAATCCGTACGTCCAGAATGAACGACACCTTTCGAGTCCACCAACATGATATTTTCGCGCTTTACCCCCCAACGGATCGCCAGTTCTGCACAGGAGATCGCCGAAGCGCCCGCACCTGAAATCACGATCCGGATCTCTTCATGTTTCTTGCCAACGATCTCAAGAGCATTTGCCAGAGCTGCAGAAGAGATGATTGCCGTCCCATGCTGGTCGTCATGGAAAACGGGAATATCCAGCATCTTCTTGAGTTCTTCTTCAATATAGAAACATTCAGGAGCTTTGATATCTTCCAGGTTGATGCCGCCAAAGGTTGGCGAGATCGCCGCGACTACCCTGATAATTTCATCGGGGTCATGCGAATTTAATTCGATATCGAACACATCGATATCGGCGAATTTCTTAAAGAGCACCCCTTTACCTTCCATTACAGGTTTACTTGCCAACGCTCCACGATCACCCAACCCCAGGATCGCAGTACCATTCGAAACCACTGCCACCAAATTCCCCTTGGATGTGTACTCATACGCATCGCTTGGGTTCTTCTCGATCTCCAAAACCGGCTCAGCCACCCCCGGCGAATACGCCAGACTCAAGTCACGCTGGGTATCCATCGGCTTGGTCGGCACAACCGCGATCTTGCCGGGTTTACCCTTCAAACGATGATATTCAAGTGCATCTTCACGTGTGAACTTAGCCATACAGCCTCCTGAAATGTTTGTAATGGAATCGTTGCGGTGAATTATGGCACAAGTTGTACAATTCACCTAGTTCCTTTTGTCATGTTACATATATATAACCCGCGTAATCGAAAATGCTACGTTAACAAATCTTTAAAATCAATGTATAATCGGGTTATCCGCAAGGATCAAACAAGATTATTTCCACCGTTCGCGGTTTGGCTGTACTTTTTCTGGATATTAGAGCAAGAACCTCCCCCGTTTTGGGAGTTATTTTGTGAAGTCAATTTAGGACAAAAATTGAAGAACCACTGGACTTCGCCCCCCTTAACCTGTTCCCCGCTAGTGATTTAAGCTTTCGTCACGCGGTTCGACTCACCCGACTACACGCTTCTTTCGGGACCTGAGTTCTGCTCAACCTACCCAGACATTTTCCACAGCCGAAACCGACCGGTAAGGTCGTTCTTCGGCTATGCTTTTTTAATCTGGAATCCAGCGGCTTGCCGCTGGTGCAGGAGCAAGCTCCTGCACTCCAAAATTTATGAAAAAAATAACTGCCTTAGTCGTTCAAAAACGCAACCCCAACCGGGTGAACATCCACCTTGACGGGGAATACGCCTTCGGAGTGGCACGAATCGTCGCCGCGTGGTTGAGAGTCGGCGCGGAGTTGGACGAAAAGAAAATTGAGCAGTTGCAGGCTGAGGATGCGCGCGAACGAGCATTCCAACAAGCCATGTTATTTTTGAGTTATCGCGCCCGGTCCGAATCTGAGATCCGCCAAAATCTGCGCAAACACGAAATCCCAGAATTGGTCATTGACCTGACACTGGACAGGCTGCGGCAGGATGGGCTTGCGAATGACAATGAATTTGCCCAGGCATGGGTTGAAAACCGGAGTACGTTTCGTCCGCGCAGTCGTCGGATGCTGGCGATGGAGCTTCGCCAAAAAGGGCTTGACGATGAGTCCATGCACTCCGCGCTGAAAAATGTAGATGATGAACCACTCGCTTACGAAGCTGCTAAAAAAAGGGCAACCAGATTCAAAGATCTGGAATGGAGCGAGTTTAGAAAAAAACTTTCCGATTTCCTGGCAAGACGCGGTTTTCCTTACTCGGTGGTCGCTCCGGTGGTCACCCGTATTTGGAACGAAACGCACAAACAGGAACAACACAATTTTGAAGAAGAGGATATCTCATGAGTCCGATTATTGTATTCGTAATAGCCTTACTTGCATTGATTGCAGGTGGTGCGGCTGGATATTTTTTCCATCGCTATCAAGCGGAGCAGAAAGCCAAAAACCAGCGTGAACGTGCCGACAACATTCTCAAAGTCGCTAATGAACAAGCCCGCCTGATCGAAAGCCAGTCACGCGAGAACGCCACCAAGATCATTCAAGCGGCAGAATCCGAGATCAAAGAACGACGCATTGAACTGAACAAAGACACTGAAAGACTCGATAAACGCCGCTCTGAACTCGATAGCCGCGTTGACAAACTCGAGCAACGCGAACAAAACATCAACAAACGCCAGTCCCAAGTTGACAAGCGCGCCAACGAGATGGATAAGATCTATGAAGAACAAACAAAGAAGCTCGAGTTCGTCGCGCAAATGACCCAGGATGACGCCAAGAAAGAACTCTTTGCGGCGGTTGAAAAAGAAGCCCGCGGCGATATGGCACGTATCATCCGCCAGATCGAAGCGGAAGCGCGCGAAGAAGGTGAAAAACGCGCTCGCAAGTTAATTGCAGATGCCATCCAACGCGTAGCTTCGGAACATGTAGCAGAAGTCACGCGCGCGGTTGTGCTCCTGCCCAGCGAAGAAATGAAGGGACGCATCGTCGGACGCAACGGACGCAACATCAAAGCCTTCGAGCAAGCCGCCGGCGTGGATGTGATCGTGGACGACACACCCGATTCTGTTACGGTCTCCTGCTTTGACTCGGTGCGCCGCGAGATCGGTCGCCGCGCCTTGGCAAAACTGATTTTGGATGGACGCATCCATCCGGCACATATTGAAAAAGTCGTCGAAGATGAAACCAAGGCCGTGGAAAGAATCATCAACGAAGCTGGTGAACAGGCTGCCTATGATGCCAATGTTTCAGGCATTCATCCCGAAGTCCTTCGCATGATGGGTAGACTCAAATTCCGCACATCGTATGGACAAAATCAACTTGCCCACGCTGTTGAAGTCTCAAAACTGGCTGGCATTCTTGCCGCTGAAATTGGCGCAAACATCGAACTCTCGAAACAAGGCGGCTTCCTGCACGATGTTGGTAAAGCCATGGATCATAATCAGGAAGGCACACACGCCATGCTCGGTGCCGAATTCTGTAAACGTTACGGTGTCAACCCGAAAGTCGTCAATGCGATCGCATCTCATCACCACGAAGTGGAGCAGGAAACTGTGGAAGCTGTCATTGCTGAAGCCGCTGATGCCATCTCCGGTGCACGTCCGGGTGCCCGTCGCGAAGACCTCGAAGCCTATATCAAACGTATTCGCAATCTCGAAGAACTCTCCGTCTCCTTTGAGGGCGTCCAACAAGCTTTCGCCATCCAGGCTGGGCGTGAGGTCCGCGTAATTGTCAAACCCGAAAACATTGATGATCTTGCCTCCGCACGGCTCGCCCGCGATATTGCCAAGAAGATCGAAGAGACCATGCAATATCCTGGTCAGATCAAAGTCACAGTCATTCGCGAAACAAGATCAACTGAATTTGCAAAATAAAATTATACTAGTACCTCAACAAATTAAAGATGTAGGGTAGTGTTCTTTAAAAACGATACGAGCGTCATGGACGGTGAAGTTCCACCGGATGTTGGCTTTCTTGGCATTGCGTGCTTCTTCCCAGGCGATGATCT
>Ga0210377_10003625_pt1 | contig 13244 bp, 12 predicted proteins | sample PLM4_65_b1redo_FD_155480 | JGI IMG/M metagenome (GOLD analysis project Ga0210377, IMG submission 155480) | Groundwater sediment microbial communities from an aquifer in East River, Colorado, USA - PLM4_65_b1 redo | ecosystem: Environmental > Terrestrial > Soil > Riparian zone | place: USA: East... | reverse complement strand
ACCGTTGTGCGGCAGCAAGTAGGTACGCTTGCCATCCTGCGAAGTGATCGTTGAGAAATGCATCGCGCCATCCGTCGAATAGCCCACGTAGATACGAGGCACGCGCTTGTTGTAACTCGTGCCAAAGCTTTCGGCCCCAGTGCGAACTTGGGCACCAATAGCAGTACCGGCATCAGTATTGGTAGCCGAGAGCTTTACAATCCCGGCGGGTCCAGCGGCCAGAACGGTTTCCCGATATTCAGCGTAGCTGTTGAAATTGAAATTGTTGTACTCGGTCAAGCCCTTCTTGCGCAAGTTCAATACCCATGTACGCAACGCCGCAGCAACCGCAGAGAATCCATCGGCGTCCAAATGAACCGGCTCCAGGATCAGACCTGCCGTGCCAACATAAGGCCCATAACCGATAGCATTGAGCGAGAGCACCGGTGCTTGCGCCGCGAGCGCAGCAACGCCGCCGCTAAAGCCCATCGCGACCGTATACACCTTTGGTATATTGCCCGAGAATGCGCCCTGATTCTCACCGAGTCCTACGGCTTCCAGCGTAAAGGCCGGAAAGGTCGAATTTCCGGTTGCCAAGATGCTCAGGAATCCCGTTGCCTCATTGGTCAGAATCGGCAAAGTGCCCACAAATTGACCAGAGACACCAACGGTCAAAAGGGCATCAAGCTCCAGCATGAGCAAATCAATGGAAGCACCGTTATTACCAGCTTCCAAAGTCGGGAGAGGAATAACACCATCGCGGGTTCCCTTGGACCCAGTGAGCCCAGTCGAATCGAGTTGCAATACCGGTAAAGTAGTATCCGCAATGATAATACTGGAAACAGTGCCCGCGCCTAGAGCATCGAATGGCTGAAAGGCTGAAAGTGAATACGATGCGGAATGCCCTATACCCTGGGCGATCAGTTGTTGGAATACCGCAACCCCCGACCGAATACCTCCACCACCAGCAACCTGAAGCTGTTGAAGAATCGCGCTACCGAGGCCATTGTGCCCTCCGCCGGCCTGCATGGGCTCCATAATCGCCACGCCCGCGGCAATACGTCGCCCCTCCCCTATAAAAGATTGAAGGCTAACAGCAGCGTCCCCATGGGTACCCGTGAATGAGTTTAGTCCAAAATAGCCCGCGGGAGGAGTATAGGTAAATGCCGAACCCCCGAAATTAGCAACCGCACTTGCGCTTCCATGTAACCCAATAAAGACAGAGAGAGTACCTGTGACCGAAGCAAAGGCTTGTCCTTGCGTGACACCATTTTTCCAAAAGGTGATAGTGTCATTATCGCCATCAAAAAGAACACTAATAACAGCCCCATTGCCATAAGTGGCCCCGTAAGCTGTTCCTACGTTATTGGTGAATTTTTTTCCATCTACATAATAATACCCATAAGAGGTACTTTCAAACCCTGGATAAGACCCGTCTGCAAGAGAAGCTGTCTGTGGGCCGAGACCCATCATGATGGAAGTCCCGACAGCACTGATCGTGATCTCGGTATACCATTTCCCCGATGGTACAAACAGTGTCGCTAGGACGCTCTGCCAATTAGCGGAGCCATCGCCCGTAGCAGTAAGGTTCCCATTGGATAGGGTAACCCGAGCATTTTTCGCACTGGGATCAAATGTAACAGCCATTATGCGGGCTCCAAAAATAGTATCCCCACACCGTTAAGTGTGGGGATTTCCATGGGGAAAGAAAATACCTCTTACGCGGTCGGGAGAGTAACGGTGAACGTATCGATGGTCTGGGTGGCGGTGTTTACGATGGAGATGGTGGAAAGATTCAACTCCGCGCCAGAAGTGGCAATCGCCCCATCCATACGTAGGACCGCCTCCAGCGAATCGAGCGCGCCGGCGTCAGATACGGCAGCTTCAAATCGAAACCAGCCGGCGGAACCCGTAACCACTGCCGAACCGGACCACGTTTGCGTAGCGAGTTTCGACAGAATCCCAGAAATCACGTCTCCCCAAAGTAGACCGTTGACAGCAGTCACGCCGCCAGCCATGTTGGAAGCAGAGCCGAAGGAAATCGTAGTACCTGTACCGGCGGGCACCCACGTATTCGGCAGCGAACCCAGACCTTGTTTCGCAGTCAGCGTGATAACACCGCTGGCACCTGTCGTAGTCGCCTTGACGTAGACATTCTTTGGATTGTCGTTAATCTTTTTAGCTACTAATGTCGCCGTGCCAGCGACTGTACCATCTGACGCGACCACTCCACCCATGATCTCAATACCGTTCAACGTGAACGTATCGGCGGTACCGGACGTGCCGGCAAGGGTCAACGAACCGACCGAGAGCACCTCGCGCGTCAACGCGCCCGAGGCATTGGAATACGTACAGAGCAGCGTACCCGTGGGCGCGGCGTCAGCGGTCGAAGGCTGAGCACCCGTGTAAATCTTCAGCACGCAATTTGACATCGCGTACTTGAACGCGCTGCCCGCGAGGATGGCGTTACGTAGAGCGGTAGAAAGTTTCAGTGCCATGTGTGGTTCTCCTTTTAGGCGGCGGGCAGTGTGAACGAGAACGTGGACAGGGTTTGTGTCGCCCCCGTGACAAAGTTCGTGTTCGACATATTCAAGTTCGCGCCCGATGTCGCAATATTGCCATCGAGACGGAGAAAGGCTTCTGCCACGTCGGCGAGCCCGCCATCGGCCACAGAACCGAGCAGACGGAAATAACCGGCTGTACCGTCGGTCACGGCAAGGCCGGACCAGACTTCCAGCACAGCTTTCACCAACGTACCAACGGCGGAATCGCCGAACGTCAACCCGTTAACCGGACTCACGCCGCCCGCCATGTTGTTGTCGGTCTTGGTGATAGTCGTAACGGTCGAAGCCACCACCCATGCATTCGCCAACGTCCCGAGGCCGGGTTTAGCGGTAATAGTGATAGTCGAGGTCGCCGTCTTGCTGGCGACGAACAAGAGATTCTTTGGATTGTTGTTAATCTTGTTCACCACATCCTGAGCGGTCTGGGAAAGCGAGGTGTTGAACGGAGTCGCGGAGCCCATGATCTCAAGACTGTTCACCGTCAAGGTATTGACCGAACCAGAAGCACCCCCGGTAAGCTCCACGCTACCAATCGACTGCACCTCGGCAGTAAATGCGCCGCTGTTCAGGGTGATGGTGGCGAGTAGAGTTCCGGCTACTGCGTCATCCGCAGATGCGGGTTGTGCGCCGGTACAGATCAGGATACGGCTGTTAGCAAACGCGTTCTTCAGCGCGCCAGCTTCGAGCAGAAAGTTGCGAAGTCCTTTGGAAAATCGTAGGGCCATGGGTTAGTCTCCTATTTGTTAGATATGTGCAACATTAGAACGCGACATTACTCACGCCCTCGACGCCGCGAAGTGTCACGATGTACTGTACTGTCCCACCGTGATGACGAATGATCGCAGCGCCTTCATCCATGATCGGGAAGCCGAAGCGTTCCTCGGTCAAGCTGAGCAGCGAGCCGCCATTGAAACCGGCAACTACCCCCTTGGTACTCACGTACAACACGGCGGGCCCTTGTTGGCTTTCTGTGACATCTTCGGCTGGACCGTAAGCAGCAGTGCCGAGGATCGCACCATGAACCGATTTACGGTCGAGCTTCCATTCCGCAGGATTCATACCGGCGAGCCACACCACTTCCGACTCCGTACCTAAGTATACACCATCCTCCATGGGGGCGACAAGAGTGATGCGATCTGTGAAAGGCAAACCCTTGCGCAGGTCAAATAGTTCAGGCGCATAGGGCTCACTGCGATAAAGCATATTGCCGCGCGCCAATAAGACGTAGCCCGCGAAGGCCGAGATTAGGCGGCTGGGCAAAGCGGGGGAAAGAAACTGGGTCATCAACGGCAACGTACCAATGCGCTCATCCATGTAAGTTGTTTCGGTCGTGGAATTCGGCATGACCTGCAATGAATAGGGCTGATCGCCGTTAACAGGAGTAATGTAGATGCGTTTAAACAACACATCCGGATCGGTGGATACAGGCAAATCATAGAAGCGAAGCCCGCCCATCGTCAGTAAGGTGATGTTGCCCGAGGCCGGCGCTCCCGATTCCTGTCCATCGCTCCGAATGAACGTCATGGTGTACTGATAGTCGCCGGCTGGAAGGCTTCCCCCGATGACCTGCACCAAGGGGAGTTTAGATGGTAATTGCAGACCCCACGAACGCGAGGACCCATCCTCGAACACACCGAACTCCACACCGTTCGAGTAGAACACACGAGCGCCAATGCTAGCGTAATGCATGCGGACACCAGCGGTCAAGCCCGAGCGCACTACGCGCGCCGTCAGGTCCGGCATGATCTGCACGAGATCGGTGCCATTGACCGAGAGCGCAAGCACGCCGTCGCTCCAGAGAGATTGATGCGGAACAGTAATCGAGGTGGCCTCGAAGCCTTTGCGGCGACGGAGACGGAAGGCGTCGGTTTGATCGACGTTAAGGGCGATGGACAAATCCCCCGGTTCGAAACTTTCCTCCCCAACGGTGTTACGCAGACCGAGAAACTTTTCGAACGTGTATACGTCCTTGTCCTCGTTAGCAATCGCCACTGACCCATCCCCCAAAGCGAAACTGCGGCATGGACTGCTGACGACGTTGGCGATCCTGCTTGGCCTTCGTGCAAAGCGCCACGAACTCCGCAACCCACGCGCGACCGAGACTGCGTAGCTCAGCATCGATATCGGCGGTGTTTGCCAAGCATGAACCGGCAGCGAAAGAAGCCAGTTGGAGATGATACTCCTCGGGTACCTCGGGCTCTTTATCCGGGGCATCCTCAGACATGGGCGCAAGAGGCAGGCGCACCACCGAGAGGTTGAGTTTCAGCAATGCAGCGGTGGCATCAGGCTTCAGGCGGATACGAAGGATGCGCGTACCCATGTCGGTCGAATAACGACTCGGCCGTCCAGGATTTTCCACCGTAGCGATGTTGATATCCCAGAAGCCAGGGTCGTTAACCTGCGTCATCGCCAGCATTCGATTGTCATCGTAGCCCACACGCACCATATCGACATCGGTGTCGCTCAGGCGTGCGGTCTTGATATGCAGAATGGACTTGTGGAACGGGTAGTTGCTGATGTTTTCCGCGAGGGTAATTTCGCACACCTCGGGAGTCACCGTGTCTTCGATGACCCATGCATCGCGGGCGAGGCGGCGCTCAGCCTCGTTGAGATACCGGAGCACAGTGCTGTCCTTGAACAACTGATCGCTCGCGCCGGCTAATAGCTCGGCACGGTCATCCAGCATCGGACCAGCAATGTGCTCCAGTAGCTCAGAGGTTTTCATTACAGCGCAGCGTCGAACACCGGCAATTGGAGATTGGTGCGAGCACCCGCGGCATCGACCGTCTTGCCGTAGTTCTGGAACGGGAAGCGCCGGGCTTTGCGAACATCATAGCCCGCGGGATTGCCCTGTGCGTCGGTCTTTACGACGGCCTTGTCCTCGACGGCGTGGTTCAGATTGTCAATGACCTCGATGGGCACTTCGACTATCTTGCCGCGCTTGATCTGATACAGACGGCCGTTACAACCGACCGGCACCGGGTCCACTTCCTGCGTATCGCGGGCTTCATCGATCATGATCGCAAAACGTTCCTGGGTCGAAGCACGCGATTCGTTCGCGGCCTTGACATGCTGATCGATCAGTTGGCGATCCTCCGCGGCTTTCTTCATCGCGAGTTTTTCGAGTTCCAACCTACGGATTACAGCTTGAAGCTCCGCGATTGTCGGCTCATTGGCCGGCGATATTTCTTCAATCCCGGCGAGCGCGCCTTGATTGACGGTACTCGTTCCGATTTTTGCATTCATTTCCATGTTCCCCTCCCTATGTTAAGATTGAACTACTTACTTGCTCTTGGCGGCTTCTTCAAACGCCGACGCATATTCCGACTCCGGAAGTTGCGCAAGCGACGACTTGACCAGCTTCAACACCTCAGCCACACTTTTCGCTGCGTAGCTCTCGGTACAGTCCCCGATGTAAGGCATCATGCCGGAGCCGCTGCCTTTTTCTTTCTTTGCCGCTGCTTGCTTAGCCTTGATCGCTGCCATGTCGGGCACTTCAACCATGAAGCCGTTCTCCAGCGGTTTGATGCGAATCACGTAGTCGCCCATCATGGTACACCCTCCTAAAAAACACCCTCGCGCCGACATGCGCCGAACGCGAGGGCGTGATCGATCACTGGTCGCCGGTTAGGCGAGAGCAACCCATCGGTATTGCTTGTTTTGCAGATTCGCGCCCGTGGCGATGGTGACGGTCGCAGCCGCTTCGACGCCGACTTGCTGAGTCTTCGTATCGTTCACGATGGTACTCGGACCCGGATAAGCGACGTTGTTGATCACGCCAGCGTTGGTCGGGTCGGGTGTACCGGAACCACCGGATTGATTACCGGACGGTGCGGCGATCACCACGAGGGAACCGGTGTTCAGCGTGCGAACACCGTCCACGGCGGTATGAAGCACGTCGGCAACAGCCATGCCTTCGTATTTTTCCTCCGTGATCCGGTCGGTCTCGTTGAGCCATTGGAAATAGGTCGGCACGAAACCGAGTGTGATGACGAGTGCGCCGGGGGTAGCTGCGTCGTCGAGGTGGCTACCTTGAGCGCGCCGAACGGTGCCCTGGGTTTGAAACTGGGAAGCAGTGATGGTCATGTTCGTTTCTCCTTCTGAGGTTGAGAGTGCGATCAACCGGGGCCGTTAAGCCCCGGCGTCACGGGTTAGTTCGTTGCCGCAACTTCCGCGCGCACCATCCACGCGTCGTTGAGGATGACCGTGGTCTGCATGGTCTTCCAGCCGGCCGTGCCGCGTTGACCCAACGGGTCCCCAACAGCGGGCTTCGGATTGACCACCATGATCGCAAGGCTGTCCTTGCCCTTCAGCGGCACAATGCCGTAGGCGTCCTTGGCGAGGAAAAGGACCGGATACACGTCGGCGAGTGAGCCGCCGGTCGAGATCATCGTTGTAGTCGCGGCCCCGGCGTTCGGGAACGATGTGAAGATCGTCGATTTCAGGTAGCGCACGTCCTCGACCGCGCCGATTTCATTGGCAAACGGTGTCACCGTCCCGTACTTCTTGGTCGGGATGAAGCCGGTGATATTGCGCACATCGTTGGAAAGGTCAGGATGGATCAGACCGATGTACGCAGCCTCGACGGGTTCGGTACTGAACGCAGCCGTGGAAGCCACAACCGATGTCATTTGCTTCGCGTTTTGGCGATCCAGAGTACGGGTCACCTTGCGTTGCAGCGCGAGGGTGAGCGGCGTGTTTACGTCGGTACGAACTGAGCCGTTCGCGACGAAAACGTTGGTGCCGGCCTTGATCGTGTTGTAACGGAGGGTCTCGACAGTCTGGGCGGCTTGCTCGCCGAGCACCCCGGAAATTTCCTGAAGAAACGGGTCTTCGTGCGTGTCTTCGATCACGTCCGAGAACGGAACGTAGTCGCCGTATTGCTGAAGTGTCGCGGACACGTCGGTCACAGTCACGCGGCTACCAGCGGGCGTCACGCCTTCGACGAGCGGAGTCGTCGCGAGTGGCAGCGCGTTGTAACGGCGGAATTTGGCAACCTTGGTGGCGCGATTCGGCATGACGTAGGTTTGGCCGAATTTCTCGATCACAAGGAACGGGATGCCGCGCGTCAGCATCTTCACGACAGCGTGAGCGGCGGTGCGGGGGGTGATGTCTCCATAGAGCATCGGGGATGCGGACATTTGGTTCTCCTTCTGTTAAGTTTGGGGGATGATGTCTTGCGCCGCAACTATTTCGGGCTCGCTCAGGTGTTGAATCAACACCTCAAGCATAGCTCGCGCACCTTCGGCTTGATGCATTTGTACTTCAAACCTTTGGCGTTGGACCTCTGCCCCCGCCTTCAGCTTGCTCAAAAATTCTGATGTGAGTTGGGCCATGTTTACGCGTTGAAGTTAGCAGCCGTTGCCGCGAGCAGGTAATAGTCGGCACCTGCAATTTTGACGCGAAGGCCATGGGTGACCTCGTTAATGTTCGTGATGGTGCCCGTGGCGGCGACTTTGCCTCCAGCCACGGTAACGCCGGCCAGATTGAGAATATAGCCGTTCGTATCGAACGTCGCCGCGGCGTCACCATAAACCGACGCATAGATCATGGCGGTGGCCGTACCGGTCAGCGCGCCAGCCGGCAAACCGAGTTCGAGTTCGAGCGGGGCATAGTTTCCTTGACTGCAACCGGCGGACAGAATCATCTCGGCCACAAAAGCCGATCCGAGCCCGTTAACCCGGCCGGCCGCACCGAACTCGATCTGCGCTTTGAGGGCATTTGCCCAACTGCCGAGCGCGACGTTCGTATCCAGTTCGAAGCGGGCACGCCCACCGACGCCACCGACGCCCGTCATCGTGGTCTGAACCACGAGAGATTCGAAGCTCGAACTGCCGGACGTGGACGGGCTCGAAATGTTCAATTCCGCGCCCTCGTCGAACAACTTCGCGAGCAGCTTCTTTACTTCGTAGTCACGAATGATGGACTGGTTGACGACGGTCTTGGTAAGGGCCATGGGTCGATCTCCTTATTTGTTAGCCGCGACCGCCTGCGCAAATGCGCCATCGAAATCGTTGGCGTCCTCCACGAGGGCGTTTGGTGCGGTGCGCTGGCCGGACACTGGCGCTAGCTCGCCCGCCTTGGTCTTGGCGGCGACTTGCTCCTTGGTCGGCACGGCGGGAATTGGGGAGGCTGGCGTTGGTGAACCCTGCGGCTTCGGCTGGGTGCCATTCGCTTCCTTGAACCTGTTCACGAGGTCAGAGACTTCTTGAACATTGCCCTCATTGTAGACTCGTTTAAAGGCTTCTGTCAAGTAAGCCGGTTGCTTCGCGATCCAGCCCTCCAGTTGAGGATAGATCGTATCGTAGTCGGCATGCGCCTTGAGCACCTGTTCGCGGAAGCTGTTACCCTCAACGTTCGCAATCGAAGTTGCCAGTGGAGCGATATCCTCATACAACTTACCGACGATGGAAGTCAGTGCGCGAGCAAACCGGGTTTCGAGCGAAGCTATTTGATGCTCGTTCCTGATCTTCATCGCCGCGGCCACATCCGGCCACTCCTTCTCGAACGAGGCAATAACTTGGTTCTGTTCCTCGGTCAATACTGGGTCTTTGATCTCGCGCGCTTCCGCCTGTTCACGAGCGGTCTTTTCCGCGGTCTGACGGGCAGCAGTTTCCTCCGCCACACGGCGAGCAGCTTCTTCCGCCAATTGACGAGGATCGGGCGCGACCGCAGCAGCGGGTGCAGGCGCGGGCACGGCCGCAGCGGCGGGTGCAGGCGCGGGAACGGCCGCAGCAGCGGGTGCAGGCGCGGGTGTCTCGATCTTCTCGGGCGCGACCGCAGCAGCGGGTGCAGGCGCGGGCACGGCCGCAGCAGCGGGTGCAGGCGCGGGTGTCTCGATCTTCTCGGGCGCGACCGCAGCAGCGGGTGCAGGCGCGGGTGTCTCAATCTTTTTCGCCTCGGGTTCAAGGCCGGCAATCGCCGCATTAAATGCTGCATCGAAATCGTCGGCACTTACTGCCGGTGTTACTACCTCGGTCTTTACAGCCGCGGCTCCCCCTGTTGTTTCGGTTGTCATGTTCCCCTCCCTTGGTTAGTCTTTCTGTGTTGCGAACTCGCGCGGCGCTTTCAAGATATAGTCCATGATGCGCTGCATGCTATTGTACTCCGACTGATATTTTACCAGATCAGCCCCAACCGCGCGCTGCCACTGAACGAGGGCCCTGTCTCGATCAAACTTGGCTAATTCCAACAGCGCGTTCAAACCCGCTTCATGCCGGGCCTGACTAACTACCTTTCTTAGGTCCTGCTCCTGCCCCCTGATTGTTTCCATTGGCGATGGCCTCCACTATGGCTGAAAATGTATCCACGTTCGCGCTGGTATTAGCTTTAAGTGCCAGCGCGAAATCCTTGAATGCACCTGCGATGTTGGCGCGTATCTCAGAGCGTATCACCTCCGATTGTTGCTGCGCCGTAGACTGAGCTTGTGCCGCCTGTTCCGCGAGCTTCTTGTTTACCACGGTTTCTTCTTCGAGAATGTCCATCGGCAGATCGCGAACTTTCATCCGTTCCATCAGCATCTTCTTAGTGCTGATGTATAGCCTTTCGTCCGGGGTCAGCGTCGTCGAAAATTGATCGAGATGCACACCACGAACTTCCTTCGCGATCAGCGATGTCGAACCGCGAGCGATCTCAGTAAAATCGCCCTTAATAGATTCATCGTCGTTAAATTGCATGTTCCAGTGATATAGCGACGAAATAAAACTAGTGGTGAAGTGATCGAAGTTCCGTACCGTATCGCGGATCGGGAGAGCGGCGGCACCCATCAGCATCGACAGGTTACCCTGCGTGCGTAACGCCTCCGAACCACCCTTGGTTACATCGCCCAGCGCCGAGGGTGGGAGAGCCGTCTCGGTATCTGCGAAGCTCATGAATAGCTCGATGATTGAACGCAATTCGACAATGTGCCCATTAACGGGGATTTCCTGTACCGCTCGTTGAGACGCATCGGCCCCAATACCCTCGCGCAAGAAAATCTTGCGAGCATGAATGTCCAGTGATTGACCGGGCACCAAGAGGTCCTGATTCAGTTCCAGCATCGGACCGCAGACCACGCTAGCGTTGTCCAACAACATGCGAGTAGCTTCACCGATGGCGAGCGCGCTGTCACGCATGACCTGCGGCACACCGATGCCGAGCAGGTTAATGTCATCCTCCTCATACACGAAGATGTGGTGTGGCCGAATTTTCGCATCATGCGGGTTGAGCTTAGCCTTGATGATCCGGCCGTCGATACCCCACACGTTCGCCTCGTGCTCTTTACTCAAGTCCGCATCGCTAACAGCGACGCCGCAGGCACGAAGCTCGTGGCCGGAAACGAAGCCCCACCATTCCCATGACTCGTACTTGCGACCGGTCAGATCGGTCAGGTTCTTGCGATCCCCGCGCGTGCGCAGTTCCGTTTCCCAGTGAAGCTCCTTGTAATTACCGGCCGTATTTTGGCGCAGGTACTCAAGGATGGATTCTTTCATGAAGTCCGGGCGCTGCGCCAACTCAGAAAACTGGTTGCGCGACATGATGTGGCGGAAAAAGGCCCCATCCATCTGTTTAAATGTCTTGGCACTCAGGTCCGGATAGAAATCCCAGATTGAGCAGAACTCGTAGAACGGAGCGAACTTCTCGACCACGGTCGCCTTAAGCTTACCCATGGCATCCTTCACCCACTTGCGAGACTTTTTCGACACAACCATCGGGCCCTTCAAGAGCCCAGCAGAGTAAAGCACCGCACTGAAGATCACGCGGCGAGCTAGAGTGATGTACTCGATCTCATCGAGTTGATCATCCATCTCCACCTCCATGCGCTTAGCCTTTTCCTTGGCGAACTCCTTGACAGCCTTCTCGATCACGTCATCAGGAATGTTAGCCGTATCCCCACCAGCGGCTTGCAACTCGGCTGTTAGAGTGTCAAGCACGTGTTGCAGATCACCTTCGGACAGATCAGGGAGCGGGCTCTCCGAGATGCCCCAATTCTTCTCGGTTTGTGGGAACAGCATCTCCATCAAGCGGGCGACGGTCCCGACCACTTTGGTCCGGGTAATCTTGGGATATGCCCTCGATTGGTCCTTCGGAATGCGACCCTCAATCTCGGGATCGTAGACGCCGCGGAACTGGCGCAGGTTACGCAGCCATTGCATCTCGGTCTCGCGGCGGTCTTTCTGATACTGACCGAAGCGGGAAAAAAGAGTAACGCCCAACGCGGTCATCTTTTCCACGTTAATCTGGAGCGGCTGTTGCTCGTCTGCCATTAGGTCCTCCTTGTGTAGATACCAGCTTGGCTGTTAACCTTCCTCAGCCACTCCTTGCGATCTTTTTCGCGGTCGGGCTCGTTAGTGCCCTTGAAATAGTACATATCGCCATACTGCCCAGCTTCGCAGATGTGCGAGAAAATGTTCTTGTCCACCTCGGCACTGATTATACCAGATTTGCTGATCTTGAAATGGTAGCCGCCCTTCATGCCCCGGATCAGATAGGAACATTGTGGACTGATCAGATAGCCCGAGCCCATCTCAGTCCGACGGGTCAAAAAGAAATCGGTCGCCCCCGTTCGATGCACGGGACTATTCGAAAAGGCGAACTTGACGTTTCGGAAGCCGCACATCCGAAAGATATCCACGCAGGATTTCTCGTCAGTCTGGGCCGGCGTATTCCCAGCCGGGTCCCCGGTCACCCGCACATTGCAATCCGAATACTTATTCTTAAGTAGTGGCTTCAGTTTCTCGTTAATGGCCCGTTGAAGTCCCATACCCTCGGTCACGATCTCATCCAGCGTGAGCACGCGACCATGCAAGTCCTGCTGCTTCAGTGCAATCGCGGGGGTAAGCCCGAAGTCCGCGGCCACCAATAGTAATAGGTGCTTGTTCGGCACCAAAATGTCTTTAGCGATATGGTAATCCGGGTCAAAGGTCGGATGCACAGGCTTGCCAGCCTTACTCTGGCCGTACATGCCGAGCACGTAAACCTTAACATACTCGTCGCTCTTATCACGTACCAGCGTCGAGTAATAACCCGATGGTAGATTCCCGATGTTATCCGCCTTGGAATTTGTGATCAATCGCCAACCGTTCTTCATCACCCATTCGCAAGGTTCACTCGCGTCCACACGCACCATACCGCCGGGCTGTGAAAAGATAACCCAGTCATTCGGACGAGCATTACCCGTATCGGGGTCGAGGCCCTCCAACATGGACCACCAATAAGAGCCTTCCTCGGGCGGGTTCGTATCTGCCCAGATACCGGCCCATGTCGCACCACCATCCGACATCTTCGGATATTGGTTAATCCGACCATCCAGACCCTCCACGATCTCCCGAGCAATCTCACGGGCCTCATTGATATATGCGCCTGTTAATTCCAACGACAGGAGGTTCTTCACATCCGAAGCATCATCCAACGCCCGGAACATGACCTCGGCCTTCACATCGCCAAACTCCAGATAGAACGTCTTGCCAGTTTCCTTCCACCAGCCGCATGACCCATCAGGGAACCAATCGAACCACGTCTTCATGGTCGTGTCACGCAACTGTGGCATCGTGTTCCGGATCACGGCCCAGCGCGAGCGGCGAATGCCATCCTTGCCCGGCTTCTGTTCCTTCGCTCGCCGCACGATCTCCACCATCGAGGTGACCGATTTGCCCGAACGGAACGGGCCACACACCACGCGAAAGCGCGCATTGCACCGCATAAAGGCGGTACTGGTGACCG
>Ga0210377_10003624_pt1 | contig 13244 bp, 12 predicted proteins | sample PLM4_65_b1redo_FD_155480 | JGI IMG/M metagenome (GOLD analysis project Ga0210377, IMG submission 155480) | Groundwater sediment microbial communities from an aquifer in East River, Colorado, USA - PLM4_65_b1 redo | ecosystem: Environmental > Terrestrial > Soil > Riparian zone | place: USA: East... | reverse complement strand
AGGCGCATGCCAGTTCCTCCTGTTCCTTAGCAGGATGCTGAAAAACCCGTTTTCGCCCAGGCTGCTCAAAAAGGTCCAGATGCAAGGCGGCGCGCGATGCGAGGTGCGAGGCGTACTTAGTCCGTACGTCGCAGCGCCGCGCGAGCGCGCCAACGCCGCAGATGGGCCTTTTTCAGCAGCTTGTTAGAGCGTCCGCTTGTCGATGACGCGCCTCGCCTTTCCCTCGCTCCGCTGGATTGTCTTCGGCTCGACGAGCCGCACCTTGCAGGATACCCCGAGCAGATCCTTGATGTCGTCCTCCACCCGCTTGGCCAGCCGCTCCAGGCCCTTGATCTCGTCCGTAAAGATCGACTCGTTGACTTCGACCTGAACTTCGAGAACATCCAGGGTTCCCTCGCGGGACACCACCAACTGGTAATGCGGCTCCACCCCCTCCACCGCCATGAGCACCGACTCGATCTGGGAGGGGAAGACGTTGACGCCGCGGATGATCAGCATGTCGTCCGTCCGGCCGGAGATCCGTTCCATCCGGAGCAGTGTGCGCCCGCAGGCACAGGGGGTGGGGAGGAGTCGCGAAATGTCCCGCGTCCGGTACCGCAGGACGGGAAACGCCTCTTTGGTCAGGGTGGTGAACACCAGCTCTCCCGCCTCGCCGTGGGGGAGCGACTGTCCGGTCTCGGGGTCGATGATCTCGGGAACGAAGTGGTCCTCGAAGACGTGGAGGCCGTGCTTCTCTTCAATGCATTCCGAGGCCACACCGGGGCCGATGACCTCGGACAGCCCGTAGATGTCCAGGGCGCTGATGCGGAGCTTCTTCTCGATTTCCCGCCGCATCCCCTCGGTCCACGGCTCGGCGCCGAAGAGACCGCACTTCAGACGGAGCTGGGACGGCTCGACCCCCTCCTCTTCCATCAGCTCCGCGATGTTCAGGGCGTACGAGGGAGTGCACAGGAGGATGGTGGAGCCGAAATCCCTCATGATCAGGATCTGCCGCTTGGTGTTCCCCCCGGACATCGGGATCACGGCGGCCCCGATTTTCTCGGCCCCGTAGTGGGCACCCAGCCCGCCTGTGAACAGGCCGTACCCGTAGGCGTTGTGGACGATGTCGCCGCTCGTCGTGCCGCCGCAGGACAGCGTCCGGGCCATCAGCTCGGACCACGTGTCGATGTCCCGCCGCGTGTAGCTCACTACGGTCGGTTTTCCCGTCGTGCCGGAGGAGGCGTGGATGCGGACGACCCGTTCCATGGGGACGGCGAAGATGCCGAACGGGTAGTTTTCCCGCAAGTCGTCTTTGGTCGTGAAGGGGAGGCGCGACAGATCGTCCAGCTTGCGGATGTCGCCCGCCTTGTAGCCAATCTCCGACAGCTTGCGCCGGTAGAACGGCACGGTCGAGTACACCCGGTCTACCAGGTCCCGCAGGCGCTTGAGTTGGAGCGCCTCCAGCGCCTCCCGTGGAAGCGTCTCGAACTCGTCATTCCAGATCATCGCTCTCCCTCCATCTCCGATCGAGGACGCCCCACTGGTCGCTGCGCCGAGTCCTCCTTGGGCGCGCCACACCCTATAGCACATCCGCTCGTCCCTTTCAAAGTGGACCGGGAAGAGTTACGGAAAATCAGGCAAGTGGGGAGGAAAGCATAGGGCGGGGGAACCGCTCCATCAGAGGCTGGCACGAACTATCGGGGCCGGTGCATTGCCCGGTGACACCGCACAAGAGCTGAGCATCCCGGGTCAGGCCGCACACAAGCTCCCGGTCCCCCCTGATCATCTCCTGAACGAGCACGGCCTGACATCCCGGAATCCTGAGAAGGCGGCCGGCCTCCTCCCTGACTTCCTCCTGACTTTTCAGATTCAGCGCGATGCCCCCAACTTGGTCTTGTGGAAGAGCGTGGATCCTGACGCCTTCAAGGCGACCGGGAATCCGATGGTGGCGGCTTCGGCGGCTGCCTCTACTGGATCACGGACAAGGGTCTCCCGGCAGACGGGAATGCCGAAGCCTGCAAGGAATCGCTTGGCATCAAACTCGTTCAAGGCCAGTTGACCTTTGGCCAGAGCCTGCTCGACCGGATTCATACACCCTCCATTGCTTCGGTCTTCCGAGCGGGCAACCCTCGACTCATGAATGCCGGACCGCGCAGAGCCTCGCACCCAGAGCGGCGGCCGGATTCCCGAGCAGCCAATGGATTTTCTCACACCAGCCAGCTCCTTGCTAGTGCTGGTCAAGGTACGCAACTGCGCCCAGAAGTTGGAGAGGTGGAATTGACGGGTGGAGAAGAAGGGGCGTGCGCTGCGTTACCCCGTCTTGCGACCGCCGAGGTACGCGTCCCTCACCTGGGGATTCCGCAAGAGGTCCTGTGCCGTCCCCGCCAGCACGATGCGCCCGGTCTCCATCACGTAACCCCGGTGGGAGACGGAGAGCGCCATGCTGGCATTCTGTTCTACCAGGAGGACCGTCGTGCCCCGCTTGACGTTGATCTCTTTGATTACGCGGAATACCTCTTGGACCAGGATGGGGGCCAGGCCGAGGGAGGGCTCGTCCATCAGCAGGACCTGCGGCCGTGCCATGAGGCCGCGGGCGATGGCCAGCATCTGTTGCTGCCCGCCCGAGAGCGTCCAGCCGAGGACGTGCTTGAGTCGCTCGAGATCCGGGAAGATGTGAAATACCTGGGCCATGTCCTCTTCCAGCTCTTGCCGGCGGACGACGCGTCTGTTCGATGCGCCCAGGACCAGATTCTCCCGGACCGTCAGGCCGGGGAAAATGCGTCGCCCTTCGGGCACGTGGGAGATGCCGAGCCTGGCGATGGCCTCGGCTGAGAGCCGGTGGATGGGCCGGCCGCGAAGCAGGACCTCGCCCCGCAGCGGATGGAGGAGACCCGAGACGGTGCGGAGCGTCGTGGACTTGCCGGCGCCATTCGCGCCCAGCAGGCAGACAATCTCGCCCTCGTGCACCTCGAGGGAGATCCCGCGCAGGGCGGTCACCGACCCATAAGCGACATGGACATCCCGGACTTCAAACACCGAGGGCGACCTCCCTGTCGCCGAGATAGGCCTCCACCACCGCCGGGTGCCGCAGCACATGGTCCGCCGTCCCCTCGGCGATCTTCTCCCCGAAGTTGAGGACGGTCGCGCATGTGGCGACCTGGGAGACCAGGGACATATCGTGTTCCACGATGAGGATCGTGAGCCCCATGTCGTTCAGGCGCTTCAGCAACTGGATCAGCTCCTGCTTCTCCGTCTGGTTCAGGCCGGCGCCCGGCTCGTCGAGCAACAAGAGTTCCGGCTCCCCGGCGAGCGCGCGGGCCAGCTCGAGGAGCTTCTGATGGCCGTAGGGAAGGTTCCGGCAGATCTCGTGGACCTTGTCCTGCAGCCCCGTGAATTCGATGGCCGCCATGGCGCGCTCCTCAGTTTCCTCCTCGCCCCCCCCCGCGCGTTGCGAACCGACGAGGACGTTCTCCCACACGGTCAGCTCGCGGAACAAGCGCAGGTTCTGAAACGAGCGGGCCATGCCGCTACGCGCAATGCGGTTAGGGCGCAATCCCACGATATCTCGGCCCAGGAAATGGATGCGCCCCGCGGTGGGCACGTAGAGGCCCGAGAGCAAGTTGATGCAGGTGGTCTTGCCGGAACCGTTGGGGCCGATGAGCGCATGGATCTCGCCGCGCCGGACCGTGAAATCCACGCCATCCACGGCCTTCAGTCCGCCGAAGTACTTGGCCAGATGTTCGACCTGGAGGATCTCTTCGCCAGGCGTGCCGCGACGCCCCACGCGCATCGCGCGCTTCGCCGGGGGGAGAGGGACCTGCCGCGCGAAGCGTCGTCCCAGAAGTTTCACGTAGCCCCACAGACCTTCCGGCATGAAGACGATCACCAGGATGATGGCGCAGCCGTAGACCACGAGGTAGATCTTCTTCAGGTCCCGCAGCCACTCGGGCAGGAAGGTGAGCAGTGTAGCCCCCAGGATGGCGCCCAGCGCAGATTCGCTCCCTCCCACGAGCACCATGGCGAGGAAGGCCACCGCGTGGTCGAAGTTGAAGCTGTCCGGGCTGATGTACAGGTACCCGGAGGCATAGATCGCGCCGCCCAGCGCCCCGATGACGGCGCTCAGGGTGAAGGCGATGACCTTTACCCGGCGCGTGTCCACCCCCAGGGCCTCTGCCGCTAGCTCGTTCTCGCGGATGGCCCGCATGGCGCGGCCCAGGGCGGTGTCGCGGAGCCCCCAGACCAGGCCGGCCACCAGGAGCAGGGCGCCTAGCGCGAACCAGGCATACCGCTGGGCCGAGTTGAGCGGGATGAGGAAAGGCGGGCGCTTGATATTGCTGATCCCGTCCGGCCCGCCCGTGACCGCGATCCAGTTGGTGGTGATCAGGGTGTAAATAATCTGGAAGCAGATCGTCACCATGGCCAGGTAGTGGCCACCGAGCTTGAGCGTCGTGCTGCCGAGCACCGCCCCCGCCAAGATCGCGGCGAGCAAACCAAGGACCAGGGCGAGCCACCAGTTCACCCCCCACCGGGTGGTGCCGAGGGCGACCGCATACGCCCCGATCCCGTAGAAGGCGGCCTGGGCCAGCGAGATCTGCCCGGTGTAGCCCAGGACCACGACGAGGCCGAGCGTGGCGATGCCCCACGAGGCGCAGAGGATGAGCAGGTTGGTGGTGTATCGGCTCGTGAAGAGGAGTGGCAGGAGCACCACGACGACAGCACCCAGCGCCAATGCCAGGTAGCCCGGTTTGAACCAGGGGAGGGCGGCAGCTCTTTTGACGCGTTCGGTGGTCACGCCTTCTCCGCGACCTTCTCGCCGAATATGCCCTGCGGTCGCACCAGGAGGAACACGAACAGCACCAGGAAGCTGAAGCCGTCCTTGTAGATGGCCGAGATGTAGGCGGCGCCGAAACTCTCGATCACGCCCAGCGCCAGACCACCCAGGATGGCCCCCCGGACGTCGCCGAACCCACCGCAGATGGTGGCCGCGAACGCCTTGAGGCCTAGCGTTGCCCCCATCTTGTGGGTCACGAAGAAGATCGGGGCTACCAGCATGCCGCTCAGGCCGCCCAGCAGGCTGCTGTAGATGAAGGTGAGGGCGATCATGAACACCACCGGGATGCCGAGCAGCCGAGCCATGTCCTTGTCCTGCGAGGTGGCCTGCATCTTCTTGCCCAGGATGGTGTATTCGAAGAAGAGGTACTGGAGGCCGACGAGCAGCACCGTGACGATGAGGATGATCACATATTGGTAGTCGAAGAAAACGCCGGCCACGGTGATGCCGCCGGTCCCGCCCACCGTCTCGATCACCGGGCGGACCTTCTCGGGGCTTGGGCCGAAGACGGCCAGAGCCCCGTTCTGGAACATGATACTGGCGCCGATGGTGGCGATGATGACGGGGAGGAAGGTCCGGTTGCGGAGCGGGTAGTAGACCGTGATCTCGAAGAGCAGGCCCACTACCGCCATGATCACCAGCGCCAGCACGATAGCGGCGAAGTAATTCAGCTTGAGGCCCTGCAACAGGGTGACCAGGAAGTACGCGCCCAGCATTGCGAACTCGCCTTGGGCAAAGTTCACGACGTTGGTCGCCCGGAAGATCATGACGAAGCCGAGGGCGACCAGCCCGTAGACGCCCCCGACCGCGAGGCCGGCGAACACAAGCTGCCCGATCATGGACAGGCTTTCGGGCATGACCTATCCTCCCCAGATTCGGGGCACGCTCACCTGATCACGCGCTGGCGCCTCTCCCCACCACAGCGCCTCGCCTCGCACCCCCACTCGGGCCCTCCCCCATCCAGGGGGAGGGCACATGCGTGCTACCGAGTTTCTAGCACGCAGCACTGATCGATCCCCCTAGCGGGGAACGCGGAGCGTCTTGAAATACTTGATGGTGCCGTTGACGTTCTGGACGACGTGGTAATGATCCAGGCCGTCGCCGTTCTGGTCGAAATTGTACTCCCCTTCCGCCCCCGGGAACTTCTGGGTGCTCAGGATCGCCTTGCGGAGGCTCTCCGGCTTCAGGTCCGGCGCCTTCTTCATCGCCTCGGCGAAGACGAGGACTGCGTCGTAGCACCAGGCGGCGTACAAATCCGGCTCCTGGCCGAACTTGGCCTTGTAGGCCTTCGCAAATTCGGTGGAGGTGGGGCTGGCATCCACGTGGAAATCAGTAACGCCGTAGGTACCGTAGAGCGCGTCACCGGCCAGATTCCGGCCATCCACCGCGGTAATGGAAGGCGACCCGACCCATTTTACCTGGGCGCCCAACTGCTTGAGCTGACGCGCAAAGATGCCGAGGTCTGTGGAGAAGGTCATGTACGTGTTGAGCCCGGTGGCCCCCGACTTCTTGAGCGCCTGGACCACGCCGGTGAAGTCCTTTTCCTGGTTGTTGTAGCCCTGCGTGAATACGACCTCTGCGCCCAACTCCTTGAGAGCTGGCGTGAGCATGTCCCGCCCCCCGTTTCCGAAGGCGTCTGAGGCGTGAACGATGGCCACCTTCTTCAACTTCAGCTCCTCCACCACGAACTTGGCGATGACCTTTGCGCTCATGCCGTCATTTGGGCGGAAGCGGAAGACCCACTGGCTGCCACTGTGCGTCAGGCCGTAGTTGGTCCCTCCGATGGCTACGGGGATCTTGGCCTCGTTGATCGTCGGCAGCATGGCCTGCACCTGGGTCGAGCGGATGGAGCCCAGGATCATCGGGATTTCTTTGTCCTCCAGCAGCTTCTGCAGCGCCGCCACCCCACCGGGGTTGGTGGTCTGGTCGTCCTCGAGGATGACCGTGAGCTTTCTGCCGTTGATTCCACCGGTGGCGTTGATCTTGTCGATGGCGATCTCCGCTCCCTGCCTGTGGTACTTGCCCGACTCAGCGGCCTCGCCGGTCATGGGGATGATCTGGCCGATCTTGATCGGTTTGCCTTGGGCGTGGGCCAGCGTACCGGAGGCGACCACCATCCCCGCGATCATGGTTCCCGCGATCCATCCCAGAAGTGTGCGCATGTTTCCCCTCTCCTTCGTGTTTCGGGCCTTCAGGGTTCACCGCGTGTCAAGGCGACTTGCAGATCAGGAACTGCTCTTGGATAGGACGCCCTACTCGGTAAAGAGGCGTCGTCAGTCCGCAAAGGACCGCGGGGCACACACCTCCCTGCCTAGCCCAGGTGTCCTTGGGAGCGGAGGCAAAGTGCCCTTTTTCTTGATTAGTGTCAAGAAGAAGTTTGGCGGTTGTTCAGGTATGACAGCAAGAGGTGATGCCAGACGCCTGTGGCGGGCGCGCTGGCGTATTTGGGTCGAGGAACGCGACGTAGTAGTCCGGGTTGTCGAGGGTGATCCCGTTCCCCCCCAGCATGATAATGGCCTCCACCTTGCCGGGGAGATGTACCGTTTTCTCACGAACAAGCTCTTGCGGATCCATGGCGGCGTTCACCATCCGGTCGGCTTCGATCCGGAGTGCCGTCTCCAGATGCTCGGTAGGAAGCGTAATGTGGTAGGCGGTGTAGTCCAGGCTGGTGAAGGCGTTGTGGCGCCCGGCGGCCAGTCGGACGAGGCGATCGATGGCGCCCGGCTTCAGGCTGGCAGTGCCCTTGAACATCAGGATCGTCTCCCGGATGTCCGGGTCGGCAAGGGTCCCGAGCTCCGCGGCCGGAGCCGGGGCGAGGAAAGGAATCCCCAGGAAAGCCACGAAGAGCGGCAAGGCCAAGAGGCCGAAGCAGGAACGTGTTATCCGTCCGCGCACACAACCTTCTCGGAGAGACGAAGAGGCGGCTCAACGTATCGGAGGTGGCCGGGCCCGTCAAATCAAGATCGCGTCTCCCGCGGGCAGGGCGGATACCCGTCCGCCGAGGATGCCCTCCGGCTACCCGAGGTGCTTCTGGAACCGGAGGGCGGACAGGGTCAGCACGCCGATCCCGAAGAGGAGCAGAAGCACTGCCTGGGGCCACAAGATCTCGAGGCCGATACCCTTCAGGAAGATGCCGCGGATGATCACCAGGAAATACCGGAGGGGGATGAGGTAGGTGAGATACTGGACCGGCTCCGGCATGCTGGCGATGGGGAAGATGAAGCCCGAGAGCAGCATGAAGGGCGGGTTCACGAAGAAACCGAGCATCATGGCCTGCTGCTGGGTCTGGCTCACGGTGGAGATGAGCAACCCCAGGCCCAGCGTCGTCATGATGAACAAGCCGGACAGGACCAGGAGCAGGCCGAAGCTGCCGGCGATGGGGACGCGGAACCAGAGGAGTCCGGCCAGGACCACGATGAGGATGTCCACGTAGCCGATAACGACGAACGGGATCGCCTTGCCCAGCATGAGTTGCCAGGGTCGGATCGGGCTGACAATCAACTGCTCGATAGTGCCCCGCTCCTTCTCTTTGACGATGGCCGTTGCGGTCATGGTCATGGTCACGATGGTCAGGATCAGGGCGATCACTCCCGGCACCATGAAGTTCACGCTCTTGAGGTCCGGGTTGAACCAAACCCGCACCGTCGTGTCCACGCCGACCGGAGTGACACCCTTGGGCCCGAGACGCTCCAGGATGATCCGGCTGGCCTCGGCATTGACGATCTGCGTAACGTAACCCTGGGCCACGTTGGCGGTGTTGGAGTCGCTCCCGTCCAGCAAGAGCTGCACAATCGCGGTCTCTTGCCTGGCCAGCTTGGCAGCGAAGCGGGGCGGGATGACGATGCCGACCCGCACGCGTCCAGCGTCCATCAATCCTTTGATCTGCCGCTCGTCGTCGAGGCGATAGCGGATGTCAAAGTAGCCCGAGGTCGAGAACCGGTCCGCAAAGGCGCGGCTGGTCGGGGTCCGGTCCAGATCGCAGACTGCCGTGGCCAGATTCTTGATGTCCGAGGAGACGGCGTATCCCAGGAGGATCAACTGCAACACCGGCATGATGAGCAGGATAGGCAGGATGCGCCGGTCCCGGCGGATCTGGATGAACTCTTTCTTGACCAGGGTCAGGAGGCGGTTTCCCTGCAATGAAAAATGGAAAACTGACAACCGACACCTCCTTTTCACAACTGACAACCGACCATGTCGAGCCCTCGGCGGACCCATCTGGTTCGTGAACCTTCCGTTCGGGCGAGACCCGCCTCGGGTGGGGAAAACGGGGCAGGTGCCGCTCTAGGTTATTCGTTGTCAGTCGTCAGTGCGAAATGTCTCAATGCTGCGTTCCGCGCGGGTCACTCCAGCCGCTTCTTGAACTTCGCGGAGCTGGCGACCAGCATGAGGATGGCGAACAGGCTCAAGAACACGAGTTCTTTCCAGAGAATCGCCAGACCCACACCCTTGAGGAAGATGCCACGGATGACCACGAGAAAGTAGCGGGCTGGGATCAAATAGGTGATGGCGCGGAGGACCGCAGGCATGTTCTCGATGGGATAAAAGAAGCCCGAGAGGAGCAGCGCCGGGAGCATGGTAACCAGGGTTGACAACTGGAAGGCAACCTGCACGCTCTTGGTGGCGGCCGAAATGAACAGACCGATGCCCAGGCCACCCAGGAGGAAGATGGTGGAGGAGATCATCAGCAGCGTCAAGCTGCCCCGCAAGGGGACCTTGAACCAGAAGACTCCCATGAGCAGGATCAGGCCCACGTCCACCAGGCCAATGACCACGTAGGGAAGGATTTTGCCGACCATCAGCTCGTACGGGCGCAGGGGAGAGGCGATGAGGCCCTCCATGGTTCCCCGCTCCCACTCGCGCGCCACAGTCAGAGAGGTGAGCATGGCGGCCAGCATCATCAGGATCACCGCGGTGAGGCCGGGCACCAAGAAGTTGGAACTCTTGAGCTCCGGATTGTACCAGACCCAGGTGCGGAGTTCGATGGGGATCGGGTTCTCGGCCTTCAACGTGATGAACACCTGCGGTTGGAGGTCACGGGGAGCGAGTTCCGTGCTCTTGCTGATGGAGGCGATGTTCCCTATGGCGATGCTGGCGGTGTTGGAGTCCGAGCCATCCACCACGAATTGGATCGGTGCTGGGCGGCCTGCACCGAGGTTCTGGCTGAAGTCCTCGGGAATCATCAGTCCGACTTTTGCGTCGCCTCGGTCGATGGCCTGCCGGAGCTCGCGCAGATTCCCCGCCCGGACCGTCTCCACGAAGTACTCGGTGCTGGTGAAGCGGCGGACCAGCTCGCGAGCCGGCGGCTGCCCGTCCAGGTCGTAGACCGCCAGGGGCACGCGCTTCACGTCCGAGCTGATGCCGTATCCATAGAGGAGAAGCATCAGGACCGGCATGGCCAGGACGAAGCCGAGGGAGCGCGGATCGCGCCAGATTTCGAGGAATTCTTTGCGCATGATGGGCCAGATGCGAGAACTCACGCGTCCACCTCCCGCCCCACCAGGGATACGAAAACGTCCTCCAGTGAGGGGACGATGGCCTCCATTCGCTGGGTCGCGATCCCGCGTTCCCTGAGAGATGCCTCCAGGGCCGGGACGGCCTCGGGGGAATCCAAGGTCACGTGGAGGCTGGCGCCGAACATGGCGGCGTCCCGCGCGCGGGGATGAGCCTGGAGAACCTCCAAAGCGTGGACGAGGTCGGCAGGCTGGACCGCGACCTCCATCAGGCACCCGTGCAGGCCGACCTTCAGTTGGGCAGGGGGCCCGGCCGCGATGAGCCGCCCCTCGTAGATGAAGGCCAAGGCATGGCAGTGTTCCGCCTCATCCATGTAGTGGGTGGTCACGAAGATGGCGGTCCCGGCCGCCGCCATGGATCGGATCAGATCCCAGAACTCCCGCCGGGAGATGGGATCCACTCCCGCCGTCGGTTCGTCCAGGAACAGAACGGAGGGCCGGTGAATGATGGCCGAGGCCAACGCCAGGCGTTGTCGCAGCCCCCCTGGCAGGTCTTTGGCCAGCACGGTGCGGTATGCGGCGAGGCCGCCCATGGCGAGCACTTCCTGGAGGCGTGTCGAGGCGTCGGCAGGGGCGAGGCCGTAAATCCCGGCGAAGAAATCCAGGTTCTCCTGGACGGTCAGCTCTTCGTAGAGCGAGAACTTCTGCGACATATACCCGATGTTCTCCCGCACCTGCTCGGGCTGCTTCGCGACATTGAAGCCGGCGACCATGCCCGTCCCCGAGGTCGGCAAGAGGATCCCACACAGCATCCGGATCGTCGTGGACTTGCCCGACCCGTTGGGGCCGAGGAAGCCGAAGATCTCGCCGCGCCCGACCTGGAAGCTCACCCGGTCTACGGCGAGGAAGCGACCGAAGCGCTTGGTGAGGTCGGTGACCTGGATGGCCAGCTCGGAGTTCAAAGCAGGCACCTCTTGATGGGGACCCGGCACCCCATATGTCCCCTCCCCCCGTCGCGGGGGAGGGCCCGGGTGGGGGGGTCACGTTCGCGATAGCGCTTCGCGTATCGCTTCTTTGACCGCCTGAACATCGGCCAGCACTTGATGATTCCAGAATCGCAGGACGCGAAACCCCTGGGCCTCCAACCAAGCTGTACGCGTCGAATCCGAGGCCGCCAGTTCGGAGTGCTGCCCTCCATCAACTTCAACAATCAGCTTCTTTTCGAAGCACACAAAATCAACGATGTATCGACCCAACGGCTGCTGCCTCCGAAACTTCTGCCCCTCCAGCTGTCGCAGGCGGAGATGTTTCCATAGTGCGCGCTCCGCCTCCGTTGGGTTGGGTCTAAGCGCCCTGGCGTGTGCCTTGTTCATCCCCCCACCCTCACCCTCCCCCACAAGTGGGGAGGGAAAGGAAACCGATCGTGGAAGCAAGAGAAGTCTGAGAGTGTCACCGCTGCAACGGAGTGCCTCGGGGCTGCTCGCGCAGCAGTGTGACGAACACGTCCTCCAGGCTCGGGATGATCGGACGCAGGTGCGCCTCGGGAAACCCTGCGGCCTGGAAGGCGGCCTGGAGCCGGGGGAGATCGCGGTCGGCGTCGGCCACGACGAGGTGGAGCGTCTCGCCGAACACCTGGGCCTCCCTCACCCCAGGCAGACGGCCCACGACGACGGCCGCCGCCTCCGGCGCGGGCCCTCGCAATTCCAGCAGTGTCCCCGGCAGCAGCCGGCGCAGACCGGCCGGGTTGTCACAGGCAATCAGGCGGCCGTGATCCATCAGGCCGACCCGGTGGCAGCGCTCCGCCTCGTCCAGGTACGGGGTGCTGACCAGCAGCGTGAGGCCCTGCTGCAAGAGCTGGTAGATCAGAAGCCAGAAGTCGCGGCGCGAGACCGGGTCCACGCCGATGGTCGGCTCGTCCAGGAAGAGGACCTCGGGCCGATGGATCAGGGCGGTGCACAGGGCCAGCTTCTGGCGCATCCCGCCCGAGAGATTCTTCACCAGGCGCCTGGCGAAGGGCTCGAGACGGCTGAAGGTCAGGAGCTCTGCCGTCTTCCGATTCCGCTCGGCCCGCGGAATGCTGAACAGGTCCGCGTGAAATTGGAGGTTTTCGACGACGGACAGGTCGGCGTACAGACTGCTGCTTTGCGGGACATAGCCGATGCGCGGTCGGATTGCCTCCGGGTCCCGGGTCACCTCCACGCCGAGCACCGTCGCCGAGCCGGCCGTCGCCTGGATGACGCCAGTGAGCAGGCGCATGGTGGTGGTCTTGCCTGCGCCGTCGGGCCCCACCAGTCCGAAGATCTCGCCTGGCGCCACCGAGAGTGTCAGGCCATCGACGGCGGTTACCTCCCCGAACTTCTTGATCAGACCCTTAGCCTCGATGGCCGGCGTGTTCTCTTTCACATCGTTCCCCGTGAACGGAACCAGGGCACCCCCACAGCCTCCCCCTCACCTGCGCCTCTCCCCGGGTACCCCCTGGGTGCGGGGAGAGGGGGAGGGTGAGGAGGGGGTGATCAGCAATTCCGCGTCGGCGGTCATGCCGGCCTTCAGCCTACGCTGGGAATTGTCGATCGTGATCTTGACCGCGTAGACTAGATTCACCCGTTCTTCCTTGGTCTGGATATTCTTGGGGGTGAACTCGGCCTGATCCGCGATCCAGGTGATCGTTCCCCGGAAGGGCTGTTGCGGAAAGCTGTCCACCAGAATGCGTGCTGGGGCGCCCAGCATGACCTTGCCCACTTCGGTCTCCGTGACGTACACCTTGATCCAGGGGTGGTCCAGGTCGCCCAGGAGGACAAGCGGCTTGCCGGCTGCCACCACCTCGCCTTCTTCGACTGCCTTGGTGAGGACGGTGGCATCCAGCGGGGCGAACACCTTCAGCTCGGCTACCTGGGTTTCCAGCCGCTGCACATTGGACTGCGCCTCCCGCACAGCGGCCTCGGCCACGAGGACGTCCTGCTGTCGCAAGTCCAGGGTCGCGG
>Ga0210377_10003623_pt1 | contig 13245 bp, 8 predicted proteins | sample PLM4_65_b1redo_FD_155480 | JGI IMG/M metagenome (GOLD analysis project Ga0210377, IMG submission 155480) | Groundwater sediment microbial communities from an aquifer in East River, Colorado, USA - PLM4_65_b1 redo | ecosystem: Environmental > Terrestrial > Soil > Riparian zone | place: USA: East... | reverse complement strand
GAGTGCTACCTGATCGAAGAGGGGCAAGCCGTCGTCACGATCGGGCGCAAGGGCGTCCGGACGGTCGGCGAGGACGACGTCGTCGGCGAGCGAGGCGTGCTGCTCGACACGCTGCGCTCGGCCACGGTCACCGCCACCACGCACATGATCACGTACGCCATCTCGCGCGAGCGCTTGCGCGCGCTCGTCGCCGGCAACGCGGCGGCGCGCGAGTGGATGCTGGAGGAAACGCACCGGCGCTATCCGGACCGCGGTTGAATTCGCCTTCGCCGAAGTGAAGGGCGCTATTCGGCGCGCCGATCGCGCAGGAGGATCGCGCGCGGCGGCGATGTGACACCCAATTGTGGCCGCGTGCCCGCATCTGCCGGCGACCGGACCGCTGGACTTCCTCCGCGAATTCGAGTAGATAGGGATCGCGGCAGGGTTGCCGCGATCGCCTGTTGATGCCTGGCTTGCAGGTTCGATTCCTTCCGCGTTCACCACGTATTCCTCTCAGCTCTTCCACCTGGAACTGGAGGCGTCTCGATGGGAATCCTCTCCTGGATCTTCCTGGGTCTGGTCGGCGGCTACCGGCGGCTCCGGGGCTGACGAGCGCTCGTCGCGTGCGCAGCGGGAGCCCGGATTGATGCGGTGCTGGCGTGGCTCGGCGAGTGCGCGCCTGGGTAGTGCGGCGGCACTTCTCTGCGTCGCCGGCTGCGGGGATGCCACTCCGGAGCTCAGCCTCGTGGGTACGGTCGAGCGCACGGAGGTCGAGCTCGTCGCCCCGGTCTCGGAGACGCTGATCGGCGTGCACGCGCAGCGGGGTGATCGCGTCGAGGCGGGGCAGCTGCTCGTGGAGCTCGACCGGACCTACGCGCGGGTCGAGGCGACGCGCGCCGCGGCGGCGCTCGCGGCCGCGCGCTCGGCGCTGCTCGTGGCCCGTCAGGAGCACGAGCGCGCGCGCCGCCTGCGCGTCGATCGCGTGCTCTCGCAGCAGGATCTCGACCGCGCGCGGCTCGCGGAAGACGAGGCGCGCGCCCGCCTGCACGAGGCCGAGGCCCAGGTCGCGGCCGCCAAGAAGCGCGAGGCGGATCTCTCGCTCATGGCGCCGGTTGCGGGCGTCCTCGATCAGCTTCCCTTCGACGCCGGCGAGCGCGTGCCGGCGGGCGCGGTGCTCGCGGTGCTGCTCTCGGACGCGCTGCCGTGGGTGCGGGTGTGGATTCCCGAGGAGAGCCAGGTGCGCGTGGCCCCGGGCACGCCCGCCGAAATAAGAATTGACGGCATCGAGCGCACGCTCGCGGGCCGCGTGCTCGACGTCTCGCGCGATCCCGAGTTCACGCCGCATTATGCGCTCACCGAGCGCGATCGCGTGCACCTCGTGTACGAGACGCGCGTGAGCATCCTCGATGCGCCGTCCGAGCTGCGGCCCGGCGTGCCGGCGCAGGTTCACATCCTCGTGCCGCCCCACGTGGCGACCGCCCGGCCGTGACCAACGACGGCGTGCCGGTGATCGAGGCGCATGCGCTCACGCGCCGCTTCGGGAGCCTCACGGCGGTGGATGCGGTGGATCTCGAGGTGCGGCGCGGCGAGATCTTCGGGTGCCTGGGCCCCAATGGCTCCGGGAAGTCGACGCTGATGCGCATGCTGCTCGGGCTCCTGCGCCCGAGCGCGGGCACGGCGCGCGTCCTCGGGCACGAGATTCCGCGCGACGTCGAGCGCCTGCGCTCCGACGTCGGCTACATGACGCAGCGTTTCTCTCTCTACGAGGACCTGACGGTCCGCGAGAACCTCGAATTCGCGGCGAGCATCTTCGGTCTGCATGGCCGCGCGCGGCGCGACCGCGTCGCAGGCGCCCTCGCGGATCACGGACTCGCGCGCTACGAGAAAATGCGCGCCGCCGCGCTCTCGGGAGGCTGGAAGCAGCGCCTCGGCCTCGCCGCTGCGACGATCCACGCGCCGCCGCTGCTCGTCCTCGACGAGCCCACGGCCGGCGTCGACCCGCAGAGCCGCCGCGAGTTCTGGGAGGAGCTCTTCGAGCTCGCGGCCGGCGGCACCACGATCTTCGTCTCGACGCATTACATGGACGAGGCCGTGCGCTGCCATCGCCTGTGCATGCTGCGCGATGGGCGCCGCGTGGCGGTCGGTGCTCCGCGCGCGCTCACCGATGCGCTCGCCTCTCGTGTCGTCGAGATCTCGGGCACGGCCGCGGATCGCGCGATCGCGGCGCTGCGCGGCTCCGAGCTGGTCGCGAGCACCACACAGCTGGGCGATACCGTGCACGTGCTCTTGCGCGAGGGGGCCCCATCCGCCGCCGCGGCCGGCGGCGCGCTCGAGGCCTTCCTCGCCGCCGCGGGGCTCCCGGGCGCGCGGGCGCAGCCCAGCCCCGCGAACCTCGAGGACGTCTTCGTCGCGCTGCTGCTCGGCGAGCGGCTCGTCGACGACGGGCGAGCCGGCCCGGCGAGCGCGCACGGCGTCCCAGCGGTGTCCGCGTGAGCGTTGCCGCCCGGCTCGCGCGCGCCTTCGTCGCCTCCCTGCGCCGCACGCTCGCGGTCGCGCGCAAGGAGCTCCACCAGCTCGGACGCGATCGCCTGAGCATCGGGCTCGTGGCCGGGGTGCCGGCCCTTCAGCTGATTCTGTTCGGCTTCGCGATCAACATGGACGTGCGCCACGTCCCGACCGCCGTCCTCGACCGCTCGCAGAGCGCGCTCTCGCGCCGCATCCTCGGCGAGCTCGCCGCCACGCAGACCTTCCGCCTCGTGCGCGGCGTGCGCGACGAGCGCGAGGCGATCCGCCTGCTCGAGACGAGCGAGGTGGGCGCGGTGATCGTGATCCCAGCCGACTTCGACAGGCACTTTTATCGCGGGCGCGGCGCGCAGATCTCGATCATGGCCGACGCCAGCGATCCGACGGTGGCCTCGGCAGTGGGGCTCGCGGGGCAGGGCTTCGGGCGCGATCTCGCCGCGCGCATGCAGCCCTTCGTGACCGGCGCGTCCTCCGCGGCGCGCGGGCTCGTGCCGCTCGATCGCCCCGCCTTCGGCCCGCGCAGCGAGCTGGTGGTGCCGGAGCCGATCGGGATCGAGGTGCTGCCCTTCTACAACCCGGAGCGGCGCACGGCCGTCTTCGTGGTGCCGGGCCTCGTCGGCGTGATCCTCACCATGACGATGATGCTGATGACCGCGCTCGCCATCGTGCGCGAGCGCGAGCGCGGCACCTTCGAGTTCTTGATCGCGACACCGGTGCGCCGCACCGAGGTGATGATCGGGAAGATCCTCCCCTACCTCGGGGTGGGCTTCGTGCAGGTGGCCCTCGTGCTCGCGCTCGGGGTGCTGCTTTTCTCGGTTCCGATCCGCGGCTCGCTGATCGATCTGGCGATCGGCACGGCGCCCTTCCTCGCCGCGATGCTCTCGATGGGGCTGGTCGTCTCCGCGGTCGCCCGCTCGCAGTTCCAGGCGATGCAGCTCTCGTTCTTCTTCTTCCTGCCCTCGATGCTGCTCTCGGGCTTCATGTTCCCGTTCGACGCCATGCCGGAGCTGGCCCAAAAGATCGGCTCGGTGCTGCCGCTCACCCACTACCTGCGGATCGTGCGTGGGATCGTGCTGAAGGGGGCCCCGCTCAGCTCGCTGGGCGACGAGATCGCCGCCACGAGCGCCTTCTTCGCCGCCGCTCTCTTCGTTGCGGCGGCGACGTTCCGCAAGCGGCTCTAGCCAATGGTGGTAGCCTGGGGCGAGATCTGGAGGAGCGTGGGATGAAGGAAGAAATCTACGACCAGAAGCTCGGTGGCGAGGATCGCATCGAGACCCGCAAGCGCGGCGTCTGGCTGCTCAAGAACCCGTCCACCAACAAGGGGCTGGCCTACACGCTCGCCGAGCGCCGGGCGCTCGGCCTCGACGGTCTGCTGCCGCACCAGGTGCTCGAGATCGGGCAGCAGGTGGATCTCGAGCTCGAGCACATCCGCGCCAAGTCGACCGACCTCGAGAAGTACATCGGGCTCACGAGCCTCCAGGACCTGAACGAGGTGCTCTTCTACCGCGTGCTGGTCGAGAACCTGCCGGAGCTGCTTCCGATTGTTTATACGCCGACGGTCGGGCTGGCCTGCCAGAAGTTCAGCCACATCCTGCGCTCGGCGCGCGGCATCTGGATCACCCCGGACAACATCGAGCGCGTGCACGAGATCCTCGAGAACGCGCCCTTTGGCGACATCCGCCTGCTGGTGGTCACCGACAACGAGCGCATCCTCGGCCTCGGCGATCTCGGCGCCGGCGGCATGGGAATTCCGATCGGAAAGCTCGCGCTCTACGTGGCCGGCTCGGGACTGCATCCTTCGAAGTGCCTGCCGGTGAGCCTCGACGTGGGCACCAACAACCAAACATTGCTGGACGACTCTCTCTACAACGGCTACCGCCAGCGGCGGCTCACGGGGGAGGCCTACTTCGACTTCGTCGAGAAGTTCGTGCAGGGCGTACGCGACGTGTTCCCGCGCGCGATCCTCCAGTGGGAAGACTTCGCGAAGACGCACTCGTTCACGCTGCTCGACCGCTACCGCAAGCGCGTCCCGAGCTTCAACGACGACATCCAGGGCACCGCCGCCGTGACGCTGGGCGGCATCTTCGCGGCGCTTCGCATGACGGGGCAGTCGATCCGCGAGCAGCGGGTGCTCTTCATCGGCGCGGGGGGCGCGTGCATCGGGATCGCCCGGCTGACCAAGGCCGCGATGCGCCAGGAGGGAGCCGGCGAGGATGAGGTCCACCGCGCGATCGCCGCCTTCGACTCCCACGGGCTGCTGCACGAAGGGCACGAGATCCAGGAGCCCTTCAAGCGCGAGTTCGCGCTGAGCAAGGAAAACCTCGATCACTACCGCGTCGATGCGAGCTCGAACCCGACCCCCGTGGAGATGATCCGCGCCTTCCGACCCACGATTCTGGTAGGCGCAACCGCGCAGGCCGGCGCCTTCACGCGCGAGATGCTGGAAGAGATGGCAAGCCATGTGGAGCGCCCGGTGATCTTGCCGCTCTCGAATCCCACCTCGAAGTCGGAGTGCACGCCGAAGGACGCCCTCGAGTGGACCGGCGGCCGCGCCATCGTGGCCACCGGCAGCCCGTTCGCGGACGTCGTGCATGCGGGCAAGCGCTACGTGATCGGCCAGGGCAACAACGTCTTCATCTTCCCCGGCGTGGGCCTCGGGGCGATCGTCTCCGAAGCGCGCGAGATCAGCGACGAGATGTTCGCGGTCGCCGCGCAGACCCTCGCCAACTGCGTCGGGGACGAGCGCCTGGCGCTCGGCGCCATCTATCCGAGCCAGAGCGAGCTGCGCGAAGTCAGCTTCCGGATCGCGTGCGCGGTCGTGCGAACCGCCCGCGATGCCCACCTGGGCCGGGTGATCCCCGACGCAGAGATCGAGGCAACCGTCCGCAGGGCGGTCTGGTTCCCGAGCTACATCCCGATCCTCGCGCGCGAGTAGCGACGCGGGGTGGGGCGCGCAGCGCCGCGCGCGCTGCATCCGCGCAGAGCCCGTTGTCGCGCCGCGCGGGCGTCAGCTCGCTAGCCGCGCCAGCGTCGCCGCTTCGAAGGCCGCGAGGCTCTCGAAGCGCTGCGGCCGCAGCGCGAGGGCGCTGTCGGGGTCGGGCAGCGGCACGGCGCCGCTTCGATCGAGCAGCTCGGAGAGCAGGGCGCGCAGGGCCTGACCGGCGTCGGTGCGATCCGGGAACAGGGTCGCGGGATCGAAGGCGTCGGAGCGAATGCGCAGGCTGCTGCGCGGTCGGCCGGCGCGGGTCGCGCGCAGCACGAGGTCGACGACGATCACGCCGGCCTCGGCGAGGCCGGCGACTTCTGCGGCGGCGATGGCCTCGATCGCGCGGTAGTGAACGCGCGTGCGCTGCTCGCCCGCGACTTCCCAGGCCACGAGCCCGTCCACGGCGAGCTCCACCGGGGTGATCTCGACGCTGCGCAGCGCACCCGGCGGCGCGGCGGCGAGGATGGGCGGGGCGGGTCGTCGATCCTCCAAGACGGGCAGGGCAGGTCGCCGCTCGACGGTGACTGCCGAGGCGATCGGCCCATCGACACGAATGGGTGTCGAGTCGGGCGGAGCCGGCGCCCGAGGCGCGGCCGGAACAGGCGGTGCAGCCCGAGGCGCGGAAGCAGCCGGCGGTGTGGGCGCCACCGAAGCAGCCGGCGGTGCGGGCGCCACGGAAGCAGCCGGCGCGGGCCTGGGCGCGGCGGGTGCAGGGGGTGGCGGTGACGCCGGCGCTTCCGGCCAGCGCCCCTCGCCGAGCGAGCGGACGAGCTCGTTCAGCCGCGCGCGCTTCGTCTCGTGGAGAGCGGGCGAGGCGAGCGCGGCCTCGGCCGCGCGGCGCGCCACGTCGGCGTCGAGGCCGCGCGCCTCTTCGACGAGCCGCAGGGCGATCCCGGCCGTGAGAGCGCCGCTCCCCGGATCGACACAGCGCCGCAGCGCGTCGATCACCCGCTCGCGGGCCTGCTGCTGCGCCGCCTCGCCCCGCGCTTCGGATAGACGCGCGCGCAACACCGGCACGATGCGGGCCAGGGTCGCGACGTCGAGCACGGCGCCGGGCACCTCGGCCACCAGCGCGAGCCACTGATCGACGGCCGCCACCACGCGGCCCGCGGCCGCCTCGTTGTGCACGAGCCGCGCCATCGGCTCGGCAGCCTCGGGCGCGCGGTCGCACGCGAGCGCCACGCCCCAGAAGAGCAGGGTGCTCTTCGGGTCATCCGGTCGCTCGCTCACTTCCTCTCGCAGCAAGGCGAAGGCCGCGTCGAGATTGCCGCGGCGTGCCGCGGCGATGGCCTGGCGGAGGATGCGGGGCCTCACGAGCGAGCGCGCGGAGGCCGCGCTGCGCTGCGCCCAGGTCGCGCCGAGCGTCGCGGCCACCTGCCAGCCGTGCGCGCAGGCGGCGCGGAGCTGTTCGAGCAGGCGCGAGCCGACGCCGTTCTGGTGGGACGCCGTCGCGTGTTCCTGCGCTGCCGGACCCGTGCCGATCATCGAGCGCTCCGCCTGCCGACCCCTGCCTATCGGCTCGCCCGGCGCGGGGCGTGAGACGCTGCGCGCCTCCCGGCTGCGCATCGGTTGCGCAAAAGTGTCGAGGCCGCGAGCGGAGTCAGTGAGCAAGCGCAGCGCGCAGCGAGCCAGAGGCGAGCGGAGTCAGCGAGCAAGCGGAGCGCGCAGCGAGCCAGAGGCGAGCGGAGTCAGCGAGCAAGCGGAGCGCGCAGCGAGCCGGAGGCGAGCGGAGTCAGCGAGCAAGCGGAGCGCGCAGCGAGCCGGAGGCGAGCGGAGTCAGCGAGCAAGCGAAGCGCGCAGCGAGCCGGAGGCGAGCGGAGTCCTCGAACTAGCGCGCGCCGCCCGGCGTGAAGGCGCAGGGCATGCGCTTGATGCCGTGGATGAAGTTCGAGCGCAGCATCTCGGGCGCGCCGGTGATCTCGAGATCCGGGAGCCGGCGCAGCAGCTCGCGGAACACGACCGTGATCTCCCGCCGCGCGAGGTTGGCGCCCAGGCAGTGGTGTGCGCCCGGGCCGCCGAAGCCCACGTGCTCGTTCGGCTCGCGTGCGACGTCGAAGCGGTAGGGCTCCGGGATGACCGCCTCGTCGCGGTTCGCCGAGTTGTACCAGAGCACGATTTTCTCGCCCGCGCGGAGGCTCTGGCCGCCGAGCTCCGTGTCCTGGGTCGCGGTGCGCCGGAAGTGGATCACCGGCGACGCCCAGCGCACGATCTCCTCGACCGCGGTGGGCGCCAGGGCCTCGAAATCGGCCGCCCATTTCCGTCTCTGGTCCGGATGATCGCTGAGCGCCTTCATGCCATGGCTGATGGCGTTGCGCGTCGTCTCGTTGCCGGCCGCCACCATCAGCACGAAAAACGACGCGATCTCCTGATCGGTGAGCGTCCCGCCGTCGATTTCGGCGTTCAGGAGCTGGGACGTGAGATCGGCCTTCGGCTTGCGACGGCGCTCGGTCGCCAGCTCGTTCATCAGCTCCGCGAGCGCCTTTCCCGAATTGAGGGCCGCGATCAGCGGATTCGTGCCGGGCGTCACGTACTCCGGGTCGCCGAGGCCGAGAATGATGTTGGTCTGCTCGAAGACGAACTGCGTCTGGCTCTCGGGGATTCCCATCATGTCGCAGATGATTCCCAGCGGCAGCGGCGCGGCGATGTCCCTCACGAAGTCGCACTCGCCCTTGTCGATCACGGCATCGAGCAGCTCCGTGGCACGCCTTTCCACGTCGCCCTGGAGACGCCCGAGCGCTTTCGGCGTGAAGCCGCGCGACACGATGCTCCGCAGCCGCGCGTGCCGCGGGTCGTCCATCGCGATCATCGAGCCGAAGAACTCGTTCAGCTCCGCGGGCAGATCGGGAATCTGGATGCCCTTGCCGGAGCAAAAAAGATCTGCCCGACGGCTCGCCGTGACGACGTCGGCGTGGCGCGTGACCGCCCAGTAGCCCGGCCCTCTCGGCAGGGGCAGCTCCGGCGGCGGCTCGAACTCTTTGTGGAACGACATCGGCCGCTCGCGGCGCAGCAGCGCGAAGGCTCCTTCGCGCTCCTCGTTCGGGGCGGTCCAGAACTCGAGCTGGTCGAGGTGGATGTCATCGACGCTTGCGGGGAGCTTCGGCTCGAACATGTGTAGGGCCTCGGGGCGGGCGCTGAGGAACAAGACAGAAGTAGGGAGGATCTTCCCAAACCCGGGGCTCCCCGGCCAGTGGCGCCCGGGTTGCCGCAGGCAGCGGGTCTGCCTACGTTGCGCGCTGGCGCCGGGCTGAGCGCGGCGGGAGCGGAGCGGCGTCCCGTGGAAGACGGATCGAGTCGGGCGCGCCCGCGGTTCGCTGCGGGCCTTCTCGCGGCCTTGGTGCTGACGCCGGCCGCAGCGTGCGAGCCCGCGCCGCGCGACTTCCCGGGCCTGCGCCTCGCGGCGCGGGTCGAGTCTTTCTTGGACCGCGATAAGCAGGCACTCGAGGAGGATCTGGGCCACTACGGCCTGGTGTTTCCAGTCGAGCAGGCGGAGCTGCTCGCGTTCATGCGGCAGATTCGCGTCTTCGGCGGCGCCCACGCGCTCGTGCTCGGGACGGCGTACGGCTTCGAGTCCCACGGCGGGGGCCTGCTGGCACTCCTCTTCGATCATTGGCGGCCCGAGGGGAGGGCTCCGAACCTCCGTGATCGCTTCTGGTTCGAGCAGAACCGTGCGAGCGTGCCGCTGGCGGCGATCTACGCGTCGCATCGCAGTCAGACCTTCCTCCCGGTTCCGGGTCGCGCCAGCGGCGAGATCCGTGGGGCGATTCCGGACTCGCCGCAGCTCGCGCGGATGCGCTTCGGCCTTCCGGGGAGCGAGGCCGTGGAGACGGATGCCTACCACTTCCTCAGCCTCCTGATCGCACACGAGACGGACCTCGAGAGCGCCTGGACGAACTCGCTGGATCAGAGCCTGAGCGCAGAGCTCCTGCTGGAGCACGCACGCCGCTACTACCTTGCGAGCCGAGACAGCGCGGCGGAGCCGGCGGATCACTCGAACCTTCACCTCGTCGAGGTGTTGCTCGCCGCGAGCCGGCGCCGGGGACAGGACCCGGAGGAGATCCAGCGGCACTTCTTCGAGATGGAGCTTCAGCGGCGGGTCTTCGACCCGGGCGACGCGGCGCTGCTGCTCGGACACTACGCGGAGTCGCTCGGGCGCCTGCTCGCCGACCCTCGCGTACGCTGGAGCCCGCTGGAGAAAGAGCAGGCGAGAGCCTGGCTCGGCTGGCTCGAGGAGAATCACTTCCGCGATCTCGCCGGCGTGGCACCCCGGCATCTGACGCACCTGCTCCTGGGCCTGCGCCTGGCGCGCGAGCACCAGGATCGGCCGGCCCGCGAGGACTGAATCGAATGGCCTTCGCAGCGGCACTCGCGGGCACGCTTCTCTCGGCGGTCCTGTTCGGCCTGTCGTTTCCGCCCGTCGGCATCCGGCCGCTCGCCTTCGTGTGTCTGGTGCCGCTGCTGCTGGCGCTGCGCCGCGGCGGGCTCGGGGCAGCGGTCTTTCTCGCCTGGCTCTGGGCCGTGCTCTCCGCGTGCAGCATCGCCCTCGTGTTTCCCGCCTCGATCGCGGAGTACTACGCGCAGCCGCTCTGGGTCGGCTGGGCGTGTGCCATCGCGATCTTCAGCGCGATGGCGTCGGTCTACTACATGGCCTTCACGCCCGTCTACCGCAGGCTCGCGAAACGGAGCCACCCGGCGCTGCCCCTGCTGGTGGCATGCGCGTGGGTCGGCATCGAGCTGGCACGCGGCCGGCTCTTTACCGGCACGCAGTTCCTGGTGGGCAACCCGTGGGGTCTCCTGGGCTACACACAAGCCGGTCCCGGTGCGATGGCCCAGGTGGCGTCCATCACGGGCGTGTACGGTCTGAGCTTCGCGGTGGCGGCGGTCAACGCCGCTCTGGCTGAGCTGATCGTGGCGTTGCGCGACCCGCGGAGATCGATCCGGTCGGGAGCCCTGGGGCTGGCCCTGGCCGCACTGCCCGCCGCGGCGATCTTCTCGTATGGGACTGCCGTCCTGCGCGCGGCACCGCCTGCTTCCAGCGGGGAGGGTTTCGTCCGCGTGGCCGTCATCCAGGGCGACGTCGCCAGCGGGCGAAGCGGGCGCTGGGAGGACTACGGAGAGAACCTCGACCTCTATCTGGATCTCACGCAGCAGGCGTTTCGCGAGGGCCGGCCCGAGATCGTGATCTGGCCCGAGAGCTCCCTCAGCTTCTTCCTCGAAGCCGAGCCCAGCTACCTGCGCGCGATCGGACGCACGCTCGAGGCGGGTGGAGCCGAGCTGCTCGTCGGCGGACCGAGCGGCGACGCGGACGGCGAGGCCCCGCACTACAACAGCGTCTTCCTGCTGTCCGAGACGGGCGAGCTGCGCGGTCGCTACGACAAGCAGGTGCTGGTCCCCTTCAGCGAGTACTTCCCCTTCCGCAGCCAGGCCGTGATGCGCCGGCGCGTGGAGGGAGCGCGCGTCTTCGTCCACGGCCGTCCGCGGCCGCCGCTCGCTACGCGGGCCGGGAGCGCCGGGATCCTCGTCTGCAACGAAGCCATGCTTCCGGAGCTCGCTGCACAGCGGGTCCGGGAGGGCGCCGCCTATCTGTTGAGTCCCTCGAACGACAGCTGGATCGCGGGCGAGAACTTCGCGGAACACATGTTCCAGATCATCTCACTCCGCGCCGTCGAGCAGCGTCGCTATCTGGTGCGCGCGTCGACGTCGGGGCCGTCCGCCGTGATCGATCCCTGGGGACGGGTGCTGGTTCGCAGCCGCGCCTTCGAACGGCAGATCATCCTCGGCGGCATACGCCCCCTGGAGACGCGCAGCCTGTATGCGCAATGGGGCGACCTGTTTGGTCTTCTCTGCCTCGTGGGCGCCGGGATCGGGATCGCGTGGCCTCGCCGGCACAATCGCGTGTGAATTGCTTGACAAGCTCTGGTGGATGGGCAGAGGATGCAGACGGGAAGGGGATTCGGCTCAGTCTGCGCCGCGTCCTGCGGGACGCATCCTACCGTCAACCCCTCCCGGCGTCGTGATCCCGTCGAGCGGATCTCCACCGCGCGGTCGAAGCGGGTTTACGACATGACACGACTTGACGTTACGCGCTCCACGGTCGAGGCTCTCCTGCTCGGCGCCCTGCTCGTGGTGCCCGCGTCTCGGGCGCGCGCCGACTGCGCCCTGATTCCGGCGGCGATCAGGCAGCTCTCCTCGAACGATGGCTTGGTCGACCGTCCCTTCGCCTCGCCAGGCGACACGGTGACCGTGTTCTCCGACTCGTCCTGCAAGCCGGCGCCGGATCAGCCGCACTTCGCCCTGAACGCGACCCAAAACCAGATCACGCTGATCTTCAAGCCGCCGATGGGTTCGACACAAACTAGCGTCGGACCCTTCGAAGCCAGCGCCGTGCTCCGCTGCGGCGACGCTCGCTGCTTCGGACTCGAGTTCCAGATCCCCGACACGACCATTTTCGCCGGGGGCCCGCTCACCGGGCCGGCGCGCATCGAGGTGCGCAACACCGCGGTGGCGCTCAGCCCGCTGGTCGCCGTGATCGAGGATCTCTTCGAGCCCACCCGGGGCTGCAACCTGGAGAACCGCAGCCCGAATCTGTTCGAGACGTTCACGGTGTTGCCGCCGCGCAACCTCTACAGCGTCCCCGCCCCCGCCACGCTCAATGCCACCGTCGACGGCGCGGGCGCCCTGCTGATCCCGATCGACTACACGGGCGTGCTGGCGAGCCCGCTCGGCAGCGGCTCGGGAACGGTCCGACTGCTGAGCATCCACGCCGACCTCCCGAACGGCCTGCTCGGCGGCAACGGGCTCGCGAACGCGGACGGCGGCTTCATCCGCCCGCCCCGCTTCGGCAGCTTCGTGCGCGCCTTCTCCTTCAACGGAAGACCGATCCCGCCGCTGCTCGAAATCTCCGCGTCGCAGCCGCTGAGCGCCGGGGGTGTCGAGTACGGCGACGGCATCGTCGGCTCGGTGGACTTCGTCGACTCGGTGCTGCGGATCGCCCAGGTCGCCCCGGATCCGTCGGATCTCGGCACCGATCTTCGGATCTTTGCCCTCGACGGTGAGATACCGGGGGCGCCATCCGGGCTGACCCTCCAGGCCGGAGTCGGCCCGATCGTGCTCACGGGCGTGAGCTTCGATGCCGGTGCCGCGGCACCGCTCAACAGCGTGGCCTCGTCGAAACATCTCGCGGTCGTCGCGCGCGACGAGGCGCTCGAGCAGGCCTTCGGGACGGGCAACCAGAACGGCGACGGTGATTTCGAGGACCGCGTCGTCCACTTCGTCGATCTCGACCGCGGCACCGAGGTGACGACGGGGATGGCGGTGCAGGAAGCCGAAGGCAAGGCGATCCTCGCCAGCGAGGGCACCCGGGTCGCCTTCTTGCAGTCGGAGATCTACCAGGACCGCACGGACTTCGTGGGGGACGGAGACTTCCAGGACGGCGTCTTCCGGGTCTGGACGTCCGACGGAACCCACCCCTTCTGCGTCAGCAGCAGCGGCGGCAGCGCCTGCGAGCTGACCGCAGGGCTTCCGTTGTACGCGGGAAATCCGACCCCGTTGATCCAAGGGACCGGATCTCCGCAGGCGCTGGCGTTCTCGGGAGGCGTCGACGGGAGCCGCTACGTCTTCTTCGCGCGCTCCGAGCCCGGCGAGGCGCCGCTCGCGACGGACCGCCTGAGCCGGACTTACACGGGCGCGCAGACGACCGGGGCGTCGCGGAACCCGACCGTGAGCATCACGGGCCAGTTCGTCGCCTTCACATCCGTGGA
>Ga0210377_10003622_pt1 | contig 13246 bp, 12 predicted proteins | sample PLM4_65_b1redo_FD_155480 | JGI IMG/M metagenome (GOLD analysis project Ga0210377, IMG submission 155480) | Groundwater sediment microbial communities from an aquifer in East River, Colorado, USA - PLM4_65_b1 redo | ecosystem: Environmental > Terrestrial > Soil > Riparian zone | place: USA: East... | reverse complement strand
CAAGTCAGTTTCTGTCCGCCTTATTGATGGTTGCCCCCTATGCCCAATCTCCCATAGAGATCGAACTCACCACTGACCTCAACTCCAAACCCTACGTGGATATGACCATTGCCATTATGCAAGACTTCGGCGTGGAACTTGAACGTCAAGGCTACGAACGCTTCACCATTCACCCCGCCTCCTACTTTCCACTTTCCTCTTTCCAAATCGAATCTGATGCTTCCGCCGCCTCCTATTTCTTTGCCGCCCCAGCCATCTGTGGCGGGACTGTCCGAGTCGAAAACATCTCACGTAATTCAAAACAGGGTGACATCGCTTTTCTCGATGTACTTGCTCAAATGGGATGTCAAATCAAAGAAGGGGAGAACCATATCGAAGTAACTGGCGCGAACACGTTGAACGGCGTTGACGTAGACATGCGCGACATCCCCGACACCGCCCAGACCCTTGCGGTTGTTGCACCATTCGCTTCTTCACCAACCAGAATTCGCGGGATTGCCTCCGCTCGTGTAAAAGAAACAGACCGTGTCCACTCCACTTGTACAGAACTAACCCGCCTCGGTGTCCAGGTGGATGAACACGATGACGGCATGACGATTTATCCGTGTCAAACCTTCCAACCTGCCAGCATTCAAACCTACAACGACCATCGTATGGCAATGGCATTTTCCCTGATTGGACTGCGTGTCGATGGCGTCATCATCGAAAACCCGTCATGTGTGTCGAAAACCTTTCCCAATTTTTTTGCGGTGCTGGACTCCCTCTCCCCACAGGAGAGGGTTGGGGTGAGGGGGAAACCGTGACCATCTTTCGTCTCGGTCTTATCGGCTACCCTCTCGGTCATTCCCTCTCGCCCAAGATCCATTCCGCCGCTCTCAAAGCTTGTGGATTGGAAGGTGAATATTCTTTGTTTCCCATTCAGCCTGATGATCAACAGGGACTAAAAGATTTGCTAGCTCGTGTACGTTCCGGTGAAATTACCGGGCTCAACGTCACCATTCCGCATAAGCAAAATGTAATCCCGTTCATGGATGAACTTACGCCAACTGCAAAAGCTATCGGTGCTGGCAACACGATATATCTTCGTGACAATAAACTCGTCGGTGATAATACTGACGCCGCAGGATTTTTATCTGATTTGAAGAAGTTTTTGGCAGAGTCCCCCTCTCCCAAAATGGGAGAGGGGTTAAGGGTGAGGGAGAAATCAGCGTTGGTCTTAGGGGCAGGTGGCTCTGCGCGTTCAGTCGTCTACGCTTTGTGCAATGATGGTTGGAATGTAACCGTCGCTGCCCGCCGCGTAGAACAGGTCCAAGGTCTTGCACAGTCTTTTCCCAATTACCCATTACCAATTACAACTTTCACTGACCTTCGACTTTCGACTTTCGACCTCATCGTGAACACAACTCCTCTGGGAATGACCCCAAATATTGATCAATCCCCTCTGCCCGAAAATGCCATTCTTCCGAAACACACAATGATTTATGATCTGGTCTACAATCCGCGAGAGACGAAGCTTGTCAAAGAAGCCCGCGCACAGGGGCTGGCTGCCGCCACAGGCCTGGGTATGCTCATCGAACAAGCTGCCCTCACTTTTGAACTCTGGACAGGACACAATCCTCCCCGCGACGTTTTATGGAATGCCGTTGAAAACTGATCACTGCTCACTGAATACAGGAGACCCCAATGCCCCTACGATTCCTCACTGCCGGTGAATCACATGGTCCTTCACTGACAGCCATCCTTGATGGGATACCCGCTGGCTTGGCCATCACGCCTGACATCATCAATAAAGAACTCCTCCGCCGCCAGCAGGGATACGGCTCAGGCGGACGAATGAAGATCGAAAAGGACACTGTACAAATCCTTGGCGGAGTGATGGCTGGTGAAACCACAGGCGCGCCGATCGCCATGCTCGTCCAAAACGATGACCATGTCAAATGGAAGGGCAAAGCCATTGAGCCGATGACCTCCCCACGCCCTGGTCACGCGGACTTAACGGGAGTGGTCAAGTACGGATACAAGGATTTGCGCCCCGCCCTCGAACGCGCTTCCGCCCGTGAAACCACCATGCGCGTGGCAGCAGGCGCGGTGTGCAAACACTTCCTTGCTCAATTCGGCATCGTTGTTGGCGGATATGTTACCTCCATTGGGGAAGTGCAAGCGGATTTTGGCAGTATATCCTACGAGGAACGCTTCACCCGTGCCGAAGAATCTGATGTGCGGTGTCCCATCGAAACATCCGCACAACAAATGCGAGATGAGATCGAAAAGACAATTCATGGCAAGAATACGCTTGGAGGGATTCTTGAAATTGTTGCATTAAATGTCCCTCCTGGACTCGGCAGTTTCATGCAATGGGATAAGCGTCTCGAAGCCAAACTCGCCATGGCGGTCCTTTCTGTGCAAGCGATCAAAGGAGTCGAAGTCGGCGATGCGTTTGCGAATGCCAAACTTCCCGGAACGCGTGCCCACGATCCAATAACGTTGGAAGGTTCAAATATTCAACGTTCAACGAATCGCGCAGGTGGCACGGAAGGCGGGATATCAAACGGACAACCCATTGTCGTCCGCGCGGCGATGAAACCGATTGCGACGACTCTCACACCTCAGCAAACCGTTGACCTCGCCGTTGGCGGGAACGCTCCCACCAAATATGAACGTTCCGATTTTTGCCCCGTGCCGCGCGCGGTTCCAATTTTGGAGGCGATGATGGCTTTTGTCCTGGCGGATGCGTTGATCGAAAAACTTGGCGGCGACTCTCTGAATGAAATGAAGCCAAGGTTTGAGACACTTCGAAAAGCCACCCTGGATGATTTGCAGATGGATAATACCCCACACATTTTCTGGGAATAAGAATGAGTCATATCTTTCTTTATGGTCCCTCTGGTGCGGGCAAATCCACAATTGGAAAAAAGCTTGCGGACAATCTCCACTTGCCCTTTGTCGATTCGGATCAAGTGCTCGAAATGAATGCAGGCCTATCTATTCCAAAGATCGTTGAAGAACAGGGCATGCCAAAGGTGCGCGACTTGGAAACCGCTGCCTTGAAACAGATTGTCAATGACAAAGCGAGCGTCATCGCGCTTGGCGGTGGAGCTTTGCTGCGGGATGAGAACCGCACGGTAGTGGAAAATTATGGCACAGTGATTTTGCTCACTGCGGACTTGTCAACGTTAGTGGAAAGACTGCAAAATGACGCAAATAAACGCCCTCTGTTGATGGGTGATTTGAGATCGAAACTCGCTTCTTATCTGGATGAACGGGCCGGACATTACGCATCTATCCCATTGAAGGTTCGAGTGGATGGAAAAACGCCCGAACAAATTGTGCACGAGGTACAGGTTTTGTTGGGAAGACATCACCTCTCCGCAATGGGTGAGTATGATGTTCTTGTAGGTCAGGTTTCCAACCTGACAAACTTCCCCATGCATAATCCCATAATCGTGACCGACGAAAACGTGGCAAAGTTTCATCTTGAGAAAATGAAGCTGGCTATTGGGCGGGATGCAAAATCTGTCATTGTTCCCGCAGGAGAAGAATATAAAAATCTCGAAACTGTTTCCAGCCTGTGGAAATCCTTCCTCGAAAGCGGACTGGACCGCAAGAGCACGGTCATTGCCCTCGGCGGTGGGGTGATCGGGGATATGGCTGGATTTGCTGCTGCTACTTACATGCGTGGGATTAATTGGATTGGGATACCAACCACGTTGCTCTCGATGGTGGATGCTTCGTTGGGAGGTAAGACAGGCTTCGATCTTCCCGAGGGGAAAAACCTCATCGGCTCTTTCCATCCCCCGAAGCTGGTTCTGGCGGACCCGAGCCTTTTGCTCACCCTGCCAGAACGCGAGTTGATCTCAGGCATGGCGGAGGTGGTGAAGCATGGCATTATTTCTGACCCTGAATTATTTGAGCTGTGCACGCGCGGTATGGGCTGGGTAAAGGACAATCTCGAAGAGATAGTCAAACGTGCGATGGCAGTGAAGATAAAAGTCATTGAGGAAGACCCATACGAAAAAGGAATCCGTGCGGCTCTGAATTTGGGACATACAGTGGGGCACGCGGTGGAACTTGTCAGTAAATTTGAACTGCGACATGGCGAAGCGGTTGCGATTGGAACGGTCATTGAAGCCAAATATGCAGAACGGATCGGGTTGGCAAAAAAAGGATTGTCAGAAACGATCGCAGATGTGTTTAAATTGTTGGGGTTGCCGATTTGCATTCCCGAAGAGATGCCGCGTGGAGAGATCATCCGCGCGATGCGGGTTGACAAAAAGAAAAGCGCGCAGGCGATCCGCTTTGCGTTGCCTGCCGGGATCGGGAGAGTGGAACTGGTGGAAGTAGGTAAATTGGAAAGTGTGTTGGAATAGTCGTCATTGCGAGCGAAGCGAAGCAATCTCCTACATTGTGTCAAAGATTGCTTCGTCGGACTAAAACCCTCCTCGCAATGACGGAAAACGAGAATATATGAAAATACTTGTCTTACATGGACCAAACTTGAATTTATTGGGAACCCGTGAGCCGGAAGTGTATGGCTCGATGACACTCGATGACATCAATAAGAAGGTGATCGAGTTTGGGAAAGAATTGGGTGCGGAAATAAAATGCCTGCAATCGAACCATGAAGGGGCATTGATCGATGCCTTGCACGATGCACGGACTTGGGCGGGTGGCGTGGTGTTCAATCCGGGCGGATATACCCACACATCCATTGCGTTGCGGGATGCGATCTCTGCGATCCAGATCCCTGTAGTGGAGGTGCATCTTTCCAATGTGTACGCTCGTGAAGAATTTCGCCATGTCTCGATGATCTCAGCCGTATGCAAAGGGAAGGTGGTGGGGTTTGGTTGGCGGTCTTATGTGCATGGATTAAGGGCACTCCTTGACCATCTTTCAGATTAACGGATTTCTTTTCGGTGGAGGCAACGCGGGAATAACGGGGGCAGGTTTAGGGCGCTGTCCTGAGCGAGTCGAAGGGTCCAGTTTGAGGCGTAGGCGAATCGTCAGGTAAGTATCCCTGCGTTGATTGCGTCCATATCCCTAATTAGCAAGTCATGTTCTCTCATTTAATTCTCATTGAAAAGTCCTATATTTTAAAGTACGTTGTTCGGTGAAGTTCTCTCAACTATTCGTTGAATGACCGCCCATCCTGGTGTGGTTTTGTGATGAATGGAAGGCAATGAACGAACCGTCTGTTCCTAAAATTAACCGCTTTGGTCGATGGCGTGAACGTATTCGGGGGATGCTGCCGTTCGCGTCGGGTGTGGTGGCGACCCTGCTTGCCCTCATCCTTTATAGTTTCCTTTTCCCTAACCAACAATTGACAGACAAGGAAGTCAGTACCGTGGTCGCGAATGCGATGGCTTCCGCCACGCCGCGCCCGGCGTATTCAGTGGAGGTGTATCGGATCATCCAGCCTTCGCTCATTTTGATTCAGGCTGAAATGCAAGACGGAGAAAAGAGCCTGGGGAGCGGGGTGATCATTGACGATATGGGCGATATCTTGACGAGCCTGCATGTGGTGGACGGCGCGACCAAAATTTCGATCACGTTTGCAGATGGGACTCATTCAGATGGGTTCGTTGTTTCTGCACAACCCGAATTGGATATTGCCGTGTTGCAGGCGGCGGTCCTGCCGGAGTTGTTCGTGCCAGCTACATTGGGGAACCCGGGTGCCTTGCAGGTGGGGGATGAAGCATATGCGGTGGGACATCCGTTCGGGTTGTACGGTTCGATGAGCGCCGGCGTGATCTCGGGATTTGACCGAACGTTCCAGCCGAAGACCAGTAATATTGAATTGCAGGGATTGATCCAGGTGGATGCGGCGGTGAACCCCGGTAATTCAGGCGGTCCGTTGTTGAACCGTTATGGTCAGGTGGTGGGGATCGTGACCGGGATCGTCAACCCAACGGAGGATAGTTTCTTTGTCGGCATCGCCTTTGCAGTGCCGATCACCACTGCCGCGGGCGGCGCGGGACTGCCGCCATATTAATACTTGCAAAGACGACCAACGATTATTTATGAGGAGATAACTTATGGTGCTGAACAAGAAAACTGAAAACCGGACACCGATGGAGAAAGTTTTATATGAAGTGAAAAAGGTGATCGTGGGACAGGATCATCTTTTGGAGAGGATGATCGTGGCTCTGCTGGCGCGTGGGCACATCCTGGTGGAAGGTGTTCCAGGCTTGGCGAAGACGATGGCGATCAAGACTCTCGCTGAGTCCATCGGTGGGGATTTCAAACGCATCCAATTCACGCCTGACCTTGTTCCCGCTGATCTGGTCGGGACGCGCATCTATAACCAGAAAACCGGCACATTCGACACGTCGCTTGGACCGGTGTTCACGAACCTGTTGCTGGCTGATGAGATCAACCGCGCACCTGCCAAAGTACAGAGCGCGTTGTTGGAAGTGATGCAGGAAAAACAGGTCACCATCGGGCGCGAGACACATAAAGTGCCGAATCCTTTCCTTGTGTTGGCAACGCAAAACCCCATCGAGACCGAGGGGACGTATGCCCTGCCTGAAGCGCAGGTGGATCGTTTTATGTTGAAAGTATTGATCGGTTACCCTAGCACGACAGAGGAATTCGTGATCGTGGAACGGATGACAGGCGCGTTACAACCCGTACAAAAAATACTGACTTCCGATCAATTGCTCGCCCTGCAAAAAGAAGCGGACAAGGTTTACGTTGACCCTGCCTTGATGGAGTACGCCGTGCGCATGGTCACTGCCACCCGCACTCCCAAGGACGTTGGTTTGGCTGAATTGGAAAAGTACATTATGTTCGGAGCCAGTCCGCGCGCTTCGATCAATTTGATCCTTACCGGGCGCGCGCTGGCATTTGTGCGCGGACGAAAATATGCCCTGCCACAGGATGTACTCGATATGGCGCTGGATGTAATGCGGCATCGCATCGTCCTTTCGTATGAAGCGCTTTCTGATAATGTGACCGGAGACATGATCCTGGAAAAAATTCTCGACCGAATCCCGATCCCTGTGGTGCCACTGCATGAGCACACCGAACTCCGCGCAAACGCCTGAGCGCATTCTCCTGCGCCTTGATTGGAACGTTATTCGCCGCCTGGACGGTATGTTGCAGGGCGATTATCGTTCCCTGTTCTACGGCTTTGGCGTGGACTTTGCCGATCTGCGCGAGTATCAGCCTGAAGATGATATCCGCTACATCGATTGGAACGTCACCGCGCGTATGGATACTCCGTATGTACGGCAGTATCACGAAGACCGCGAAGTCACTGCGTGGTTCCTTTTGGATATGAGTCCATCCGTGGACTTTGGGACTCTACAGACACAGGTGGAGAAGCGTACGATGCTCGTTGATTTTGTGACCGTGTTGGCGCGCTTATTGACGCGGCACGGGAACCGCGTCGGGGCGATGATGTTTGGGAGCAAGATCCAGCATACGATCCCCGCGCGCGGCGGACGGGTGCAGGTCCTGCGCCTGGTCAACGATATGCTCAAACAGCCGCGCCTGTCCCATGTCCCCGCCACGAATCTCAAATCCTTTTTGGATGGCGCCTTGAATTCGATCAAGCGGCGATCGCTGGTATTTGTCATCTCGGATTTCATCAGCGAGCCGGGCTGGGAACGCCCGTTGAGTTTGCTGGCGCAACGGCATGAGGTACTGGCGGTTCGGTTGTATGACCCACGCGAGAAAAACCTGCCGGATGTGGGCATGGTGGTGATGGAAGATGCCGAGACCGGTGAGCAGTTGTTCGTGGATACACACGATAAAAAATTCCGCCAGCGATTTGCCGATGCCGCGCAAAAACGTGAACTGGGATTGACCGCCGCGTTCAACCACGCCGGTGTGGACGTTCTGTCGCTTTCAACGGAGGATGATCTCGTGCGACAGATCGTCCGTTTTGCGAAGCGAAGAGAGCAGGTACGGAGATGATTTGCTGTTAGCTCTCGGCGGCGTCATCGTCGCCGGGGACGGCGGCTTGAGCAAAATATGTCATTTATCTGGTCTTCACTACTTTACTTACTGATACTCGTCCCGTTGCTGGTCTGGTTGTATTTCAGGTCGCAAAGGCAAAGACGTGCAATGGCTGCGCGCTATGGCAGTCTGGGCATTGTGCAGGAGCCGGGGAAACATTCCGGCCGGCGACGCCATATCCCTGCGCTGATCTTTTTATTGGGCATCACGGTGTTGATCACATCTGCCGCGCGCCCGCAGGCAACGGTCATGTTGCCGAAACTCGAAGGCACGGTCATCCTGACCTTCGATGTTTCAGGCAGTATGGCGGCGGACGATCTCAAGCCCAATCGCATGGAAGCCGCCAAAGCCGCGGCGCGCGCGTTCGTCGAGAAGCAACCTTCCAATGTGCTGATCGGCGTGGTCGCTTTTAGCGATGGCGGCATCACTGTCCAGCAGCCGACCAGTGAACGGAGTGAGACTCTGGCGACCATCGACCGCCTTGTGCCGCGACGCGGGACTTCGGTGGGCAATGGGATCCTTGTTTCGCTGAACACGATCGTCGTCAGTGAGGGCGGTGAATCGTTCCTGAGTTCGGACAATACCACGGAACCTTCCACGCCGACGCCTGATTCCGTTCCCATGGGCTGGTACCCATCCTCGGTCATCGTCCTGCTGAGCGATGGCGAGAACAATCAGAATCCCGATCCATTGCAGGTGTCTGATTTTGCCGCGGATCTGGGAGTCCGCATTTATACGATTGGACTGGGAAGCCCGGAAGGTACATTGCTCGAGGTCGAGGGGTTCACAGTCGTTTCGAGTTTGGATGAAGCGATGCTGCAAGGCATTTCGGATATCACCGGAGGACAGTATTACAACGCCGCGAATGAAGATGAACTACTGCGTGTTTATCGTGACCTTCAACCGAAACTATCCATCAAATCTGAGAGCATCGAGATCACTTCTCTATTTGCCGGGGTGGGCATTCTCCTCTTTTTAGCGGCAGGCGCGCTCTCGCTCCTGTGGTTTGGACGGGTGCCATGAGTTTCCAGTGGTCCTCTTTACTGTATTTGCTCTTTCTGATTCCGCTGATCGTCGTGACATACATTCTTGTTTTACGGCGACGCAGGCGATATGCTGTTCGCTATTCGAGCCTCTCCCTGGTGCGCGATGCCATGGCGCATCAATCGTGGCTTCGAAGGCATTTGCCTTTTGTATTATTTACGCTTGCACTCGCCAGCCTGGTGCTTGCACTGGCTCGACCGACCGCGACCGTTCTTGTCCCTTCCAACAAAGCAACCATCATCCTTGCGTTGGATGTTTCCAGAAGCATGTGCTCGACCGATATTCAACCGAATCGCCTGAAAGCCGCCCAGGATGCCGCATTGAAGTTCGTGCGCGATGATAGATCCGGGAGACAGGTCGGCATTGTGGCATTTGCCGGTTTCGCGGAGTTGATCCAGCCGCCGACAGATGACATGAGATTGCTGGAGACCGCGATCGATAATTTAACACCGGCGCGGCGTACCGCCATCGGGAGCGCCATCCTGCGTTCCATCGATGCCATCGCTGAGATCGACGAACGCGTTGCGCCCAGCGATATCAGTTCCACAGCGGTGACGCGGAGTCCGACTGATGAATACGTACCGCATATTATTGTGGTTCTCACCGATGGTGCCAGTAATGCCGGTCCGCCACCGGCAATTGCCGCGGACCAGGCATACAATCGCGGCATACGCGTATATACCATCGGGTTTGGCACCACGCACAATACCTCTCCGATGAACTGCGGCGATCAGTTCCAGGAGATCGATCCGTTCTTCGGGGGCGGATTCGGGTCTCCGTTCAGTGGGAGCGGTGGTGGAGGATTCCGCAGGGAGATCGATGAAGAGACCCTGAAACAGGTTGCTGGACTGACCGGCGGGACGTATTACGCCGCCACCAGCGCGGATGAACTCCAGGACGTATTCCAAAACCTGCCCACGTATTTGATCGCCACGCGCGAGAACATCGAGATCAGCGCTTTCTTCACGATCTTTGCCGTCCTGCTGGTGGTCCTGGCGATGTTGTTATCTTTCCGTCTGTATCCATTGGGATGAAGCATCCACTCCAAATGAAATAGTTTGTTAAGAACTTGCGGGAAATTAAACGCGGGGGTATGTTGTCCTATCCACGATGGGAAAGGAGAAATATATGTCTGAATCAAAAATCACCATATACGGTGCTTATTGGTGTCCCGATTGCCGTCGTGCCAAGAAATTTCTTGGCGGGCAGTTCATCCCGTTCCGTTGGGTGGACATCGAACAGGATAAGGATGGTGAAACGTACGTGCTGCAAAGGAACAATGGCAAACGCATCATCCCGACCATTGTCTTTGAAGATGACTCATTCCTGGTCGAACCTTCGAATGCCGAACTTGCAAAGAAACTCGGATTGAAGACGGAGGCGAAGCAGACCTATTATGACCTCATCATCATCGGTGGCGGACCCTCCGGTTTGACCGCCTCCATCTATGCCGCGCGCGAAGGTGCCGAGGTGCTTCTCATCGAACGCTCCGGTCTTGGCGGACAGGCTGGCATCACTGTCGGGTTGGATAACTTCCCGGGTTTCCCCGAGGGCATCAGCGGACAGGAATTTTCCGAGCGTGTTGTGAAGCAGGCAAAACGTTTCGGTGTGGAAATTTTGCAGGCTGTCGATGTCGAGAGGATGGAAATGGAGGAAGGCTATCACGAAGTCTACACTTCGGATGGCAAACATTATCACTCGCGCGCAGCGTTGATCGCGACAGGTGCATCGTATAAGCGCCTTGAAGTACCCGGTGAAGATGATTACATCGGCGCGGGCATCCATTTCTGCGCAACCTGTGATGGTCCGTTCTATAAAGGCGCGAAGGAAATCGTCGTGGTGGGCGGGGGGAACTCGGCTGTCGAGGAAGGATTGCATCTCACCAATTTTGCCGAGAAAGTGACCCTGCTTGTGCGCGGTGACAGCCTCACTGCCAGCCAGATAGCAATTGAGAAGGTCAATGAGCCCAACTCAAAGATCGAAGTGAAATACAACACGGTTGTCGAGGCCATCGAAGGCGAAAACGCAAAACTGAAGACGATCAAATATCGATCAAAGGATGATCCTGCAGTCCAGGAAATCCACCCTGCGGCGGCATTCATCTTTATCGGGCAAACGCCGAACACGGGTTTCCTCAAAGACTATGCCGAACTCGATCCTTATGGTTTTATTTTGACAGGTCATGATCTGAAACATAAAAGCGGAGACAATTTGGAACCACTTCCTTTTGAGATGAGCGTGCCCGGTCTGTTTGCCGCGGGGGACGCACGGCATGGCAGCACCAAACAGGTCGCCTCTGCGGTGGGTGAAGGCGCGGCGGCATCCATTTCGATAAGCGAGTTTTTCCGGAGAAGTGGATGATCCTGGAAAGCCCTGATGGGAACATCGGGCAAGTAATGATTAAGATGAGCCCAAACCAAAAGAGCGACTCGCTTTGGGTCGCTCTTAGCGTTTTACTTTCCCCTCCATGTTTGTCGTTAGATTCATCGGAACCCCTTCGATTCCATTGCACAGCAATTTGCGAGTATTGGATCAAATCCAGTCGCGATTAGGTTAAGCAGTGCTTGTTTTGTCCGATAGGGCGTATCGCTGTTTATAAAATTTTCATCCCCCCGTTTTCTTCCCGGTCAGATCGGCAAAATGAGTGAAACGGTTGCGCCCTGACTTTTTGGATTCATACATGGACTGGTCCGCTTCGGAGATCATCTGTTTGAGAATACGCTTTATTGACGTCCTCTTTGATGTGAATTGATAGGTCGTCGCACCCAGGCTGACCGTCATGGAGCGGGAACTCCAGGTCCCCTGCTCGATCACCCGGCGCAGGCGTTCGCCGAATCCCACCACCTGCTCGTACTGAATGCCCGGTAATATGACGATAAACTCCTCCCCGCCCACGCGCGCGACCGTGTTCTCGTGGCGGGTGTTCCTGGTCATCACAGCTCCCAGGTCCTTGAGCAGCAGGTCGCCGACGGGATGACCATACGTATCGTTGAATTTTTTGAAATTATCAATGTCTGCCAGAATGATCGAAACGGCATCTCCCGTCTCGCGCGCGGATGAGAGGTTGTTCATGAGGATCCGTTCGAACGCCCTGCGGTTATATAAGCCTGTCAGGGCATCATGGTCTGCCAGCCGCCCCAGACGGGCATTGTCTTTTGAGAGCTTCCTTCTCTCCTCCATCAGGCCGTTCAGGTAATCCGTTTTATAACTGGCATCGATCACCGAGCAAATGATGATCGTTCCTTTATCCAACCAGACCGGATTTAACCCCACATCGATCGGGAATTCCTCCCCGTTCTTTCGGCATCCGACCAGGTTTTGCAACATACCCATCGGTCGCAGGATGGGGCTGGAGATGTAAAGCTTGCGATGATCCTTATGATGGTCACGCAGTTTCATGGGGACCAGGTTCTCGATCGGTTTGCCGATCAATTCATTCTTTTGATACCCAAAAATGACTTCCGCCAGATGATTACTGTACGTGATCGTGCCGGTCTGTTCCACAAGGAAGACCGCAGTTGGTGAGGAGTCCATCAATAGTTTGATACGCTGCGGGTCATAAAAAGGAATGGAGTAGTCCCTGGCAATGGCAAAAAGCAGACCGGATTTCTGGTCGGGATAGGCTGTCCATTGCAGTTTGCGATAGGTCCCATCCGAGGCAAGCAGGCGCACTTCGACCAGAAAAGCCGGATGCCCCGAACCCAGGTTCTTCAGGGCGCCTTCGACTTTCCCAATATCGTCAGGGTGGACCAATTCGGTAAAAGGTCTCGCCAGGAGTTCCGATTCGCTGCGCCCCAATATGTTGCAAAAGGCGGGATTCGCACGTTTGAAATAACCATCCGTCCCAGCGATCACATACATATCCATCGAATATTTGAAAAACAATTCATATTCAGGCATGCTCTCGTCTCCTGGATTGTTATCTCTAAATTTTCGATAATTGTACGCCCATTTCATAACCTGTCACGGATGGACCATAGTGTGTGGAAGTCAGGATGTGACTTCCACATCACCTCTGCTGGTTGTCTGGTGAGATGTCAACTTTACACAATAAAAGCCAGTGAACAATCAACAAGAGCTGATACCATTCTCCTCCGAGACGCAAAGTCCAGAGTTCTTTTGATAGTAGTGATCACAAATAAGTGAGTGGATCAGGAAGTAAACTCCGCGCACAGGATCCCAAAATAGACATTCACTTCATACGAAAGCAGTTTTGCTTTCATGGGGTTTTCCTTGAGCACGC
>Ga0210377_10003621_pt1 | contig 13246 bp, 12 predicted proteins | sample PLM4_65_b1redo_FD_155480 | JGI IMG/M metagenome (GOLD analysis project Ga0210377, IMG submission 155480) | Groundwater sediment microbial communities from an aquifer in East River, Colorado, USA - PLM4_65_b1 redo | ecosystem: Environmental > Terrestrial > Soil > Riparian zone | place: USA: East... | reverse complement strand
CCGGCGGCAGCGGCGGCGGCGTGCTCACCTGCTGGATGATCGGCCGCACGACGCGCTTCCGCGCCGCCGCCGCGGCCTACCCGGTGATCAACTGGTACAGCTTCCTGCTCACCTCCGACATCCCGGCCTTCGTGGCGCGCTACTGGTTCCCCGGCATGCCGTGGGACAACCCCGAGCACTATGAGAAGCGCTCGTTGCTGTCGGTCGTGAAGAACGTCAGGACGCCGACCATGGTGATCACCGGCGAGGAAGACTACCGCACGCCGATCTCCGAGTCGGAGCAGTACTTCACTGCGCTCCGCCTGCTGGGTGTCGAATCGGTGATGGTGCGCGTGCCGGGCGAGTCGCACGGCATCGGCCGGCGCCCCAGCCACTGGCTGGCGAAGATGCTCAACATCGTCGGCTGGTTCGACCAGCACCGCAAAGCGGGTGCGTGACGGCGGGCGCCTGGCGGTCGACTGACGGCCGCCGGCCACTTGCGCCTGTTTCGGCCGTTGGCGTAACCTCCCGATGCCAACCGCCCGGCCGCCGTCCACGCCGGACCCTCTGTCCGCAGGACCTGTGCCGTGGCCTTCCCGTTGACCGTGAGGAGGAGCACCCACCATGAGCGAGTGGCTGAACATTCTTTTCCGGTGGATCCACGTCATTGCCGGGGTGGTTTGGATCGGACACCTCTATTTCTTCAACTTCGTCAACGCCCATCTCGCCAAGACCTACGACGCCGACACCAGGAAGAAGGTGGTGCCCGAGCTGATGCCGCGGGCCCTCTACTTCTTCCGCTGGGGCGCGGTCTGGACCTGGATCAGCGGCGTCCTGCTCCTGGGGCTGGTCTACTACATGGGCGGCGCCCTGCTCGAGGCCGACTCGGGCATGAGCGTCGGGATGGGCATGGCGATCGGCCTATGGCTCCTGGTCGTCGGGTTCGCGGTCTATGACATTCTCTGGAAGAGCCCGCTCGGCAAGAACCCGCTGGCGGGGACCGTCGTGTCGCTCGTCATCCTGGCGGCGGTCACCTGGTGGATGAGCACCATCTTCTCGGGTCGCGCGGTCTACATCCACCTCGGCGCGATGCTCGGCACCATCATGGCGGGGAACGTCTGGATGCGCATCTGGCCGGCGCAGCGGAAGATCATCGCGGCCATCAAGGGCGGCACGGCGCCCGACCCGGCGGTGGTCGCGCTGGCCGGCCTGCGCTCGCGGCACAACACCTTCATGTCGGTGCCGCTGCTGTTCTTCATGGTCAGCAACCACTACCCGACGATGTACGGCTCGGCCTACGGCTGGCTCTGCGCCATGGGCACGGTCGTCGCCGGCTTCCTCGCGGCGATGTGGCTCTACAAGCAGTCGGGCGCGCCGTCGACGACGAAGTTCTGAGGTTAGCGGTCGGCCCTAGGAGTGTGTCCGAGTAATAACAAGGGTCGGGTTCGCGGCGGCGCGGGGCCGTATGCGAGGCGCCGCGACGAACGCGATGCGGGACATCGCCGAGGCGCGGCAACGACGCAGACGGCCCCGCGCCGCCGCGAACCCGAAGGGCGCATGGGGGTTGCGGCCCCATCCTATTACTCGGACACACTCCTAGAGGCTGCGCTTCCTGGCCCGGACGCCGCGACGACTGCCGCCGTCCTTGCGGAAACGCGGCGGGGCGTCGCCGCCGAAGCCGCGCGGCGGACCGCCGAAATCGCCGCGTGGCGGACCGCCAAACGTGCGTGGACCCTGGGAGCGTTCGCGCGCCTCGCTCACGTTGAGGTTGCGGCCACCGAGCTCGGCGTTGTTCAACCGGACGATCGCCTGCTGGGCCTCCTCCTCCGTGCTCATTTCGACGAAGGCGAAGCCGCGCGCGCGCCCGGTGGTCCGGTCGCGCATCACCGAGGCGCTGTCGCAGGTGCCGACGGTGGAGAACAGTTCCTTCAATTCCTGATCGGTCGTTTCGAACGACAGATTACCGACGAACAACCTGCGCCCCATCGTGCCCCCTCGCCCTGAAAGTTTGAGGGCCCCCGGGGCACCGCCCCGGGGGCCCATGCTTGGTTTTTCTTCAGACGGGGCGAACGTTCGCCGCCGCGGGGCCCTTCGGTCCCTGGACGATGTCGAACTGGACCGCCTGGCCCTCGCTCAGCGTCCGGAAGCCCGACATGCTGATGGCTGACTGGTGGACGAAGACGTCCTTCGAGCCATCATCCGGCGTGATGAAACCGAAGCCCTTGGAATCGTTGAACCACTTGACCTTACCTGTAACCATGGTGCTGTTCTCCTGCCACAAAATTCTAAGTTAACGTACCGAGTCATCGAGGCGACGTCGCCTCGTTTCCTGTGTGACCCCACATTGAATACACGGAGAGCATCTAGCGAACCGGACTGCAGCACGCTGTGGCAGGCGTCTGGGGGTGGTCAATCGATGGCACGCTCCTGCGATTATCAACATTCGCGGCCCCGGAGTCAATACCGGTCACGACCAGACCCGGCCCGGGTCTAGAATGCCCCGATAATGGAGACCCCCCGGTCAGGAGGAGGCGCATGACTCCCAGGATCACCCGCCGTCGTTTCGTCGCGACAGGGGTCGCGGCCGGAGCCGCGGCCGGGGTCGCCGCCGCAACGCGTCCCCTGTTCGCCGCCGCCCCGGCGGTCATCGTACCCGGCGCGGCCCGCCCCACCGTCGTCGCTTCGGCGAACGCGGCGAAGTTCACCAACGGCGGCCCGCGCAGCGGCATCGCCGAGGCCTTCGAGCGCCTGACGCGCGGTGAGGATGTTCTCGACGCCCTGCTCGCCGGCGTCAACATCCTCGAGCTCGATCCCGAGGAGGACTCGGTCGGCTACGGCGGCCTGCCGAACGCCGACGGCGTCGTGCAGCTCGACGCCTGCTGCATGCACGGCCCGAAGCGCCGCGCCGGCGCCGTCGCCGCGCTCGAGGGGGTGCGGACACCGTCGCTGGTGGCGCGCGCCGTCATGGAGGAAACCGACCATCACCTGCTCGCCGGCGCCGGGGCCCGGGATTTCGCCCGGCGTCTCGGGTTCCGGATCGAGGACGACCTCAACACCGAGCACTCCCGCCGCCTGTGGCTCGAGTGGAAGCGCCTCACCGACCCGAAACACTATCCCGATCCGGCCAACCGCGCCGCCGCCGCTGATCGCGCCCGGCGCGAGCTGGTCGCCCGCGGCCTGGTCAGCGCCGAGTCGGTATGGGGGACGGTCCACTGCAACGGCATCAACGCCAAGGGGGAGATGGCCGGCGTCACCACCACGAGCGGCCTGGCGTGGAAGATCCCCGGCCGAGTCGGCGACTCGCCGATCCTCGGCGCCGGCAACTACGTCGACGGCGCCGTCGGCGCCGCCGGCTCGACCGGCCGCGGCGAGGCCAACCTCTACGGCCTTTCCTCGTTCCTGATCGTCGAGCAGATGCGCCAGGGGAAGCACCCCAAGGACGCCGCGCTCGAGGCGCTCGGCCGCATCCGCGCCGCGACCACCGAGAAACGGCTGCTGCTCCCCGACGGCCGGCCGAACTTCCAGGTGAAGTTCTACGCGCTCGATCGCGCGGGGCGCCATGCCGGCGTCGCGATGTATGGCGGCGTGGATGTCACCTACGCCGTGGCCACCGAGAACGGCCCGGTGCTGCTGCCGATGGAACCGCTGTTGCCGGGGAGCCCGGCCGGCTAATCCTCGCCGTCCCAGTAGTCGAGTGGCTCGACCCGGCCGATCACCCCGAGGCCGCGGAAGTAGACCTTCTTCGATCGCGGATACCAGGTCATGTCGGCCGGTTCGCGGGTGCCGTAGGCGAGGTAGGTCAGGCCGGCCACCGCGGCCCTGAATGAATGCGCGACACCGGTCCCCGCCGGCCGCGCCACGACATGCCCGCGCCGCACCGGGAAAGTATCGCGGCCGAGCGTCAGGACACCTTCGCCGTCGAGCACGACGAAGATCTCCTCCTCGGAGGAATGGCAGTGGAGCGGCGCGCCGGTGCAGCCGGGCGCGAGGGTCAGGTGGTTGAGACCGGTCTTCGTCGCCCCACCGGCGCGGCCGAGACCGCGCCAGGTGCGGGCGTACCCCGGGCGTTCGGAGAGCCGGGCGGGCACGCCGTCGACGGAGACCACGTTGGCCGGCCCCGCGCCGGGGGGCGGGAACTCGAGCGGCCCGATGGCGGCGTCCTTCTCCCAGAGATTCATGAGACCGGGAGCGGCGATGACCGTAGGCCCGGCCCAGGCCATGCCGGCGCGCGGCAGGCGGCAGATCTCCACCGGCACGCGCGTCCCGAAGACCAGGACATCGAGCCCCTGCGGCCCGCCGCGCAGGGTGTGGGCCTCGGTCTCAGGGCGATGGACGATGCAGTCGCCGGCCTTCACCTCGCAGGTCGCCTCGCCCTGGTAGAGCAGGCCGGCGCCCGCCAGCACGTAGAAGATCTCCTCCTCGGCGCCGTGGACATGCAGCGCGGTCGTGCGCTTCCCCTCGGTCACCTCGATGCGCCGCAGACCGGCGCTGACCGTCCCGGCGGCCTCGCCGAGCATCGTCCAGGTCGAGGCGATGTCGCCGGCCTCGCGGTATTTCTTCTCGACGGCGTCCCAGTGGATCACGTGCGGGCTGACGCTCATTGCAGCTCCTCGATGTCCCAGATATCCCCTTCGACCTCCGGCTCCTTCAGGTCGGCGGTGCTCCAGCGGACACGGTAGACGGGCGCGGGACGCATCTCGTTCCTGAGCGCGGCGAGCACCTCCGCCGGCCCGGCCGGCGGCGTGGCGGAACGGCGCAGCGCCAGGAACCCGTCGAGATCGAACTGCTCCCCGGGGTGGCCCAGATGCCGGTAATAGACGACGGCGGGGTCGGGGGCGATCCAGCGATCGTCCAGACGCGTGAAGGCCGACCAGAGGCCGATTGGTCGGACACGCAGCGCGCCCTGCGTCCCGGCCTCGAACCCCTCGGCCTCGAGGATCGGCCCGGGCACGCGCACGGTCAGCGGCGCCGGGAACGGATCGTAGACCAGGCGCGACAGCTCCTCGACGGAATACGCCTCGTCGGCGGGCAGATCGAAGAGGGTCAGTAGATTGGCTATGGCGTCGTTGAACGGCTTGACCACGGCCTCGTCCCGGGGCGACAGCGCCGTGCAGCCGCCCTTCGTCTCATCCGGAAGAAAGTCCTTGAACAGGCTGCAGAAGCAGGGCCGCGCGCGATCGGGGTTGGCGTCGAGGTAGTCGTAGAGCCGGCGCCCGTCATCGACGTACCCGACGACCGCGTCGCCCCACCTCTCCAGCTTTCCCTCGAGCGCCGCCCGTTCCTGCCCGTCGGCGCGGCTGCCCGTCCAGGGCGTCAGCATCAATTCGGCGGCGTCCTCCGTGCGGGTCACGGTGGCATGGACGAGCGTCTCCCTGAAGAACTTCCGCACGTCATCGGCGTCGGCCAACAGAACCTTGCTGTCGAAGCGGACGACCTGGCCCGCCTTGCGGTCCCAGGTGATGCGCTCTTCCGCCGGCGCCATGCTCGCGAGGCGCGCCGACCACGGGTCGCGTCCCTCGACGATGGCGCGCCGGGCGGTCTCGATGCGGTCGCGCGCCGGCTTGCTGTCCTTGAAGCGATCGGGGTCGGCGAGACGCACGATGACCCGGACCATGGCGGCGTTGGCCGCCAGGAAGCGGATCTCCATGCTCTCGGTGATCGGCTGCTCGAAACAGGACAGGGACCCGGCGGTCAGGATGGCCGCCGCGAGAACTCGCGTGCGGCGGATGGCGAACATCATCGAACGCCCCCCCCGGCCGGCCAAACTCCTAGGCCGGCTCGATCTCCCGCGGTGGGGCGACGACCGGGCGGGGCGGGGCGGCGGGCTTTCTGGGTCGCTCCGACCGGACCGTCTCGCGGACGACGTCGTCCATGCCCACGCCATCCGTACCCTTCCGGCGGATGGCATGCGCGGTCTTCAGCATGCCATAGCGGCTGATCAGATAGTTGCGGGCGAAATGCGACGCCGCGGCGGGCAACTCCCAGGCGGCGCCCCGGAAGCGGCGGAGGATCCCGGTCATCGAGTAGGCCTCGCGCAGGAAGCGGTAGTACCCCTCCTGCAACTGGTCCACCGTCATCCCCTTCGGGCGGATCAGCACGTGCGCGCCGTCGAACAGCGGCCAGTTGTACTCCATGTCGATCTCGGCGTCCGGCACTCTCAGGGCCCAGGGAAGGAAGTCGTTCCCCGCGACCGCGTCCTTGAAGGTGCCGGTGCCCGGGTACGGCTGGATGATGTTGGCCACCACGAAGTCGATGCCGGTCTCGTAGATGAAGTCGAGAGACTGATCGAAGCTCGAGGGATCGTCCCCGTCGAGCCCGAAGACGAACGCCCCCATCACCTCGAGGCCGGCGTCGTGAACACGCGCCACCATCTCGTTCATCCGCAGGGCGTCGTTCGACCACTTGTCGAGACCGTCGAGCGCCTGCTGGCTGACCGACTCGATCCCGAGGAAGAGGTTGCGGCAGCCGCTCTCGTAGGCCAGCTTCAGGAGGGCGGGCTGCTCGGCGAGATCGATGGTCAGCTCCGCCGCCCAGGTGCGGTTGAGCGGACGCACCGCCTCGCACAGCGCCTTGAACGCTCCCGGCGCGTTGTACAGGTTGTCGTCCCAGAAGAAGTACTGGTCGCTGAAACCCGGCCCCATGCGCGCGATCAGGCGGCGGCCATAGCGCGGGCCGATGACCGGTGTCCGGACCACCGCCTTGAGAATGCTGTTGTACAGACCCGGCGGCAGCGTCCCGATCGTCTCGGGCGTGTAGCGCGGTCCCTGCGCCAGCACTTCGTCGACCACGTCGGCCGTGTCGCGGTTGCGCACGTTCGGCCCGTTGGTCAGGAACACCGCGCAGAAGTGGCAGTCGAGCTTGCAGCCGCGCGCGAAGGTCGTCGAGGCGACGATCTGCTGCGGCCGCCGCTCGAGCCCGTCCCAGAGGGCGGTGTCGAAGGCCAGCGTGCCGCGATCGCGGATGCGGTCGAACTTCGCCCGGTAGAGCGGGCGCACCGCGCGACCTGCGCGGATGTCGTGGATGAGCTCGGACGCCGCCCACTCCCCCTCGCCGGTGACGACGGCGTCGCCGTGCCCGCGTGTCGTGCCCTCCTCGGGCATCGCCGAGGCATGCGCCCCGCCGAACACGACGGTGAGCGCCTTGCCCGCCGCCTTGTAGGCCGCGCGCGCCTCGCGGGCCCGGCGGTACCCCTCGCGCGCCGAGTTGGTGTAGCCGGTGATGAACAGGACGTCGTGGTCGCCGTTCTCCAGCCGCACCTTGTTGGCGAGAATCGATTCGAACGATGTCGGCCCCTCGATCTTGTCGTGCTGCACCACGACCCGGGTGCTTTCGGCCAACACCCCGTTCTTGCGCATGAAGCCGACGAGGTACGGGAACCCGACCCCGGGACTCCTGACGAACGGCCCGATCGAGCCCTCGAGGCGGCCCAGCAGCCCTTTGCGGCGGACCGGCTCGTCGACGACGTAGGAGTCGCGCGGGGTAAGGCAAATCAGATTTCCGATTTCGGCCATTGCAGGTCTGTCCGGGTGGAGGGTCCAGGAACGTGTGGAGCGGCGAGTCTAGCACACCGGGGGCGGGCGGCAAGACCCGATTTCCACCCCCGGCTTGAGACGGCATCGCAGGCGGCGCTCCTGCGTTACCATGGGCCAACCACGCGGCGCCCCGCGCCGCCGTCCCCCAGGAGGTGTTGCGATGCCGTTCGGAAGCCTGTGGCTGCCCGTGATCGTCTCGGCCGTCGTCGTTTTCGTCGCCAGTTCGATCGTCCACATGGTGCTCAAGTACCACAAGGCCGACTACAGGCGCCTGCCCGACGAAGAGGGCGTGCGCGCGGCGCTCGCCAAGGGCGACCCGTCGCCGGGCATCTATTTCACGCCCTACTGCCCCGACATGAACATGATGAAGGACCCGGCGATCCGGAAGCAGTTCGAGGCCGGACCGGTGACGATGCTCACGGTCCTCCCGAAGGGGCTGCCGGCGATGCCGAAGCATCTCGCGCTCTGGTTCGGATTCTCCGTCGCCGTGAGCTTCGTGACCGCCTACGTCGCGCGCCACACGCTTCTGCCCGGCGCCGACGGGATGCTGGTCATGCGGATCACCTGCACGGTCTCGTTCATGGCCTACGGTCTGTCGCAGCTGATCGATTCGATCTGGAAGGGGCAGCCGTGGCGCAACACCCTGCTGCACGCCCTCGACGGCCTCATCTACTCGCTGCTGACGGGGCTGACTTTCCGCCTTCTGTGGCCGGCGGCGTAACGCGCCGGTACCGCCGCGCGACGGCCGATCAGCTGCCCCCGGTCCGCAGCCAGGCCATGTAGGCGGTGAAGTCGCCGCGGATCCTCGCGAGGAGCTCCTCGGACAGGGTGATCACATGGGGCTCGGCCACCCCCTGCTCCCAGATGCGCAGCACGAGGGGGGCGCCGGGCTCGAAGACCTCGGGCCGGTACTCGTACAGGCCCCACCAGGTGATGTCCTGCAGGGTGGCGGCGCCGCCCGAGATGTTCAGGACCTCCTTGATCCGCCCGGGGTGGATCGGCTCGACGACCTCGTCGCCGCGGCGTAGCTCCATGCGGTCGAAGTCGGTCTTGAAGCGCAGTTTACCGCCGCGGCCGATCATGCTCATCTTGAACGCCGAGCCGAAGGACATCTTGATCTCCGGCAGGGCGCGCACGGCGACCACCGGCCGGAAGTTGTCCTCGTCCATCTGCCAGGCATACAGGCGCCGGCTCGACGGGTCGGGGGTCGCGGGGCCCGGCGTGACATCCTCCTTGCGGCGCTTCTTGCGCCCCGCCTCGGCCTCGCGCTCGGAGCGGAAGGTGTCGGCGGCGATCAGCATCGGCGTGCTGAGGGTCACATTCAGTTTGCCCGCCGCCAGCCGGTAGTCGCTGTCATCGCGATCGTGGGCGAAAACCTCCTGCCGCGTCGCCTCGGGGTCGAAGCGGTAGGTCGCCTCGACCGGCAGCGCGCGCGGCGACGGCGGCGGCGCGGCATTCAACGCGGCGCGCGCGGTCTCGAGGATCGGCCGCGCCAGGCGGATGCGGGTGATCCCGGAGAGACCGGGCCCCTGACCGCCGCCCATCGCGAAGGTGTTGATGCCGATCACCTGCCCCCGGGCGTCGAGGAGCGGCCCACCGGAGTTCCCCGGGTTGATGTTGACGTCGCTGATGATCTTGTCATCGTTGACCTTGCTCACCACCCCCTCGGTGAGGATGGTCTCGGTGGTGAGCGGGCTGCCGATCGCCACGACACGATCGCCCACCGCGACCGGGCTCGCGCCGGGAGCGTCGGCGGCCAGCACCAGCGCCGGCCGGCCGCGGATCGTGTCGGGATGGATGCGCAGGACGGCGATGTCGTGGTTGGCATCCTCGGCGATCACGACGACCTGGTGCTTGTGCCGGTCGTCGAGCTTGGCCACGAGGAATGTCGCGTCGGCGACCACGTGGTGGTTGGTGATGATGAGCCCGTCATCGCTGACCAGGAAGCCGCTCCCGTGCCCGCCGTCGGCGATGACCTTGATCACCCCCAGCCGGTAGCGTTCGAAGAGCGCCCCCGCGTCCATATCGCGCGCCGCCGTGCCGGCCGGCGCGGCCTCGACGAGGGCGTTGTCGTTCGACAGCTCGATCGTCGTCGTGACCCCGGTCTTGATCTCGAAGCCGACGTCCCACGACAGCCGCCGGCCCTCGAGGTCGACGGGCGCCGCGGAGCGGATGCGGTAGAGCCCCGGGGCGAGCGGCATCCGCAACGTTCCATCGAACCCGGTCACGACCTCGACGGGCGATGCGCTTTCGGCGGCGTCGCCGGGCGCGACGATGGCAAACTTCTGTTTGGGGACCGGCCTGACCGAGAGGTCGGCGGTGACAATCGCGACGCTGGCGGCGAGCGTCCCCGGCTGCGGTACGGCAGGCGATGTCGAGGCTGGCGTCGTGCCCGCGGCGACGGCGGCCGCAATACCGCCGGCGGGCAGAGCCGCCGATAGGACGAGGCCGATGACCAGGGCCGCGGGATGCTTCATCCTGGCACCTCCGCGCGGGCGCCTCACCGTGGGGTCCGGCGCGCCCGCGCGGTCCGATTCTACCCGAGACCGTCCCGGCGTTACTTCGGCTGCGGCACGACGCGGATGTACGGCTTCGCCGCTTTCCAGCCGCCGGGGAATTTCTGCTTCGCTTCCTCGTCGCTCACGGCGGGGACGATGATCACGTCCTGCCCGTGCTTCCAGTTCACCGGCGTGGCGACCTTGTGCTTGGCGGTGAGCTGGATCGAATCGAGCAGCCGCATCACCTCGTCGAAGTTGCGGCCGGTGCTCATCGGGTAGGTCAGCACCGCCTTGACCTTCTTGTCCGGCCCGATGATGAACACCGACCGGATCGTCGCGTTGTCCACCGCCGTGCGCCCCTTCGCATCGCCGCTGGCGTTGGGGTGGATCATGTCGTACGCCTTGGCGACCGCAAGGTCGGAGTCGCCGATCATCGGGTAGTTGACCGGGTGCCCCTGGGTCTCCTCGATGTCCTTCGACCAGCGCTTGTGGTCGTCGACGGAGTCGATGGAGAGCCCGATGATCTTGCAGTTGCGCTGGTCGAACTGCGGCTTCAGACCGGCCATGTACCCCAGCTCGGTCGTGCAGACCGGCGTGAAGTCCTTGGGATGCGAGAAGAGAACGGCCCATCCATCGCCGATCCACGCGTGGAAGCTGATCGGTCCCTGGGTCGTCTGTGCGGTGAAATCGGGGGCGACATCCCCTATACGCAGCGCCATGGCGCACCTCCTGTGGTTGTTGGTTGGCGGAAAATCACGGCTCCGTGGGGTACCCGGCCTCGAGCCAGGCCCGGGTACCGCCGCTCAGGCTCTTCACCTGCGAATACCCCAGCGCCTTCAGATACAGCATCGCGTTCGCCGACGCGTTGCCCACCTCGCAGACGCACAGGATCGGCTGATCCTTGTCGGCCGGCAGGCTCGCGACCGACGCGCCGATCTGCGGCAGCGGGATGTTGACCGCGCCCGGCAGATGGCCGGCGCCGTACTTCTCGGCCGGACGGACGTCGATCGCCACGACGCCCCCGGCGTCGATCATCGACCGCGCCGCGCCCGCCGCCACCGCGTCGCGCGACACCTTGGCCGCCCTGACCATGTCGTCGTACAGCCGCGCGGCCAGCTCCGACATCGCCGGCGCCGGCGCCGCCGCGGCCGGGAAAAGATCCGGGAAGTGACGCATCACCGACGAGGCGTACTTGAAGATGTTGTCGGGGAAGATCACAACAACGACGTTTCCCGGCTCGTCGGGCACCAGCTTGAGCGCGCCGGCCAGCGCCATCCCCGAGCTGGGCCCGGCTATGAGGCACTCCTCGCGCGCCAGACGCAGGCAGAGCGCGTAGGCCGCCTCGTTGCTGACCTCCGTGAGCCCGTCGTACTCGTCGGGGCGGAAGAGCTCGGTCTGGCGGAGCTGCACGATGCTGCGCACGCCGGGGATGTCGTGCCCCTCGCCCGGGTGGACACCCAGCACCTTCACCGATCGGTTCTTCTCCTTGAGGAAGCGGCCGGTGCCGGTGATCGTCCCGCAGGTGCCCAGCCCCGCCGCGAAGTGGGTCACATGATGCCGGGTCTGCTTCCAGATCTCGGGGCCGGTGGTCTTGTAATGGCTCTCGGGGTTGGCCTCGTTGCGATACTGGTCGAGCATGTGGAAATCGGGCATGCGCGCCGTCTGACGGGCGACGGCGATCGCCCCTTCGGGCGCCCCGGGCGCCGGACACAACTCGTCGTTCAGCTCCATGACCTCCGCCCCGAAGAAGCGCAGCACCGCGCGTTTCTCGATCGGGATCTTGTTCGACAGCGGCGTGCGCACCGAATACCCCCTGGCGTTCCCCATCATCGTCAGCCCCAGCCCGGTGTTGCCGGAGGTCGGCTCGACCAGCTTCCTGGCGCCGGGGGTGATGTGACCGCGCTTCTCGGCGTCGTCGAGGAGGTTGGCGGCGATGCGGTCCTTGACCGCGCCGAACGGGTTGTACCACTCGAGCTTGGCGTAGACCTGCGTGTGCTGATACGGCACGACCTTCGTGAGCCGGACGAGCGGCGTCGGGTTCTCCTCGCTCGAGAGCAGGCCGAGGATGGATTCGTAGACGCGGAGTGCATGATCGTTCATGAGTAGCCCGCCCGGCCCCGGGTGGGGGCAACGGCCGTCAATAGCTGTCGACACGGTATTTGCCCGCTCAGGATAGCACCAGTCGGCCGGCTGGTGCCGCCTACCGCGAGGCGGAGGCGACGCCGGCGACGACCAGCAGGCCGCCGGCGAGCATCCTCGCCGTGACCGGCTCATCCATGAACAGGACACCGACGACGACCGCGACCACCGGTATCGTGTAGGCGATGAGCGAGAGCTTCGTCGCCGGCATGTGCGCCATCAGCCAGTAGTAGAGGCTGAAGGTGATCGCGGAGCCGGGGATGGCGAGGTAGAGCAGCGCCGCGACCGGCCGCGGGCCGAACACGATCGGCCGGCCGCGCTCGATCACCGCGGCCAGCCCCCCCATGATCACCGCCGCACCGGCCATCGGGACCGCCGTCATCGAGAAGGGATGGAGGCCATGCCCCCAGCGCTTGGCGCTCACGCTCCCCATCGCGGCGACGATGGGCGACACCAGCATGACCAGGGAAGCCCATGCGACCTGCCGCCCACCCAGCCGCGCGAAGTCCTCGGAGAAGATCACCGCCACGCCCGCGAAGCCGAGCAGGATGCCGGCAACCTTGGCCGGCGTCAGCCGCTCGCCCGGCAGCGCGAAATGGGCCAGGAGCGCCACGAACAGCGGGAAGGTGGCGAACAGGATCGAGGTCAGCCCGGACGGAACGTACTGCTCGCACCAGTAAACCACGCCGTACGAGCCGCAGAACGACAGCGCCATGTTGCTGAACCAGACGCGGCGTTCGTTGGCGGTCCGGGCGAAGCCGACCCCCGTCATCCGCATATAAATAAAGAGGAGCGCGGCCGCGACCGCGAACCGGATCGCCACCCCGGTGAACGGCGCGAACCCCTCCAGGCTGACGCGTATCGCCGCCCAGGTGGTGCCCCAGATCACGGTCAGCAGGGCGAAGGTGGCGACGATGCGGAGCCGGCCGGGCGCGCGCGCCATCCCGTTCAGGCGCCGGCGGTCGCGGGGTAAAGCCGCTCGAACTCGGGATCGTCGTGCAGCAGGGCGAGGTCGGGGTCGCGGCGGGCCCAGTTGGGGTCCTTGAACCCGGCATCCCAGGCCTTGCGGATGGCGTCGAGCGCCTCGGGCTTCCGCTT
>Ga0210377_10003620_pt1 | contig 13247 bp, 9 predicted proteins | sample PLM4_65_b1redo_FD_155480 | JGI IMG/M metagenome (GOLD analysis project Ga0210377, IMG submission 155480) | Groundwater sediment microbial communities from an aquifer in East River, Colorado, USA - PLM4_65_b1 redo | ecosystem: Environmental > Terrestrial > Soil > Riparian zone | place: USA: East... | reverse complement strand
CGAGGAACTCGTACATCTGATCGGACCAGCGATCGAGCTGTGACTCCACGTCGTGGTCCCAGCTCCCGAGCTTCGCCATGCGCTGCGACTCGGCGAGGAGCTGCTCGCTGCGCCGGAGCTCTTCGAAGGCCTGCTCGCGCTCGGTGACATCGCGCGCGAACCCGAGAAAGCCGGCCTGGCGGCCGTCGATGACGTGTACGACGACTGAGCCCTCCAGAAGAACGCTCGAGCCGTCGGGTTTGCGGATCGTTGCATGTTTGACCGAGACGCCTCCTCGGTTCCGTGCGCGCATGATGGCAGCCGCAGCCTCTTCACGCTCCTCGGGAACGAGCAGACCGACCAGAGACCGGCCCGTCCAATCGTCACACCGCCAGCCGGTGATCTGCTCGAACGCCGGATTCAGCGACGTGATGATCCCGGCAAAGTCGATCGTGAAGATGATCTCGCTCGCCTGATCGACGATGCGGCGATGATGCGCCTCGGATGCGCGGAGCGCCTCTTCAGCGGCGGTCCGCCGCCGCGATTCTTCGTGAAGCGCGTCGATGGTCCGCTGGAGCTCTGCGGTCCGTTCGTCGACGCGGCGTTCGAGGAGCACATTCGATTGCTGCAGCGCCTCTTCCGCCTCTTTCCTCGCCGTGATGTCGCGCGCCACCCAGATGACGGCATCGTCCCCGATCGGAGAGACCGCCGCGCTGAACCACTTCGGCGTTCCACCGATTTCGAGCATGTAGTCCACGAACACCGTGCCGCGCAGATCGATCGCCCTCCGGACGTGAGCGAGAAAGAATTCCGCCTTCTGCTCATCGAACACATCGGAAAGCGTGCGGCCCGCCAACTCTTTGGCCGGCCGGTACAGAAGAGACGGATCCGCCGGAGCGATGTCGCGATAACGGCCGTCGCGGTCCAGGACCAGAATGACATCCGTCATCGCCGCCAGCACCGCTCGCAGCTTCGTCTGCGAAACGCGAAGACGATGCGCGGCGGACCTCGCCAGTCCCGTCGTCCCGTAAATGATGATGCATTCCGCAATCGACTCCAGCATCTCCGGATTGGAGGGATGCATCAGCACACGGATGAGAGGAACCGCAAACGCGAGTGCGCCGAAACCCCACCCCAGCGTCAGCGTGACCACGCCGACGATCGCGGCGAAGATCACCTGCAGCACGCGATCGTTGCCCGCGTAGTACCGCGCAGCAATCACGGCGAGAACGGCCATGAGCAGGCCAAAAATGACCTGATCTCGCCGGCGGAACTCTCGGACATAGGTGTGCATTGCCCCCTTTGTATTCCGAGGGATATGCCACGGGCTGCAATCCGATAACACTCTCTGAATGAGCCACTTAGATCTCGACCATCCTTCCTTCCGTCTTTTGGAAGGCGGACGCATGTTCGAGAACTGGACGGCACCGAACTGCCGAGCGAGGCACGTCTGGCGCTTGACCGGCCGCGGCCTCCGCAATAGCTTCAGCCGATCCATGACACCCGAATATGTGGCAGTGAGCCGCTTTCGCGTTCGAAACGGAATGAGCAGCGAAGTCGCCGAAGCGTTCAGGCAGCGCCCGCACATGGTCGACGGTGCTGACGGCTTTCTGCGCCTCGACGTCCTCTCACCTGCGGACGACGAGTCGGAGTTCTGGCTCCTCACGGACTGGCGCGATGAGGAGAGCTTCCGGAATTGGCACCACAGTCATGAATACCGCGAATCTCACGCCGGGATCCCGAAAGGCGTGAAGCTCGACCCGGCGGCGACGCAGGTTCGCGCATTCCGTTACATCGCGTCGTGATGATGAATCCGCGGACGGCAGGCGTCGAGATCCTGCAGAACCTCGAGGCGCTGGCCGCCGAGGTCACGAAAAGGCAGTTCGAGCTGCGGCCTGAACTGAGCGCGGGGTATGGCCCTGCAGGGCGCGCGCGCTGCAATGAAGACGCGCGATTCCATCTCTCGTTTCTGGCGGCAGCGGTGGACGCGAACAGCGACGCCATGTTCCTCGACTACGTCGAATGGACGAAGAGCGTGCTCGTCTCGCGCAAAGTGCCCGCCAGAGATCTGGCGCAGAACCTGGAGATCCTCGCCTCCGTGCTGGAGCGTCACGTTCCGGCCGCGACAACGGTCGCGATTCCACTCGTGCGAACCGCGATCGAACAACTGCCTGCCATGCCGACGGAAGTTCCGAGCTTCATCGATCGTGCGTCCGCTGCCGGTGCAATCGCCGGCGGATACCTTCAGCGTCTTCTCGCCGGCGACACGAAGGCGGCCATCGCGACGATCGCGGATGCGCTGCTGCTCGGCGTTCCCATCCCCAACGTCTGCTCCGAGGTCCTCCAGATTGCGCAGCAGGAGGTCGGAAGGTTGTGGCAGCTCGACGAAATCTCCGTCGCGACGGAGCACTACTGCTCGGGCGTAACCCAACAGGTGATCGGTCAGATCTGCACCCGCCGTCGCGCGTCGGACAAGCCGACAACCAAACGGATGCTGGCGATGTGCGCGCCGGGCGAGCTGCACGATATCGGCCTGCGCATCGTCACCGAGCTCCTGCAGCTCGAACAGTGGCAAACCGTCTACCTCGGTGCCAACGTGCCGCCCGGGGCGGCAGTGCAGATGTGTGTCGATCGCAGGCCCGATGTTCTGCTGATCTCCGCCTCGCTCGCTCCGCGCATCGCCGGCGTCGCCGAGGTGGTGCGGATGGTTCGCGAGCGCGATGAGCTGAACGCGCTGCAGATCGTGGTTGGCGGTCGCGTGTTCGCGCGACATCCGGAAGTCGTGCAGTTCACCGGCGCGAACGGCTACGCCGAGACCGCGACGGCGCTGGTCGAGCTGCTGAGGGCTTCGTAGGAGGGATCAGTGCGGCGCAACGTCATCCTGAGCGAAGCGAAGGATCTCAAAATGGACAGTTTTGCATTTTGAGATCCTTCGCCGTCTTCGCGGCTCAGGATGACGTGATCTCTGTCTCGACGGTGGCGCGCCTCACATGGACGACATCGAGTTGAGGAACTCGGTGTTCGTGCGCGTCTTCTCCAGCTTCTCGACGAGCAGCTCCATCGACTCGACGGTCGACAGCGGCGAGAACACCTTGCGCAGAACCCAGATGCGATTGAGCTCGTTGCGATCGAGGAGCAGCTCTTCCTTTCGCGTACCCGACTTGTTGATGTCGATGGCCGGGAACACGCGTTTGTCGGAGAGCTTGCGATCGAGGTGCACTTCCATGTTGCCGGTGCCCTTGAACTCTTCGAAGATGACGTCGTCCATGCGCGAGCCGGTGTCGATGAGCGCCGTGGCGATGATCGTCAGCGAGCCGCCCTCCTCGACATTACGCGCCGAGCCGAAGAAGCGCTTCGGACGCTGCAGCGCGTTGGAGTCGACGCCACCCGACAGCACTTTGCCCGACGGCGGCACGACGGTGTTGTAGGCGCGCGCCAGGCGCGTGATCGAGTCGAGCAGGATCACCACGTCGCGCTTGTGCTCGACCAGCCGCTTCGCCTTCTCGATGACCATCTCCGCAACCTGCACGTGGCGCGAGGCAGGCTCGTCGAACGTCGACGAGATGACTTCGCCCTTCACCGAGCGCTGCATGTCCGTGACTTCTTCCGGACGTTCGTCAATCAGAAGAACGATCAGCGTGATCTCGGGGTGATTGATGGTGACGGAGTTGGCGATGGCCTGAAGGATCATCGTCTTTCCCGTTCGCGGAGCGGCGACGATGAGTCCGCGCTGTCCCTTGCCGACCGGCGCGATCAGATCGAGCACGCGCGACGACATGTTCGTCGGCACCTCGAGCTTGATGCGCTGCTCGGGATAGAGCGGCGTCAGGTTGTCGAAGAGAATCTTCTCGCGCGCGACGTCCGGGTGCTCGAAGTTCACCGCCTCGACTTTGATCAGCGCGAAGTAACGCTCGCCTTCCTTCGGCGGGCGCACCTGGCCGGAAACCGTGTCGCCGGTCCGCAGATCGAACCTGCGGATCTGCGACGGAGAAACGTAGATGTCGTCGGGACCGGGCAGGTAGTTGTACTCGGGCGCGCGCAGAAACCCGAAACCGTCCGGCAGGCACTCCAGCACGCCCTCCGAGAAGATCAGACCGGACTTCTCGGTCTGCGCCTGAAGGATCCCGAAGATCAGGTCCTGCTTGCGCATGCCGGTGGCGTTTTCGACGCCGAGATCTTTGGCCACTCTGGAGAGATCGGGAAGCTTCATCTCCTTCAGCGCGCGGATGTCGAGCGTCTCGGCGGCCTGCTCGCTCTTCTTGACTTCTCGCCGCGGTTCCGGCTCGGCGACCGCGGCGCCGTTCCCGTTCTCTTCGGCCGCCTCCGGTGGGGCGACCGCCTCCTCGCCGGCGCTCTGCGCGTCTTCGGACGCCGGCTGTGCAGCCACAGCCTCCGCTCCATCGCCGTTCGTCGCTTTCGGCGCGCGCGGCTTCCGCGCTCGCTTCGGCTTCTCTTCGGATGCAGCAGGCGGAGCGTCCGTCACCGCCGCCGCCGTCGTGTCGTTGTCAATTTCTTGCTGGGTCATGATCAACCTCTTTTTTTGATCGTAGATCGCAGATCTGCGATCAACATCTACCTGCTACAGACGCTGGGCGATCTCGCGCCGGACGTCATCGATTCCTTGTTTGGTCACCGCGGAAACTGCGATCAGGTCTTCGGGAAGAATCCCCATCTCATCGGCAATGACAGTTTTTTGTTTCGCCAGTTGATTGCGGGAAAGTTTGTCGCTCTTCGTCATGAGGAGCCGCTCGTCGACGCCGGCGGCGACCGCCCAGTCGTGCATACGGCGGTCGTCCTCGCTCGGCACGCGGCGCGCGTCCTCCAGAAGGAAAATCAGACGCAACGCGTCCGACTCCTCGAGGTAGCCCCGCACGAGCGTTCCCCACGAGCTCTTGATGCTCTTCGGCACCTTCGCGTATCCGTAGCCGGGGAGATCGACGATGTAAAAGCGATCGTTCACCAGATAGAAATGGATAGCCTGCGTCTTCCCCGGTGTATGGCTGACGCGGGCCACACCCTTTCGATTCAGGACGGCGTTGATCAGGCTCGACTTCCCGACGTTCGAGCGGCCGACTATCGCAAATTGCGGACGCTTGTCACGGGGGAAATCGCCGGGCTGGTACGCCGCCCGATGAAAACTCACCGATTTGATTTCCAAGTGAAAGTTCTAGGCTTGGTGTAACGCCGTGCTGATGGTCAGACGCGGGACCCGATGGTCATGTTCTGTTACAAGAAGCCGGTGTGATTGTTTTGAAGGTACTTCTGAGGCTTGTGTGAGTGAACGAGGCAGATTGTGCAGATATTCTGCCGGAGGGTCAAGTCAGCGCCAGGATTGCCCTCTCCCGCTTGCGGGAGAGGGTGTTCACAATCAATGGGTTACAGGGCCTTCCGCGCCGCCGACGACCTTTTCGGGCTCCGGCAGCTTTCCCTTCGCAGCCAGTGGAACGATCGTGCCGTCGAGGGCGACGCTAACGACTTCGTCCATGGATTCGACGAGATGGAACTCCATTTTGTCGCGGACGTCGGCCGGGATCTCGTCGAGATCGCGTTCGTTGTCGGCCGGCAGGATCACGCGCGAAATTCCCGCACGCGCCGCCGCGAGGATCTTGTCCTTCACTCCTCCGACCGGCAGGACTTTGCCGCGGAGCGTGATCTCACCCGTCATGGCGATGTCCCGATGGACCGGGATCTTCGTAATGGAAGAGAGCAGCGCCGTCGCCATGGTGATGCCGGCGGACGGGCCGTCCTTCGGGATCGCACCCTCGGGAACGTGGATGTGAATGTCGAGCGACGAGTGGAAGTCGGGATCGAGCCCGAACATCTCCGCGCGCGAGCGAACGTATGAGAGTGCCGCCCGCGCCGACTCCTGCATGACGTCGCCGAGCTTGCCGGTGAGCGTCAGGATGCCTTTCCCGCGCGAGAGCGCGACTTCAGTCGAGAGAATCTCGCCGCCGACTTCGGTCCAGGCCAGACCGGTTGCCAGACCGATCTCCGCCTTGTCATGGATCTGCTGCGAGCGGAACTTCGCTTTGCCGAGGAGCTCGCGGACTTTGGGACGGTCGATGGTGATGGTGTAGTCGGGCTGCTTCACGACCTGCCGGGCCACCTTGCGGAGGACCGAACCGATCTCGCGCTCGAGGTTGCGAACGCCCGCCTCGCGCGTGTACGAATCAATCAGCTCCTCGATCGCGCTGTCCTGGAACGCGACCTTCGCCTCGTCGAGCCCCTGCTCGTTGCGCTGCTTCGTCACGAGGAACTGCCGCCCGATGGCGAGCTTCTCGAGGTGCGTGTAGCCGGAGAGCGAGATGATCTCCATGCGGTCCTTGAGGGGCGCAGGGATCGTGTGCGTGACGTTCGCCGTGGCGATGAACATGACCTTCGAGAGGTCGTACTCGACATCGAGATAGTGATCGGTGAACGTGTTGTTCTGCTCGGGGTCGAGCACTTCCAGCAGCGCCGAGGACGGATCGCCGCGGAAGTCCATCGACATCTTGTCGACCTCGTCGAGCAGGAACACCGGATTGATCGTGCCGGCCTTCTTCATGCGCTGGATGATCTGACCGGGGAACGCGCCGATGTAAGTGCGGCGATGGCCGCGGATCTCAGCCTCATCGCGCACGCCGCCCAGCGAGAGGCGCACGAATTTGCGGCCGGTGGCACGGGCGATCGACTTCGCGAGCGACGTCTTGCCGACGCCCGGAGGTCCGACGAAGCAGAGGATCGTGCCCTTCGGCTGCTTCAGGAGCTGGCGCACCGCCAGAAACTCGAGGATGCGGTCCTTGATCTTCTCGAGGCCGTAGTGATCCTCGTTGAGAATCTGTTCGGCAAGCTCGATGTCCTTGATTTCCTTCGACGCCTTCTTCCAGGGAACCGAGACGAGCCATTCGATGTAGTTGCGCGAGACGGTCGCCTCGGCCGAGACGCCGGGCATGGCCTCCAGCCTCTTCAGCTCCTGGATGGCCTTCTCCTTCGTGTCCTTCGGCATGCCCGCTTCTTCGATCTTCTGGCGGAGCTCTTCGATCTCATCCGAGCGATCGTCCTTGCGACCCAGCTCGTGGTGGATCGCCTTGATCTTCTCGTTGAGGTAGTACTCCTTCTGCGCGCGCTCCATCTGTTTTTTGACTTTGGAGTTGATGCGCTTGTCGATGTTGATCTTCTCGATCTCGATCTCCAGGAAGTCCTGCAGCTTCTGCAGGCGCTCGTATGGAGACGGCGTTTCGAGGAGCTGCTGCTTCTCGGCGGTGGTGATGAGAAGGTGCGACGCGAGCGTGTCGGCGAACTTGTCGGGATCGTCGAGCTTGAGCGTCGACATGACGCCCTCGAAGGCGAGGTGATGCGACATCTTCGCGTACTGCTCGAAGATCTCCACGAGCTTCTGCATGTACTGCGACACTTCAGGCGTGAGCGGATACTCGGTGTCGATCTCACGCGCGGACACGGTGATGTAGCTGTTCGTTTCGGTAGAGCTGAGGATCTCGGCGCGGCAGAGTCCCTCCACCATCACCTTGACGTTCTGATTCGGGAGCTTGAGGTTCTGCACCACGGTGGCGATGACGCCCGTGCGGTAGATCTCCTCCATCGACGGATCGTCGATCTTCGGATCCCGCTGTGTGGCCAGAAAGATCTTCTTCTCGGACGTGCCCAGAGTGGCCTCGAGCGCGAGGATGGAGGCGCGGCGTCCGACGACGAACGGAGCCATCATGGAGGGGAACACCACCATGTCGCGGAGCGGCACCAGCGGGAGTTCTAGGAACTGTTCGTTTGGCATTTGGTCCATTTTATCCTGAGCGAAGCGAAGGATCTCCGGTGCGACAGCTACGCGCCTCCTTGAAGACGCGACCGGGGCGTGCGGCATTCCATGGGGTCCGGATTTCGCGGTGTGGCCGGAGATCGTGGGGACCGACTACCCCGCCTTGCGGTACAGCGTGATTGGCTGGCTGCGGTTGTCCACGACCTCGCGCGTGATGACGCACTCGGAAATCGCGTCCTGCGACGGGATCATGTACATGATCTCGAGCATCAGCTCTTCGATGATGATCTTCAGTCCGCGGGCGCCGACATTGCGCTTCAGCGCCTCTTCGGCAATGCCCTCGAGCGCGTCATCGGTGAACTTCAACGCGACGTTCTCGAAGCCCATGATGGTCTGGTACTGACGGACCAGCGAGTTCTTCGGCTCGCGGAGGATCTCGATGAGCGTGGCCTTGTCGAGCTCGCTGAGCGTGGCCACGACGGGCAGACGTCCCACGAACTCGGGGATCAGCCCGAACTTGATCAGATCCTCGGGGTGCACCTGGGCGAGCAGCTCGCCAGTCTTGCGATCGCGCTTCGACGAGATCTTCGCGCCGAAGCCCATCGTCTTTTCCGACAGACGCCGTTCGATGACATTCTCGAGACCGACGAACGCGCCTCCGCACATGAAGAGGATGTTCGTCGTGTCGATCTGGATGAACTCCTGATGCGGGTGCTTCCGTCCGCCCTGCGGCGGAACGTTGGCGACCGTTCCCTCGAGGATCTTCAGCAGCGCCTGCTGCACGCCCTCGCCGGAGACGTCGCGCGTGATCGACGGGTTGTCGCCCTTGCGGCAGATCTTGTCGACCTCGTCGATGTAGACGATGCCGCGCTGCGTCTTCTCCTTGTCGTTGCCGGCCGCCTGGTAGAGCTTGAGGATGATGTTCTCGACGTCCTCGCCGACGTAACCCGCTTCAGTGAGCGTGGTGGCATCGACGATCGTGAACGGCACCGACAGCATCCGGGCCAGCGTCTGCGCGAGCAGCGTCTTGCCGGTTCCCGTCGGCCCGATGAGAAGGATGTTCGACTTCTGCAGCTCGACGTCCTGGCGCGAGTTGCGCTGGTGGTAGTCGATCCGCTTGTAGTGGTTGTAGACGGCGACGGCGAGCTTCTTCTTCGCCTTCTCCTGCCCGATCACGTAGAGGTCGAGGAACTCCTTGATCTCTTTCGGCTTCGGCAGAGCACCGGACCCTTCCATCGTCCCGGGCTCGTCCTTGCGATCCTCGGCGATGATGTCGAGACAGATGTCGACACACTCGTCACAGATATAGACGGTGGGTCCGGCGATGAGCTTCTTGACGTCGCGCTGCGATTTGTTGCAGAAGCTACAACGAAGTACGTCGCCGCTGTTCCCCTTCTTCGACATTTTCTGGCTGGGTCCTTTTTCCCTGGTCGCTTAGATTCTCGCATCAAGTCAACTGGCGCGGCAAGGTGGGCATTCCTGTCCCCTGGGGCGCTAATCCCGCTTCGCTATGACCTGATCAACAATTCCGTATTCCACGGCCTCTGCAGCCTGCAGGATGTAGTCGCGGTCGGTGTCGCGTGCGATCTTCTCGATCGCCTGCCCGGTGTGCTTTGCAAGGATCTCATTCAAGCGCTGGCGCTGCCGGAGGATGTCCTTCGCGTGAATATCGATGTCGGTGGCCTGCCCGCCGAGGCCCTGGAGCCACGGCTGATGGATGAGCACGCGTGAGTTGGGCAGCGCGTAGCGCTTGCCTTTGTTGCCCGCGGCGAGAAGCACCGCCGCCATCGAAGCGGCCTGACCAATGCAGATCGTCGCGATATCGGGTTTGACGTACAGCATGGTGTCGTAGATCGCGAGGCCGGAGGTGATCGAGCCACCGGGAGAGTTGACGTAAAGCTGGATGTCCTTCTCGGGGTTCTCGGCCTCGAGGAAGAGCATCTGGGCGATGATCAGATTGGAGACCGTGTCGTCGATCGGCTGACCGAGGAAGATGACGTTGTCTTTGAGGAGGCGCGAGTAGATGTCGTAGGCGCGCTCGCCGCGCGACGTCTGCTCGACCACCATCGGAATGAGAACCATGGGTGTGACTCCTTGCGCGATCGTTCGATCGCACGAAGTCTATCTCGTATTTCCGGGCGTGAACCTGCCTGAACGGGGAGGTTGACGGTTGACAGTGGACGGTTGACGAGGTCCGGGCGGTTTCGTGGCGTGAATTCGTTGACCGTTGAACGTTGACCGTTGTCGAGGCGGTTGATCCCCAGAGCGACACAGAGTCTCTCTTGCGATACACCGGGCCTCGTCCACCGTCAACCGTCAAGCGTCGCGGCTTCGTTGCGTGTATTCGTTGACCGTTGACCGTTGTCGAGGCGGTTGATCCCCAGAGCGACACAGAGTCTCTCTTGCGATACACCGGGCCTCGTCCACCGTCAACCGTCAAGCGTCGCGGCTTCGTTGCGTGTATTCGTTGACCGTTGACCGTTGACCGTTGTCGAGGCGGTTGATCCCCAGAGCGACACAGAATCTTTCTTGCGATACACCGCCCTGCCAACGGTCAACGGCCAACGGTCAACGAACTCCAGCAACGGAGCACCACTCGCGATGGTGCGACGCCGGGCCTCGTCCACCGTCCACGTGTTTTTCGGCTCACGATGCACCGCCCTGACAACGGCCACCGGTCAACGGTCAACGAAATCACGCATCGGAGCAACATTCGCGATGGTGCAACGCCGGGCCTCGTCCACCGTCCACCGTCAACCGTCAACTCGCGGCTTCGCCTCGCGCAGAACCAATTCGAGCGCTTTCTCCTGCGCCAGTGAGTCGCGCAATGACTCGTACCCGCCGTCGTGTTTGAGGCGGTGTTTCACGTCGGCGAAGTCGCGCTCCTGCTCGCGCGCGGCGCGGCGGATCTCGGCGTCCACTTCGACATCGCCGGCGTTCAGCCCTTCCTTCCTCGCGATCTGTTCGAGGATCAGTGACCGCTTCACGCGCTTCACCGCCTCGGGGCGGAAGTCATCGCCGAGCTTCTTCCAGTCGAGCTCGGCTTTCTCGAGGTCGACGCCCTGAGAGGCCAGGAAACGCGCATAGTTCTGCAGCGACTTGCCGAGCTCCTCGTCGACGAGCGTCTCCGGCACTTCGAATTGGTGTCGTGCGAGAAGGGCGTCGCCGATCTGATTGCGCTTCATGCGCATGACCTCGCCCTGCCGGTGCCGGCGGATGTCCGCTTCGATCGCCTCCCGCATCTGTGCGGTGTTCTCCCACCCGCCGAAGCTCTGCGCGAACTCGTCCGTGAGCTCGGGCTTCTCCTGAACGCGGATCTCCTTGAGCGTCACATCGTGCCGCACACTCTTTCCGCGAAACGCTTCGTTCGTCGCATCCTCGGGATAGGTCTTCTCGATCGACACGTTCTCGTGCGGACGCTTGCCGCGCAGCGCATCATGCAACTCCGGCAGCGGCGTCTCCTCGCCCATGCGGAAGTGACCACCATCGGTCTTCGCCTGCCCGCCTTCGGGCGTGGAGGTGATCTCGAGCATCGCGAAGTCGCCCTCGTCGAGGCCGCGCTCCGTCTCCGGCCGGTACGAGCTGGCCTGTTCGCGGATGCGATCGATCATGGCATCGACATCGGAAGGATTGACCTCGATCTTCGGATCGTCGACTTCGATTCCGCGGTACTCGCCCAGGTCGATGCGGGGCTTCACTTCGAACTCGGCTTTGTACTTGACCGGCGCTCCCTCGATGAACGGATCGAGATGCTCGAGATGTGGATCGCCGACCGGCTCGACACCCTTCTCCGCCACCGCTTCGTGAAAGCTGCGCGGCAGGAGACGGTTCATCACCTCTTCCTGAATCTCTTTCGCGAAACGCGTTCTGACGACGTTCTGCGGGATCTTGCCCGGACGGAATCCGGGAAGCTTCGCCGCGCGGCCGAACTCGGTCGCGACGCGATGCGATTCGGCGGAGATGAGATCGGCAGGGATCTCGACTTCGATCGATTTCTTGACCGGGGAGAGGTCGCTGTAGCTGAGAAGCGTCATGAATGAACACCTTTGAATGAAGAATTTCGAATTTCGAATGAAGAATTAGGAATGGCGCTGATTCTTCATTCGAAATTCGAAATTCTTCATACGGTTCTGACGTGGTGCGAAAGGGGGGACTCGAACCCCCACGGCTTTGGGCCACTGGATCCTAAGTCCAGCGCGTCTGCCAATTCCGCCACTTTCGCCAAAAACGCGAGTTGCCGGTCGCGGGCAACCGGCAACCAGGAACCGGTGACAACTCTGGTGCCCCCACCAGGACTCGAACCTGGAACCAATGGATTAAGAGTCCACTGCTCTACCAATTGAGCTATGGAGGCGTGGGTGTTTTCTAACCAATTGAGGCAGCAGTGTATTTCGCGGCGCGGGCGCGGATTGTAGCACCCGTTCTCGAGTCAAGCCGCCGCGCGCAACCCATCTTCGAGCAGTTTTTTCCCGCGATGGAGGTAGTGCCAGCCAGAGAAAAGCGTCACGACCGCAGTCGCGCGAAAGAGCAGCTCGAGCAGCGAGCGCAGACCCGGTACGAACGCATTCACGCCGATTGCCGTCGCGAGCGTCGCAGCCTGGAGGACCGTCGACGCCTTCCCGGCCCACGAGGGAGGGAACTTCTTCACGTGAACGCGCGTGTAGAACAGATACGCGAACAGGACGATCATGAAATCCCGGATGAAGACAGTGAAGGTGAGCCATCCCGGAATCCGCACCGGGACGTCGCTGCTGAATGTGTAGAACAGATAGCCGCAGAGCATCATCGCCTTGTCCGCGGCCGGATCGAGCAGCGCACCGATGCGCGAGCGCTGATCGAATTGCCGCGCGATGAACCCGTCGAGGATGTCCGTGAGTGCAGCGGAGACGAAAAGGACAAACGCGGCCGTGAACGCATCGCGAATCGACGCGTAAATGAAAAACGGGATCAGGAGCAGGCGGAGTAGCGTGAGGAGGTTCGGGATGGTCAGCATGTCAGGGCGACGTTGCGTCCGCATCTCGCTCGTGGCGGCGGATTGTAGCACTGCGAATTTTTCCATTAAGGGACGTGGTAGAGCCGGATGGAACGGCCGATCCTGGCCCTCGGACGATAGGCGTTCAGCCACGCGTAGTCGTCGCGATTCGCACCGCGTCCGAATCGCATCCTCATCTCACTCACCGCGATCCAGCCGCGGACGGGCTGCAGAGGAGGCAGCTCTTCCGCTGCGATCCCGATGCGCCTGGGGTCAGCGGATCCGAAGTAGGCCAGCAACAGGTGGTCGATCCCGAAACGACGTTTCGCACCCGCGACGCGGAGAAGGTCCTGCCCCCAATCGAGATTGCTGTCGGCGGCGATCCGCTCCGGATGGCCGCCCGCCGCTTCGTTGAACCAGGCGAGGTAATCGGGATGCGCTACCGACGTGCCTGCGAAATACCAGATGAGCAGGACGATCGCCACACTCCGCATCAGCCGGCCCGCTCGCCACATGGCCATCGCGCCGAACGCCGCCGACATGGCG
>Ga0210377_10003619_pt1 | contig 13251 bp, 10 predicted proteins | sample PLM4_65_b1redo_FD_155480 | JGI IMG/M metagenome (GOLD analysis project Ga0210377, IMG submission 155480) | Groundwater sediment microbial communities from an aquifer in East River, Colorado, USA - PLM4_65_b1 redo | ecosystem: Environmental > Terrestrial > Soil > Riparian zone | place: USA: East... | reverse complement strand
ATCCTGCTCGTCGACGCACGCAAGGGCCTGCTCACGCAGACCCGTCGCCACAGCTACATCGTGTCGCTGATCGGCATAAGGCACGTGGCGCTCGCGGTGAACAAGATGGACCTCGTCGACTACTCGCAGGAGCGCTTCCGGGACATCGAAAAGCACTACCTGGACTTCGCTCGGCAGGTCGGAGCCGGCGACGTCACCTGCATTCCCGTGTCGGCGCTCAGGGGCGACAACATCGTCGAGCCTGGCCCGAGCATGCCCTGGTATCGCGGGGTGACGCTGACGGATTGGCTCGAGACCGTCGAGGTCGACGAGGAGCGCCTGCAAGAGCGGCCGTTTCGCCTGCCGGTCCAGTGGGTCAACCGCCCGAACCCCGACTTTCGCGGCTTCGCGGGCACGATCGCGAGCGGCACGATCCGCCCCGGAGACCGGATTCGAGTGCAGCCTTCGGGACGGGAGAGCCGTGTGGCGCGCATCGTCGCCGCCGCAGGGGATCTCGATCAGGCGGTGACCGGGCAGTCGATCACGCTGACGCTCACGGACGAGATCGACGTGACGCGCGGCGACGTCCTCGCCACGGCCGACGCGCCCTCGCAGGTGGCCAACCAGTTCGACGCCACCGTCGTCTGGATGGGCGAAGAACCGATGCTGCGGGGGCGCACCTACTCGATGAAGCTCGGCGCGAAGACCGTGGCCGCGACCATCGCGCCGCTCCGCTATCGAATCAACGTCAACACGCTGGAACACTTGGCCGCCGAGCGACTCGAGCTCAACGAGATCGGCGTCTGCGAGCTGGAGCTCGACCAGCCGATCGCGTTCGACCCCTATGTCGAGAATCGCGAGACAGGCGGCTTCATCCTGATCGACCGCCTGACCAACGACACCGTGGGCGCCGGGATGTTGCGCTTCGCGCTGCGTCGCGCGCAGAGCATCCATATCCAGCACGTGGACGTGGACAAAGCCGCGCGGGCCCGACTCAAGGGCCAACGCCCATGCGTGGTCTGGCTCACGGGACTCTCGGGCGCGGGCAAGTCCACGATCGCAAACCTGGTGGAAAAGAGACTGCACGCCATGGGTCGCCACACCTACATCCTCGACGGTGACAACGTCCGCCATGGGCTCGCCAAGGACCTCGGCTTCAACGCCGAGGACCGGGTGGAGAACATCCGTCGGCTCGCGGAGGTCGCGAAGCTGATGGTCGATGCCGGCCTGATCGTGCTGACCGCGTTCATCTCTCCCTTCCGCGCCGAGCGGCGGATGGCTCGTGGCCTCCTGGGAGAGCACGAGTTCATCGAGGTGTTCGTGGATACGCCTCTGGCTGTCGCCGAGCAACGCGACGCCAAGGGCCTCTACCAGAAGGCGCGGCGCGGCGAGATCAAGAACTTCACGGGCATCGATTCGCCCTACGAGGAACCGGAAGCGCCCGAGATCCACATCGAGACGACCGCCGTCAGCGCCGAAGACGCGGCACGGAGGATCATCTCCGAGCTCGAGCGAATGGGCATCATCAGCGGCAGCTGAGCCCACTCATGCCACCCGACGCGGCCGCAAGGTCGCGCTGGAGTGATCCTGCTACGATGAGGGTATGCGGATGACCTTAGGACGCCGTCACGCGGCGGTCGCCGTGCTCGCCGTCCTCGCCGCCTTGCCGGCTCGCGACGCCGGAGCCGCCGAGATCTCGGTCCTGGTCGGCAGCGGCAGCCCGAGTACGGCCTGGGGCACTCTCTGGGGCGGGATGCTGACGATCACGCTTTTCAACATCGTCCACGGCGAGGTGGAGGGGACGTGGCAGGGAGGGGCCTTCGAGGGCACCAGCCTCTACACCGCCTCCGCCAAGGCGTACCTCGGGCCGAGCTTCGGACGCCTGGTGCCGTACGCGGGCCTCGGCGCGGGGGTCTACCACGAGTCGCTGCCCATAGACGACGATCAGGGCACCACCGGCCTGCTTTTCGCCGGCGTCAAGCTGAAGTTCCCGATGGGCCTGGTGCTGCGCGGCGAGTACCAGTGGGTCGACCTGCCGGAGGCGGCCCCGGCGCAGCTCGACAACCGCTACTTCTTCGCGGTCGGACTCTCCTTCTAGGCGGCCCGTCGTCGCGTCGGCGCGGTGCTACACTTCCCCGCACGCCATGGTGTTCCTCAACTACACCGCGATGCAGATGACCGCCAAGATCGTGTACTACGGCCCGGGTCTGTGCGGGAAGACCACGAACCTCCGGTGCATCCACGGCAAGACCGCCCCGCGCTCGCGCGGCGAGATGGTGAGCCTCGAGACGGAGGCCGACCGCACGCTGTTCTTCGACCTGCTCCCGCTCGACGTGGGCATCATCGGCGGGATGAAGGTGCGCCTGCAGCTCTACACGGTCCCGGGACAGGTGTTCTACAACGCCACGCGGCGGCTGGTGTTGAAGGGCGTCGACGGCGTCGTATTCGTGGCCGACAGCCAGGTGCCCGCCGCGGAGCCGAACGAGGAGTCGCTTTTCAACCTGCGCCAGAACCTCGAGGAGCTCGGGCTCGACCCGAAGAGCGTGCCGCTCGTGTTCCAGTACAACAAGCGGGACCTGCGCAACATCCTGCCGGTCGACAAGCTGCAGCAAACCCTGAATCCCGGAGGAGCGCCCGCCTTCGAGGCGGCGGCCGTCCACGGGGTGGGCGTCTTCGAGACGCTCAAGGAGATCTCGCGGCTGTCGCTCGACGCGGTCCGGGCGAAGATCGCCGAGCAGAAGAAGCCGGGCGTCGCGGGTGTCGAGCGCCGGGTTCATGCCGCAGCCGCTGCGGCCGCCCCCGCGAGCGCCGCCCCCGCGACCGCCAAGCCCGGGCGCCTCGCGACCGCCGCGGCGGCTTCCGACACGGGCAAGACGCCCACCGATCCGTCGCTGCTCGAGCCGATGCAGGTCGAGTTCGCCGAAGAGGACACCGACAAGCTGAAGCTGCGCGCGGTCAAGACGCGCGGCTCACTCGACCTCGGCCAGGAGCTCGAGAAGCTGCGCGCGATCACGAGCGACGCCAAGATGAGGGCCCCCACGGCGGTCAAGGACCGCGAGGTCGACAAGCTGTTCAAGGAGCTGGTGCCGGGCGCCCGCGAGTCCGATCAGGAGGTGGCGCGCAAGGTGTCGCTCGACGTACCGGAGCACCTGCTCAAGGGCCTCACCGACCTGCGCATCCACCTCGGCTTCGACAGGAACGGCCGCGAGGAGATCCAGCGCGACGCCGTCCGTGTCACGCTCGTGCGCACGCGCAAGCTGCAGCGCCTGCGGCTGCAGCTCGACCTCGAGCTCAAGAGCCGCGAGTAGCGGCTCAGCGGGTTTCCCCGGGGGCGCTCGTCGCCTCGATGCGCCGTGCGGCAACGTCGCTCGCGGCCTCGGCGGCTCGCGTCAGCTGGCGGGCATTGTTGACGAGTCCCGCGACCAACAGGCCGAGCGCCAGCAGCCGCACCAGGCCCCTGCGCTGCTCCAGCTGCGCGGCGGCGGCGGCCACCACGAGCAGCGGCGGCATCACATCGAGCGCGTAGAGAAACATCTCGCGCCCGAGCGTGAGGTGCATGGCGCCCATCAGGGCGAGCGAGCCGAATGCGGTCAGCGCGAGCGGCCTGTGCTCGCCCCGCCGCGCGAGCCGCGCGCTGGCGAACACGCCGAGCACGAGCAAGCCGAGCCAGGCGAGTGTCGCGACCGCCCCCGCCGCGCCACTCGAGGCGAGCTCCGAGCCGCGGAAGGAGGCACGGTCGTTGTGCAGCGCCGGGGCGACCACCGAGTGCACGATGAGCCCGCGCGCCACGTGCCCGGTGCGCTCGAGGCTGACGGGGAAGGTATGCTGGCGATACTCGAGCAGCCGGTCGCCCAGGAAAAACGGCGTGCGGTAGGACCACTCCTGAAGCGCCCAGGCAGCGGTCATGGTCCCGAGCGCCGCGAGCAGGATCGAAAGCGCGCGGCCCCAGCTCCGGGGGCGGAGGTTGTGCGCCACGACGGCGAGCAGGCCCACGATCCCGTTGGTCAAGACACTCGCCCCGCTCGCGACGCAGGCCACCACCTGGGACGCCGGCGAGGGCCGTGGCGAGGCGGCCACCAGTAACGCCAGGGCCACGCCGGTGCCGGCGAGCCCGAAGCTCTCCGGCACCGGGAACCAGAAGAGCGCTGCCGAGCTCGTCGCCCCGATGGCGGCGAAGAGCGTCGCGTCCGTCCGCGCGAGCCGCATCCGCCGGAACAAAGCGTAGAGCAGCGCCACGAACAGCCCGCCAAGCGCCGCCCCCGCGACGCCCGCGGCGCGCAGCGGACCGGCCTCGGGGACGAGGGTCATCGGCCCCGCCAGCAGGAGGTGACCGAGCGTCGGGAAGAGCGGGTGGGCGCCCCCGTTGTCCCAGCCGCCCGGCCGAACCATGGCCTCCAATCGATAAGGAAGGTCCGAGTCGAACCAGACGTTGGCGGCCTGCGGCTGCGCGAGGCGGGGATCGACGAGGCGGCTCGCGGCCAGGTACGCCAGAGCGGCCAGCGCGCCGAGGCCAGCCGCGGGACTCCACTCCGCCAAGACGCCTCGCAGAGCGCGGGGATCAGCGGCCGGAAGCTCTGGCACCCGGGACCTCCATCTCTCTCGAGGCCGTGCGCGCGATCAGATCCTCGAGCTTGGCGTCGATCGTCTCCCAGGAGTACTCGCGCTCGACGTAGGCCTGGCCCTGGCGGCCGAGCGAAGCCGCGAGCTCGTCCTGCTCGAGCAGCAGCCGCAGGCCTTCGGCGAACTCGGCGTAGCCGTGGTAGAAGAGCCCGCCGTTCGAGCGCAGGCACTGGCCCGCGAGCACCCTGCAGCGCGCGTTCGCGAGCACCGGTACACCGAGCTTCCAGGCCTCGAGCACGATCACGGACAGGCTCTCGTAGGGCGACGGCATCACCAACAGCCGGCACTGCCGGAGCGCCGCCACCTTCTCTCGCTCGCTGATGAAGCCGACGTGGCGAATGCGCGGGTGGTCGGGAATCGGGACGGCGGGCTTCCCCGCCAGCACCAGGTCCACGTCCGCGCGCGTCTCCTCCAGGAACTTCTTGAAGTAGGCGAACAGCGTGAGCGCGCCCTTGTTGCGGTCGATGCGGCCGACGTAGAGCACGAACGGGCGCTCGAGGCCGTGCTTGCGGCGGAAGTCGAGCGCTTGGTCGGGCTCGGGCAGGTTGATTCCGCTGCCGATCACGACGCTCGGCAGCGACGCGTTGCCGCTCGCGTCCTCGACGAGCGCCTGCTCCTCGGGCGTCAGGTAGACGAGGCCGCGCGGCGCGCGGAAGAGCCCTTTCATGATCTCGAGCCGGATCGCCGGGTCCTCCTCGGCGGTCGGCACCAGGATCGCGCGCTCGGCCGCGGCCGGCACGCCGTGGTAGCTGTGGTAGTAGCGGTAGCAGTAGAAGAAGATGCGATCGAAGCGCGCTCGGGCGGCGGTCACGGCCTTGACGAGCTCGGGCGAGTACGGCCCGTTCTCGCGGACCCAGGCCTCCTCCTCCTGCCGCGTGTGCGCCTCGTGGAAGCAGATGTTCGAGAGCGATGCGAAAACACGCGCGTTGCGGGTTCGCTTCACGGTCGAACGGTGGACCGGGATCCCGTTCACGAGCTCGGTGCCCTTCGGGTAGTGGTTTCGCCACTCGAGGTAGTCGAGTGCCCGCGTGGCGAAGACCTCGACCTGGTGCCGGCGCGCCAGCCGCTCGGCGAGCCAGCGACAGTGCAGCTCCGCTCCCCCGTTCACCTCCAGGCCGTAGCGCTGGATCACGAAGGCGAGCTTCACCGCGGGGCACCACCGGCGGCGGCGAGCGCCAGCAGCCGCTCGTACTTCTCCATCACGCGCGGCCACGCGTAGTTCGCCTCGAAGTAGGCCTGGCCCTGGCGTCCCAGGCGGTCGGCGAGCGCGGGCTCCTGCAGCAGCAGGTCCATCGCGGCCGCGAACTCCTCGTAGCGCCGGTAGTAGAGCCCGCCGTCGGCGCGCAGCACCTGCCCGCGCAGCACCTCGCAGTCGCCGTTGACCAGCACCGGGCGCTGCATCATCCAGGCCTCGAGCACCACCATCGACAGGCTCTCGTGGCGCGACGGCATCACGAGTGCCCGCGAGCGCGCGATCGCCGCGAGCTTCTCGCCGTCCGGCACGACCCCCATCAGGCGCACGTGCGCGTTCTCGGAGACGCTCATGGTGCTGCGGCCGAAGAGAGCGAGCGTCGCCGTCGCCCGCGTCTCGCGCTGCCAGCGCAGGAAGTGGTCGATCATCACGGCGCAGCCCTTCTCGGGCTCGATCCGGCCGACGTAGACGAAGTAGTCGCCGAGCAGGTCGAGCCGGGGCGCCACCTCTTCCGTGGGCACCTCGGCCGGACGCACGATCCCGGTGCCAACGACCTCGCCCGGGAGGCCGGTGTTGCCGGTTACACGCTCGATCAGCTCGCGCTCCTCCGGCGTGTTGAACACGATCGCCGCCGGCCGCTTGAAGAAGGGCTGGAACAGGCGCAAGTAGAGCACGCGGTCGTGCTCGGCGGTCGGGACCAGCAGGCTCTTGTGCGGGGCGACCTGGATCCCGAAGTAGGTCGTCCAGTAGCGGTAGGAGAAGAACACGATCGCGTCGTATTCCTGCTCGTGACGGCGCAGGTGCTCGACGAGCGCGGGTGTCACCGGCCCGTGCTCCTCGAGCCAGCGCCGCTCCTCCTCGTCGCTGTGCTCGAAGAAGCAGACCTTGTTGGCAACCGGGTCGAAGCTCGCGGCGTCGCGCCGCCGCGCCACCGGGAAGCGCCTGACGCGCACGCCGTTCACGCGCGTCTCGCCCTCGGGCAGCACGTTCTGCCAGCTCAGGTAGTCTGTCGCGGTGGTGGTGAGCACCTCCACGTCGTGGCGCTCGGCCACGTGTTCGGCGATCCAGCGACAGTGCAACTCGGCACCGCCCACCACCTCGGTCCCGTAGCGCTGGACGACGAACGCGACCCTCACCCGCGCCCGCTCTCCCGCTCCTTCTGCAGGGCGTCCACGCGGTTGCGAAGCGCCGCGTGCTCGACCTGCAGCCGCACCAGCTCGCGCACGACGTTGTGTCCGAGGTAGTGGAGGTACAGGTTGATCTGCGCCTGGCGACTGAGCGGCTGGTCGGTGTAAAGCCTGACGAACGGCCTCACCAGCTTCTTGAGCGCCACGATCATCCGCGCGCCCCAACCCTGGCGGTGCGTCTCGATGCGGTAGTCGGTCGAGATGTTCCAGTTGTGGTTGTCTGCCATCAGCCGCGCCAGCAGCTCCGGGTCGACGCCTGCGTCGTCGGCGAAGGCCTGGAGCTTGAGCGCCACCAGTTCCTCGACCTCCTCGTCCGTGTAGAGGCCCAGATCGCGGCGGCCGCGGATCTTCTCGCGGATCCGACTCATCACCGCCGCCACGTCCACGCGCCCGTCGCTCGTCGTCCACTCGTCCATTCGGCTCTCCGCGCCCGTGCGCGCCATTCTAGCCCCCCGCCTCGCTCCGGCCCTCGCGCGACGCAGGGGCCTTCGTCCGGCAGGCGCAACGCGGGATGGCCGGAGAGGCGCGCTTCGACCGCGGGCTCGCGCGTCCCGCGAGGCAAAGACGTCGCACCACTCGCGGAGCACCGTGAATGCGCCCCGCGCCGGGCGAGCCGGGGGTGGCGCTCGAAGCGCCCCCCCAGCCCGCGGTCCGGTCAACGCTTGGCGGGTGCGGCCTTCGCAGGAGTCGGCGCGGGCGTCGTGGCGTCCGTCACGCCCGCGACCTCGCCGGCCTGCGCGGCGTCTGCCACGTACAGGTGGTACACGTTGAAGCCGAGCTCACGGTCGTCGTTGTTGAGTGGGGGCTCGAGGTTCTTGGGCACGAACGACTCGCTCATCGAGAGCCGCAGGTCCACCCACTCGCCGTCGCCCAGGTCCGCCGCCCTCACGCGGATCTTGAACAGGTGCACCTGCGGGCCGTCGATCGGGACGCGCAGCGAGGCGCGCTCGCCCACGGCCACGGTCAGCTCGGGGGTCGCCTTGAAGCACTTCACGCAGGTGTCGCCCTCGAGGTACACGATCACGTCCTGCTTGGGGTTCTTGAACGAGACGAGCGCCGCTTTCTTGGTCCAGGTGCGCTCGACGCTCGGGTTCTCGGGGTGCGTCTCCGGGTTGTGCCAGCCCTCCTTGTAGACGAGGAAGATGTTCTCCGTCTGCGGCAGGAGCTCGAGGCTCGCCACCTTGTACTCGCGGAAGCCCTTGTCCTCGCCCTTGAGCGCGGGACGCTCGCCGCGGCCCGGGTAGGGATAAAGACCCATGCGCACCTCGACCTCGCCCACGTAGGGGTAGACCGGCACGAAGCGCGTGCGCGTGTAGCTGTAGGTCTTGCCCGGCTGCCAGGACGACGGCGGCGGCTCGGGCTGGTGGTCGTCCGAGAACAGCATCACGTCCTGGTTGTCGAGGAAGTGCACGAGCGCCCAGTAGTCCTGGTCGAGCTTCTTGGCACCCGGCTCCACGGTCCAGGTGTAGGTCACCTCGAGCGCGCTGCCGAGGGGCGCCTTCGTGCGATTGACCTTGATCGAGGGAACGATGGGATTGACCTCGGCCGGCTTGCGGCGGTTGCAGGCCGGAAGGGCGAAGGCCCCCACGAGAGCGATGACGAGGAACGACCCCCAGGTGCGGCGGACTGTCATGTGCGGTCTCCTTGCGACGGTTGCGAGGGTAATGGTGGGTGACAGGACGACGGAACCCCAAGGATAGAGGATCCAGCACCGGGCGTGCAAATTGCACTCACCTTCCGGGATGAGCGAACGTGGCCGATCTTCGGAAAGATATCGGGCATGCTATCCTGCCGTCACCCGAGGCGCCGCGGGAGGAGGGGCATTGGAGGGAAGGCTCTGGGCGGCCAGGTTTTGCACGGTACTCCTGGCCGCACTGCCCCTCGGGTGTGCGTCGGGCGGGGCTAGCTCCCGCGTCACGACACCCGCGCCCGCCGCGGCGCCAAAGCGGGCGGCTCAGAACCCGGCCGACCCTGCTGCGGTCCTGATCGCGCAGGCCGAGGCCCACCTCAAGGCCGGGCTCGCCGCCGCGGACGCGGGCGAGATCGACGAGGCCCGCAACGAGTTCGATCGCGCGATCGAGACGCTCGCCTCCTTCCCGGGCGGTGCCTTCGCCGACCCGCGCGTGGCCGAGTGCTACCGCCGCACGCTCGACACCGTGCAGGTGCGCGAGGTGGAGCTCGCGGCCGCGGCTTCGGACGAAGCCGCCGCGGCCGAGCCGGCGGCGATCGACGGCGTGGGCAGCCTGCCGGTGAGCGACGCGCCCGCGAGCGCCGCGACGATGGCCCAGGCGGTCGCGGCCGTCGAGTCGGAAACGCTCGACCTGCCGGTCGAGCTCAACGACGCGGTGCTGTCCTGCATCGGCCTCTACGAGGGGCGCCTTCGCGACTGGTTCCAGGAAGCGCTCTCGCGCGGCCAGAAGTACCTGCCGGGCATCCGGCGCGTCTTCGCGGAGGAGGGAATCCCGCAGGACCTGGCCTACGTCGCGCTCGTCGAGAGCGCCTTCAAGACGAGCGCCTACTCGCGCGCCAAGGCGAAAGGCGTCTTCCAGTTCGTGAGCGCGACCGGCAAGCGCTACGGCCTCGCCGTCGACTGGTGGGTTGACGAGAGGAGCGATCCCGAGAAGGCGACCCGAGCGGCCGCCCGCTACCTGAAGGACCTCTACGGCCTGTTCGGCGACTGGAACCTGGCGCTCGCCGGCTACAACGCGGGCGAGGGCAAGGTCCTGCGCGGCATGGCGCGCTACCGAAAGCAGGACTACTGGGACTTGCGCAAGACCCGAGCCCTTCGGCCCGAGACGAAGAACTACGTGCCGCTGATCCACGCCGCGATCGTGGTCGCGAAGTCCCCGCAGCGCTACGGCTTCGTGATCACGCAGGACACGCTCCCGGAATGGGAAGAGGTCGCGGTGAAGGGCGCCTACGACCTGCGCGTCGTCGCGGAGTGCGTGGGCGAGCCGGTCGAGACGCTGCGCGGGCTGAACCCGGAGCTGCGGCGCCTCGCAACGCCGGCCGACCGCAGCTACGACCTGCGCGTGCCGCCCGGCCGGGGCGAGACCCTGCGGCAGTGCCTGGCGGACCTGCCGGCGGACAAGAAGGTCGCGTATCGCAAGCATGTGGTGCGCCGCGGGCAGACGCTCGCTTCGATCGCGCGCGCGAACGGCGTCTCGGCCCAGGCGATCGCCGAGGCGAACCTGCTCGTGGCGCAGCGGCGGCTGCGCCCGGGCACCGAGCTCGTGATCCCGGTCCCGGCCAACAAGGCCCACGTGGTCACGGCGCGCCACGAGGCCTCGCCGGCATCCAAGGACCGCGACAACGTGCGCTATCGCATCCAGCCGGGCGACACCCTCAGCTCGATCGCGGCGGAGCACGGCACCACGGTGCGGCAGCTCCAGGCCTGGAACGGGCTCTCGGGCACCCGCATCACGGCCGGCTCCGTCCTCAGGATCCACACCGACACCTCGCGCGACTGAAGCGCCCGGCGAAGGCCGCGCGAGCGGACCCGCCGGGGCATCCTGTCGTCGTAGGCTGCTTGCGTCGCGACGGCCCTCTCCCGCCGTACGTGCGAGGAGGGAGCCATGCTGGCCACGTCGCTCACCGCAGCCCTGCTGGGTGTCGAGGCGCACCTCGTGATGGTCGAAGCCGACTCGGCGCCCGGCTTCCCGCGCTTCACGCTCGTCGGGCTCGCCGATTCGGCGCTCAAGGAAAGCGAGTCCCGCATCCGCGCGGCACTCCGCAACTGCGGCATCCCCTTCCAGTGGGACCGCCGCATCACGGTGAGCCTGGCGCCCGCGAGCCTCCGCAAGGGCGGCTCGTCGTTAGACCTGGCGACGGCCCTGGCCCTGCTCGCCGCCGATGCGAGCCTCGTCCTGCCTCAGCTCGGCCGCGTGCTGCTCGTGGGCGAGCTTGCGCTCGACGGCAGCGTGCGGCCGGTGGCAGGGGTGCTGCCGATGCTGCTGCTCGCCCGGCGCCACGGCCTCGCGGGCGCAATCGTCCCGGCGGCGAGCTCTCGCGAGGCGGCCCTCGCGCCTGGGCTGCCGGTCTTCCCGGTCGGCACCCTGGCCGAGGCGATCGGCCTCCTGTCCGCCGAGGATCTGCCTCCCCCACCCGCGCCCTCGTCGGTCCACGGCGAGGCCGGCCATTCCGGCTTCGACCTCGCGGACGTGCGCGGCCAGGCGCTCGGGCGCCGAGCGCTCGAGATCGCCGCGGCGGGAGGACACAACCTGCTCCTGGTCGGCCCGCCGGGCTCCGGCAAGACGATGCTGGCGCAGCGGCTCCCGGGGATCCTGCCCCCGCTCGCCGAGTCCGAGGCCGTCGAGACCGCCGCGATCCACTCGGCAGCCGGATTGTCTGCCGAGGAAGCCATCAGGCGGCGGCCCTTCCGGAGCCCCCACCACTCGGCGACGGGACCGGCGCTCGTGGGCGGCGGCCAGCGCCCCCGTCCCGGGGAGGTGAGCCTCGCCCACAACGGCGTCCTCTTCCTGGACGAGCTCGCGGAGTTCCGGCGCGCCACGCTCGAAGTCCTGCGCCAGCCGCTCGAGGACGGCTACGTGACCGTCGTTCGGCACCTGGGAGTGTGCCGCATGCCGGCGCGATTCCAGCTGGTGGCGGCGCTCAACCCCTGTCCTTGCGGGAACGCCGGCGCAGCCCGGGCGGCCTGCCGCTGTACACCCGGCGACGTCCGAGGCTACCTCGGCCGCCTGTCCGGGCCTCTTCTCGATCGGATCGACCTGCACGTCGCGGTCCCGGCACCCGCCTTCGACGAAATGGCCGGCCCTCCAGCCGAATCGACCGCGACCGTCAGGAGCCGCGTCGTCGCGGCTCGCGCTCGCCAGGCCGAGCGCGCGACCCCAGCCAACCCAGTGTGTCCAAACGCTTTTCTGCCCCCGGGCGCGCTTCTAGGGTTGTTCGAGCCGGGGGGTGAGGGCCACCGACTGCTGCGGCACGCCGTCGATCGACTCGGCCTGTCCGCGAGAGGCCTCGGCCGAATCCTCCGTGTGGCGCGGACCATATCGGATCTCTCTGATTCAGAAGATGTTAAGCCAGATCATCTGGCAGAGGCGCTGCACTTCCGACACCGCCTGGATCAGGCAGCCTTGACGCCCCCGTGACCGCGTGTTAACGTCGAACGCTTTTTTGTCGTGGGAGCGGGCGCCCCCAAGAGGCGGCCGGTTTTGGGGGACGCCAAAGCGTCCAGCACGGATGCCGATGGCTCGGAGTGGTTGATGGCCAACGAGTTCTACACGCTGATCGTCGTCCCGCACGCCAAGGCCCGGTTCCGCAAGTTCCAGATTTCAGTACGACTGACGAAGTGGGTGCTGGGCGCGCTCAGCGTCATGGGGCTCATCTTCGCCGGCATCCTCGCCCACTACACCTGGATCGCCGTCGAGGTCGCCGAGGTCCGGCGCCTGCGGGTCGAGAACCTGGCGCTCGCCGCCAAGGCCCGCGCCTACGAAGAGAACGCCGGCCAGCTCCAGGCGAAGGTGCTCCAGCTCCAGAACGTCGTGACCAAGCTGGGGCTCATGGCCGGTGTCGAGGAGAGCCTGCCGGACGCGGCCGTCGGCGGCGTCGGCGGCCTGTCCCGCAACGACACGCTGCCCCCGTCGGTGGATATCGCCTCAACCCTCGAAGACCTCGACACTACCGTGTCGACGCTCTCCGACAAGTCAAACCGCCTTGAAGCGTACTTCCGCGACCAGAAGGAGCTGCTGGCGTCGACACCCTCCATCTGGCCGCTGCGGGGGTACCTCTCGGCCGGATTCGGCAACCGGCCTGACCCCTTCACCGGGCTGCGGGACTTCCATCCGGGGATCGACATCTCGGTTCCTCGTGGCACGAAGGTAGCGGCCCCCGCCGACGGCGTCGTGGTCTTCGCCGGCCCGCGGGCCGGCTACGGCAACGCGATGATGATCGACCACGGCTTCGGGGTCGTCACGCGCTACGGGCACCTCGAAGCCTTCAACGTCCGCCCAGGCCAGCGCGTCAAGCGCGGCGACGTGATCGCCTTCTCCGGGAACACGGGTCGCTCGACGGCACCCCACCTGCACTACGAGGTGTGGGTCAACGACCAGATGCGCAACCCGATCGAGTTCATCCTCGACGAGTACCGTTCGTTCGGTTAACGCCCCGGGGGGCACGGGGGGGTGGGATACCCCCCCGCTAGCCAGGCTGCCATATCCCCTGTCCGTTCCCCACTGTCCGTTCCTCCTGTCCGTTCCCCACTGTCCGTTCCTCCTGTCCGTTCCTCCTGTCCGTTCCTCCTGTCCGTTCCTCCTG
>Ga0210377_10003618_pt1 | contig 13251 bp, 9 predicted proteins | sample PLM4_65_b1redo_FD_155480 | JGI IMG/M metagenome (GOLD analysis project Ga0210377, IMG submission 155480) | Groundwater sediment microbial communities from an aquifer in East River, Colorado, USA - PLM4_65_b1 redo | ecosystem: Environmental > Terrestrial > Soil > Riparian zone | place: USA: East... | reverse complement strand
AATCTCGTGATCGGCCTGGTGTTTACCAAAACCCAATTTGCTTATCTCCCACATGCCAGACGCTTTTTCGACGCTCATCCCTCCCACGCTTTCGCTCTCATCTCTCGACTTTAAGAAAGCCCTGGATGGTACTTTTGTTTTTATTGCTGATTTGCATCTGCAGGTCTAACCTGCAAATGTTCAGGAGAGATTTTGATGGCTTCAAAGTTTGCAAAGGTCAAGTCGGTGAAGGTCAAACCCAAAGTTCGACGAACTTTTTCGAAAAGAGCTGAATAGCTTGCAGAAATCGCGGCTTGCATATCAAGCTCAAGCTTATTTGCCATGGAGTGGATTGTGGTGATGTTTTCTCCTTCGATCTCAACGAAGTTTCCATAAGGTAATTCATCGAGCATGATGTGACAATGTTCGAGTTCGTAAGTAGTTCGATATTTATTGTATTGGAGTAGTTTCTGGTATCCCAATGCCTCCAGAAAGTTTTTTGCCTTGTTAAAATCTTCCACGGTGAATTCAATTTCAGTTCGGTTGACAACCCCTTGTTCGTTTTTCCCTGCACCTTTATAAGTGAGGCGCGCTTCAGTATCCTGCCTGAGACGAAGGACCTGTCCTTCGGAGCGGAGTCCGCCGTCGGGTAGATCGAAGCGGATGTTCATCTCCAACACGCGCGGTTGAATTAAGCGTGCCTCCAGACCCTGAAGGCACGTCTCAATTTTTTTTAGATCTCGAACATAAAATTTAGCTTCAATTTCCTGCATGATGTTTAATGAACACTGAGCAAGGGCTGTTTTTGTTCCACGCTTTCGCCAGCTTTGATCTTAATGCGGTTGACGACTCCATCGCGTGGCGCTTTTAGTTCGTTCTGCATTTTCATGGATTCGAGAATGAGCAGTACCTGTCCCTTTTTGACTTCCTGTCCTTCAGTAACTGGAACTGCCACGACCAGCCCGGGCATGGGCGCTTTGAGATGGTACTCACCCGATTCTTCCACACCCGCACCTGCTGCAACACGCAAACGTTTTTCACGTTCATCCTCGACTGTGACGGGGTAAAGACGCCCGCGTAGAAGCACTTGCCAGTTATCATCACCGCGCTGCACATAGGACTCATGTGACCTGCCATCCACGATGAGCGAATAAACAGGTTGCCCGCTTACGGATTCAAAATCAATTCCATAGAGCTTGCCGTTCACGCTGATGTGTTTATCATCAAGGATCTCGACGAGGAATTCTTTGCCTTCAACAGTTGTAATATATTTCATGGTTATCCATAAACCGCTTGAGGCGCCGTCCTCGGCGCCGAGGACGGCGCCTCAAGCAAAAATATTATCGGTGCATTCTTTCCCAGCGACCGACCCACTTCCAGTTGCTGGCGTCGCGTTCATTGCGGTTGACGATCTGGGCAGAGCGTTCGGATTCGCGGTGCGCGATCAAAGTTGCAAGGATGGCGGCAACTTCTGAATGACTTTGACGCAGCTCTTCGGATTCTTCCATCGAGAAGCGTTCCTCCACAAAGCGTGTGTCATACTGACCCGCCATGAAGCGATGCGAATCCATCATGGTTTGATGGAAGGGAATGTTCGTGCGCACGCCCACAATGCGATATTCTTCCAGCGCACGGCGCATGCGCAAGATGGCCTGCGCGCGGGTCTCGCCCCAGACGATCAACTTGGCGATCATGGGATCATAGAACGGTGTGATCTCGAAGCCGGGGAACACGCCTGTATCAATGCGCACGCCGGGTCCGGTGGGGAGGATGCTGTGTGTGATCGTGCCTGTTGAAGGCATGAAGTTGTTATAAGGGTCTTCGGCATTGATGCGGCATTCGATCGCGTGTCCATTGAAACGCACATCTTCCTGCTTGTAACTCAAGGCACGTCCGCGCGCGATACGGATCTGTTCTTTCACGATGTCGATGCCGGTTACCATTTCAGTGACAGGATGTTCCACCTGTAGGCGGGTATTCATTTCAAGGAAAAAGAAATTGTTATCTTTATCGAGCAAAAATTCAATCGTCCCTGCGTTGACGTAATTGACCGATTGCGCCGCTTTGACCGCGACCGAGCCCATTTGATTCCGCAACTCTTCACTCAATGCAGAGGAGGGCGCTTCTTCCAATAACTTTTGATGCCTGCGTTGCAACGAACATTCACGTTCACCCAGATGGATCACATTGCCATGCGTATCTGCCAATATCTGGATCTCGATATGCCGCGCCCCTTCGACAAGTTTCTCCAAATAAACATTGCCATCGCCGAAAGCGGATTCAGCCTCACGCCTCGCGGACGCAAGTAGAGTTGGCATCTCTTCCAGGCTTTTTACTTCCCGCATGCCTTTTCCACCGCCACCCGCTGTGGCTTTGATCAACAATGGAAAGCCGATGAGCGGAGCTTTGGCGAGCAACTCTTCGTTGGTCATGTTGCCCACATCTTCGGTACCCGGCACGACCGGCACACCAGCCTTGATCACGGTCGCACGAGCTTCGGCTTTATCGCCCATCGCCGCAATGGACGATGGTTTCGGACCGATGAACGCGATGCCGTTCTCTTCGCATGCCGCTGAAAAATCTTCGCGTTCTGCCAAGAATCCATAGCCCGGGTGGACAGCGTCTGCGCCGGATTTGCGGGCGATATCAATGATCTTATCAGCACGCAAATAGGATTCGCGGGAAGGTGCGGGACCTAAAAGATAAGCTTCGTCAGCATAGCGCACATGCATGGCACGGCGATCTGCTTCTGAATACACGGCAACGGTTTCAATGCCCAATTCACGGCACGCCCGAATGATGCGGACTGCGATCTCGCCACGGTTGGCAACTAATACTTTTTTGAACATGGCGCTCCTATAACGGAATATTCCCGTGCTTCTTCGCCGGGTTGGCATCACGTTTGTTGCTCAACATTTCGAGCGCATTGATCAAGCGCGGACGGGTTTCCTTCGGTTCGATCACATCGTCAATATAACCGCGTTCCGCCGCCACATAAGGGCTGGCAAACTTTTCACGATATTCGGCAACCAATTCGGCTTTTTTCTTGACCGGGTCTTTGGCTTTCTCAAGTTCCTTGCGGAAGATAATGTTGACTGCGCCATCGGGTCCCATCACGGCGATCTCAGCGGTGGGCCACGCGAGATTGATGTCGCTGCGGATGTGCTTGGAGGACATCACGCAATAAGCGCCGCCATAGGCCTTGCGGGTAACAACAGTCAGCTTGGGAACGGTCGCTTCGCAATAGGCATATAACAATTTTGCGCCCGAACGGATAATCCCATGATGTTCCTGGAACGTGCCCGGTAAAAAGCCTGGCACATCTTCGAAGGTGATAATGGGAATGTTGAATGCATCGCAGAAACGCACAAAACGTGCACCTTTTTCACTGGCATCAATATCCAACACGCCCGCGAGCACGGCTGGTTGATTAGCTACGATCCCCACCGAATGACCGCCCAAACGCGCAAAACCCACGACGATATTTTGAGCATAGCCTTCGTGAATCTCAAAGAATTGTCCGCTATCCACGATCAGGCGGATCGCTTCTTTGATATCGTAGGGTTTGTTGGCATCGTCTGGAACAATGCTGTTCAGAGCTTCGTCCATGCGCAAAGGATCGTCAGATGATACGAATGGAGCATCTTCCATGTTGTTTTGCGGAAGATAACCCAGCATCTTGCGGATCAAATACAACGTATCAGCTTCACTATCTGCAGCAACATGACACACCCCAGATTTTTCAGAGTGTACACTTGCGCCACCCAGATCCTCAAATGACACTTCTTCGTGAGTTACCGCTTTCACTACATCCGGTCCGGTGACGAACATGTAGGAAGTGTTGCGGGTCATGAAGATGAAATCTGTCAGAGCAGGGGAGTAGACCGCGCCACCAGCGCACGGTCCCATGATGGCTGAGATCTGTGGGATGACGCCGGAAGCCATGGTGTTCTTTAAAAAGATATCGGCATAACCGCCAAGTGCCACGACGCCTTCCTGAATGCGCGCACCGCCTGAATCGTTCAAGCCGATCATCGGCGCGCCGTTCTTCATTGCCATATCCATGATCTTGCAGATCTTCTCGGCATGCACTTCACCGAGGCTTCCGCCAAACACGGTGAAATCCTGTGAGAAGACATACACCAGCCGACCTTCGATCGTGCCCCAACCTGTCACTACCGAGTCGCTCATAAACTTTTGCTTGTTGAGATCAAAGTCATGCGTGCGGTGTTGCATAAAGGCATCCACTTCATGGAAGGAACCTTTATCCAACAAAAGATCAATACGTTCGCGCGCGGTCAGGCGTCCCTTTTTGTGTTGGGCTTCAATGCGATCAGCGCCGCCGCCCAGCCGTGATTTGGCTTTTTGGTCATTCAGAATCTGGATTTTCGTTTTGTTGCTCATACTCCTCGCTTCTGGTAAAAAAGTCTGTTGTGCTTTTGTGAAGTGTAATGATCAGGGTGATGCCAATGATCAAAATCGAACCCACCACGGCAAACGGTATATTTGTGTGGGGTTGCTGATGGAAGACGACTCTCTCAATCCAATATTCTATCAGCCAAACTGAAATGGATGTAAGGATCGCCCGGTGCGTCCATTTCTTGCTGGTCCACACACTCCACAGCAGGACGCATCCCGCCACGCCCCAACCTGCTCCCGTTATGGACAGATATAGCGGGCTGAGGCTGGACCCGAACTCGATCAATACATCCCATGCGTGCAGGGCGGCGAAGAATCGCACCATGCCCCACACTAACAGACTTAACACCATCCATAGGAGCAGGGTTACACCAAAAGGTCTTTTTCTTAGCATGGATTTATTATCTCATCTCACGAAGTGGTAAATCCCGAAGGGATGGTAGGATTCTAGTTTTGATACCAATCTAGGAATAATCCCGAAGGGATAACATGATTTTACACAAAACCAATGACATCCCTTCGGGATTAATAAAAATATGCTGAAATCTATAATTGTTTCACTCCTTCGGAGTTGAATGCGTAAGATGAGATATTCTCTTTATAACAGAATCAATTTCCGGCTGGGAGCGAAGCGTGGTTCTCATCCGCTTAAGGGCATGATAACGCACGAGGTCTTTGCCGCCATAGCGGACGTCCATCCACTCGATGTAGGGCGCAAATTGACTCTTGTAGGGAAGTTGATTCAAAAGATCGCTGTTGGCAAGAATGTAATCCATCCCCTCGTTTGCCAGATACTCACCAGCTTTTCTTTCTTGAAGCAGTTTGAAATACTCATAGCTATTGATCAAACCATCCATATTGATCACGGTGCGGTCGCGGACAAAGTACCCCGCATTGCCGCCGCCTGTGAAGCCGATGATACTGCCGGGTTCGGTATTTGCCTCCAGGAATTCAGCAAGATCGTTGTTGGGGTCGGTTGGTTGCCATTCGTTATAAGTCATGTTGGCGCGGATGTTTCCCCAGAATGAAGACAGCAGCGTATACCCGAAACCCAGTGCGATGACCCAGATCACAGCTTGCACATAGGGAACTCTACGAATTGCCCGATAAAGCATGCCGAAGATCAAACTGACCGCCAATACAACCAACACCAATTGAGTGACCCAATACCATTCCTTATAAGCCGAATAGCCGACGATATGATAGTACAGCACCTGCAGCCACGCGCTGGCGAACAAGGGAATCATAGCGAGTTGTGCAATAGTGGATTTTGCCTTCTGTTTATTTGTAAACAACAACAGATAATACAGCAAAGCGAATACGGCCAAGATGACGAGATATTGTATGCCTGAGCTTTCAGCCCATGCACCGAACAACGTGGAAACAGGATGCCACGTATTCGATTCGCCCGAGTAATTGACCCCAAAAAAGGAAAGTATATTTGTTGCGGGTCCGTCATAGACGCGCCCGGGTAATGAGCCCCACCATCTTTTGATCTGCCCGCTGACCGGTGAAAACGTGCCAAAGAAGATTTTATTCGAGAGCATGTAGAGCGCCAGTCCACTGGCTACAACGCCAAAGTAGCGCATGCCCTCTGCAAACCATTGTTTCCAGTTCTGGCGCAAGTACTCCAGCGGCGCGGCGTTGTCGCCTGAAGTGGATACGCTTGTTTTTAATCCCAACACACCGAGCCTGCTGATCGAAAAGAAGAGCGCTGTAAATATAAGATCATATGCAATCGTGATGCGTGGAAAGCCATCAAAGTGCACTACCCTGCTTGCGACCAGCATAATGCCCGCTGTAATGCCTGAGCCGATGACTAGGAACATTGCCAACCGTGTGAAAAGTTTCGATGCATTTGACAGGATCGCCGGTTGATATAAACCCAGAAGATAAGCGCTGGTCAGCTTAACCACTAAACTCACTGCGACCATGGCGATGGCAGCATCTGAGAAGCCATAGTATTCCGGAAATGTAAGTCGCAGGGTAAAAGCCAGCAAGACCGAAACAAGGATCGCGGAGATATCAAAAGGTAGGAAATAGCGCAGCGGCGAATTGCGAAAGATGACCCAAATGCCCACCATGCCTGCCAGAAAGATCAGGTCCAGCCTGCTTAATGTAACCAGCATCGCTATGAGACCCAACGTAAGCAATTGTTTGTTTGAAATCGGTTTATTTCGCCATGTGGTTTCAAACTCATGTAATTTATAAACCAGTAGCAGGATAAAGAATACCGCAATCCCAGTTTCCAAGCCCTGTTGATAAATACGGACAAGCACATCGTAACTGAATGCCCAATACAACGCGGCAATTGCGCCAACGGCTGGTGTAAAGACCTTTCCGATCAATCGATAAAAAAGGATGGCAGTTGCAGCAGATAGTCCGCCCATGACCAACAACAATACCCGGAGAGGCAAAATCAGATCAAGGCGTGCCAGTGCGAAGATGGGAACGCAGATCAACATCCACAGCGGGTGATAGCCATTCGTAGGATTGATGCCATCGAAGGTACTGCCATGTCCCTCGCTGATATTTTGCGCCACCTTAAAGTAGTAATATGCATCGTCGCGTGTGAACCAGCGCCATGCTAAATTTTGTGAATCAGAGAGCGCTGCATACAGGCTGATCCCCATGATGATCGCTACTAATAAAATTTCAAACCAGGCATAACGTTTCATCATTCAATATCCAAAGTGATCTTTCCAAAATTTTCATTCTTCCACAGCCGTTCCTGCGCGGCGGCGGCATCCTTAAGCGAGTACATTGTATCCATAATCGGCTTTAATTTCCCGGTCACGATCAGGTCCATGACTTCCTTGAAGTCAGCGAGTGTACTCATCGTGGACCCGATAATGCTCAGGTGTTTGGCGAAAATATAGCGGTTATCAATTTCAAATTTCGGACCCGCGCTGTTGCCCACCGTCAACAGTCTTCCGCCTTTGCGTAAGGTGCGCAAACTCTGCATAAAGGTCGTACCGACATTATCCACGACCACGTCCACGCCGCGTTTGTTTGTCGCCAAAAATACAGACTTTGACCAGTCTTCATTTTTCGAACGATCGATCAGGATGTCTGCGCCAATGGACTCAGCCTTCGCCAATTTCTGCGCATCAGACCCCACCATCACGACCTGGGCGCCCATTAATTTGGCGATCTGCACGCTGGCAGTGTTGACTCCGCCCCCGGCACCGACAATCAAAACGGTTTCTCCGCGTTGCAAGTTCCCGCGTTTGACTAGTGAATGCCAGGCGGTTTGATAGACCAACGCCGAAGCCGCGGCTTGATGAAAATCAAAATCAACCGGGAGTTTATATAACTGCCGTATCGGCACACAGACATATTCCGCATACGTCCCGCGGATGGTTTCTCCCAGCAGGTGCCAGTCACGGCACATGTTATCTTTTCCAGCTAGACAGTACTCGCATGCTCCACAGCCGAGATTGGCGTTGAGTACGACGTGATCGCCAATGCTAAATTCGTTTGTGATGGAACCAAAAGCTGCGATTTCGCCTGCGCCATCGGCACCGTTGATGTGCGGCATGTCCAGTTTTAAGCCTGCCCAGCCATTGCGCACCAACACGTCCATACGGTTCAGTGCCGCAGCACGTAACCGGATCAAGGCTTCGCCGGGTTTGGGTTCGGGGGCAGGAAAGTCGGTGTATTCCAGGACTTCCGGTCCGCCGTGTTGGTGGAAGAGAACGGTTTTCATAAGTTATTTATTGGCACAACCAGGCTAGATCGCCAGAGTGCCAGAGCTGGAATTGTAATGTACCTTTTCCATTTCTGATCTCGCACATGGATTTGCCCCAACTTGATAATTGGGCATCTACCTGTGACATGATGGTGGCGTCCATGTCTGCTTTAACGATGGTGACCACATCACGTTGGCTGACAAGTTCAGCGGCGCTTTCAGGGAGCTGGCTCCCATCAACGGGTAGGTTTATTAATTGTCTCGGCGAATCGGGAACAAGGTAGACTCTTTGGATCATGGTCATGCCGCTGATATCCCAGCCAGGAGGTGCGACGAACGCGTAGGATTTAGGCGGAACTTGTGAATTGGCATTGATCTCACGCACGGTTTTCACGAACATGGGGGCAAGGGTGTGATATTGTGCCATGTTCTTAATATCAATGACGTAAGCATGATACAAATTGACGATTACGATCAAACCTGTTGCCAGGATGAGGATGCTTCTACGATTTGCATTAAATAGATATGCCGATCTTTCAGCGCACCACTCCAACCCAAAAGCGGTAAAGAGAGCAAACCACGGCAGGAGCAGGAACATACGCGTGGCAGTGGGGAAGTTTCGTCCGTGTGTGGCGCCGACGATGAAGAACATCCACAGAAAGCTCAAGGCAAGGAATAAAGCTGATTTGTTGCGACCAAACGCCAGCTTCGCCAGAACCGCGAATCCCATCACAATGAAAATGCTGCTGAGCGGGTCCATATATCCAGTTGATACATAATGCGTTTGTTCCGGGATATATAAAAACGACAGGGAGGTATACAACATATTGAGCGATATGTTTTTGATGAGCGTCCCTACAGAATTGCTGACATCTGTATAGAGAAAGGTGCCTGCAACTTTTGTCGCCCAGTATTTGGGCTGGGCGATTAGTGGATAGACCAATAAAGCCAGGGAGATGATCGTCCAACCCCAGCGTTTAAGTGCATCTTTATTCGTGGGTGGAAGAAATATCAGCAATCCCAAAAACGGCAGAGGAATGATATACAGCGCGGCGGGATAAATATAAAAGCAAATGCCGATGGACAGCCCCAGCAGCGAGAAGGCCGTAAAGTTCATGGCTTTGAGTGCCCATACGAATGTGGCAAGTACCAAACCCAGTGCAAACAATGCCTGTAGGTTGTTATATCCAATCTTGGAAAAAGACAGTAGGTAGTGTGAAGCCCCTAGCAAGACCACTGTGATCAAGGCAGTTCGGTGTGGAATAAATGTCTTGAAGAAATAATAAAAGAAGAAAAGTGAAGCTGCGACCAAAAATGGATTACTGAAGCGCCATCCGAAATTGTGGTTGCCGAACAATTTCATAAAGAAGTTTTGGATATAGGATGAGAAGTAGGGATGTGTCCCGTATACAAAGTTCCCATTAAAGGTATTATTGATCAATTGCCATGTAGTGCGATTTTCAAGGATGTTACGAATCTCGTTGTAGAAATTGTACTCATCGCCGATGACCACATATTCCCAGCCGTCAATTCTCCAGGTAAGCGCGACGAGGGATGCCACGCTTGCCCAAAAAATAGTGGGAATCTCTTTTTTGTGACGAAGAAAATTTATACTGGCAGCAATAAAGAGTAAATAGAAAACGAGGTTGGGCTTGCTCTCCCCGAATAAAGTATAGAGCACGCTGCAAAGGGCGATAATAAAAATCGAAGCATCCAAGATGAATCGTCCGCGTTTCTGAAGATATTGTTTGAACCCCTCTATTGGATATTCCATGAGGATGCGCCCGACTATGTATAGCATCAACGCTAGTAATAATTCCCAGCCGGGTATGTGTCCCTTGATGAACACATACCCGGCACTGATATCCGCAATGACAAGTGCGCTGATCAGCAGATAACGACCTATGCGACTTTGTTGTTGATCAACCTGATTGCCAGATGACACTGGCTTGCCGAGACTTAAGTTGGAGAACACCAACAGCGGTTTATGTCGCCAAAAAAAAACGATCAGTGCTGTAGCGACTGTAATGAGAAAAATGATCAAGAAATAGCGCGGATAACCCAGCGTTCTTAAAGGTATTATGCTCCACCAAAGTTCATCAATCGCCGTGATGCTGATCAGTTTTTCAAACCACCTGTCCTGCACTACAAAATATACTGGAATGACACTGACGAACACTGTGATTACAAAAAGTGCCTTCACCCACCAACGTGAAGAATTTACTCGGTGGGTGGTGTGGCCCTGGTTTAATTCCATTTCACTTAAAGTCCGTTCCAGCTCGTCAACTTTTTGTTTGAGCGACTGAATTTCTTTTTCCAGCGGCATTTCTTCAGATGGCGCATTCTCAGTCATGCTGTTTTGCCCTCTAGGAAAGCATTTGATTATTTTATTGTGCAATCATAAATATGAAAAAGTAGTTGATTGTTCCACTCTCTCTTCTCTTTCAATTGACATCCAGGGTATTCTTTCATAATTTCCTTGATCTCATTTTCTCTTTCTGGGGTAAAAATAAAAATTGTTTTATTGCTTTCAAGGTTTGCGTGATCGAAAGTTTTCCATGAGGTAAGCACATCAATTCCTGTAACTTGAGGAGCTAAATATTGTGTACTGGAAACTGAATGATAATTCGAATCTGGTGTTCCGAGAAATAAAATGGTGGATTTGGGTGGTTTATCCGCCAAATAATTTCCGAGTTCCTGAGCGAGTATACCATTGCTGTTTATGTTGTTAAGTCGTTCTGTGAAAGTATTCTCGATGAAATAGAAATATAGGTCGCTTATCATTGCTATGGCCAGAGTTAGGAAAGTAAGGGATGTAGCGGCAGCTCTGAATTTTGGGAGGAATTGTTCAAGAACATTCCCCAGCCTGTAAAGTCCATATCCCACAATGAGGGCACATGCCGGGGCAGATGCCACATATCTTTGAGAGGCTGGCGGGTAATCGCTCAGACTGGCGATAACCCCGAAAGCAAGCAACCAAAGCAACAACAAAACGAGACGGCTATCCCGGTTGCTGAGGAACAGGAATAAAATCCCGGCATAGAATAATACAACAGCAATCGGACGAAGGATTGGCGTTCCAGGAGCATACCAAAAGTGTACCAAAGGTGTATGTGTGTATGCTCCAATACATATCAAGAATGTTTGAGGTAGTGCCTTCCATACCGAAATGTTTTGGAAGATGCCTGGTTCGCCTAACATCGAGAACCGTGTGTATGGTGCCAAAAAATCGTTTGGTCTATTAATGTAATACCAAGTCAAAGGAGCAGTGATGATGGCGGCGCATATAAAGCTGACAAGAAAATGCGGAAGTGACTGCTTCAACTTGGTGTTCTGATACCTACCGGCAAGAACAATGGATATCAATATGATTCCAAAGAGCGCGCGACTGCTTAAATAGAAATATTGAGAAAATCCCAACGCCACGCCCCCAATGATATAAGCGCTCCTGCTTTCATGTTTCCACCCATACCATAAGGCCGTAATTGTTATTGTGAACCACAACCCATCCCAGACGTTGTTCAATCCAAGACGGCTGAAATGGATATGAAAGTGAAGAGCAGATAGAAAAAGAGCCGCGAAGATGCCAACTCTTGGATTGAACATTTCCTTACCCATAATATAGACTGCACCCACGGTCAGCGCCCCGGCGAGTGCGGCTGGCAGGCGCAATGCTTCACTGGTCTGCCCCAATAATCGTATGGAAAGTGACTCGATGAAAGGGAATAAGGTGGGGAAAGAATACCAGCCTGTGATGAAAATGTTGTTCCACCTGTCGTTTGCAAAATCTGCTGCGTTCAACCCAGCCAGACTTTCATCGCCGGTAAGCAAAATTGGGATTTTGTCTGTTCCGATCCCGCGGATGATAAATGCGAGAGTTACCACACAGATGAACCCTAACACGGTTGATCTCGAAATTTGAAATTTGTTATCCTTTCTGCTCCGGCCTCCATAAACTGCAAAGGCAATTCCTATCAACCAGGACGCTACAGCAATGATAGGGCTGTACATTTTTGTCTCAAACCCTGCCGCTTTCGTTGTTAATATGGCAAGAATTGGACTCGAAAACATTAAAAATACTTGCCAGGGATTTATGTCGAGCAGGTTTCCAACTTTAGTTAATTTATCATCGAGCCAACTATAGGCTTGCCCGCTTTGGGAAAGGAGCAATCCGATAAAAACGAAAATACCCCCAACGAAAAACATCCAGACATTCCCACCTTGATGCTCGAGGGGCAAGTCCTGGATGATTTTTATACCGAACAATAATATACAGGAGCCTTCCGCTAATGCTGTGACAATTAGCAGCGTTCTTTCCCTGTTCATTATTTAAATCCCAACTCGCTTCTTGAAATCACCAGTCTTTGAATCTCACTCGTGCCCTCATAGATTTCCGTGATCTTTGCATCGCGGAAATATCTTTCAACGGGCAGTTCTTTACTGTAGCCCATACCACCGTGGATTTGCACTGCTTGATGCGTTACATACATCGCGGTCTCAGATGCGAACAACTTCGCCATGGACGCTTCCAGCGAATAGCGACTGCCGTCCTTTTTGGATTTTTCCTTGGCGAGTGCCGCGTTATAGATCAACAAACGGGACGCTTCGATGCGGGTTTTCATGTCGGCGATCTTGAAGCCCGTGCCCTGGAAGGTTCCGATAGGTTGACCGAACGCTTCTCTCTCCGCCGCATACCGTTTCGCTGCTTCGTAAGCTGCTTCTGCGATCCCAAGCGCTTGCGTCGCAATTCCAATGCGACCAGCATCCAGCACGGTCATGGCGATCTTGAAGCCTTCACCTTCCTTGCCTAAAAGATTCTCAGCTGGGATGCGGCAATCTTCAAAGATCAACTCGCTGGTCGCCGAAGCGCGGATGCCGAGTTTCGGTTCCTTTTTACCGCGGGTAAGCCCGGGAGTGTTTCCTTCCACTAAAAATGCACTGATACCTTTTTGCTTTTTATCTGGGTCAGTCATCATAAAGACAACAAAGTAACTTGCAACGGGTCCGCTGGTGACCCAGGATTTGCGTCCGTTCAAAACGTAAAAATCGCCGTCACGGGTAGCGCGGGATTTCATTGTCCCGGCGTCTGAGCCGCTTTGTGGTTCCGTGAGGGAATATCCGCCAATGGCTTTGCCGGATGCGATCGGCGTGACGAACTTCTT
>Ga0210377_10003617_pt1 | contig 13252 bp, 14 predicted proteins | sample PLM4_65_b1redo_FD_155480 | JGI IMG/M metagenome (GOLD analysis project Ga0210377, IMG submission 155480) | Groundwater sediment microbial communities from an aquifer in East River, Colorado, USA - PLM4_65_b1 redo | ecosystem: Environmental > Terrestrial > Soil > Riparian zone | place: USA: East... | reverse complement strand
TTCTGTCGTTCGGACTCGTAGAACCAGTCCACGAACCCGTTGTACCAACCCTTCAGGTCGTCTGTGAACTTCAGATCAGGGATGGCCGCCCTGAGTTCCTGCACCGACAATGGCTCCGGTGGGAACGTGTACCGAGACGAGTCCGACTCGGATTTCCGTTCACCGTACGCCTTGGGTGCGTACCCGTTGGGAGCGTGCAACGCGAGCTTGATGACGGCGCCGGACCGGTCGAACACCGGCATCAGTTCATTTGTCACTCGACTGCTCCTCGATCACTTCCTGCACGCATACACGACAGATCCTGTTGGGACTGAAGCACGACAAGCACACCCGCCGTCCACACCGCAAGCACCTCTCCAGCTCGTTTGACGTTCGGGGCGTCAAGCAACGCTGGCATTGGGACTCATCGAAGTTGAGCAGGCGGGACATCAGTGGACGGCGAGTGTTGGTGCTTCCGGAAGTTCATGTACGCCAGTCCGTGTGCGAGCGCATCTGCAGCATGCACGTGGTACTCCGTCAACTGGCGTCGAGCTGTCTCTCGGAATGGGTACCGAGTCGAAGGTACCTGCAACACGAACGGGAGACCGCGAAGTTCACACAACCCCTCGAGGAAGCCGATCAACCGGACGGTCGCCTGGTGATCCGGGTTCGCTGTATTCCCTGCGAACGACTCGCAGACGATGATCCCTGCCTGGCTAACGTACTCGACCAACCCCTGGTACGGTGGTGTCTTGAACTGTCCACACCACACAAGCTGCTCGACGTCGAGATCGATGATCGCGACGCCTGTCGTACCACCGGGGTCGAAAGCTGCGAGTCTCATGGTTTTGACAGTTTCGGCGGAGGGCTCTCCGACAAGTAACTCTCCAAGTGGTGCCTGAAGTGATTACGTCCGTCGTTCGCCGGGAAAGTTTCATGTGGACAGGTTGTCGTACGGAACTCGTCGTCGTAGAACTTCTTGCAGGACTCACACTTTACGATCATGTTCGTCTCCTCATATGTCGCAAGCTCCGCCAGCGCAGGCGAGTTCCTTCGAACCTTCGGTTCGGTCGTCCTTCTCGTACGTGACGATCTTCGCGTAGTCGATGTGGACGAACTTCGCGATCAGCTCGTGGTACTTCTCCTCCGAGATCTCTTCGTACGGTGCGAGTTGGTAGACGTGATCGTCACGCGGCAGGAATGCCAACCCACCGATGATGTCCCAGTGCTCCCAGAGCCAGTTGGCAACGATGACCCACTCATCCTCGTCGATCGAGATCGTAACGGACGGGTTGTGTTCGGTGAAGGTCTCCTTCACCATTCGCCAGTACTCAAGTTGATCGAGTGCAGACAGGTCACGGCTGTACGTACCTTCCGGAGCCTGAACCGGAAACTCGAACACCCACGTGTTCGCCGTGTCGTACGTCTGACCCACCTCTGGGAAGTATGCCATCCCCTGATCCTTGAGCATCTGGAACAGAGGATCGTGTCCGGAGATCCGTACCCTACGGATGTAGTACTGAGAGTGTCGAGGATGCATGCCCGGTGAGGAGTCTGTCAACTGCGACACCGTACCAGAGGGCTTCACACAGGTGATGGCCGTGGATGGGTTGATGTCGAACCGCTCAGCGAACTCGACGTTCGTCTCGATCGCTTCGTTTCGTAACTCCACCAACACGTTCTCGTTACGTATCGTGGGACAGTCCCACTGCCCGGTGAGTGACACACCCAGGAGTCGTTCGCGTTCGCAGTTGTCTTGCCATGCTCTCGACAGGTAGGGGTAGTTGGTCAGCATCGACTGGAACGTTCCGAGGATGGTAGCGATTCGCACCTTGTGTCGCAGCATGACCACGGAGTCGTCTTCACGACACACAACCTCGGTAAGGTTGCAGAACTGCTTCGACAAGAGGTTGATCTCTCCACAGGGGTTCGTTCCGACCTGTGAGACGATACGACCACCAACGATGTGACCGTGGGCATCCCAACAGTCTACCCTACGGCTCGGGATCTGTTCCAACAACCCACCACGGTTGAAGATGCCACGTTCACCCGAATGTGATTGTACCAGAGCACGCCATTCGTCGAGAAACTCTGCACTGGTGGGCTTCTGTTCGTACACGGCCGAGTTGTTCGCCAGAGCTCGTTGTCCGTTCGTGATGTAGAAGTGACCTTCCTTCGAGTGACGCAGATCCATGTCATCGAGATCCGAAAGCGAGATCAGAGCACTGCGACGAACACCACCCACTACGATGGCATCACCGATCTTGCAGATGATGTCGTGAGCGTCAAGGTTGGTCAGACGACGACCCTGTCGTTTCAGGATCCTGGCACGTACGAAGTTGAGCAGTTCGATGTACGGTTTCGGACCGGACGATCTACCACCCATGGTGTTGAGTCTCGCACCCTCCGGGCGTAGGAGTGAGAAGTCGAAGTTGACGTCCAACCCCGCTAGCCAGGCGTTCATGCCGTACGCGAGACCATCTGCCCACCCTTCCTTGCTGTCAGGTACCTGGAACCCGAGCGGTTTCCCTTTCCCCTGGTGCTGTACGACAGGGAGTTGTTGGATGTTCCGTGACTCGACTGAGAACCCGATTCCAGTACCACACGCCAGGATGTACAAGATCTCGGCGAAGTCTTGGGTACAGTTGGGAGCGATGAACGCACAGTTGAACGCACACACGTTCGTCTGCTTCACAGCCTTGCCGGCAGCCCACATCAACCGCATGGACGGCATCACTTCCATCGACAGGATACTCGATCGGATCTGGTCGTACTCCAACGATGCGAGCTTGTCACCAAGCACTTCGTACATGTAGTCGACGTACCGGTTGACGGTTTCGATCCACGTCTCACGGCGATTCTCAGCATCGATCCACCGGGAGTAGGTACGGTAGTACACGAACTCAGCCAGGGGGTTACGGAAGTACTGCTTGCTGTCGGCTGTCAACTTCCGAACGTGCTCAGGGATCAACCCTTCGACTTCTCGACGTTTGGTACGCGCTTCACGGTACAGGATGTAGTGCTTCGCTGTCTTCGTGAACCCCTCGAGCATCAGTTCGCGTTCGACAACGTCCTGAATCCCCTCGACGGTAGGTGTCAACCCGGGTGTGAGACGTTCGGCTCTCAACAACGCTGACAGGACCTTTCGGCCGATGTAGTTGGCATCGGCGATCGAGTCACCTTCCTTGGTTTCCTGAAACGCTTTGGCGATTGCCAACTCGATCTTGGCATGGTCGTACGGAACGAGCTTGCCGTTCCGCTTCTTGACATGGGTGATCACTTCAACTCCCTGAGTAGTGTGTGACCTGGAACGAACAACGGATGCTGTGGAGAACCGTCCTGGTTGAGTTTGAGTACGTAGGGACGCTTACCGACGTTCCGAATCGTGTCGATGATCGACTGAGCGCGTTTTCGAGCGTTGACTGGAATCGCTCCCCATGCGCAGATGGCAAGTGACGAACGTGAGATCACCTGCATGATGTGAGTGTCGTTCTCTGGACCGACGATGTTGAAGTTCTCCTTGTACGCGTTCCACAACTCGGTCGGTTTCGACGTACGGTACGCGTAGAGGTTGACGACTTCGACTTCACGACATCCGAACCGTCGGGTGAAGTCGATCACCCGGTTGATGGTTGGATCGTTGTAGACAGCATCCGCTGTGCTGGGGTTGAGCATGATCCAACACGCTCGCCCGGTACCCGTTACCAACAGCCGGTGAAGGTAGTATCGGTACATGCCGTCGACAGAGATGATTGCGCTCATCAGACCTTCGAGTGGGTAAAGACGATCTCTGGATACCCATCCACCCGGGTGACGATGGCGTCAGCGTAGATGGCAGGATACCGATCCTTGACGATTCGGTACACCTGATCGAAGACTGCTCGAATCTCCTCTTCTGCGTGTCGAGATGTTCGCATCTCGATCAGGTGTCTCAGTGTGCGGTGGTTGAACGTTGCGATGATGTGGTTCGACTGACCGTTCCCGATGATCCGTCGAAACGCAGACGTGAGGATCTTCTTCAGGGTGAAGTCCTTCATCGAGTCGATTCCGAACTTCTGCTCGAGATCGTAGATCCAGTTCTCCATGGTCTCGAAAGCTTCAGCGAAGATGTTGACCGCATCGTGGCTCTCTCGAATCACCTTCGGAAGGAAGTAGCCGATCTCGTCCGTTCGAACGTATCGACCACTGACCTGGGAGTACGCACTACCTACTCGATGACGAACCAGTTCGTGAGTGAAGACACGTGACACGTCGACGAACGCAAACGTCACCGTGGCGTGTTCGAGAACCGATCCGTGCTTGGTCTTGATCAGGGCGTCCTGGATGTAGTCGAAGTTGCCACGAGTTCCGACCTTCGTCAGGTTCTTGTTCAGATCGGTCGAGAACGACATGTAACACGACTTCCCTGCAACTTCGATCAACTCCTCGGCTGGGGAAGCTGCATCCGTATGCCAGTCCGGTACGCCAAGGAATTCCAAGAACGCACGGTACCCTACGTCACCTCGCATGGATCGGTCGATCATGGGCGGAGTAGTCCAGTCCACCATCGACGTTTCGGCGATGAGAAACACTTTCGGTACAACGATCCGTGGCATTCTTCAACTCCCCTGGTAGTTGGGCCAACCTTAGTATGTTGACCCGTACGTGAACTCGTCGTATACCCGATTTTACAGAACCGACTTACGACACCTTCTCGAGCAACTTGGCCTTTCTGGCTTCGAGCTTGTCGAGTTCGACCTGTACCTGGGCACCATAACGGATCTGACGCAGCTTCGTCAGGTACTCATCGATGGCCGGGTGAGAGATGATTCCGATACGGAATCCGGAACCTGTGAGGTAGTTGAACACTCGCAGGAACTTCGGATCCTCACGATTGACCGCAGACAGGTCACCCAGGTACGCTTTCAGTACGTCGAGGTTCTCGACAGCGTGGAGTCTCCATTTGCCCAAAAGGCTTTTGCGGAGCTTTTGCCATTCCGGATCGGAAACGATTTCCTTCAGGTGTTCGTGGCGCATGAGTGTACTCAGTCTGGTGATGTTGTATTATACCTGGGAACCCATCTGATTACAAGTGGGGCGCCGTTTGGAGATCGTCGTGCTTTCGAGAGACGATCCAGATGTTGTCAGCCCCACGTTTGCGTCTCGCCATGGTGAACGATGACTTCGCACCCTTCTCACCATTTGCTAAACGACCGAACTCGATACCCAGCTGCCGGACGTTGTACTCCTTGAACTGTACCAAATGCACCATCGTCTGATGCCAATCGGATGCAGTACCCACCAGGGTGTTCGTCTCGTGTTCGATCTTCAACCCCCAGTACGTTTGGAGATGTCCGGGTAGGATGATCGCACCGTTCATCCTGGGTGACCGTTCGTAGATGTTGAACAGCTTGTGGAGTGCATCGAGCACCTGGTCTTCGGATTCGTCGTCTTGCATCTCGACCTTGAACAACGCTTCGAACCAATCTTCCACCTTCACGGTACCCCAGGCACCAGGGAGTACCAACTCCATCTTCTCAGCGATCAGTTCCAGAAGGGAAAGGAACCCACGGAGACCAACCCACATCTCATCTGGAAGCTTCTTCGCAACTTCACCAGCCCGTGCAGGGAGTTTGTACACTTCCGGGAGAATGTGTTCCTGAACGAACTTGAAGTACCCTGACCAGATGAACGACCGTTGTGTGACGAGATACTCCCAATCCGTTTCCTGTAGCTTGTCGCAGGGGTACTTGACGTGATCGATCTCGATCTCAAGTGTTCGACGACGGAGGTTCTTACCCGAAAGGCTCTTCTTACTAGTGAGAGCAATCGGAACATGTACCGAAGAGGCTTCAGATCCCTGACCGTACGTACCAGATGCTTTCGTGTAAGCAGCTCCAGTCGCTGCATTGAGGATGAACTTCCGTTGGTCGTCATGAAGGGTCTCGTAATCGTCGAAAGGTAGGAGGATCTCTCTCTGTGCGATCCGATTCGCAGCAGCGATGGTGATGGATTGAAGTTGCCACACCCCGTACAGGAAGGCTGTGATCATCTTCAACGTCTGTGACTTGCCTCGTCCGAAGTCCCCCGTGAGGTGGAGCACAGGGAAGGTTTCGAAAGGCATACCCCTGAGTAAAGGTAACGCAAGAGCATACGCCGTGAGGAAAGACTTGAGCTTCGGATCGACTGCCAGGTATCGACTAAACGCATCATGGAACACCTGCAATCCAGCTTTCGCAGAGACGTCGGGGTTGAGCGAAATCGGTTTCGAACCGAACACCCAGGGGAGTTGGATGATACGATCGTTGCCGTTCTTGACTTCGGATGTACCGTGTCGGTCTGTGATGATGACTCGGTTCTCCATACACACACGGAGCTTGTTCTCGTGAAACGCACACCACGGTAAGACGGTTTCAGTACGCCGGGGGTGATCCGGTTGCATGAGGATGGGTGTGATCATACCCAGGAGCACCTGAAACGCTCCAGCTTTGGTTGATGTACCAGTTTGTACCGACAACCAGGCTTCGACATCGTCAACGAATCGACCTTCCTTGTCGATGACGAAGAGCTGCTTTCCATCACAGACGATCTGGTGACCATCCCGTTCGAGAGCTTCTAGGGTACGGTTCGCCTTGTCAGTATCGGTGAGGTTCTTGTCCTTCAACACCTGCTGCAAAAACGATATCGTGGTGGACTGCTCTTTCTCTACAACCCCGACAGCGTTCGCAACAGTGGAGTTCAGGTATGCCCAATCGAACCGTACACCATCAGCTCGGAACTTCTCACCCGATGGCCAATCAGGATGAGACAGAACGAATGCTACCTGACCTGGGTTGAATCCGAGCCGGAGCATCTGTACAGCGATGGCATGATCGTTGCTGGACCTGTCAGCAGCTGGTGTGGTGATACGATCACGTAGTTGTTGAGGAGCGTCAGACAGAAACGACTCAGGTAGCGATTCGACTTCGTACTGCTGTTGCGGTTTCGCATCGACAGATTCAGCTGCGGCAGCAAACTGATCCGCCTGGTAGATACGTTCCGGGAAGTAATCCAGGGTCGTGACAGGCTTCGGGTTGGATGCGTCTTTCCAGTTGTGAGTACCCGGTGGTCTGAGCACCCGGCTGAGATCCCAACAGTGATCCGCGTTGAAGATGTGAGCCAATCCACGGTTACGACCTTCCACCATATCCAGGTTGCGAACCAGGAAACGTTCCAGTTTCCAATACGCATGGAGACCGTTACCACTGTCGATGATCAGCGTAGGCGGTAGAGGATACGTACGCAACATGTCCAGGTTCTGCTGTTTCGTACGTCCGGATTTGCTGTCCAGGTCGATCCAGAGTACACTGGTACCCGCGGTGTCTTCTTTCCTTCCACGGCCACTAGCAGGGATGTGCTTTAGTGGGGTAACCCTAGCGTACACGTCTTCCTTTTGTGCGTCAGCAGAGATAGCATATGAAGCAGCGATGTCTGCATTTGGAAAGTGCTTGACCGTGGGGTTACCCGACTGGGTTGCGAAATGGATGACCGACAAGATCCGACCTGCGGGAGTCGTGCCTTGAAGGAAATGGAAGAACGCGGCTGTGTCCATACCCATACATTCCGTTTGTCGAGCTAGTATTATACAGGGTACCCATTAGGAAATCAAGTTGAAAATCAAATGGATATGAGCGCTGGGTAAGTGGGTCAATGGGATCACGTTGACCTACTATCTATCCTATATTCTATCTACTAAAAATAGGTTATATAGGTATAGATAGATAGGCTTATTACTAGAATAGGCTATTCCTCTTCTCCTATTATTTCAGAGAGAGAGAGCATAGGCTCATAGATGGTGAGAGAGATCGGTACCGCCGAATGCATATGGTTGGCAGGTTCGAGATGGACTATTGATTTCCCATTCGATGTACTCTATACTACTCAGAAGTGGGTAGACAAATAGGGAGTTTGGTTGCATATGGATTCCCCCGTAGCGACTTCCACCCAGGGTCCAAAGCAGGAGAACGGTCCACCGTCCGGGTCGTCGCTCGTCTCATCCCCTACCCCAGCGCCTAGGAAGTACGGCTTCCAAAAAGGCCAGTCGGGATACCCACAAGGCAAACAACCAGGTACGAAACACATCCTCACAGTATGGAGAGTGAAGCATCTCGAAGAGACAGGGATGACTCCTCTCGAGTTCTTCGCCTTCTGCTTCTGGGATCAGTTGTACGACAAGTACGAACGGTACCAGAAGGATCCTCGCAGTGACAAATGGTTCTGGCGTAAGACGAAGGACGCTACCCATCTCACTGTGCCATTGGCCATCAGGATGCAATGCGCTTTGTACGCGGCTTCCTACTGGCACGTCAAGATGCCGACCCTTTCCTACATCGAGCTGAATCAGACCCTGAATCAACAGGGTGGTGTGAATCCGGATGGGTTGCAGAACCTCAACGAAACCGAAATCCGTACCCTGATTGAACTCCACAAGAAGATGAACCAGGGTAACGTACTGGAAGTAGAGAGGGATATGGATGGTGATGGATACCACATACCCATACCCCCTACCCCAGCTGGTCATGGGTCACAGGTGACTGCCCCGTGACCCTGTACCCATGCACGCGTCTGAGCGGCCAGGTGGCGAGCCTTAGAGAGTGGCCGGCGCTCGGGGCGCCCAGCGGAGGGCATCTGTGGAACTAACGCTTCCACCTCTCGAAGAACTCGAGGCAGAGCTGTCTCGCCGGAAGCTGTTGTGGCGGGTCAACCCTGATCACTGGACCGACGGGTACAAAGTCGACTACGACACACCGTACAACGGTGGCGCCTCACCATGGGCGGGTGCAACGTGGAAGGCCAACCCACAGCGACTGGCTCGCGAGTCGCAGGCAGACATCACGGGCTACGGTGGTCAGGCCGGTGGAGGCAAAACCGACCTACCATTGGGCCTTGCTCACCAAGAGCACCTCAAGTCGATCATCTTCCGGCGTGAATACCCACAGCTCAAGGGGATCGAGGAACGGTCCCGGGAGATGTTCGGGCACCTGGGTGAGTACAACGGTACGGACAAGCTCTGGCGGATCCGATTCGGGACCAACCCCCTCACTGGCGAAGCACAAATGCGCCTCATTGAGTTTGGCGCTGTGCAGTTCTACGACGACGTCATGAAGTACATGGGCCGTCCACATGACCTGATCGGCTTCGACCAAGTCGAGACCTTCCAGGAGGCCCAGGTACGCTTCCTGCTAGGATGGCTACGGACGGACGTGGAGGGACAGAGGGTTCGAGCCATCATGACCCTGAACCCGCCTACGACGGCAGAGGGCCGTTGGGTCATCAAGTTCTTCGCTCCCTGGCTCGACAAGAAGTACGAGGGCAAGCGCGCGAAGGACGGAGAACTGCGCTACTACGCTACGCTGCCCGACGGGCAGGAGATCGAGTGCCTCGATGGCACACCCTTCGAAGCCACGAACCCACGAACGGGGTACAAGGAGACCATCCGACCCCTCAGCCGAACGTTCTTCCGAGCAAGTGTCCGCGACAACCCTACGTACGTGCGTACGGGGTACGAGCGGGTGCTCCAGTCGCTCCCAGAGCCGCTCCGCAGCATGATGCTCTACGGCGACTTCGACGCAGGGGTTACGGACGACCCATGGCAGGTGATCAAGACGGACTGGTTCCAGAAGGCACTGGACAGGGGCAAGGCCCTCAAGGCACAACGGTTGGGTGTGAGGCCTACGTCGTCCATGACCCAGCTGGGTGTCGACGTTGCTCGTGGTGGAGCCGACAACACTGTGCTAACGCCACGGTACGATCACGTGCTTTGGACTCCGGCGAAGAAGCCTGGGATCATGACTCCGGACGGTCCGAGTGTGGTCGCGTTCATGAGCGAGCAGCCGTGCTCCCCTACCACGGTTTGCTGCATCGACGTCATCGGTGTCGGCTCCTCTCCGGTGGACTTCGCTAGGCTGTCGTTCAAGGTCATCCCGATGAACGGCACGGAACGCGACAAGGACGCTCGTACCAAGGGACCACGGCCAGGAGAGAAGGGCGCCCTCGGGTTCAAGAACAACCACTCGATGTGGATCTGGCGTCTGCGTGAAGACCTCGACCCCAGCTCGGGCATCGAGCTTGCCATCGTCACGGAGACGGAAGCCGACGGCCAGGAGCTACTTGCCCAGGCGTGCGCGTACAAGTGGGAGCTCACGAGCCAGGGCATCAAGATCGAGACGAAGGACGAGATCATCGCCAGCAAGCGCCTGAAGCGCAGCCCTGACGAATTCGAGTCACTGGTCTACTCGCACGCACGTCCGACACTGGCAGGACAGGGTCTCCTCGACTTCTTCGAACAGCAGGTCGCGGCCATGAAGGAACAGTCTGCCGCGAACGATGCCAAGCAACCAGTGCAGGCCGTCGCATGATTCCACACCCAGCTGATCTCGATACGAAGGTGTGGACCGACCTCGGACTCGACCACTCGTACAAGTTCCTGATCTGGGGTCCGGACTTCGACATCGCCGAGAACGCTGCGAAGTGGGGTCATCTGTCGATCCTGATCAAGCAGCAACCGATCGTCGGAGCGATCGTCCGACATCGCTGTCCGAACTACCACGAGTACGCGGCTGACCCCGAGCGCGATGGTTGGCACGCCGGAGCGATCCATTTCAAAACCGAGCTCACGGTTGCCGCAGCGTGGGAAGGCCCCAAGTGGGACGTTCACTCGTGGCAACCGTTGCACATCGAACCCAGCCTACAATCACATTACCCTTGTAGCGATCACGGTTTCATCCGTGGTGGAAGGTGGGAAAGAGCCTAATGGCTACTCGTACACGTGACATGGGGCGGGACATCACGATGGTAGAGCAGGAACGGGCCATGCCGGGGCTTGGTCTCCGCATCATTGAAGTCGCGCAGTACTTGATCGCTGGAGTCACGCCACGGACCTGGTTCGGTCCGTTGCAACCGATCGCTCCGATGGCTGACGCGCCGGATCAGGGTACTGCCGGACGACAGTTCGACTACCCAGTCGGGCAGAACATCAACTACAACCCGCGCGCGAACGAGTCCATCTCCTTCGGGCAGTTACGCGGACTAGCCGAGTCCTACGACCTGTTGCGCGTGGTGCTCGAGACCCGCAAGGATCAGATCGAGTCGTACGAGTGGGAGATCCTGCCGCGCGATGAGAAGGCGAGCCGGGAGTCCGTCGCGGAGGAGGCCAAGAAGGTGTCGGACTTCTTCGAGTACCCCAACCGCGAGTGGAATTGGTCGCAGTGGCTACGCGCGTACCTGGAGGACCTCTTGGTGCTCGACGCCGTCTGCATCTACCCACGGCAGACGCGCGGAGGCCAATTGTACGGGCTCGACTTGGTCGACCCGAGCACGATCACGCGCATGATCGACGAGTCGGGTCGTACCCCGGGAGCACCGGACCCTGCTTACCAACAGGTCCTGCATGGCATCCCGGCTGTCAACTACACCCAGGAGGAGCTCATCTACGTCATGAGGAACCCGCGGACGTGGAAGCTGTACGGTTACTCGCCGGTCGAGCAGATCATCATGACGGTGAACATCGCCATGCGGCGGCAGCTCCACCAGTTGCAGTTCTACACGGAGGGCAACGTTCCTGAAGCTCTCGTGTCGGTGCCTGACACCTGGAGCTCGGACCAGATCAAGCAGTTCCAGGGGTGGTGGGACTCCCTCATGGAGGGAAACACCGGACAGAGGCGCCACATGAAGTTCATCCCGAAGACGGAGAACGTCATCTTCCCGAAAGAGGCCGTCCTCAAGGATCAGTACGACGAGTGGCTCTCTCGCATCATCTGCTTCGCGTTCTCGATCAGCCCCTCGGCGTTCATCAAGGACCAGAACAAGTCGACGGCAGAGCAGGCGTCCAGCGCGGCCAAGGAGGAAGGGCTGTTTCCACTCCTACGGTGGTTGACGTCGCAGTTCAACTCCCTCATCTGGTACCGGTTGCAATGCCCGAACGTGAAGTTCGCGTGGCGGTTCAACCAGGTCCTGGATCCGCTCAAGGCCGCCCAGACGTCGCAGATCTACATCTCCACGAAAGTGCTGCATCCCGAGGAGGTCCGTGGGCAGCTCAAACTCCCACCGATGGAAGAGAAGTTGAAGGAGGAGATGAAGGCCATCCCGGAGGTCGGTCCCAATGCCAGCGCGCCCGACGGCGAGACCGGTGCCTCGAAGCAACCGTCGCAGAACGCGACGACTTCCAAACGAGACGGCACCATCGTCGTCAAGACCGGCGACACGATCATCAGGACACCACCTGTGCAAGCGGACGTTCACGTTCACCTCGAGGACGCGACCATCAACATGCCGCTGGCGAAGGTGACGAAGAAGACCATGCGCGGACACCGTGATCCTGCGACGGGGGACTTCATCGCCGAGGTCGAAGAGACTCGGGAGAAGGCTTCATGAGCGCTGACATCCAGTTCGGTGACATCGTCAGGCGGGCACAGGCTGAAGCTGTTGCGAAGCTCCTGGAGCGCGCGATGCTCAAGGTACTCGACGACAAGGGCAACCTGTTGTTCGCTGTCCGGATGTCCGACAAGTACGCGGTCGGGCTGAAGGGTGAGCGTATCGTGTTTGAGCCCATCGGCAAGGTCGAGGTCGTCGCGAAGGGTAAGGCCGCACTCTGCGAGTTCTACACCGCGGATGGAAAGTCGCTCGTCGGGAGAGCTCTCGCAGGTGACCACTCCAACGCGCTGGTACGTTTCGAAGACCCACAACTGTACGAACGGATGCTCGTCGACATGACGGATCCGATCGTGATCAACATGCTCACGAAAGACTAGGAGAGGCCCATGGCAACCAAACAACCGCGCAAAGTTGCGCTCATCAACGTCTTCGACTACCCCCGCGACGCGTACAGTGCCTACTGGAACATCAGTATCCTGGGCGACGACGTGGAAGGCTACCGTTGGGAAGCCAAGCTCATGTCGTACGAACCCACCGGGTGGCTCCACGGAGGGAAGGTCACGCCGACGCGGCCGGATGTCCCGTGGCCGACCTATCCAGGAGATGTTCGGGTGACACAAGCCCAGTACGTCAAGATGTCTCCAGAGGAGCGAGTCGCGGTTCAAGCCGCGCAGGACAAGCGTCGCGGTGAGTGCTCTGCGATCTACGAGGCCAATCCCAAACCGGTGTTCCTCATCGATGAGGAGACCGGCACCACCGACACTCGAGATGAAGCCGACACAGCGGCTCAGGAGTGGGTCAAGGCACGCATCGGCAAGTTCAAGTTGCCGGGGTCCAAGCAAGCCGGATACGCAGCCGTCGGGCTGATCTCCGGAGCCTTCGT
>Ga0210377_10003616_pt1 | contig 13254 bp, 14 predicted proteins | sample PLM4_65_b1redo_FD_155480 | JGI IMG/M metagenome (GOLD analysis project Ga0210377, IMG submission 155480) | Groundwater sediment microbial communities from an aquifer in East River, Colorado, USA - PLM4_65_b1 redo | ecosystem: Environmental > Terrestrial > Soil > Riparian zone | place: USA: East... | reverse complement strand
AAGGGGATAGCTCAGCAGCCACGCCAGCGCCACCCAGAGGGTGGCGGTCTCCGCCGTCGCCAGGAGGAGCGCCAGGAGGAATCCGAGGACCAGCGTGGTACCGGTCACCAGCGAGTCGTACACCGAGAACTGCGGATGCCCGGTGGCGATGTAGAGCGCCGGGAAGAGCTGCGCCAGGCCTCGTACCAGACTGCCCCAGACCAGGATCTGTACCAGCGGCACTGCCGGCAACCACTTGCCCTGGCCAATGACACTGAGAATGTCGGGGCTGGTGAAACAGATGAGGGCCACCACCGGCCCCAGCGTCAACAGGAGGGACTGGGCGCTTCGGTAGAAGGCCAGCTTGAGTTCCTGCGCGTGTTCCTGCAGCCGGGCATAGATCGGGAACTGCACCCGGTTGACCAGATTCAGCACGATCTCCAGCGGGGTCATCCCCAGATCCCAGGCCACCCGGTAGATGCCCACGGCCGAGGTGCCGAGGAACCGTCCGACCAGCAGGAAGTCCATGTTCCGGTAGACCTGATACAGGATTCCGCCCGCCGCCACCCGGAGTCCGAAGCGGATCGACTTGCGGGTCGAGGCATCCGCCGCGGCGAGCAATGGCCGGAATGGCGCCAGCCACCAGAGGGCGAGGAGCAGGTAGAGGCCGCGCCCGACATTCGCGATCACCAGCCCCCAGGCACCGAGCCCCGCCAGCACCAGCACCACCTTGGTCACCGCTTCTCCCAGTGTCGCCAGGGTCTGGGCCGCGCCGGAAGTACGGAAATCGAGATCTCGGGTGAGCAACTGCAGCGGAACCAGTGCCGCCCCGACGAAGATCAGCTTCGAAGCCGCAGCCACCACCATGGGATAGAGCCGCCAGTTGGCGTAGAACAGCGCCACGAACGGCGCCAGCGCCGCCATCACCGCCACCGCCGCGACTCCGAGCAGCGTGCAGAACCAGAAGAGCCCCGAGAGCTCCCGGTGGCTCAGATCGCGCTGGCGCACGATCACCTGCCCCACGCCCAGGCCGTTGAACGCTTCCATCGCCACGGCCAGGCTCCACGCCAGCGTGGCAACGCCGATTTCACCGGGGCCGAGGAACTGCAGGACCAGGAGCGTGCCGCCCACATCGAGCACCCGCATGGCGAGCGTCGCCCCTCCCATCCACCAGAGGCCGCGCTTCATTTCGTGCCGGGCGTCGATTGGGTGGTCGGGCAGTGGAGTATCCTGGTCTTGGCGTTGTGGCCGTCGGCCGTTGGCCTTTGGCCTTTGGAGTTGTCTCGCTAGTCTTGTGCTACCTGCAACGACGCGTGTCGTGATCCCCAACCAACGGCCAACCGCCAGCGGCCAACGGCCATTGCGCATCCTCTACGTCTACGACGCCTTCATGCCGGATACCGGCGCCGACACCGAACAGGTGGTCAACACGGTGGCGGCGCTGTCACGGCAGGGCCTCTCGCTCGAGCTGTTGCTGCCGGGACGGATCACCAGCCCGGGCGACGGCGATGCGCTCCGCGACTACTACCAGGTCCGGGGCGAGTTCGCCGTGCACCTGCTCCGGGGCAGGTATCACGCGCTCCGCGGCTTCGAGAAGTGGTCGCACGCGCTCCGGGCCACCCGGCATCACGCCGTTGCCTCGGCCGACCTGATCTATACCCGGAATCTGCCGGCGGCCTGGAGCTTCCTCCGCGCGGGCCACCGCGTGGTCTACGAACATTTCCGCCCCTGGGGAGACCAGCATCCGCCGCTGCAGCCATTCCTGCGGCACATCCTGCGCCACCCCGGACTGCTTGGCGCGGTCTTTCATTCGCAGCATGCGCTGCAAGGCTATCTCCGGCTGGGCGTCCCGGAATCACGCCTGCTGGTGGCGCACAATGGCTGGGACCCGGCCCGGATGGAACCCCGCCTCTCGCGCGAGGAGGCCCGTGCCCGGCTGGGCCTCGAGGCCAGCCGCTTTACCGTGGTGTACAGCGGCCGGATGAACGCCCGGAAGGGCCTCGACATCCTTCTCGAATCGGCCCGCCGCGCGCCGGAGCTGGCATTCGTGCTGATCGGCTCCGAGGGCGAAGGATCGGTGGAGAAGGAGGCGCGGGAACTGCCCAACGTGCGCATCGTGCCGTGGCAGCGCTTCAGCGACCTGGCCCCCTGGCTCTATGCCGCGGACGCGCTGGTGATTCCACCCAGCCTCGTGCCGCTCGAAAGACACGGCAACACCGTGCTGCCGATCAAGGTCTTTCTCTATCTGGCCGCCGGCCGGGTGGTACTCGCGCCGACCGCGCCTGACACCGCGGAGCTGCTCACCGACGGTGTCAATGCAGCCCTCGTGCCGCCGGGCGATATCGATGCGACGGTGGCCCGTCTCCGCGCTCTGGCGCAGGATCCCGAAGAGGCCGGGCGCCTGGCGGAGAACGCACTGCGAACCGCGGCGTCACTGACCTGGGATGCTCGCGCGGAGCGGATCGCCCGGTTCCTGGTTCAGCGGCTCGCCGGCCCTCCGGCCCCTCTCCCGGCCGACCCCTGGCGCCCCGGCCGCTGGTTGGCCGAAGTCGGGGCCTGGATTATCGGCCGATAGGCGCGGAACCTGCTTCTACACCGCCGCTTCCCTGTGACTCGGTGGATACCGGCCCAAGCCCTGGTCCCGACCAAATTTCCCAAGTCGTTTCCAAACAACGACTTGGAGGGAATTATGCCTGCGTCATTGCTACACACCCTTTAGCGAGAGTGTGATGAAAGCACACGCCGCACTGGACACCCTGACTCGCGTTCGGCGCACGGAGGCCGAAACCGTCCGGGCCATTCCGCCCAGTTCCGCCCCCCTCGAGGCCGAATTGACCCTGCTTTGCCCCGGGCCGGTGAGCACCTCGGCCCGGGTGAAGCGGGCGCTCGCGAACGCGGATATTGCCCACCGCGATCGGGCCTTCGTGGAGGTGCTGGCCCGGCTCGTCGGCCGGCTTCGCCGGGTCGCCGGGGCACCCGAACACGATGTGCTGGTGCTCGGTGGCGGCGCCACCGCGGCGACCGAAGCCGCCCTGGCGACCTTCGTGGGCGCGGAGGAGCGACTGCTGGTGGTTTCCAACGGCGCCTTTGGTGAGCGTATCGCGGAGATGGCCCAGTGCCTCGGCACTCCGATGAGCCACCTGCGCTACGACTGGGGTGAGCCGATCGTCCTGGAGCAGATGCAGGGCATGCTCGACGGCGATCCCCGCATCCGCGCGGTGGCCATGGTCCATCACGAGACCAGCGTGGGTCGGCTCAATCCGGTGAACGAAGTCGGCCGCCTGCTGGCCCCGCGGCACCTGCGGTACATCGTGGACGTGGTCTCGAGCCTCGGTGCCGAAGACTTCGACATGGTGAGGTCGCGCGCATCGGTGGTGATCGGCAGCGCCAACAAGTGCCTTCACGGCGTGGCCGGTGCGGCCTTCGTCATCACCCGGCCCGAGCTGTGGGCCGAGACCGAGCACGTGCGGCCGCGGTCGATGTATCTCGACCTGCGCCGCTATCGGACGGCTCAGCGGGAGACGGGACAGACGCCGTTCACCCCCGCCGTTCCGGTGGTGGTGGCGCTGGAGGCGGCGCTGCACGAGCTGGAGGACCAGGGGGGCGTCCCGGTCCGCCGCGCGACCTACCAGGCCCTCAATGCCCGTCTCCGGGCCGGCCTCCTCGGCTTGGGCATGAAGCTCCGGTTCGACGGCCCAGCCCTCGCGGCGTCGCTGACCGTGGCGCAACTTCCCCCCGGCATCTCCTTCGACTCGTTCTACCAGGACCTGCGCCAGCGCGGCTTCCTGGTCTATCGCGGCAAGGGCCCGGTGAGCCACGATTGCTTCCTGGTGGCAAACATGGGAGACATCGGCCTCGAAACCGTCGACCGCTTCCTGGATGCGGTGGCGGATATTGCCGAACTGCCGGCTCGATAGTCCTGCGTTTTCTGGGTGAACGGTGAACGGTGAACGGTAGGCGGGAGCAGGTCCCGCCCTGTTACCGTTCACCGTTTCCCGTTCACCGCTCCCCGTTCACCTTGTCCGATTCCCCGCGACGCCTCATGGACTACCAGGCCGTCATCCTGGCCGCCGGTACCGGCACCCGCCTGCGGCCACTGACGCTCGACACGCCCAAGTGCCTGCTCGACGTGGGCGGGAAGACCCTTCTCTCCCGACAGCTCGAGCGGATCGCGGCCGCGGGCATGGACCGGGTGGTGATCGTGACCGGCCACCTCGCCGATCGGGTGGAGGAGCACCTGCACCGGTTCCCCCCTGCGATTGCAGTCGCCCTCGCCCCCAATCCCGACTACGCCACCACGGGCAATTGCATGAGTGTCCTCGCGGCCCGTCCCCAGGTAACCGGCCGGGGGATCGTGCTGTGCGACGGCGACGTAGTGCTCCAGGGAGACGCGCTGACCCGGCTGGTCCAGGGCGCCAGCCCCTGCGGCCTGATCCTCGACACCGAGACCGAGCTCGGCGATGAAGAGATGAAGGCCCAGGTGGACGAACGGGGCACCGTGCGGCGGCTCTCCAAGCAGGTGAACCCGGCAGACGCCGCGGGCGAATCGATCGGCGTGCAGAAGGTGGGGGGGCCGGCGCTGCCGATTCTCTGGGCCACCCTGGATGCCATGCGCGAATCCGGCGAGACGAGCGGATACTACGAAGACGCCTTTCAGCGGATGATGCAGGCCGGCGTTACTTTCAACACCGTTTCGATCGGCCACCACGAATGGACGGAAATCGATGACCTCGCCGACCTCGAAGACGCCCGGGCAAGGTTTGCCAGGTGAGACGGGGGTGGTGACCGGAGGCTCCAGCGCGGCACCGGTTCCGTCGAAGCCGCCCGAAGTCGAGGAGCTGGTAGACGAATACCTGCACCGCCCCATCGCCCGGCGCGTAGTTGATCTGCTGGTCCACACCCCGATCACTCCCAACCAGGTCACCCTCATCGCGGCCCTCATCGGGGTCGCGGCCGGGATCACGCTGGCCTTCGGTACCCGCGGGCCGGGAGTGATGCTCACCTCCGGGATCCTCCTCTTCGTCGCCGTGGTCCTCGACTGTTGCGACGGCCAGCTGGCGCGCCGGAAGGGAATCTCGTCCACCTACGGAGCGATTCTCGACGGGATCGGCGACTATGCGGTCGGTCTCTCGCTCGGCGTCGGGGCGTCGATCTACATCGTCACGCTCACCGGGAACCGCTGGTACTGGCTGCTGGGACTGGCCGGCATCGCCAGCTCGGCGGTCCAGTCGGCGCTGTTCGACCACGCCAAGACCCGCTACATCGCGCGGGTGGGCAGTGGCTACGCCGAGCGGGAGGAGGACCTCGACAGCGTCGAGCGGACCCGCGCGGCCGCCTGGAGCGAGGGACGCTACCGGGACGCCTTTCTCCTCTGGGTGTATCTGAGCTACTCCCGTGCCCAGCACGCGGCGATGAGGATCGGTCCGGCCGCCGATCCTGTCGCCTACCGGGCCGCGCACGCCGGCCGGATGCGAGCCTGGACCTTTCAGGGCATCGGCACCCACTTCGCCCTGGCCTACGTGGCCACGCTTGTCGGCGCCTGGTGGCCTCCCGGACCAATGCTCTACTTCGCCGCCACGGCGACGGTCTTCAACCTGTTCCTGCTGGTGCTCATCGCCCTGGAGCCGAAGGAGTCTCCGGCGTGAGCCTCCGCGCCGTCCTCACCCTTCCACCCGTCGGCGACCCCTTCGCCCATGTGGCGGGCCTGTCGATCCTCCTGCGGCAGCTGCTGTCCCTGCAGGACGCCGGGATCGACGAGGTCGAAGTACAGGGGGTCGCCGAGTTCGATCTCCCGGAGGATCCCCGCCTGAGCATCCGGGTGGTTCCGGCAGGGCGCGGCTCGCCCGGCGATCCCGTGCTCCGGGCAAGAGCAGGCCTGGTCTGGCACCGGCTGGTTCCCAAGCGTCTCGTCCAGGAGGGGTTCCGGGGAGACATCGAAGCGGCGCCGCTGGAAGCCGGTGAGTTCGTCGTCGCGCCGGCGGACGCCGATCAGCGGCGCGCGGCCGAAGACCTGCTCCTTGCGTCGCTGATCAAGGCTACCGATGGGATCATCTCCCGGACGATCAACCGGAGGATCTCGCTTCGGGTCACCCGGTCGCTGCTGGAGACCTCGCTGACACCCAACCAGATGACCGGGGTCGCGTCGGCCTTTGGCCTGGCGGCGATCCTGGTTGTCGCCTGGGGCGGCGCCGCCTGGTTCGTCCCCGGCGCGTTGCTGCTGCAGATGCAGTCGATCCTGGACGGTTGCGACGGGGAGATCTCCCGTCTCAAGTACATCAGGTCACGGATCGGCGAGTGGCTGGATCAGGTGGCGGACGACATGGTGAATCTCGGGTTCTTCGTCGCCACCGGCTGGGCGCTCCACCTGGCCGGCTGGGGGCCGGCGTTGACGCTCACGGCCATCGGGACGGTGCTCCACCTGATCTATCAGGTGGCATTGTATGCGGCGCTGGTGGTGAGCGGTGGGGGCAGCGGCAGCGTGGCCAGCATTCGCTGGCGGGGACAGAAGGAGCACGGCGAGACGCCCTATCATGACTACGGCGAGCCCAAATCGGCGCTCAAGTGGGTCAAGGAGACCCTGGAGATGGCGGGGCGGCGGGACTTCTTCACCTTCCTCTACCTGCCCGCCGCCGTGCTCGGCGTGATGTATGTGGCGCTGGCCTGGTGTACCGGGATCTTCGTTCTGTCGGGCCTGGCCAGCGGCGTTCATTGGCTCATCTTTGGTCCGCCTGCACCGGCGGGGAAGCCTTGAGCCGCGCCCGTTTCCAGAGCCAGTCGAGCCACCACACCGAGAGCAGCGCCAGAGCCGTGTGGATGTGGCCGTGGAGCGCCTCCTCCCGCCGGTAGGCAATCAGCGCCGCCACCAGATTCGCCAGCAGCAGGAGTCCGGCGGTCCACTGCCACACCGCGATCGGGAACATCATCACCCGGACCATGACATCCATCATGCGATTCACCGCGCTCCGCTCCCGTCCGGCCCACCAGTTGAGCACATAGGTCCAACCGAGCGGATACGCCCGCCGCGCTTTCTTCGCTTCAGCCCCCAGCCGTTCCCAGCCGGTGTGAACGAGGTCGAGACGGGTACCGTTTCCCTCGGCGGTGAAGCGCACCTCGACGTTCTGGGCGGTTTCCGGCGTCCGGTCCGGATGCCAGGTGAACACCGTCCGGCCCGGCGGCTCCCATACCATCACGGTGCCCCAGACGCACCGGGTTCCGTCCTTGAGCTCCTCGTAGATCTCGCCGCCCACCCGCCCCTCGAAGACGCAGCGGACGGTCCGCGGTCCCCCCACCGAGTGGGTCTTGAGCGGCCACCAGCTCCCCAGCTCGGCGGTGAAGCGGGTGAAGGCCCGTTCCAATGACCACGGCACCACGACGGTCTTGTGAAGCGGCGAGAATCGGGTCGCTTGGTCGGTCATGGCTTCCTCCGGCTCAGGAACCGGGTCCCCGGGCATAGGCGGTCAGCACATCATCCCACATGGCATCGACCCAGGCTCGCAGCTCCGCCAGCCCCTCGGGCGTCGCCTGGTAGTAGCGCCGGACGCCCTCAGGCCGGACCGACACCAGTCTGGCGCCCCTGAGCACCTTGAGGTGCTGGGACACGGCCGGCTGGGACACCCGGACCATCCGGGCGAGCTCGCCCACGGTATGGGGCCGCCGGCGGAGCCGGTCGAAGAGCCGGCGGCGGGTGGGATCGGCCAGCGCGGCCAGCGTTGATCCATAAGCCATAGGCTATATAAGCTAACAGCGATGGAACAGGTACGCAAACGGGCGACCACCAGGGTCGCCCGTCGAGTGCCGGAGATCCGGCCTACGCCGCGGCGGTAACGCCCACCGAGGCCCGGCGCCGGCGCTGCGCGCTCAGCAGCATCTCGGCCTTGGCATAGTCCTCGGGCGTGTCCACATCGGTCCACCGCACACCCATGAGCGGCACCGCGGACAGGAGCCCCTGCGCGAGCAGGTGCCGCATGCCGAGCGTCACCGAGGGCGCTTCGGTCCTGGCGACGTGACGGAGGGAATCGAACACCCGCGGATCGAGGCGGAAGCAGCCGGTATCCACCGCGTCGTACGGGTACACGTCCTTGCCGATCGAAGTGATCTGGCCGTCGCTCACCCGGACCTTGGTGGCATCATCCTCGTCGAGATTGACCGGGTGATGGTCGACCATCAGGCGCAGGCTGTCGGGAGCAGCAGCCTCAACCCGGTCCAGCTGCCTCAGCACCGGGTGGGCAAACACATGATCCGCCATCTGCAGGTAGAACGCGCCGGTCACATACGGCTCGGCGCAAAGCAGCGACACGCCGTTGGGATCGTGGTACCGCTCGTTGTGCACCAGCGTCAGCCGGACCGAGGTATCGACCGTGGCCAGGTGGGCCCGCATCTGATCGGCCGCCTTGCCGGTCACGATGATCGCCTCTTCCACTCCGGCCGCGGCCGCCTGATCCAGGGCATGGTCGATCAGCGCGCGACCGGCCACCCGGACCAGCGGCTTCGGAAGTTCACCGCGCTGGGCCGAGAGTCGCGAGCCGTTGCCGGCCGCGAGGATGACCGTCTGTCGAGTGCCGTGAAGCCGAACGTCCATGGGTCCAGTCCGAATGGGGCGAAGTGAAAGCCCGCTAACGAGATCGCTCTCTTGGAGGCAACAAGCAGGCCGGTGGCCGTTCCCCGTTCCCCGTAGTCCGTGTTCCGTGGGTGCTGGAGCTGGAGGAGGCACGTAAGTCACTATGTGACGACGACTTATGAATGCAGCACGAGAGACGGGGAACGGGGAACGGGGAACGAGGAACGGGCCGCACATCACATCCGAAAACGGCGGTCGTGTCATTCCACAACGTGTCAGTTCGCGCCCGAGGAGCGATTGCCCGAGCCACCTCGCGCGACCACATTCCGGCCCATGATTTCAACCCTGCTTGCATTGGTGCAGCTCGCCGCGCCCGCTCATCTCGATTCGCTCGCACGCCGGATCGCCGTCGCCCCCGCCGAATCCATCCAGGTCACCGCCGCCGGCCCCAGCGTGGGGCCGACGGTGGTGATCATCCCGGGCCTGGTTTCTCCGGCGTACGCCTTTCGGAAGGTCCTTCCGCCACTGGCCGAAGCGGGAGTGCACGCGGTGGTGGTCGAACCGCTGGGGGTGGGGCACTCCTCCCGGCCCGGCAATGCCGATTACTCCCACACGGCACAGGCCCGCCGGGTGGCGGCCGTGATGGACTCGCTCGGCCTCAAACACGCCGTCATCATGGGTCACGCGGTTGGCACCGCGGTCGTGCTCCGACTGGCGCTCGCGCGGCCCGACCTGGTCATGGGGCTGATGCTGGTGGAGGGCGGCGCGCTGGAAAGCGCGGCCGTGCCGGGGGTGAAGAAGGCGATCCAGTTTTCGTTCCTGGTTCGGATCTTCGCGGGCCGGGGGCGGATCCGGAAGGAAGTGCGGAAGGCCCTGATCGCGAGCTCGGGTGATGCCTCCTGGGTCACGGATTCACTGGTCGAGCGCTATACCGAGGGGGCCGCCGGCGACATGGGGGCGGTGCTGCGCGCGCTCAAGGGGATGCAGCGTTCGGTGGAGCCCGACTCGCTCGCTCCCCGCCTCTCCGAAATCCACGTGCCGGTGCTGCTGATGCTGGGCGGTGCGGCCCACGAGGCCGGTCCGAGCACCGGCAGGGTCCACACCCTGGAGCGGCGAATCGCTCAGCTCCGCGAGCGCATCGTGTTCGGGGCGGGTCTGCACATACACGAGGAACAGCCCGCTGTGGTGGTGGAGGAACTGCTGCGGCTGGTCCGCGAGGGGGGAGAGTGAGTCGCAATTCGGCGGTGGAACTGGTCCGGCACACGATTCAGCCGCTTCGGGGGCAGGCCTGGCATGGGGGCCCGACTCCGGTCGGCGCGCTTCGCGGGGTGAGTGCCGAACAGGCGCGCTGGCTACCGCCCGGCGGCCGTCAGAGCATCTGGCGCCTGGCCCTTCACATCGCGTACTGGAAGTACACCGTCCGCCGCCACCTCGAGGGGGGCTCGATCCCCCGGTTTCCGAGAAGCCCCGCCAACTTCCCCTCGATCCCCTCACCCGCGAATGAGGCGGCATGGAAGGCGGATCGAGACCTGCTGGCCGACGAGCACCGGAGGCTTGCGGCCGCGATGCAGCGACTCGACCCTCGCCTGCTGGACCGGCGGCCGCCGGGTGCAAAGCGGTGGACCTGGGGTGAGATGGTGATCGGCGTGCTGGTGCACGATGCCTACCATACTGGTCAGATCCAGCTGCTCAAGCGGCTGTACGCGGGACGGTAGAAGTTCCGAGTTCCGAGTTCCGAGTTTGCTCAGGCGGAGAGACGGACACTCGGAACTCGGAACTCGGAACTGCTCTTACACGATCTCTCCCAAGCCGCCGAGTATCCGATCCGGCGTAATCCCCGACTCGCGTAGTTTCTCCTCCCGGAATTTCCCGGTCCGTACCAGCCACGCCTGGAGGCCCGCCTTCCGGGCGCCCTCTATATCCGACCAGAGATCGTCTCCTACCATTACCACCTCTGCCGCGCTCAGGCCCAGGCTGGTCAGCGCCGCCGAGTAGAATTCGAGACTGGGCTTGCCGACCACCACGGCGCTCTGACCCGAGGCGTACTCGAGCGCGGCGACGAATGGTCCCGCATCCAGGGTCAGCGCGTCCTGCTTGAGGAAATAGCGGTCGCGGGAGAGCGCAATCAGCGACGCGCCGGCCAGGAGGTGGGTGAACGCCTCCTGCATCAGCCTGAAGCTCCAGCCCTCACCCAGGTCCCCGACGATCACGGCGTCGGGTGTGCCGGTTCCGATATCGCCGTCCAGTCCCGCCAGATCTTCCCGGGCCGCTTCCGCCAGATAGGCCACCAGCCGGGTGTGGCCCCGGCTTCGGCACAGGGTGCGCGCGGCCAGCACCGGAGTGATGATCTCGTCGGGGCGAATCTCGTACCCGTACTCCGCCAGGCGGCGCACCAGGCCGGCACGTGAGCGGGTCGTAGTGTTGGTGACCGCGCGGAAGGGAATCCCCCGGCGGCGGAGGCCGGCAATGGCTTCGGGGCCGCCCGGCACCGGGCCGGAATCGGTGTAGAGTGTTCCGTCGAGGTCGAGCAGGAAGCCCCGGGGCGGACTCACTCGGCCGTTTCGGACCCGGTGGCGGTCATGATGCCCACGAGATCCTCGATTGAAGGCCGTTCGATCGTCAGCGGGAGAGCGTTGGGTTCGTACACGACCGCGGTCCGGCCGTCGGACGAAAGGTGCACAATGCGGGTCGCCGGGCTGGCCCGCACCAGCCGGTCGAGCTGAATGTGATCGCAGTCGGGTCTGCCCATGATCAGCGCGTCGGGCCGGCATTTCCGGAGAACCGCGGCCGGGTTGGACTCGAGTCCCTCATTCGCGATGACCTCGAGGGCCGGGAGTCTCGCCAGCATCTCTCCCAGGATTTCCCGCAGCATCCGGGGCATCCGGCCCAGGCAGACGGTGAGGCGCGAATCGCCACCGCGAGGAGAGGATTTCATGTGGCCCATGACATGCAAAGTGCAGCCGCGGAGGGGACTCCGGTACGGATCGTGAGATTCAATTCCGGTTCAGCCCGGGATCTAGGACCGGCCGGCAGAGGCTACTCCGGAATACGGAACGGGTGTTGGGGCGTGGGCCGTCGGGGATCCCGGCCGCGGAGCCGGTTGGCCGCCTCCGAGCGGCGGTGAACCCTGAGCTTCTCCAGCAGGTTGTGCACGTGGTTCTTGACGGTCGCGACCTCGATGCCCAGCCGGGTGGCAATTTCCTTGTTGGAGAGTCCTTCGTCGATCAGCCGCACGATCTCCGCCTCGCGGGCGGTGAGCGGCTGGCGGGGAGGATTCGAGGGGCTGGCCGCCGCCCGCGAGGCGAGCCGGCGGAGCAGACTCGCCGCGACCTGGGGCGAACAGACCAATTCACCCCGCTGCGTGCCCTCGATCGCGATCAGCAGGTCGGCGAGCGACGCGTCGCGGGAGACGAAGCCCGCGGCCCCCGCTTCGGCCCACGCCAGGATCGCCTCCTCCTGATCCGGCATGCCGAGCGCGATGACCGGGCACTCCGGGATCAGCCGGCGGAGACCGCGCAGGGTCTCCAGGCTTCCGGGCAGGGCCTGGTCCAGCAGGATGAGACTCGGCGTCGCGGACTCGGCGATGCGGAGCGTTGCCGCCGCGGTATCCGCGACACCCAGCACCGGGTGACCGGGCTGGCGCTCGAGAAACTCGCGGAGGCCCTCGCTGTACAACCGCACGCCCGAGGCAATCAGAATGCCGCTCACGTTGCTCCTTTGGGCCGCGTCCCAGGCCCCGCACCACATGCCTGACAACCCAACAGTTTCGCCTTCCGCTGCGCCTGTCAAGACAAGCCGGCCCGATCGGTGGAAGGATCTAGATCCAAGTTGGTACTTGACCGGGTCTTGCCGCCCCCCATCTAGGATGGTCGCCCGGATTGCAGCCACGCTCTTGTTCCTAACCAGCTACCGGCGTACGCTGACGGCTTGGCAAAGTGTACCCGAACCAGGAGTAAGGCATGAAGCGCATCACCAGGTTCCGCTATCAGGTGGCACGCGCCGAGACGGTGACGATCCGGGTGACGCCGGTGGGCACCGGGGCCCGGGTGACCGCCTCGGACAACGGCGAATCGCTGGAGAACGCCGGCCCTGACGGAGAGCCCACCTTCGTGATCGAGATCGACCAGGTGGCGGGTAACAGCCACTTTGTGCTGGTGGAATGCAGCTTCCTCGACAGCGACCCGGCCAGCGCCGAGTTCGACTTCGAGATCCGGGGGTCGAAAGGCGGAGTGTTCAAGGACGTCGTGGTGCGTAAGACCAACCAGATCTGGGACCCGACCTTCCGGTTCACGGTGACGCCCGGAGAGACGCGATGATCCCGCGAACCGCGCCGGTCCGTGCCCGCCGGGCAGGTCTCCTGGGCCTGGCTCTGTGCTGTGTCTGGGGTGAGCTGCGGGCCCAGCAGTACCTGCAGGCTCCCGAGGTCCTGCGGGATGCGGCCGCGAGGGGCGCGGCGGACATCGTCGCGGCGGCCGATTCCGGAGCCAGCGGCGGCGAGGCGGCGGAACTGCTGGACCAGGTGTGGGACCGCCTGGTGTTCTACTCCGTAGCCGATGCGCTCCCCGGAGACGACCTGCACCAGATTCGCGGACTCCGCGCCTATCGCTATCTGGCCGAGATCACCCGGACCGACAAGCAGCTCGGAGCCACCAGCAGCGGTCCTGGCTCGACCACGCTGGCAGAGAAGCCCGGCATCCCCGATCTCGTCGGGTTCGCCG
>Ga0210377_10003615_pt1 | contig 13261 bp, 11 predicted proteins | sample PLM4_65_b1redo_FD_155480 | JGI IMG/M metagenome (GOLD analysis project Ga0210377, IMG submission 155480) | Groundwater sediment microbial communities from an aquifer in East River, Colorado, USA - PLM4_65_b1 redo | ecosystem: Environmental > Terrestrial > Soil > Riparian zone | place: USA: East... | reverse complement strand
GATAAGAATTGGTCCGAGCGCTTCTTCTTTATTTGTAACGTATCCAAAAATTCCACACATGGAAATAATTCTCCTTATTGGTTATTGGAGTCCAAAGTCTCCTGACTTTGGATAAATTCCAAAATCTGGAGATTTTGGACCCCGATTTATCATATCTGGTAAGGGGATTATATTCCATCGACCATCCTGGCATAGATGATGTTGCTCCCGAAGCAGGAGTATCTTTCTCCAGTTTTGAGTTCAACTAAATTACTTGACAAAGTCAAGTATTTTGAATATCATGGGGTAATGGCGCACAATCAGGAAATAATCAACCGAATCAGAAGCTTCAACCGCTTCTATACCAATATCATCGGGCTGCTCGACCAGCACTTCCTTGACAGCCCATTTTCTCTCACCGAGGGACGGGTGCTATATGAGATTTGCAACACGGAGGAATGTTCAGCGAAAAAGATCAGGGAGAATATCGCTATAGATGAAGGTTATCTCAGCCGTATCCTCGATAACTTTGTAAAACGCGGCTTGATCAGGAAAACTCCCTCGCCAATCGATAGGCGTTTGCGGATCATCGTTCCCACTGAAAAGGGAAAAAGGGAATTTGCGAGCCTGAACGATCATTCAGATAAATCGATTTCTCGAATTATCGAGAAGTTATCCGAGGAGGAACGCGAGGAACTTGTCAGTATGACAGAAAGAATTCGCCATCTGTTGAGCAGAGATTGAGAACCAGGCGTAATTGCCATGAGAAGCAATCCTCCATCAAATGTTCTTATTCGCAGCGCGGTTATGGACGAGGTTGAGGTCATTTCATCCCTGCTGTATCAAGCCTTTGTAGAGTTTGAGCCGCTATATACGCCAGCCGCGTTTGCTGCGACTACGCCCACATCTGATCAAATCCAGAAGCGCTGGAACGACGGTCCTGTTTGGGTTGTGGAAGAAGGAAGTCAACTTGTGGGTACGGTCTCTGCCGTTGACAAAGCCGAGGGCTTATACATTCGGAGCATGGCAGTTCTCCCGTCCCATCGCGGTCAGGGGACCGGCTACAGCCTGCTTCAGACAGTCGAGCATTTCGCCGAAACACAGGGCATTCGACGCATGTTTCTCAGCACAACCCCCTTTCTGACAGGAGCCATTCGATTATATGAGCAGTTTGGATTCCGCCGAAACGATGACGGACCACACGAACTGTATGGAACTCCACTCTTTACCATGGTAAAGCTGCTGGAGCCTGCAGATCAGAGTGGCACCCATATTCCCATCGAGGTTAGGAAGGTAAAAACATATGAAGAATAAAACCTTACTGGATGATGTTTTGATCCGAACGGAGCTTCAACCTGGCGATATCGGATATGTAATTCACATGCACGGCGCGCTCTATGGGAAGGAATACAATTACGGGATTCAATTCGAGACCTATGTCGCAAAGGGTTTGTGTGAATTCCATGAAAAGTACGATCCCAAAAGAAGCCGGGTTTGGGTCTGCGAACACAATAAGAAGATGATTGGCTTTCTCCTATTAATGGATCGTGGAGGGTCCGCGCAGTTGAGATATTTTCTGATCGAGCCGGAATATAGAGGCATCGGTCTCGGCTCAAGACTCATGAATCTATACATGGACTTCCTGCACGAGTGCGGTTATAAAAAATCCTATCTGTGGACAACCCATGAATTGGGAATCGCCGCATCCCTTTACAAACGAGCTGGCTTCCAGCTTACCGAAGAAAAAGAATCGACTTCCTTTGGTAAACCATTGCAGGAACAGCGCTATGATTTGATTCTTCCGTAAATACGAGTTGGCTATTCAATCCAGTTTCAAATTTCCGTTTTCATCGAATGGAAAGAACGGGTTGTGCGCCACTTCTCAGCGGTGATCATCGGGGTCAGCAAAATAGGAACTGTATCCGCCCCAAAATGCTTTCTGTGGTTCCTTGATAATCTTCACACCTTTGGATTTCAAATCCTTGATGATCTCATCCACTTCCGATTCGCTTTGTGCATTGTATGCCAAAGTGAATCCTGAAACCCCAGATCCTTCTGGAGCGATGACTGCATCCTCAGCCAACATCTCACGCGGATAAATCGCGAGCACAACGCCGCCTGCTTGAAAGAATGCAATCCCTTCCTGGGGTCTCGAAATTTTCCAACCCAAGGTTTCCGCGTAGAACTTTTTGGATGCTTCAAAATCCCGCACACCCAATGTGATGATATGTAGATGCTGATTCATTTTTCTCCTTATATGATCCTTACTGAACATCTCACGGCGCGACCTGTTGCACCTGAGACTACTTTTTTGCTCTCTTTAGTATTCTCAATACCAAGCCAAAAATAAGCGACAAGAATCCAGTGACCAAGGCGAGCATCATGAAGCAAGGTAATAGAAGCGGTACATACGCCGAGTGGTCGTATCTCCACATCCATATCTCTCCGTTTTCCAACAGCACGACCACCAGATGATATGCCGATTCGATTGCAACACAATGTACATCCACGCGCGATTTTATGGTTCCAGGTGTGGGAGGAATAAAATATCGTTTTGAATCACTGGGGTCGCAGATACCAGTGTCTATGGTTTCTTTCGGATCGTTCGCCTTGATCCATGGCGTGTCTGAAAAAAAGATAAATTGATACACATCCCCGTTTTGCGTCTGTGCCAGGATTTCCCCAATGTTCCCGACGCGCAGCGCTGATATCGGTTCAGGAGGCTGCGCCGCCTGTTTCCACCATGTTCCAATCCCGGGCCTGGTAATGAAACCATAGTACGCTGCAAACACAAAAGCGAGACAGATCGCCCCTATAAGCAGAAAGTTATTTGCTCTCTTGTCCATCTTTGATATCCCATGGCGCGACGCCACGCTCACCTCCGCCTCGCAAAGACCCGTAGATTGTCTCCGCCAATTCGGGCATCACCTCCGCGGTAGCCACCAGCAGACCGAAACACCCAGCGATCATCATGTCACCGAAGGGGACCGCGAAATAAGGACGAAGCGATTTACGATTTTCGGTTGACGATTCACGATTGAACATCGAACGGCGTGGACCAGTGACTACAACATCAAATTCATCCTCGCTGAATTCAAATTTTTCCTCTGTATACATCAACGCGCCATGCCCCATGTCATTAAAGACATCTTCGTGTTTCAGTGAGCCATCTGCCAATCTTCGCAAAAGCGATTCGAGTTTTGCTAAGTCAATCTCACCAGTGTGATGTTCGAAGACTCCCTCGATTCCCTTTTCTCCTAAACGGAACGCGAGTGTGTGGAAATTTCCTACATTGCAAATAATCTTCTGCTTGCGGATAGTCACTTGAGAATCAAAACCTGCACCTAACACTGCGGCAGGCGCGGTATCCATTACCACAAGCGGACAAGGCAACTCGCCCGCTGAGTCCGCCACGGATTGCAGGCGCGTCATGATCTTGGGAATGTTATTTGAAAGATAGGCAAAGGCTGAAAGGGAATTTTTCTCTCTGATTCTTTCATCCAAATAATCGAAACGAAACTGCCTGTCTGAAACTCCCGCAGGCGCATTTCCATGATCGAACACTGCGACGGCAATTGCTGATAAATCATCTAATGAAACACCGTAATCTTTGAAGGTCTTGGAAATTAACTCAAAATCAAAATCCCTCAACTCGATTTGGCTGACCACTGAAAGCTGACGGCTTTCTTCTTCTGAAATTATTTTTATTCCAAGTGCTTCCACTTTATCAAGTTCATCATTCAACGTTGTCGCCGCATTGGGCGTCATATACACGGGAATCCCTGCGCGCGCGTATTCTTCGATTGCCCAGGCCGAGGGGCCGCCTCCCATTTGATGTCCAGTGAGCAGGATCGGTGCCCGAAGGTGAAGTGCCTGCTTGAGACGACGATGCACCATCATGGTGGGCGAAGGCAGGACGAGTTTGAATCCGTTCTCGATATCGAGATTCGAATCGTAGAGGAATATATCCTGCGTGCCTGTGCCGATGTCTACCGTTAAGATTTTCATGGAAATCGTAGTAACGACTTAAGTCGTTACTACACTTCAATTCCTAACCATATACGAATGAAATACCCGATGACGAATGAGAATAACGCCACGCCGAGACTTAACCCTGCCATCTCCACAAAACGTTCACGGAACGATTCGCCCTTGGCAACGGAAATATAGTAATTAAACACCGCGATGATGATAACGGCAGTTGTGAGCGCAATGGCGAGATCCAGATAATAATTCTCGAACAGCAGATAGGGGAGGACCAAAAGTGTGACCGTGACGATGTATGCGATGCCTGTATAAATTGCAGCGCGCACAGGTTGCTTGCTTGTGTTTTCCGAACGTGTTGATAAATACTCACTTGCCGCCATCGACATGGACGCGGCAATGCCAGTGATGAGTCCTGAAAGGGCGATTAACTTCACGTTTTGCAGGGCAAGCGTCAGACCCGCGAGAGCGCCGGTGAGTTCCACGAGGGCATCGTTGAGGCCGAGCACCACTGATCCCGCGTATTGAAGTCGCTCTTCGTCCAGCATATTAATGAGCTGTTCTTCATGAACATTTTCTTCATGCTGATACTTTGCAGCTTCAGGGATCTCATTTGCAACGGTTTCATAATTTCCCTGTGCGGCTTGTTCACCCTGTTCCATAAGTTTGACGCCAAATGTAAAGCCGAAAAGCATGCTGACGAGATAATAAAACCACACAAAGAACCAGCGCGGTTGAACTTCTTCCATGCTGTATTGCTTCCAGCCATTGTAATGACGGAGTTCATCTTCTGCGATCTGGTCAAGGATCTTTGCGTTTTCAGGTGATTTGACCTTTTTGGCAAGCCGCTTATAGATGTGATATTCAGTGATCTCGGTCTGTTGGAACAGGAGCACTTTTTTACGGATGTCTTCTGTGAGCTGCATGCTTTCTCCTCATTATTCCATTTTCTGTATTGTAAGCCATTTTGCAGTGTGGGACTCGCGTCGCTCAAGCCGGAATCTGTTTCCGTTTTCTTGAATTTTCCCGTCCATTCCTGTGGTTCAGTTCAGAAAACGACGAAGCATTGTCAGACAAATTCTCATGACAAATAACATCCAAATCCGTGATTTTGTCTAGTTGTATTTTGGTTTTATCTATTGTATGATTTCCCCCTCAAATCCTATGGAGGAAAAATGCAATACAAAACTTTCAACCCGATACTTTCAGCAATCCTGATGTTAACTTTGGTTTCCCTGGCATGCGGTGCAGCCGCAGCCGCACCAATCGTAACGCCCACTGATACACCCGCACCAACCGCCACCGAAACCCTGGTTCCATCTGCAACTGCCAGGCCTACCCGCACACCCAGGCCGACCAAAACTCCCAACCTGGCGGCAACCCAGCGCTATGAGGCTTTAAATACTGAAGCCCAGTCATATTTTGAAAAAGGTTTCCTAACAACCGCGAATGGCGAATTTACAGAATTCGATGACTTTAGTGAGGATTGGGCTCAACTTGGATATTATACCTGGTGGACATTGGATGAGAGTGCCGGCGACTTCTACATGAGCGCTCATTTCAAATGGTCTACCGCCTTGCGAAACAATGAAATTTCCGGTTGTGGATTTGCTTTTGGCATACAGGATAATCATGACAACTATGCGGTTTTCCTTGACAAGTCCCGGATCCTATTCCTCAATACCGATCAGAGTATGGGGGGAGGATTTGAAGTAGGAAAGACCAGAGGTTCCGGGCGCGTGAGTTTTGACAATCCCGCTGAGGCCGACTTCACTCTTATTGTCAAAGGTTACTATGCCTACGTGCTTGTCGATAATGATGTTGTTGGTGAATACACATTATCAAAGTCCAAGCCCATGGAGGGCGGTCTTGGTCTTACCATGTTTTCAGGCACCAACAAGGATTATGGCACTCATTGCGAAATGACCGACCTCCATCTATGGCGTCCCGAGTGATAACCGGGGACTGTTAGGGCGAAGTAGACGATTTCAAGAAAAAATGAAGATCCTCCATAAGAGTGGAGGATCTTCAAATTTAATCGGCAGGGCTGCAATGAAAATTACTTCAATCCTTCCACGGTATAGATCTCAATGGCCTGTTCACGTCCTTTTACAAGGATCGCTTCAAGCGGTGAACCCATGATCCTGTCTGCCACAATGTCGTAGGTTGATTTTTGTAATAGGATCTGACCTGGTTTTGCAGAAGTTTGTAATCGCTGGGCGATATTGACGGTATCGCCAATGGCAGTGTAGTTGAAGAGTTCACTAGTTCCCACATTTCCGATGATCGCTAGCCCGGTGGAAATTCCGATGCGGAAGGTCATATGCTGGGCGGGGTCAGCAAATTCCTTGTATACCTCTTGTGATCGACGGACAATGTTCAACGCGGCGCGTACGGCGCGCAGTGCGTGGTCTTCCTGTAGATCGGGGCTGTTCCATAGGGCAAGGACTGCGTCACCCATAAATTTATCGAGCGTCCCTTCCTCTTCGAGAATGGCCTGCGCGGCTAATGAAAGATAGGAGTTGAGGATCTTGAAGACAACTTCCGGTGGATTCTTTTCACTGTACGTTGTAAAACCAGATAGATCAGCGAAGAGAGTTGTCACGATCCTTTTATCACCATCGAGACGCAGATTGCCTGGGTCGGCTGCCAGCAGACGATCTCGCACGCGCGGCGCAACCACACGTCCGAATGTCTGGCGGATGCGTTCCTGTTCGGATTCGAGCTTACGCCGTTCGGTGAGATCCTCGAAGACGATGGTTGCTCCTTTTGTGCCAAGGCGTGCATCCCGCAAAGGGGAGAGGGAAAGATGCAGAATCAGATCTCCGCGATCGGGCAGGGTACCATTGAATTCGCTGACGTGTGTGGAACCTTTCAACGCGCCCTCGGCAACATGCTCCATTTTTTTTCCAAACCCCGGTACAACATTGGAAAGCGTTTTGCCGATCACCTCAGAAATGGGAATGCCGAGGATCTTTGCCGCGGCACGGTTGAAAAGTGTGATGCGTCGCTTCATATCCATCGTAATGATGCCCGTCGCCATCGACTCGAAAATATCGTCCATCATGTTCTTCATTTCGAGGGTCTGGTCAAGAGTACGGCGGAGATTGGCGAACAGGCGCGCGTTCTCAAGCGCAAGCGTCGATTGACCTGCGACCGCCTCAAGAAATTCAAGATCATCGCTTGAGTACAGGTCACCGGAGCGGCGCGGGCCCATGGCGATGAATCCGATCAGGCGGCTTTCATATCGAAGCGGGACAAATGCGTAACCATTGAGTCGCGAGTAAAGGGAGACAGGTTGAAGCTGCGCGGGAATCGGCAGTCCGGGGGCGATCCAGATCGGATGTTCCGAATCCTTGATCAGGTCAACGAGTGGATCCTCCGCAGGGTAGGGAGGCGCGCTGTCTTCATGGGTCGCATGAGGGAAATATTCACCCAGTTCGTCATTGTAGAGATAAATGACAAAACGTTCGGGGTTGAGTGCCTGGTTGAGTTCCTTGTCAAGGACGCGCAGAGTCTGTGAGAGATCGGGCGTGATGACCAGGCTTCGTGAAAGGGAGGTGAGCACGCGTCGATAGTCAGCCTGGTCGCGATAAAAGAGCCGGTCGATGACGCGTTGCACGGCGCTGTGAAGCGGGTTGAGGCCAATGACGAGCAGAAAAAGAAAGATTGCAATGACGAAGGGATTGTTAGACTGTATTTTTCTTTCGAGCAACAGGGAGAGTACAGTGAGTAAACCGAAGAACACGCCTAATACTGTTGCTGTCATCAGGGTGTAGGTGAGGACCCGTGTAAAGATGGCATCCACGTCCAAAAGGCGATACCGCAAAATTGCGTATGTGATCGAGAGCGGCATCAGGATCATCGGCGGGAAGAATACCCATGCGCGGAGCTGTACTGCGTTGCCGGTGCCCAGCATGGTGAGATAGAAGATGATGGGCGCGAGGGCGATGGTTGTGCCAAAAATGATGATTCGGCTTTGCTGGCGAATGAGAGGAGATTGAGCCCTTATGATCCTCCAGATCAACATGCCGAGCAGAAGAAGAAAGCCCAATACGATGGTGAGATAGCCCAACTGCCACATCGTGCCGTAGAAATAACGGTTCGATGAATTGAAAACGGAAGCGATCATCCACGGCACGAACAAAGTTAGCACTACCCAGGGCAACAAACGTAATCTGGGATTCAACCGCACCATGCGCGCGGGGTGAGGGAACACGAGCGCAAGATACATCATGCCGCCCGATGTGAGAAGGATCGCCAGTCCCCAAAGCACGTTGGTGTAGCGCGTGGTGCTGATCTCGAACAGGGTGGAGGTCATAATGCTCACCCCTGAAACGAATAGCACGAGAGCGCGACTTTCCCAGCGATCACTACGCAGGCGATATGCCCATAAGCCAATCAAAAGAAATACAAAGCCAACCAGGCTTGGGACGATGTAATATGAAACCAGGTCTTCAAATGGGAATGGAATGGGAGTGATTTCAACGGTGTACTGTGTACCATTGGATCTGGTGAATGCGGCTTCAATGGGTTGGTAACCGTTCGCCGCCAGGGTACTTTCAATATCACGCGCGGTAATAATCGGCTCGCCGTTCAATGCATCGAGATGGTCACGATATTTCACACCTGCATCGAAGGCAGGCCAGCCTTCGTGTCCGAGTGAAGCGACGACATTGTTCGTCTCAATAAAAACCCCCAGGAACGGGAGCCTTGCAAAGCGGACTGCCCAGAAAGGCGTAAGAATTAATAATGCAATTGCGACTCCCGCTGCAAGCAACGGGGGCAATTGCGATGACCATGTACTTTGGTATCGTCCGGTTTCCAAATGCGCCTCTTTAATCATTATAAGCGATTACATACTTTGTTCAATACGGTTTTTTAATTTAAGAAAACGCACAACGTGGTTGTTTGCCTGACAGGCATTATAATTCGCACATGATACTCCTTGCCCCTGTGGGGGAAGTATGAAACGCGAACTCGGCATCTTCGAACGTGCGCTGGTCATCTCTGATCAGCATGCACCCTTTCATATGGTATGTGTGCTCCGCCTTGAAGGCACACCTTCGCCAAAGATCCTCAAACAGGCGTTGAGATCTCTGCAGAACCATCATCCGTTCCTCAAGGTGCATCTACTGAAAGAGAAGGGGCGATATTATTTTGAGACCCTGCAGAATCCTGGCATTCCATTTCATGTTCTGCCACGTTGGAACGACGAACACTGGGCCCCGGTCGCAGAAGTGGAACTTGGGACGCGCATGGATGTTACGAGCGATCCCCTGTTCCGCTGCACCTATTTGTTCAACGCGAATCAGAAAAATACCGAGATCATCCTGACATTTTTTCACCCCATCCTGGATGCCGCGTCCGCCGGACAACTCATGCATGAACTCCTGACAACCTGCACCGCCCTCATGAATGAGAAGACTGTCACCGTTTTCGAGCTTCCACCCAATCCACCTGTGGAATCCCGTTTCCCCTCTGCGTATCGCGGGTTGCGATTAAGCCTGCAAACTTTGCGTTACGTGGTTCAGCAGATCAGCGACGAAATCTCCTACCGCGTTCGAACGCGCAACAAGCGGATTCCACCTCTGCTCGCCGGTACCACGCGCGGACATTTCCTCTCCATTCAACTGCCTGAGAATTTGGTCGACTCACTTTCCCGCCGCGCCCGCCTGGAAAACGTAACGTTCAATACTCTCCTCAACACGGCAATGTTGATCGCTGTGAACCGTCATTTATATGCAGGGAAATATGTCCCCATGCGCACCTTTTCCTTTGTGGACCTGCGCCCATACGTGGAGCCGCCACTGCCGAACGAAAATCTGGCCTGCTACATATCCATGTTGCGTTTTACTGTTTCAGTGGAAGGCGGTATTGATTTTTGGCATCTTGCACATCAGCTTCAACTGAAGATCTATCGATCTCTAAAGTCAGGCGATAAATTTGTCGCTGCGACCATGTCTGAATCTCTATTGAAGATGGTCACGCGCTTGAAATCTTTTCGCATGGGTTCAACTGCATTGAACTATAACGGCGTGTCTCAGATCCAACCCAATTATGGTGCAATTAAAGTCAGGGATATTCACGGCTATGTATCAGCTTATGACCTGGGTCCCGAATTATCCGGACAGGCACAGCTCTTCAACGATAAATTGATATGGGATTTCGTCTATCTGGATGCAGATATGAGCAGGGATGAAGCGAAGGCGATCGTGGAGGAGATCAAGAGTATATTGAACTCCTCCATTCAGAGCCCTATTATCAGGATCTAAACGAACGATTTAATGAGATCATGTTTCAGGTGGAATCTTCGCGTCGAAGCAGGAACCAGGTAACAGCCAGGGAAAGAATCGTCATTCCCGATAACACGATCCATGACTTGTTGAGTTGTCCATCATCGTAGTTGAGTCGCAAGTCGTCCTTTGCATCCGGATAATTGAAACAGACTGTTTTCAGCGGGCTATTGGTGTCGAGCGGGTTTTCGGGGACATCATTGCAAAGGATGGTGCTTTCCGCGATCCTGTCCATGTCGATCGTCACACCCAATGCCGTCAGCGACCAGCGCGTGGTGGAAAGATATGACATCGGCTCGAACTTGTTGCCGCGCAAGTCAAAGACGGCACCTGCAAAGAAGAATTGGAAGAATAACATCATCGTGAGAATGTAGATCGCCATCTCCGTTGATTTACTCACTGCTGAGATGATGAGACCGAAGCTGATGCCAGCCATCATCGTCAAATAGAGGGTAATGAATAATTCAACGTACCCATTGAAATACAAACCGTGTTTGGGAATATCCACGCCTAGGGAAACGATCAGCAAATAAAGCAGAACCTGGACGATCACAAAGACGCTATAGATAAGTGCCTTACTTAACAAGTAGGGCAGCACTTTCAAGTTCACCATGCGTTCGCGTAAAAAGATCGAACGTTCCTTCACCAGATCATTGGATGGTACAAAAAGACCGGTAAGCACGGCTTCCAATCCCATTACGAAGACGAATGTGTTCGTATGCGGGAATGGGATGTAACTCTCCATCATTGTCTTTGCCGCAGCGATGGGGTCTGCAAGCACGGCGAGATCCCCTGTGAGAATATCAGGTTTGGCGATGACCAGTTGAAATGTCGCTGTGACAGGGAAGAGTAACAACATCAGGAAGAGCGTGACCGGGTCACTCACCAGAACGCTCAAAGCCCGTTGCGTGAGGACGAGCAATTGACGGAAGAAATCCCTGATGCCGAAACCTGCCTTTGGCAGGGCGAGCTTTGGCGTGGCGGCCGAAGTCTTTTGTCGTTCCTGAATATATTTCCTGTGCTGGTCGGGTTTCTTCTCTTCAAAAACCTCACGCCACTCCTTGCCTTTCCGATCAATGCGTTCGTAAATATCAGCAAACTCTTCGACTTCGAAGAATCCCAGTGCTTCAGTGGATGGACCGAAATAAACCAATTTGCCTTCGGAGAGAAAAGCCACATGGTCGGTCTGTACGATGTTCTCGGTTGCATGTGTAACGAGGACGATCGTCCGCCCTTCATCTGCCATGCGGCGCAGCGTGTGCATCATCTTCTTTTCGAGTCCGGGGTCGAGACCGGATGTGGCTTCGTCAAGATAGATAAGCTTTGGGTCAGCCAGTAATTCCGCGGCGATGCTGACACGCTTGCGTTGCCCGCCGGAAAGATCGGAGATGCGCGTCTTGCGGATCGCGTCGGTGTTCATCGAGACCGTGTCGAGCACCGCGTCGATGCGCCTCATTCTTTCATCCGGAGACAGGTTTGAGGGGAGCCTGAGACGGGTGGCATAATCCAAAGCCTTTTCAACGGTGAGGCTTGTGTGCAGGATGTCCGATTGAGGCACGTATCCAAGTTGTGCGCGGAAACTTTCAAACTCCCTGTAAAAATCATACCCGTTGAGTCGTACCTGGCCCTCACCGCGTCGAATGCCGATCAACGCGTTGAGCAGGGTGGATTTCCCCGCGCCACTCCCGCCAACCAGCGCAACGAATTCGCGCGGCAGAATGGAAAGGTTCACGTTATCGAGAATGCGCTGATTGCCTTTTTTTGTTTTTACGTCTTTTGAAAGTCCATTTGCATCGAGGCGCATGCCACTGCTTTGATAGGGGATAAGCTGTCCGCCTTGAAAGACCAAAAGATATTTGCTGATGCGGATCATGTCACCGTCGTGCAATGCGACCCGTTTGACCGGCTGGTCGTTCACGTATGTACCATTACGGCTGCCCAGATCTTCAAGATGATATTCTTCACCGAACTGTCGCACGATTGCGTGCCTGCGCGAAACCTCCGGATTATCGAGGAGCAGATCGCAATTTTGCAACCGTCCGATCAATACCTGTTTTGTTGTCGCGATCTGTGTCGGCGGTGCGGATTGCAAAAATCCATCCAAGCGTCCGGCTTGCTCGACAGGATTGTAGAATGTGAAGCCGACCGAAATACCATATTCATCATCCCCGATGCGGACGATTGATTCATTGCCAAGTGGATAATACCGGTCTGGCTGAAGCCGTTGATTATTGAGAAGTGTGCCGTTTGCGCTGTTCAAATCACGGATGACGAACCCCGCTTCTTTTCTCAGGACTTCGGCCTGTTGACCCGAAACGAAGCGCAGAGTCTCAGGGATGTGTAAGTCTGCTTCCGGGCCGCGCCCGATGACGACTCTATCTTTAAAGATGGGGAAATAATTGATGCTTCCGTTTTGCCAGCGAATTTTGAAATAAGCTTTGTTTACAGGTGATTCGCTTGCCAGCCCTGAGGAAGGGGACAGGGTGACCTGTTCCTCCACGGAGAGTTCTTTAAGCAAAGATTCACTACCCAATTGAAATTCGATGCGGATCTGCTGCCCTTTGTCATCCTGCCCGATCCTGATTTCATCCCCATCCTTCAGGTAGGTATCTTTTGCATAGATGCCATTGACCAGTACACCGTTGCGGCTGCCCAGGTCGATCAGGCGATACCCGTCCTTTTCGCGGCGGATTTCGAGATGCTGTCGGGATACTGATTGGAAATCGTCCGGAACGGCGATATCGTTGCGCTCCCTGCCGCGGCCGATACGTATACTATCACCGAGCCGGAATGATTCCATTCTGCCGTCGATCCAATGGATGACGATCTGTGTATGCTTAAGAAACAGGGTACCTTTGTGCTCTGTCACCATCGCCTCCGGGCCGGTCAAATAATGATAATATTACTCCAGTTTAATATCGTAAATATCGCAAAGGTGTTGCACTATGACCAATGTCTTATTGGATGACATCAAAAAGCTTGTGAGTTTACAACTTGGGAAG
>Ga0210377_10003614_pt1 | contig 13262 bp, 14 predicted proteins | sample PLM4_65_b1redo_FD_155480 | JGI IMG/M metagenome (GOLD analysis project Ga0210377, IMG submission 155480) | Groundwater sediment microbial communities from an aquifer in East River, Colorado, USA - PLM4_65_b1 redo | ecosystem: Environmental > Terrestrial > Soil > Riparian zone | place: USA: East... | reverse complement strand
AGAAAAGGCAGCCATCTATAGCATTCCAACGACGATTTATGCCCCAGATGAACATACCTGGGCGGGGATCAATGGGTTTAAGGATCGGAATCTCCGAATTGCCAGTGGATCAGATCTGGTGCTGGTGCTGGTGATTGTGGTTGAGAAGTTGCCAAAAGGATACCGAGGGATGACATTTGATGGATGTTATCACTGTAAAGGGAAGAATCCAGATTATGTGAAGAGCGGGGCCTGTTGGACGGCATGGAAGTCTGGTGTAGGACAATGGAGGATTATTCGATGAATCGCTTAGATGAGGTCTTTTTCTGGATGTTCCTATCAAATTCCTTAGGAAATGAGATTCTTAAGGCATGGAGGATTATTCAATGATAGGTAGTCGGAAAGATTATCCAACGTGGGATCAGATCTTCTTTTGGCTCTCTGTGGTCATCCTAGCCACGATCACCTATCTGTCCTGGTGTTGGGTCGTGGTGGATAAGATCGTGTCGTATTTGGGCAACTAGAGGGAGGCTTTATTTGGCCTTCTGCCACTTCTCCAGACCCCTGGTTCCTGCTGCTACACCAAGAACGACGAGCATAGCACTCCAGAGTTCCCCAGGGATGGCCACCGCCAGAACGCCATACTTGGCAAAATAGGGGGCAATGATGTAATTATTGATAATGGTGAGAGAAAATGTATATCCCACCACAGGTCTCCAACTCCATTGGAGCCAATGATCTGACTTGGCTTCTTCCCGCATCGTGGCATTGACGGACTCCATTTGGGCCGTAAATGCTTTCTGCGTCTCCAATTCAAAGGCCATCAGAGCTTGTGCGGCCTTAAATTCGGCTTCTGGGTCCTTAAGGATGCCTGCCCCTTTGAGAATATCGGTGACAGAACCCACCAGCCCTTTTGATCCAAAGATATCGAGGAATCCCATTTATTTTGGTCCTATGGCGAGAATGTGATGGTCTTTATCTGCTTGAACGCCCGTGATTTCCATAATATAATTGACCTGAGTCGTTGACGCAGAGATAATCCCTGTGGTAATTCCAAAGGTCGTGGTCGTCAGACCTTCAATAAAAAATGAGGGAATATCACTAAAGGCCGTGCTAAATGTCACCGTAAAGTTGCCTAACGAATTTCGTACCGCCGTAAATCCTGATCCCTCAATGACCGCCCCTGCTGAACTGATAATCCCTCGAATAAACTTGAGTGTTTCCCCACCTGTTCCAGGCTGTTTAAAGCCACCTGCCCCGTAGACCAAACCCCCAGCATTGATGGCTCCACTGGATTCGATGATCCCTGCGGATGGGGCTGCAACGCCGACCCCCAACGCGGCGAGTGTCGAAGCCGCTGAGCCAGTAATCGCCCCTGTAACCACTAGGGTTCCACCTATCGTGGTGTTCCCCGTAATCGCTGCGGTGGTGGCGACCGTAATATTGGCCCCAAGAGCGAGGGTCAAGTCAATCACGGCGCTGCCATCGACGTTCAAATTAGCATCTAGATCCACATTCCCCGTGACATTCAGAGTGTCGTCAATGACCGTGGCCCCTTGAAAGGTATTCGCTCCAGCAAACGTGTTGGCCAGAGCCAGCCAAGGAATTGTTTTGGGGACAGAGCCATTCGATGAGTCCAGAATCCCGATGGACACAGACGTAATACTATCAGAGAGGGTCCCTGAATCAAGCACTACAACGACCGTGGTGACAGATGTGTAGACGGAGGTGGTAATTGTTCCGTAGAGGGTCGAAGCCGTCAAGATGATCTTGACACGTCGATTGGCATGCCAGGTCGCTGTCACGTCTCCTGTGAGACTGAAACTGGTCGTGCTGATGTAGACAATACCCGTCGTAATCGTCCCCACCCACTCTAAGGATGTATTGGTCGTGGTGGATTCGGCTTGATCGAAGGCCACAGAATCAGCGGTCCAAACTAAGACATCTGCCGACGTGGTAAGTTTGAGATCATATAACCCACTCCCATAGATGGTGGCTTCTCCATTACTATCAAGCACCACAGGCTGCGTAATTTCTGTCGTCAACTCGGGATCGGAGTAGACTGGCTTCGCGGTGGTGGTGTTAATGAGATAGGCATAGAGCTTCCCACCCACGAGAGGAAGATTGGTGGTGGCGGAGAATGCACGGAACTTCGGGTACACGAGGGGATAACCCATGATTCACCTTTATCGGTTAATGTCAAGGCCGCCAACAGCGGCAGGAGAGGCAGGAGGCTGCCCTTGTTGGGCATGCGCCCGTGCGGTGGAGAGAACAAAGTTGGTGAGCATGAGAATGCCTGTTTGAGACATCATACCTTTTTGAGTCACGCTCCGAATCATCTTCTCCCCATCAGGGAGCAGGGTGGCCATATTGATGATATCAATGGCATGAGGACGATTTGGCGTGACACCTTTTCCAGAGAATTCGCCGACACGCATCGTCATCCGATCTCCAACGCGAATAGATGCGAGGGCCGAACTCACGGTCGCTTTGGCTCCAGCATCCAGTTCTTGCATCGAATTGACAATGCCCCAGGTCCGTATCATTCGAGCTTTTTCATCAGAAGTAAAGACACTCATGATGTGTCTGTTTTCTGGTAACTGGAGTTCTTTGGTCATCTCGTTTGCATTAAGCCGACGGAATGGCACTCCTGTTGACGTACTTCCCGTTTTAACATCTTTGAGCCCAGCGGTGGTAATATCGCGAAGTGCCCATTCTTTGTGGGCAGCTTGATCTCCCTTAAGCATCAATTCACCGGAAGGAGATTTGACAGCCATGAGGTCCTCCCTAAAGGCTTCAAGCACGGGAACCAAATCACCACTTCGGGGATCACCTGATTTTTTGAGACTGCTATAAAGGGATTGGACTTGTCGTTTGACTGATTTCCATTCAGAAGGATTAATGGCACTCCTTGATTCTTTCAATTGTTCACTGAGGCCCTGGAGGGCTTGAACGGATTGTTCCATCCCCGGAGCGACTTCGGCGGTTTGCTGAATGGACCGAGTAGAAGTCATTCCAACAGATTCCGTCCCCGTGAGTTTTGGATGAGGCTTCGTGGCTTTGGTGGTGGTCTTTTCGACATATCGTGTGGGAAACGTCTCAATCAATTTTTCTTTTTGTCGCACCCCTGGAGTATATTTGGTTAAAAAGGCATCAAGGGACTGAGCAACACGTGGAGCATAATACACCTCTGCATTCTCTGCTGCTGCGGCTTCCGCCGCTTGATAATACTCTTTGGCCGCCTGTTCAGGCCGAAGTATCGTAAGGAGGTCTTCATTCGACATTGATTCAACTTCTCTGGCCTTTTCAACCCCCTTCTTGAGAGGAATCCATTGCCCCCGCATGGCTCCAGGAGGTGTCACCCCCTTGAGTGGAGCAAAACGAGCATAGCGGACAGCACTGATCGCGGGAACGAGGGCTAAGACATCATTCAATGCGGCCATGCTGTATTGCCCTGCCGTCGGAGCGCGAGAAAGCATCGTCTCAGCGACATTAAACCCCGGAATGAGCATTCGTCCAGCCGCTTTTCCCGTCTCCTGGAGTGCAGGAACGAATTGTTCGGCTGCGGCTTCTCCGAGTGCCCCCAACACAGAAGGTCGCTCTACAGGGGCAGCGGGGGGCCTTCCTGGAGCTTCCTGTGCCATCGGAATAGCCTGCTGACCCGCTTCTCCCCGTCGTCTGGCTATTAATGCTGTGAGTTCTTCTGGAGTCATGGTGCTTGCCCCGTTTCTGCTTGTTCAGCCATGAGGCGTTCAAGATCCTCAAGAGGTAATGTTTCAGCTTGCTCTTTTGTGAGATAGGGCAGGATCGTCGAAGGTTTCTTCGGTGTGGCCACAAGATCAGAACCATGCCCACCCGTGAGATCATCCATTTGCTTCATGATCCTCTTTTTAGCGGCTTCATGGGCTTGCATACGGATCTTCGATCCTTTTTCCATCCCATTCATCGACCCCAGAAAGGTCTTGGCGGGCATACTTCCGGCCATCCAATCCTCAGTGACTTTCCGTTCCTCAACGGACCCTGGAGTGCCACCACCCCCCATCGGACCAGAGAGAAGAATCCGGTTATATTCACGGGCCATTTCAGTCGCAAGCACCACAAAACGGCCAACAGCCTCACTTCCCTTCAAATTTTGTTCGGTATATTGTTGAAGTTGACGAGCAGGCATCGCTTGTGCGGTGACTGGCATTTGGTTGTAGGCTTTCATCACTTCTGGAAGCATGCCATCAAGAGTTGAGGACATGTTGAATGTCACATCAGCCCACTTTTGCTGAAACTGGAGTGATCCGTAGAGAGATTGGGCTTGTCCACGAATCGTGTACTTGTCCATTTCAGAGAGTTTCACCCCACGTCGTTTACCAATTTCATCAATAATCTTGGCTTCTTCATCTTTGACCATCGAAGCTAAGGCGATATTCCTCGAAGAGGGTTCTTTCCCTAAGAAAAGAGATTGGGCGGCCCAGACACGAAGGCCCTTTTCACCGAGTTCCCGTTTCGTCAGATCAATCTCCGCTTCACGAGTCCCTTCGGCACGGGCTCGCCCCTGAAACTTCTGAAAACGTATGTGGGCTTGTGAATAACTTAATTTAGGATCTTGTGCCATGATATCTCGAATGCTTTGTTCGGTCACTCCACCAAGTTTCGATTCTCGAAGACCCTTCCGCAATTCAGTAAGGGTTTTACCTGGTTGCTCCACGGCTGCAGTGGCGAGAGCCAGTGCATCAGGCGATTTAGAGTCATAAAGTTGAAGAATAGCGGCTGTATCGGCTGGAGAACGACCGGCATCAGTTAATTCTTTATCTAAGGCGTCTCGTTGCTGAGTTTCCCTGGCAAACGTCTTCATCTCCATTTGCGTCTTGGCTTGATTCATGGCCGCATTCTGTGCATTAACCTGCGTATTCATCATGCCTTGAACCCGTTCAGCCAACACAGGATTCGCTTGAACACGAGGATCACGAGCTAATGCCACCCAATCAATTTGGCCTGGAGCAGAAGGTTGATCCATTCCACCAAGGATGTTTGCTGGAGCAGGTGCAACGGTTCCAGCGTCACCAGCAGGCTGGAGTTGTGTCTTCTGCTGATTTCCTGCAAGCAGACTCTTAAAAAAATCTTGAGCCTCGCTACTCTCTTGGAGCTTGAGTGCGGCCAGTTTGTTCTGGAGATTGGCCCCACTAATCTGGGCACCGGCCATCACAGGTTCAAAGAACTTTGAAAAATCAATCCCCGTCGGTTGTCTTAGTAATGAGGTATCAATTGGCATTATGAAGTCTTTCCGCCGCCACCGAAGGCATTTGACATACCTATACCAGCCCCAGCACCAGACACAGCACCCTGTATGGCGGCTGACCAAGGATTCTGCCTTCCAAGGCGAAGATTCGCTAAGTCAGATCCGAGTTGTTCCTGGCCTTGCCCCAACCATTGACCTGTTTGTAATTGTCCTTGCCCCAATTGAGAACTCGCTTGACTTCCATATCCAAGTAATTGAGCAAGTTGATTATAGAGTTGCTGCTGACTGCCCATTTCCTGACCATACTGGGCTTGTCCCTGTTGCATATACCGCTGGAAGGCATCTTCATAACCTGTGGCCGCTAATCCCTGTTGGAATTGCCCGAGTTTCTGCACGGTGGAAGGAGCAAAGAAGTTTCCTCGTGCCGCAGCCCCTTGATTGATCCCTTGCTGCCCTTGCTGGAGTTGGAACTGATACCCAGGATCATTGAAGTAATCCTGCATATTGAAACCAGTCAGCGTTGGATCAATTCGTGTTCTCGCTGCGGCCTCAATATCCGGCATCGTCCGTTCACCAAGCTTCATCCATGGCTGGAGCGTACCCGTCATCTGATCCAGCCCGCCACGATACTGAGCCGCCGCTTGCTCGGCGTATTGCCTCAGAAGGTTGGATGCGGCCTCTTGATTTTTATTGGCTGAACGAGCCCCCATGTACCCGCCGACTGCACCAACAGCGGCCCCTCCTGCTGCGGCATATCCTGCTCCCATCTGATTACTCCTTTTCCAGTTCTGGTGCCCGGTGGTCATGTGCATCATGATGCTCAGCCAACTTTTTATACTCAGCACGGAGAATCATCAGTTGCACTTCTTTTTCTCTGATAATAGCAAAAAGATCATTGGTATTCATAGTTCTCCCTTTATTTCTAATATGTACATTATTCTTCAATTAGCACTTGCATCGAGGAACATAAGGCAGCATTTGTAGCATCCGCCCCACTTGATGCCGCCAATAGGAGCATGGTTGCAGTACCAGTTCCTGTTACGTAGAGCCTCAGACTCGCCATACCAGCACGAACCTGACCGTTCGCTGTGACAGCTTGGAGTTGAATAACATACGATGATCCAACCGATAAGGTTTCTCCCGATTTACTGGCTTTCTTGAGAACCGCTGTTCCTGCTGATTGCTCGACGTAGACCACCGCCTCTGTACTCGAAGTTGCTGCTGTGTAATAAAAGTCATAAAATATTTCAATAATATCCCCAGCCGTCACAGAAATTGATGCAAATGTTTGATAGGTAACAATAGATGTAGTCCATGCCGTCGTATCTCTGGCTAATGATTGATGGGCTACCGCATACAACCGTGCAAGTGGAACAATACCACTCGTCATTTTATTAGAAACTCTTCCAGCATTGAGGGCATATTGAGTGTGGTCGTCATCAGTCAACCCCGTAAGGGCTGCCCCATGATCCAATTGTCCCGCCTGGAGTCCTGTGCTCACATGGCTATGGTCTGCGGACTCTAATCGGTATTGTGTGTGGTCATCCCCAGAGGTCAATCCGGTCAACGCCGAGTGAGCGACGGTTCCCGCTTGAAGGCCACTCGTTGCGTGGGTGTGGTCAGCCGATTCAAGACGGTATCCAGTGTGGGGGTCCGCTGCGGCCACATGGTCAAACGCCCAATTACTTGAAATCGGATCATCCGTCACCCCATCAACAGGAGTGTCATCCACGTCAGTATGCAGCACATATTGTGTATGGTCATCGTCCGTGAGCCCCGTCAGGAGATCATGATCTCGCGTGCCAAAAGACCCAATCGTATCTTCTCTGGCATGCTGATGATCCAACCGGGCCACAGACGTTGAAGATCCTTGCTGCGTCCCATCACCAGGCGCACTCGTTCCTGGAAAGCCGGTAGTCACATGAGAGACGTTGCTATGTTCCACCACTTCTGTTGGCTGATCGGTCAATGAGTCATAACTGACCACACCAGATCCGTCACTTCCGTCATGGGTGTGACTCTTGGCATGATGCTGATTGGCCGTGACATTCTGCAAGGCGGCATGATCGTCCGTCGTGACGGTGGGATCTTGCTCAGGAATGCCGATGGAATAGGGTCGATGGCTCATAAGTTAAACAGACGTTTGGGAGATATCTCCCCCGTATTCAACATAAATACTGCGGATTTTAATCGCCTTAGAACTCCCTACCCCACCCACCTTGTTCCGAACCCACACGATTTCTTGCATCGACAGTGCACTAGAAAGCACCGTATTAGGTAGATTCGTTGTTTTGGTGGCAACCAACGTGCCATTGATCGTAAACGTCCACGTCACACCCCGGTCAACAGTTTCAATTTCAAATTTATAAGCAGTATCAGCCGTCACCGCGATACTGGTTGATGTAATCGTAGCTGTCGCTGTTGTTAGGCGATGGATGACATCCCACGTACCTGTCCCTCCCGATGCGAGAAACCGAAATCCAATAAAATTAGGCCAACTTCCATACGAACTTGGAAGAGCTTCCTGGGCACTAGTGGGGGACGACCCAGTCGGGTCTGTTACTGAACCAATAAAGAGTGTCACATTTTCTACACTCGGTCCTGTTTTGATCCCAAATTGCACGTAAGGATTGTGGGGAGCAATCCAGGCTCCTGACCCTCCAGAGGTTCCCATGTGCGTTTCAAAATAGACATGATCCTGTATCGTGGTACTTGTAAAGACGACCCCATAAGGATTTACAGCGTCCCACGTACTAAAAGCGCTCGCTGCACTGGCTGAAAAACTTGCTGTACATCCGATGGTGGATAGTTCTGTATTGCCACTGACGCCACTCACATCTGATCCCACATTCACAGCGCGGGCCGCATACCACTGTCGTAATGACCAGAGATCCCGAAGTGATGTTTGGACCGTTGGTTCAGGAAGATCATCGAGTGAGTTATAACTGACAGTTCCAGAGCCATCATTCAAATGAACATGACTTTTGCCATGGTGCTGATCGGATGAAACATCCGTCAATTCGTCATGGAGTAATGTGCCCTGCCCCTCAACAAGACGATTGAGCGTGCTCCGAAGTTGTTCTAACCATTGCAGCCAGGGTTGAGTGATGCGTCCAACCTTCTTATCTTGAAAATCAGTCTGGTATGGAACGGGGGGAAGAGCCATCGTTATCTGGTTTCTTTATCCCGTTTCAAGAGCAATTCAAACCGTGCATTGTCAAGTTTCTCATGACCCTCAGACCACGCTTTTAATTGAACCGCCACCGTATAGACTTGTTTCAACATCGCCAGACCACCAAGAAGAAGGGCCACGGTGACACTCTGCCACACATAAATCCAGCTAAATCCTTCCATCACGAATCTCCTGCGGACATCTCCGCACTGGCCCCAAGAATGGCCACTTTATTGTCATTGGCAATTTCTAACTCGAACACAATATCTCTGGCGAGGCCAATACGACGCCAGATGGCCCGACGAAGACGTTCTCCCGTCTTCCCCAGACTGGTTTCCACCCATCCAGACCAGTTATGGCCCCCATCTTTAGACCATCGCAGCTTGGCTAATGGCTCAAGACCACTGGCCAGGACGCCTGACTCAAATTCCACTTCAATGGCATGCACCGTAAATCGCTTTCGCTCATTCCAGGTATGCGGTGAGATTCGCCGTCCCACAATGGGCAAGCTGTTCTCCATCGTGTGTTCAGGGGACATACTGTAGAGATTTCCTGTGACTCGATCACCCACCAGTTGCTTGCTGACGAACTTCACCGTATGAGACGCGATCCACGCATCTTGAGGATAACTGGACCGTTCATGCCAGGCTTGTGTGGAGAAATCGTAGACAAAGGTTTCATTCCCTGATGGAAAGGTCAGGGCATAACAATCATTCCCGTCAAATTGGTATGTAAAGGCAAAAGCATCAACAACCGTCGGATACGTCCTCCAGCGAGCTTCCAGACCAGGTGTTGAGATCGGCGTGGCCTGCAATCCTGATGCGGCCACCACCCGTCCTCCGAGGCCGCCGTCTTTATGCACTCCAAACCACACCAGCGTATCAGCGGCTTGAGCGACACTATCTGGAGCCACTACACCCCAGTCGATGACACCAGAGGTGGATTCAAAGGGAAACGGGACGGTTCCAGCATCAAACCAGACTTCGGTTGTTTGGGCTCCAAGCAAATACAATTGCCGGTGGAGATTCCACACCACACGAAGTTTATCTGGTGTCGCCTCAGCCGCCGCAATTTGCGTTGGGTCCCAGGTCATCGCATCATTGACATCACTAATTGCAAAAAACATGGACTCAGATAAACTAACAACAAAATACTGGTCAATGAAAGCCAGGGAGGTAGGTGCTCCCACCGGCTGAGGATTCGGTTGAGCAAACACCGCAGTTCCCGTATTGTAGACATAGAGTTTCTTTCCATCCACAATACCCAATTCACTGTTGTTGTTGTGCTCCATCCAGACTCGACCATTATTCGTTTCAAGCTGCCCAATCGTTGATTTGGTCAGGTTATTCAAAATTTTGTAAACTTCTTGCCCGACTACCGCATAGAGTGTATCATCAATCACGTGCATCCCACGAATCGGTAAGGAGCCGAGAGCCAACCAGAGTTCAAGACCAGGAGCCCCAACCATCATCATGGGGACTTTCCCCCTCGCGTCAGGTGTGCCGGTGATCGTCGGAACGAGATTAATCGTTCGTTGAAGATTGGCATTCTTACTCTGAGACGGACACGAGCCGCCGATGAATCCTTCTAAGTCCATTACTCTATCGTATAAATCGTTGAGGTTCTTGGGCGACAAATCCCGACATCAGGGAACATCGTCATATCCGGGGATGTATACACCAGTAACCGATCAAACAACTCCCGTGCTGTCTCAAGGACCAGCATATTTGGCACCACCCCATATCCAGGAGCCAGACGAACGGCGAGGTTATAGATGATCGCTTCAAGGTAGACATCATCTGTTAAATCAAACTCTTCATCAAGTGTCGCGATGGATGCAAACGGCTTCTGTGTCGAAAGATGAAGGGTATAAGCCAGATCAGGGAGCATATACAGTCGAATTCTCCCCAAAGGGACTGAGGGCTTATACCACAGTTTTGAGGGAAGCCCTGAGATAATGGCTCGATCTCCGTATGACATGTACTGATCTTCACCGATCAATTCAAGGGTGGTGAAGAGATCATTGTCATCTTCGAGAGAGGCCACAAGGATTTTTAGGGGCCTTGTCGTGTTAAAGTTCCCCGATGAACCAATCGTATAATCCCCATCGTTGGCTGTCAACGCAAAAGATTCCTCGGTCGCCACCAAGACATTGATACTGCGGATCGACCAGGACCCCAGCATTAAATTCAACTTCTTCCTGGCATCCTGGGACATCTCCGCAGACAGGGTTTCCCCTGTGGCGAGTACACCAAGTTCCTTAAAGGCGTTGTTCAGGATCTCTTGAATGGTCATTCTGTTACATCCCCTTACATCGTGTTACTTGTAATGCCCTCATGCTTTCGCACGCCCTCGGTCTAGCCGCTTGGCTTTCCTGCGGGTCTCCGCAAGTTTTCTCGACCTACACCTCCCATTAACCTCGCTGCCACCCACCCCCCCATTTGCATCCTCGGTCATCTTGACCTACCCAGCGAGGGCGCTACGTCTTAACTCGCCACCAACCCTTTTTCAGTCAAACGGGTTTCGAGTTCAGCCACCCGTGTTTGAAGGTTTTTGATGACATACAGCAACGTGACGGCTTCTGCCAATGTCGCCAGACCATACGGAGACGACGTGGTGAGCGCCGACAGAGCGTAGTCAGGCGTTCCAGCCGCATCCGTGATGGTGATGGTGGTCAACTGCGTGGTCAGGGCCGCACCCTGATCCACAGGCGATGAGCCATGAAACGCCACGAGAGACGTGGTGGCTTTCCCGAGCACGGCCCCATCAGGGGATTCGTGACCAAGATATTCTTTGGTCGATGTTTCTGTTGAATTGATAGACATACGTTATCCTCTCATCCTTTCCGTGATTACGGAGTGCCCAAGATCCGGCACGCCAGATCAGGGTAAGTCGCCGTCCAGCCGTACAGCACGTCCAGACGCACAATTTCCTGGTCGTTGTTGATATCAAAGTCTTTCACCAACCGAATGCTCATCCCTTGATATTCCACCGTCTCACTCCACGGAATACCTTCCGGGGCCTGGATCGGCACTGTCACCAGTGAGAACGCATTGCGCTGATACGCGAGGTTGGCCTGATGGCTGCCAACAAGTGTCACCACAGCGGAACCCGTGGTCGGAAGCGCCGTCACATTCTGATCCGCACCCGTCGCATACATCGCCGGAGACACCGGCACCGAAGTCGCCGTGGTGACTGTCGTGGTGGTCGTGACCACGAACTGAGCCGCATACCCGAGATCCGTCTTGCTGATCGGATTCACCGCATTGCAGACCGCAAAGGTGATGATATCACCCTTGACCAACGTGCCATTTCCACCAGCCGTCAAACTGACCGATGAAGCACCAGCCGCCGGATTCGACGCCAGTGTGATCGTGGTCGCCGTGCCTTTGGTGTGGCTCGGCACATTCTGAGACTCGAACAGATCGAATCCCGCTAGACGGCCCACAGAAGCTTCTTTCGCAATGTCTTCAATCAACGAAGGCTGGAAGACATTCGCCGTCAATGACAGCATCAGCGCATTCGTCGCAGCCGGGCTCAATGCAGCAAACCGGTCATTCAGCATGACCGAGAATTCTGTCATCTTCTGCTTGGTGTCAAGCATCGAAGAGAACTGCACATCCCCACCAGCCGTCCCAGAGGCATTATAGACATCCTTGTAGAGGGCTGCCCCATCCATATCCACCTGATTCGCCAGCGTGATACACGCGGGCTTGATGTACCGCTCCGTATATTCATCAATGGAGAGGGTCAAGTCCTTACTGTTCCACGCCCAACCGACATGCTTCCGCTTGTCGATGGTGATACTCCCAGAAGTCTCCGTCACATCTTGGAGGGCAAGCGTCGCCCCATCTGTGGCCACAAACTTGACCGGCTTCCGATAGGAGATGGTACTCCCCACCTTCACGCCGAAATCATTCTTGAACTGCTTATTCGCCAACCGAGCGAACACCAGGTTATTCACTAACTGGAGCGCGGCTTCTTTGGCGATAATTGCAGGGGTGATAATTGTATTAGCCATTTCTTATCCCTTTATCGCTTGGTTTTCCCTCGCCAGGCAAAGCGATGTTCATTCGCTTTCGCATATTCCTCCATATTCATCTTCTCAGCTTCTTTGGCAATCACTTCGTTGCCGCCTGAGACATTCTGGAGTGGCTTAGGAGCATGTGTAATCACTTTTAGAGTCGGAGGGGTCAATCGTTCCTCCATTCTCCCGATTTCAAGCGCCACTTCAAACGGGGACAACTGATTCAATCGAGACGTGATCTCAGGGTTCTTCGCCAAGAAATAGGCAATCTGTGGTCCTTTGGTCGAATGCAGAATCGCTTCAACCACAGGTTCAGACTGCACAAACGTCGGACTGGTAATCAGTGCATCAAAGTCCGGTGTCTCTTTCTTAAAGGCTTCTGCCGAAGAAAAGAACTTCTGGGTCCGCTCTTGCACAGTCTGGGCTTGCGCCGCTTGAGACTGCATCGCGCGAACGGCTTGTTTGACTTGATGGTCTACCGAGGCTTTGACAAAATCCCCATAGTCCGTAAAGTCATCAATCTTGGGCTCCACATCAAGAGGATTTGGAGTTGTGACGACTGGCTGGTCAGACGATGGCTGGCCCGCCTTCTCCAGTGCGATCTTCTTGTAAAAATCACGCTCCCGAACAGCATCGTCAGCGAGGCGTTTTTGATCTTCTCGCTGTGCGGTGAGTTCGGAAAACCTCTTGGTGGCCCACTCAGGGGTTCCCTCTTTTGGCTCCTGAACGACTGTCTCTTTGATTGGTTGTTCAACAACAACCTGTTCCGTCTGCTGTGGTGCTTCTACTGTGGAAGTGGCCTGGCTTCCAAGAACTTGAACGGCCTCCGCGCCCGTCTTCTCAACGGTGTTAGTGGT
>Ga0210377_10003613_pt1 | contig 13265 bp, 17 predicted proteins | sample PLM4_65_b1redo_FD_155480 | JGI IMG/M metagenome (GOLD analysis project Ga0210377, IMG submission 155480) | Groundwater sediment microbial communities from an aquifer in East River, Colorado, USA - PLM4_65_b1 redo | ecosystem: Environmental > Terrestrial > Soil > Riparian zone | place: USA: East... | reverse complement strand
TCCCGAACGGCTCCCGGGATTCACGCGTCGCGGGAGCTTTCTCTTTGATGGAAATTTTTTCCTGTCCGTAGTACCATGCATGTTGAAAACATAGTACAAAAGAATGGGCATTTTCTTCGTCTGCCCGTATTCTGCCGGTATTGGCGCACATCGTACCTTGCGGAGAAGGAGTGTGATATGGGTGAAGCGGATAAAAGGGAAAGAAAAAAATTCGTTGTGCAATTGTCCACCGGGGTCCGGGACGTGGGCAAAGTGAAATCGGCGCTTATGTTCGCCGCCCTTGCCCAGCATTCCGGCTGCGATACCGTCGTCTATTGCGTGCAGGACGGGGCCGATGCGGTCGCCAAAGGGGTGATCAGGGAAGAAGGGCTGCTGCCGCCGGGCGTCCCGACTTTTGAGCAGCGCCTTGCGGAGGCCCGCGAGGCAGGGGTCAAATTTCAGTTGTGCGATCAGGCAGCGAGGAACCGGAACCTTACGAAAAAAGACCTGATCGAAGGGGCCGAGATCGCCGGCGGGATCCATCTGATCGTGTATGCGCTGGAGTACGACGGGATGCTCTGTTTTTAGGCCGCGCGTTGCATGATGGTTGCCTCCCCGGTTCAGCGATATGGGTTTACTCCGATGCCTTCCTTTGGCCCAGCGCTTCCTTCAGGAGCCGCAAAGACCCCGCGAGACCATAGCTCGCGAGAATGGTCCGAAACTTCGAGAACCACGAATAGGTGAAGGTGAACGGGTGCAGGAGGTTCCTGGCCATGGCATAATCGTATTCCCAGACCAGCACGTACCTCGCCCCCGCCTGCTTCAATATCTCCCGCACCTTTCCGCGGTCGCTGTCGAGGGAATAGACATTGATCGCGCTGGGGTCTCCGTTCCAGAGCTTGGCGCTCTCGATCTCGCCGGAGTCGATGAAGGGCGCCAGCTTTTCAGCGAGCGTATCGATCGCCTCCCTGCTGTCGAAGACGATCCACTTCCCGCCTGAGCGCATCCATTCTTTCCGGTCAAACGCTCTCGGTTCATCGGGCAAAAGCCGCGTCCAAACAAGGTCTTTTGCTGTTTTCATGATCGATCACCATTCTCCATCGTGGCGGGACTGCCTGTCATTATGATAGCACTTTTGATGGTGTTTTTTAGTGATGAAGGCCGCCATCGAGCAGTCCCTTGCAATCCTACTAAGAAGGACGCCCTAAGAACAAAGAAATTTATCTTTAGCCTCACGATGGAAAGGCAAATCGGGGTACAAACCTCGTCATATCCGCTCCCTGTCCGGCTCATCCCTCTTACTAAAGTCCGCCTCTTTTATATTTCAGTTGTTCCTTGTGAGCGTGCTTCTGTAGCAAAATAGATGGTGCGGTATAATTTAAGCATAAGCAGGAAGGGTTGGTGATGAAAATGAAAAGAGCTGCAAACGTTGTTGCGTTAAAAAAAAGGACGGACGTGGTCGAGGAGCACCTGAAGACGTTCGATGAGCTGGACTACGACGTGTTCAGCAACCAGGACTGGAACAGGCTGTCGGAGAGCCATGCTGACGACATCGTGGTGACCTGGCCGGATGGACGTGAGACAAAAGGCATCGCGAAGCACATCGAAGACCTCAAGGCCATGTTCGTCTATGCGCCCGACACCAAGATAAAGGTCCATCCGATCAGGTTCGGGACGGATGAATGGACCTGCGCAACGGGCATCATGACCGGAACGTTTTCGCGTCCCATGCCGACGCCTGACGGCAAAACGATCCCGCCCACGGGTAAAGCATTCAAACTTACCATGACGACGATCGGCCATTGGAAGGGCGACGTTATGGACCACGAGTGGCTGTTCTGGGACAGCGGCGCTTTCATGCGGCAGATCGGATTGGCAAACTGAATCCTGCTGGGAAGAGTGCCCTAGGAAAAGAAGCTGACGAACATGCGCGCATCAGGCGTCGACGAAGCGCTCCGTCTCGTGCCCCATCGTCAGCTGTCGCTTGAGCAGTCGCTCGAGTTCATCAAGGAAGACGAGCTTGTGGAAGTGACGCCTACCTCCATCCGGCTCCGCAAAAGGATACTCGACCAGAACAAGCGGCCGAAGAAGAGGGATAACATGGACTGACGCACATCGCGTTCCATCAGCATTGCACCGGGCACACTTGAATGCCTACCGATAAAATGACCAAAAGCCGCTGAAAATAATCTTCAGCGGCTTTTTTATTTTTTCCTCGTTACCGCAGTAGGACACTATTTCCCCCGTGTCGTCCTACTTAGAGGCGGAATTAATATCAGAAGAATGCGACGCAACGGGTGCAACAACGTTCCCCTCGTGCCTCACAACAACGTCTTCTTCGAGCGCTCCCCGCTACTTTTTTACTTCCACGAGCAAGAGCTCGGCATCCTGCAGAGCGGTCAAATCGATCGCCTTTTCCCCGGTGATCATTGCCGAACCGAGAGGCGGGACCTTTACGTTGTTCACCGTTACCGGTCCTCCTTCCAGCACGTAAAGATATATTCCGCGCCCGGTCTCGAGCTCGTAATGCTCCGTCTTTCCTGCATGAAGAAAGCTCGAAAGCACCCGGGCATCGGCGGCGATCGGAAGCGCGTCCTTGTCCCTGTTCGATACGAGCGGAAGGAACCGGTCGGTCCTGTCCGCCTGCTCGATCGCCTTCTGCTCCACCGAGGGTTCGAGGCCGCGTTCAGCGGGATAGAACCACATCTGGATGAACCGCATGGGACGGTCGGGGAGGTTGTTGATCTCCGAGTGCCACATGCCGCGTCCCACGGTCGTGTGCTGCACCCATCCTTTTTTGAGAACGCCGCCCTTGCCGCGCTCGTCCGCATGCCGGAATTCCCCGGCCGCAACGTAGGTGACCACCTCGTTGTCCTGGTGGGGGTGGAGCGGCCAGACAGCGCCGGGCGTCAGGGTATCGTCATTGAAGACGCGAAGCGTTCCGAAGTCCTCGAACTTCGGATCATGGTAATCGCCGAAAGCGAAATGCCACCGGCCGTGGAAACTGCCCTTATCTATCTCTCCGTCGATCTGGTAGATCGTATCGGGATCACGGACCTTGATCATGAGATAACCTCCCTTCCCTAAATCAAGACACTACGCTGCCTTTCGCAAAACATCGACCCCGGCCTTGGCCTGCACCCAGGACAACGCATACTCCGCAACCTCCTGCCAGCCGTCCTGGATCGCGATGAGGTGCGAGCGTCCGGGAAACTCCTTGAACTCCGTGATCGCCGACGAACGGGCATATCTCTTGAAGTTCTCCCGGACCATCGAGACCGGCACAAGCGGCCGAAGAACCGGGACAAGATGGACTAAACCATCCAGTAACGGACTAAAAACGGGGGTCATCTCATCGATGCCCCCCGTTTCTTTTTCTACACGACCCGCCTGGCTGTGCTACGGAACTGATATTTCAAGACCTGGCCTCAGGGAATTCCCCTACAAGTGACTACACGCCTTCCTTGACTTCGTTAATCTCTTCCGCGACGAGGCCGTGAGCCTCCCGATGGACTGCGGCCGCCGCTTCTTTGCTCGGAGCCTCCACCAGACAAAAGGCCTTTCCCGCGCCTTCATCGAACCAGTATTTCAGGTACTTCACGCCATACTTGCCCTGAACTTCAAGGTCTTTCGCATGGGCGCCGGCAATTGCTGCAGCCGTCAATCCAGGTATATGCTTGTGTACATCCAAATAAAGTGACATTTTACATGTACTCCTTTCAGGTCGTTCTCGTCAGGCGACCGACAGTCGCCGGGAAACCTTCCATTGAACTATTCAAATTATAGCACAACCGGTGGAAAAGTGGATACAATAGGTCTTCTATTACGTATTACGGCTGACAAGCTCTGCTTTCGGTTTTCATGTTAATTGCGGTTTGTGATGCACCTTCATGAGCCTAACACCGCATCGGGCGCCGACGAAGCGCTCCGTCTCGTGCCCCATCGTCAGCTGTCGCTCGAGCAGTCGCTTGAGTTCATCAAGGAAGACGAGCTCGTGGAAGTGTCGCCCACCTCCATCCGGCTTCGCAAAAAGGTGCTCGACCAGAACAAGCGGCCGAAGAACCGGGATAAGATGGACTAAACCATCCAGTAATAGACTTAAAAAGGGGTCATCTCATCGATGACGACCCCTTTTCTTTTTCTTCACAACCTGCCTGGCTGTGCTATGGAACTGATATTTCAAGACCTAGCCCCAAGTGGATTTCCTAGTCGGCTTATGCTGTAAGCAGCTTCATAATATTGGCAGCGCACTTTCCATAACCTTCTTCGAAAGGCTATATACTTTCCACTTCGACTGAACGCGCTGGCGGATCTTTGACCATGAATCTTGACTTCTCACTATGGTCGCTATTTCTATTCCGGTATCCGATAATTCCTGCATTGATTCTACATACCACTCAAGAGCTATGCTTGCATAGTTAGATAGCCGAGTTTCGGTCGCTTTACTTACAGCAACCTCTGGTTTAAGTTTATTGAGAAACGTTTTCCCATTGCGCTCATGCATAATAATAGACATGGCCGATAAAACAAAGAATTTGGCTCCACGTTTCAGGATAGCTACTCTTTGAAGTTCTTCATTTTGAACAGCCTGCTCAAGCTCCTTCTTTACTGTAATTGCCGCAACCTGGCCTGCTTGCCAAGCAAGAACTACCTCTTCTGGTCGAATTTGCTCTGGGAACACCTCATCATAGTAAGCTGAAAATACCTTCCCCTTGTCTTTATACGCTATTGCAGGCAGACCTCGAAATGCTGCTAAATATTGGGCATTTAGATCAAGCGGAATAGTACATAGACCACCTTTACCGTCACGCTTATACTTTTCCCTCTCCGCTGCAGTTAGTTGACGCAGTTCTCCTTTTCTTAAAATATAAAGAAAGGGCTGTGGCAAAGCTGACAATTCTTTTTTAAGTCGTTTCTGAAGCTTATCCTGGGCGCTAAGATCCCACAGTCGAATTGGATTCTGTGAGTTAGTGTATCTAATTATTGAATCAATAGCGCGTTCTGGAGCTGATATAAATCGAGCAAGGACTCTAATCTCTTTAGCGGCTGATGCAGAAGAGTTACCTACAGTTACTGTAGTTTGGCAACCATTCACTATGCTAAAATTTGTAAGAGTGAGCTCACCCTCTTTAAACTCATAGTGATCACAAACGAAAGTTACGCCGTTATTATAGGCCCAAAAATTTGGCCTATCGACATCAGAAGCAATTGTGTCTCGGATACCCGCGTTAACTCCACCTTTCCGGGCACCCAAAAAAAGCCTTACATTTCGGTCAAACAACCTGTCTTCATGTTCTTGATATAGATCACGGAGTTGATTTCCCTTGAGCGTTGTTACAAAAGCAGAACCAAATTTACCCTTTTCTTCAAACGAATCCTTTTGCGTACATTTGATACCAACCTTTGCTATCCTCGTTGCTTGATCTATCCGCTCACTATGCTCCGCGATGAGATTTGACAAATGAACTACTCGACAGGCTCGCGATGGAACATTCCCAGATTCAGTAACATTGAATTGCCTTGTGGCATCATCAATGTCCTTGTGTGCTGGACCGCAGTACACATAAAGGTATTCAACAGAAAACCCTCTGCCAATGGCATCGATGTATTCCCGAGCAGCGGCAGCGATATCCTTACGACCATCTCTTTCTAAGGAGTTTGGATCCTTCAACCAATCCGTAGTGTGAATTAAGCCAAGTAGCTCAGCCTTCTTACCTTTATATCTGCCACTTGCGTTGAATTTAAGCTGACCTATTAACACACGTTCAGATTCTTGATCCACATAAAAGAAATCAATATCTTTATCATTTCCACCATCAAGAGAAACAGCTTCATAAGCTTCATCCTCTTGCAGCGCGAGGCTATCAATCGCGTACCAAAGACCAAACGCCTTCCCTTCGTTCAAGGAATAATCAGCCCGATATTTCTTAACTTGATGAACGAGGTACTTTTGAAATTCATCTTGCGTCATAGATCATCACCCTATTGTAGCCTTCTTCTGCATTTCATCACTTCATTTTTTTATGTGTCCCTCGACCAACATAGGCCGCACGCTTTTCCCGCAACACCAACTCATGCTGGCCCGGTTCTGCTTTCGTGTCTTTCTTCCGAAACGGAATTACTTTGCCATTACTATTGTTCTTGTAAGTTTCCCACGTTATATCGTAATTGTCGGCTTGATTGCCCCAAACATGCCAGCCGTTTCTTTTGCCGCGAGCAAACAGTTCAAGGTAAGGACCGGGGCTGCAAGCTTCGATTATTTTATAAAGCTCATCTGGTTTTCTGCTATGCTCCTGCTTCTGTGACCTGATGATATTCACCTGCGTCCGGCCCGGTTTGAGTGTCCTAAGGGGGCCGCGAATGCCAAAGAGCACTATCTCAGTGGTGTTTCTGAAATAAAAACCTACACCGCGTCCATCAGGCCCCCCATCCTTTCTTACTTTATGCCAGATAATGTTCGTCTTGTAGGTAAAGCCCCACGCTTTCATTACCTCTAGGCCTTCGTTGAGCAATGCATTAGGCACCCAAAGATACAGATGTGCTGGTTGATCTGCAGCAACCTGGACGGGAATTTCACAAATCTCGCGAAGAGCGAGGGTTTTATAACGGTTGAGCCGCTTATGTTCAGGGGCCATCTTGCCCGTCCGATTATTAAACTGCCAAGGAGGATCGGCGAGGATTGTACGAAACTTCTTGTTTCCGATGCATTGAATAAACTCCTGATTAATGTCCACTTATTCATCCTCCGCGTAAAGCCGCTTAGTAATACCGATAACAATTATGGGACATCCTGCTCCGCTTCCACCTTCGATTCGCGGCAGCAACTTCGACATATGGGTTGTCGATTGACCGTAAGACTTCCCGCGACCAAGACTGTCAAAAATTTCCTGGAGATCATCGCAGCGCGTCATAATCAAACCAACGCTAATCGCTCGAAGATCGAAAAGTAATCGAAAGTTGTTTAAATCGTCGGTCGTAAAAAGGGTCTTTGTTGTTCCATTCTAACTCAAGAGCAACCCGGTTCTTGTAGCAATCAACCTTATGTGTCGGCGACTCAAGCTTTGTTTCATCTACTATGACTGCCGTAGAAAATTGCTTTTCCTTCCATCCCCGTTTCCCCAGGAAATCGTCAATCCATTTTGCAAGTTCAGTCTTATTGCCGCCACCCTCCGTAATCCAGGACTTTTTGAGTTTGAATACTCGCAGCATGGCAAGAATATCTTCCCATTCTTTCGGGAAGTCATGCTTCAAAATTGCCGAGGAATGTTTCCATTCATGCACTTCAAACTTCTTATAAATATCACTTGGAAAGTGTCCTGCTTTCATTGGCCGCCTTTTTTACCTGAGAAAGTACTGTGCCCTGTACAGCTGAGATTACTATATCATTCATAGAAAATCAAGAATATATCAGCATTGTCGGAGACTTCAAATTACGGCCACGGCCCAAGGAGGTATGCTGGGGACATCCTACTTATATTGCCTTCCTTATTTTATTTGAACGCAACGGCCGGGTGGAGCTCCGCTGTTTCGAACGTGATAAGGCCCGCTTCGACGAGCGGGTCCTGGTTCACCACTTTTTCGGCTTCTTCCCTGCTCTCCGCTTTGACGACGATCATGCCTCCGTTGTCGCCCCACTTGCCGGCCTGCACAAGGACCCCCGCTGCGAGCTGCTTTTTCGCCCATTCCCGGTGCAGGAGGATCGCCTTGTTGATCTGAGCCCGATCCCCGCCGGGTTTGAACTTGTTGATCGACATGAAGTACACGCCTCAATCCCCCTCGCAATCAACGCATGAGAATTAACGGACGTTCCCAAACCAGTCGTCAGGCCCGGCTCAACTTAAAAGCCCGACGAGGACCAGTGTGACCACGATCTGGACGAGGATCACGGTGGCGATCAGGCGGGGCCTGTTCGCCAATCCGCGCTCGATCCCCGGTATGGATCTGACGAACATCGAAAGGTTTGCAGCGTTGAAAGCGATGATCGCCGCGAGCAGCGCCGTGCTGCCTTTGTAGACCCACCAGCAGAACGCGCCGTAGCCGAGCTCCAGGATGAACGCCGGGATTGGCAGATTTTCATACAGTCCGAGACCCAGTTTCGGGCCGTTCAGGGCCGGGACAAGGGCGATGTCCCTGCGGTGCGTGATCAGATCGAGGACCAGGTGCGAGCCGATGCCGAGGCCGACGGCGGCGCCGATGTCCGGCTCGCCGAGACCCTTGCCGATCGCGAGCCACGCCAGGATCGCCGCGCCCCCCATGGTTGCAACGGAATGGGAATAGGGCATGAATGCGAGATGCACATCGCCGACATAGGTGACCTTGCTCTCGGTGGTCGTCCGTTCGATCCCGAGGTAGTTCAAGAGCACCCAGATCAGCTCCATGAACTGGACGGAGATCAGGATCCAGACCAGCGGCACCTCGGGATAGACCTTCTTGATGACAAGGGCCGTTGCGGCGTGATTGATCGCGAACATGTGCCTCCCCCTTTCGTCGAAGCGGTCGGATCTTCCGGGTGGAGTACCTCTCAATGCGTCGAGCGTACTACAACCTTTCGTAAATTGCAAGGGATTCGATGTGGTATTTCAAGCGATGGCTGAACAGGCTGAAGGCATGGGGTGAAAGCGGCATAAAGTTCACCCCGTTAGAGATTTTACGAGACGCATTCCGCGGGCACGGGCATACGTACTCTCTAACGGGGTGATTTCCCGGTTCCTTATCGAGTCAAGGAAACCTTTTTTACAAAATATCTTTTGCTCCCTGCCTGGCCCATGCCATGACCACAAAGAGCGCAAAGGAGACAATGCACGGCACGATGATGAACCACGAATGGACCGTGTAGAGCTCAAAGAGCAGGGGATAGAGCAGCCCTGCGGCAACAAGCACCGGCGCTATCGTGAGCGTGGTCACCATGGCGCTCTGTTTGGCGGGCTTCCGGTAGACCTGAATGCCGCCGATTGCCAGGGCGATCAACACTCCGCCGGACCAGCGTATCCAGCCGAGTTCGACGGGATTCCCGCCGGCCATGTCCCGCAACACGCCCGGGACAATAAAGAAAACGAAGCCGTAGAAGAGATTAACAACAATGGAAAACACCAGAGCATACTTCAACTTCTTGTCGTTTTGATTCATGTCTCCACCTCCCTTGAGTTATATTCCCCTTCGAGGAAGCCTCACTCGTTGAGGTTGCCTGCCTCGATCTGCCCGCTGTCGCAATAGATCGCCCGGTAGTGCCGTTGCTTGTCCGCGCCGTCGTAAACCACGGCCGCCAGCCGTTTGCTGCAGTTCACCACGAGCTGCCACTTCTTCAGACCGGCAAGCGACGAGACCTGCTGGAGCTGCAGCTCTTCAGACATTTTGGGGACATGTTACTTACGTTGTATTCCTTTAATTAATTATTTGAACTCAACAGCCGGGTAAAGCTCCGCTGTTTCGAACGTGATGAGGCCCGCTTCGACGAGCGGGTCCTGGTTCACCACCTTGTCAGCTTCTTCTCTGCTCTCCGCTTTGACGACAATCATGCCTCCGTTGTCGCCCCACTTGCCGGCCTGCACAAGGACCCCCGCTGCAAGCTGCTTTTTCGCCCACTCCCGGTGCAGGGGGACCACCCTGTTGATCTGGGCCCGGTCCCCGCCGGGTTTTAACTTGTTGATCGACATGAAGTACACGCCTCAATCCCCCTCGCTATCAACGCCTGAGAATTAACGGATGTTCTCAATGAAACGAGTATAATCCAACTTTTTTTAAATGCAAGGACTTATCGAGTGCGGAGTGATCACAGTGCGGAGTGGCGAGTGCGGAGTGCGGAATGGTTAAGTCAGTTGGGAGTTATTAGTGTTGATCAGCACGAGCGATATATTGTCTTTGCCGCCCATACGGTTTGCAGCATCAACGAGAGCATGGGAAGCCTTTTCGAGGTTTTCTTTGTGATAACCGATCAATTCCTCAATTGTCCTGTCAGAAAGCATATCCGTCAGGCCGTCTGAACAGAGCAAGATGATGTCCTCCGGAAGAAGATCGACGCGGTGACCGTCGCACACCAGGGCTTTTGAGGGGCCAAGAGCCTGGCTCAAAACACGCGCTTTATGGAAAAAGAACAGGCCCCGGATCATCACCTCCTGATCGATCCCATACTCCTGCGTGTGGTCCGTGGTGATCTGCGCCATCGTTCCCTGCCGATAGAGGTATGCCCTGCTGTCTCCCACATGGCTGAGATAGGCCGCGTCGTTCCTGACACACAGAACGATGAGCGTGGTTCCCATGCCGCTGAGCGCCCCGCGCGTCCGGGACGCCTTCTGCACTTCACCGTGAGCATGCTCCACAGCCTGGTTCAGCAGCGGCAATATGTCGGCATCTGAAGTGTCCGTAATCCGCTCATTCAGGAAAGCATGGGCTTTGCGCACCGCCAGGCGGCTTGCTACGCGGCCGGCGCGGGGGCCGCTCATGCCATCGGCGAGGAGAAAAAGACCGTTCTCCTCATCGACAAGAACGGCGTCTTCGTTCACGCTCTTTCTTCTTCCTTTATCCGTTTTCCATGCGACGCTCATTGACCTCCCGTACTCAATACATCTTCAGCAGGCGATCTTCGTTGTGCCGGAGCCGGTCTCGATTACAAGCCCGTCGAAGAGCGTCACGGAATCGGCCTTGGTCCAAAGGCCTACGTAGCCCTGGACCGGTTTGTCTGCTCTATATTCCAAAACGGCCCGGTCGTTCAAATAGCACCGCATGGCCCGGCCCCGGACCTCAACACGGAGGTCGTGCCATTGGCCGGATGCGATCTTCTCACGAACGATTGCCCGCTCGATGCGCCTTCCGTTGATGAACTCGAAAAGGATGGCGTTGTCTTCAAGGGCGTTGATCCTGAAAACGAAATAGTTGCTCACATCTCCCATGCCGAAGGCGATCCCTCCGGCCCGGTCGATGTTGCCGCTCACCGGCTTCACGCGAACACGGACCACGCCGTCTGATAGTTGGACGCCCTTCGCAACAGCCAGGGGGAAGTAGTAGTAGGCTTGGACGTTGTCAAGGAACTCCTGGAGCGCCTGACCCACGAGCTTGTTCATGGCCCCCGCGACACCCGAGGACAGGGTGAACCCGGCGCGGGAGCCGTCCTGCATGCAGACCTGACGTCCGTTGTCAGCAGTCTGTTTCCATGATCCGCCGTGGGTGTAGAAATTAGCCGGTCCCTCATCCCGTTTGAATGCGAGAAAGTCGTAATCAGCCTTGAAGAATGCTTCTGTCATACGCTCCATGTCGGCCGCGCTTGTGAGCGCCACGTCCAGGAGGCGTGATGACGCAAGGAGGCGGCCCATCTGGTCGAGCTTGTCCGCCAGCGACGATTGGTCATAGTCCGTGATCGTGCCCTCGATCAGGTCGCCGCGCAGCTTTACCTGAAACCCGAGCTTCCCGAGCACGCTGCCAAGGAAAGCGATACGCAGCGACTTGCCGTAATAGCTCCCCGCTCCGCCCGAGAACTGGAGCGACACATAGTTCTGACCGCTGTTGTTGCCGGTAAAAGCGTCGATCGTGGCAAAGTGGTATCCGAACTTCGCGGACAGGTTCATATACTCGCCTGAGAGAATGGCGTAGCTGGTCCCTCCGGGAACGGAGCCGAATTCCGAGGTGGCGCTCGCGGACAAAAGCGTCAGCATCTTACTCATGTTCAGTCCGATGGAACCCTCCCAGCTCACGCCCGGATGGGTGAACCCTTTCCAGATCGCCCGGGGGTCGATCATCGCAACCACGGCCACGGCCATGGGGGTCTCCTGGTCGGACAGTCCGTACCGCAGACGATAGGCGACTGCCCGGGTGGAGTACTTGCTCGCGAGGACCTGCTTATAGGCTTCGAGGATGCCGCTCTCCACGACGTTCAGTACGGTCTCGTACTGGCCGGCAAAGGTGGCCTCGGTGTCCTCGCCCACTGCGCTGCTCCGCACCGCGACACGGACCCCTGGCTGTGTTCTTTTTTCGAGGTCCCGATAGGCTTGCATGATTTCCCCGGCAATGTCCGGGGGAACTGCCGCTGTGATGATGGCGGCGCGGATATCCGACCCATGGCGCTCAAATGCTCCCGGCTGGTCCGGTGACACCTGGGCGAGGCGTTTCGCAATGAGATCATTGAGTCCGTTCCCGGACAGGAAACGCTCCGTGGCAACGGTCGTCACGCTGAAGCCCGGCGGAACCGGGAGCGCCAACTCGTTTCCGATCCTTGCCAGGTTCGCGGCTTTTGCGCCCGTACTATGAACGGCATCGCCTTTGATCCGCTCAAACGGCAGGACCAGCTCGTTCGATCGGGCAGCGTATCGAGGGGTCAGCTCCTCGGTGATCAAGCAATCGATCCCGGCAAGGCCGGCTTCGAGCATGGACAAGGGCTTGCCCTTGAGCGACGCGAGCGCGTAAACCGCGCCGAGCGCCGCTTCCCACAGGGCTTCGTAGCGCGCGCCGGCCCAGGACAGGGAAAAGGGCCTTCCGCTGTAGTAGGCCTGTTCAAGGTCGGCGATGGCCGAAAGCGCGGCATGGTTGTGTTCCAGGAAGACCCGGAACGCGCGGTATTTCCTGACATGCGATCCCTGCAGGTTCACGAGCGGAGCGCAGGCTTGTTTCCGATGAAAGAGCGATCGAAGGTTCTTCATGGCGATGGTTGTGGATACTCACAAGCGAGTATAACAGACAGGACGAGGGCTCTCACGAACCGCTTGCGGGACATTGTTTCTATCTGTGCTTTCCTATATAGGACGTTCTCAATGAAACGAGCATAGTACAAGTTATTTTAAAATGCAAGGACATATCGAGTGCGTGCCGTTTGGGAATCAAGTTCGGAGTTATGAGTTCGGAGTTGGGAGTGAGGAAGATTGACGCGGCGACAGAGAGGCGATGGGGAGACAGGGTAAATTAAGTTCGGAGTTCGGAAATGGATTTAACTCCTAGCCCTCTCTCCTAAAATCAATAACGGGACCGAGCGGCCCAGATTTGTAGCATAGGCGACACAAATGGAAAGCGTCTGCATCCATATCAGAGAAAACAGGTAGCGACAGACCGCAAACAGAATGAGTACAACCGCCGTCGTAAGTACAAATTGATTTCTCGACGCATGCCGATCGCTTATATTTGCTTCGCTCAGGAACAAATAGGGAACAAATAGCAGAACAAATAGAGAACAAATAGGGTCACCCATTTAAAGGGCACCGTCAAGCGAAAAAAGCTATCTTGTGACGAGAAACGGTACGTTTCTCGCCGAGCCTTTTCGTTACCCTCATCATTACCATTGCCGTAGTTTCATTCGGTTTAGGTGT
>Ga0210377_10003612_pt1 | contig 13266 bp, 15 predicted proteins | sample PLM4_65_b1redo_FD_155480 | JGI IMG/M metagenome (GOLD analysis project Ga0210377, IMG submission 155480) | Groundwater sediment microbial communities from an aquifer in East River, Colorado, USA - PLM4_65_b1 redo | ecosystem: Environmental > Terrestrial > Soil > Riparian zone | place: USA: East... | reverse complement strand
ACCTGCACGCGCTTTACGCCCAGTGAATCCGGATAACGCTCGCCTCCTACGTTTTACCGCGGCTGCTGGCACGTAGTTAGCCGAGACTTATTCCTGAGATACTGTCCTTTCTCATCTCTCAGAAAAGCGCTTTACGACCCGAAGGCCTTCATCGCGCACGCGGCGTTGCTGCATCAGGCTTTCGCCCATTGTGCAATATTCCCTACTGCTGCCACCCGTAGGTGTATGGACCGTGTTTCAGTTCCATTGTGGGGGGCCACCCTCTCAGGTCCCCTACCCGTCGTCGCCTTGGTGAGCCGTTACCTCACCAACTAGCTGATGGGACGCAGGTCCCTCCCAAAGCGAATTGCTTCTTTAGTCATCAGTTTCTAAATCCGAAGACCACATGCGGTATTAGCAATCCTTTCGGACTGTTATCCCACACTTTGGGGTAGGTCACCAACGCGTTACTCACCCGTTCGCCACTAGGATACTTCGGTATTGCTACAAAAGCACCTCGTTCGACTTGCATGTATTAGGCACGCCGCCAGCGTTCATCCTGAGCCAGGATCAAACTCTCCGCAAAAAAATTTTCACTCTTGCGAGTGTAAGTTTACGGATTTTTTACTGGATCGACAGAGTTGTTGCTTCCTATCACTGTTCAGTTGTTAAAGTTCGGGTAACAAAGCGGACGGATTTTACTCGCCTCGCTTTGGCCTGTCAAGACATCAACAGACGAAAACACCGATGTCATTTGTCTTGCGACATCGGCTCGTCAGACTGCAAAACCAACAGGCTTGTGTCTCTGACTAGAGACTGCTTACTCAGTTTTCAATGATCTGTCAGGGGGACGAGATCGTGTGTAACTACTGGCGAACGATGATTATATGCATTTCACAGGCTTTGTCAATAGGTCGTCAGACAAATTAACCTTAAAAAATCATGCGGGTTTAAATTTGGATATATGTGATTCTATCATCCCAGACGCATCACTCACCCCAATTTCACTTCGTATTCTTTGACCGATAACCTGCGCACGCTTACAAAGGGAATTCTCCTCCGCTTCAAGGATCGCGTGTGTTAATTTTTCGACAGAAAGATTTTTAACAAGGATAGGTTTTGGTCCCGCACCAATTGCATAGACTCTATTCCCCCAGAATGGTTGATCAGCAGTAAATGGAACAACTATATTTGGTATACCTGCACGCAAACCAGCAGAGGTTGTCCCTGCCCCGCCGTGGTGGATGATCATCTTACAGTGTGGCAGCAACCAATCATGCGGAACAGCTTCAAAATAAAGCAAATCATTCGATGACGGACGATTCACTTTGCCCCATCCCGAAAGAACAATTCCACGTTGACCACTTTGTCTTAAAGCATCCCGAACAACACGATCGATCTTTTCTGCATCACGATTGATCATGCTCCCAAATGAAATACAAACTGGGGGGTCGCCTGCATCAAGGAAGTTTTGAATCTCAATGGGAGGACGGCATGAATTGTTTGTATCAAAAAAGAAATACCCTGTTACATGGACATTGGGTGCCCAATCGCTTGAGGGTGGGAGAACGCTCGGGCTCCACGCGCACAAGATCGGGGTTGGAGCATGAAGCGGATTTTCGTCAAAGGGAAAATAAAGTTTGCGCTTCGGGAGTCCAGCATGGCGACGGACTTGTTCATATCCAAACACAGAGATCCACCAGGCGATCTTTTGCGAGAAGATATGTGTGAGGCGATTCAATGTGCGCAGTTTAAAATCAGGTAATGTAACATTGGGGTAATCCCCTGTGGGTGTAAACATGGGAAATGTTTGGATATGAATATCAGGAATGTTCATTTCATGTGCCAGCGTATGTGCACCAACAGCATGGGCGAAGGTATGAATGATGAGATCAGCATCTCTGCAAACTTCTTCGACTTGAAGTGAAACTTCTGCGCCAATCTCAATCGCATGACGCATAAAACCGCGGATCATCCTGAGGGAATTGAACCCGGCATTATTCATCTGGCGACTCAGCTCATCAGGCTCGCCAGCCAGGGAAACGAAATTAATCCCATATTCTTCCACAAGCCCATGAAACCTGCGTGGCGCAGCCAATTTGACAGAATGTCCTCTTGCCATTAATCCAACCGACAATGGAAGGAAAGGCTGAACATCGCCGCGCGAACCGTAGGTAAGGATGGTTATATTCATAATAACGATTTTACCTTGCAAGACATGCTATACTGCCAAATAATAAGGAGTAACAATGACCAAAATTGGAATCCTGCACCCCGGAGAAATGGGTGTTTCAGTTGCCGCATCTGCCATTAAAAGCGGACATGAAGTTTTTTGGGTATCGCAAGGTCGCAGTGACAAGACACGTCTGCGGGCGGAAAAATATCATCTGACAGAAGTAGAATCTTTATCACAGCTATTTCAAACGGTGGAGATTATTCTCAGTATCTGTCCACCACATGCTGCAGAAGATGTAGCCAAATCAGTGCTCGAACAAAGTTTCAAAGGCTATTATCTGGACGCAAATGCGATTTCTCCGCAGCGCGCAATCAAAATTGGACAGATGATGGAAGCAAGAGGCATCCATTTTATTGACGGTGGCATTATCGGTGGACCCGCATGGAATCCGAAAGAAACCTGGCTTTATTTATCAGGCAGTGATGCTCAAATCCTCTCGGATTGCTTCTCGAACGGACCGCTCGAAACAAAGATCATTGGTGCTGAAATCGGAAAAGCCTCTGCGGTGAAGATGTGTTACTCGGCTTATTCAAAAGGGACCACTGCTCTGCTCGCTACAATTCTCGCAACTGCAGAGTCGCTTGGGGTGCGTGACGAACTCTACCAGCAATGGGATCTGGATGATCCAAACTTCTCAGAACAGGTGAATCGTAGGGTGACACGCGTCACCGCCAAAGCATGGAGATTTGAAGGCGAGATGCATGAGATCGCGTCCACATTTCAGGAGGCGAGCCTGCCGGGCGGATTCCACGAATCAGCGGCAGAAATTTATCGGCGAATGGCATCAGCCCGGGGCGAGTCTGATACGCAGAGTCTGATCGAAATATTGGATGCTTTACTAAACCATCCGGCATAATATCCATATCCGTGGTTTATAATTTTCGGACTCAGTATCTTCTCTCGTGAATTGGCGCAAACATGACCCGTCAGAGCTTCTTCGCTTCCAAAACAAATCAAGTTAATATCTTCGCAACCATCAGCATTCTTTTGATCTTGTTTTCTTATTTGTGGTTGGGGAGTTTTGGATTGTTCAACCACCTACCAACCATAACGGCGTATTACGATAAACTTGCCACCGCTTTCAGCCATGGAAGTTTATCGCTGGAGGAGGAACTTGATCCTGCATTGCTGGCACTTGATAATCCGTTCGATCGTTCAAAGTGGGTTGGGATAAATGTCCCTACCGATTATTCTCTTTATAACGGGAAATATTATCTTTATTTTGGACCCGTTCCAGCAGTCTTTTTGACTGTTGCCAAAATCATAGGCTTTGGTACAAAAGGCGACCAGTATCCTGCCTTCGGTTTTATTTGCGGAATTTTTGTTGTCCAGGCATTGTTACTTGTTTGGATCTGGAAACGTTATTTCTCGAATCTCCCCGCTTGGTTCGTGCCGCTGGCAATTGTTTTTGTTGGTTTTATTTCTCCATTCCCGTGGATATTGACCCGTGCAAGATTCTTTGAAGCGGCAAGCTCAGGCGGACAGTTCTTTTTCCTGCTGGGACTGTACTTGCTTCTGATTTCGGTAGCCAATGGAAACAATTCAAAATGGAAGCTTCTTTTAGCAGGAGCATCATGGGTGCTGGCGGTGGGATCGCGACCGACCCAGATCCTGCCGATGGGCATTACCGTTGTAATGTTTCTCATTCTTGAATACAAAAACCATTCACAGCACAGACAACTTTCACGATCGCTTTATCCATTCCTGGTAGCGTTTATACCGTTTGCCATCGGCATGAGCATTCTTGGATGGTACAACTGGGCGCGGTTCGATTCAATTTTTGAAACTGGACTCCGTTACCAATTGGCTGGACCAGATATTCAGGGATATTATCGCAAACTCTTTTCTCCAGTATATGTCCTGCCCAATCTTTATAACTATCTTCTCAACAAGCCCATCCTTGTCGAGAAATTTCCGCTTTTGAGTTCCACCGAAGGGATTGGACAATCTCTGTTCTCATTCATCACTATTCCACCCATTTACTACACAGGCAAATTGCCAGGGATTTTTTACACTACGCCATTTGTGTTATTTGCCAGCATACTTTTGGTTCCGGGTAAAAAGAAGACAGAAGAAAATACGATCAAAGCCCCAGATTCGTTCAAGTGGATGGTTCTTCTTATCCTTGGGATATTTCTTGCTGAGTTCATACCGTTCGTCTCCTATTTTTGGGTGGAGACGCGTTTCTTTGCAGACTTTACGCCACCGCTCGCAATCCTCAGCATGATCGGGTTTTGGAAGGGCTATGAGCTTCTCAGAGACAAACCCGTATGGCGGACGTTGTACACAACTCTTGGCGTTAGCCTGGTAATCTTTTCGGTCATCATGGGAATCTCTTTAGGACTTGACGCGCATTGGGAGGCATTTAAAGAATTCAACCCCATTTTGTGGAAAGCCATGTATAGAGATTTCCATCCCCAGTTTTGGAAACAACTCTATGGCATTTTATCCCCATAAAAAACGCTAATTCATTTCTTGTCTTCCAGATAATGCTCTCAGCAACGTATTTTGATCGGCATATTCCAAGTCACCGCCCATGGGTAGACCCCGCGCGAGACGCGTGATGCGCACGCCCAGCGGCTCCAATTGTTGACGCAGGTACAACGCCGTCGCGTCTCCTTCCATGCTGGGATTGGTGGCAAGGATGATTTCCTTCACTCCCCCATTCGCAACACGCGCGATCAACTGCTTGATCTTCAAATCGTCGGGACCGATGCCTTCGATCGGGGATAAAACGCCCTGTAAGACATGGTACTTGCCCTGAAAACCACCCGTGCGCTCCAGTGCAAGGACATCCAGCGCTTCTTCCACAACACAAATAACACCAATATCGCGCCGCGATGACTCACAAACTTCACAACGTTCGCGTCCTGCTTCGGTGATGTTGAAACATTCCTGGCAAAAGGCAGTATTCGCCTTGAGGTTGGCTAACGCAGCTGCCAGATCTTGAGAAACATCATCGGTGGTACGCAGAAGATAGAACGCCAGCCTCGAAGCGGATTTGGGTCCTATCCCGGGAAGTCGCTCTAACGAATTAATCAATGATTGAATTGACTCAGGCAATAACATGGATAATTATTCTTTTTTCTTTCTCGTGAGTAGGTAAATGCCCACGCCAACAACGGTAAGTACAATAATACCCAGGCAACCTAGTATCGTAATTTCTAAAACACCCATTTAGACTCCTTGGCTCAGAAAGGCAATCCACCTGCGAGCGGACCCATCAACTTCTCCTGCAGTGCCCGTGATTGATCGAGCGCCATATTCACAGCGGACAGGACCAAGTCCTGTAACATTTCGGCGTCCATATCCTTCAAGAGTTCAGGGTTGATCTCCACGGATTGGCATTTCTGGTCGCCCGTCATCACAACCTTGATCGCACCGCCACCAGCCGTGGTAGTGACAGTTTCCACAGCAAGTTTCGCCTGTGCTTCTTCCATTTGTTTTTGCATGCGCTGTAATTGCTGCATCATTCCGCCCTGCCCACCCATCGCAGGACCTTTGTTGAATCCTTTTGCCATAAGATACTCCTCTAAAAATTATTTCTTACAAACATCAATCCCACCAGGCTGACAATATCAATTTAGGATTATAAACTTCATCCTTCTTCCAATATCCAAGTAATTCCATTGTCCTATCACTGCCAATCCAAGTTATTTCATCTGCATGGAGCTGTCTTTTAACCAACTGCTCCAATTTAAATTCTTTTCCTTCTCGTACGAGTATATAAAGTGTATCCGCAGACCATACGCCATATCTCGCAACGGATAAAGTTGGTTGCTTGGCATGAACACAGAGTACCACAAATAACGATATTGACGCAATAATTTTTCTATTTTCTTGCCATCACAATTGTCGTGATTTGTTAGTCCGATTGCTTTCAATTGTAAATCTTGAATTTTGCTAATTTTTAATTCCGAATTAGTTTTTCGTGTCTTAACTTTCGAAGTACTTACTGTTTTTGAAGCTTGCCGTTTCTTTCCTCTTTCTTCTTTCTTGTTGGTCGCCATCACTCAACCTCAATTGTCAATCACGAATTACGCAACACGCAGTTTGCACATCATCATCCAAACCTGGACGGGAGATCTCATCCCTACAAGACCAACCTAATCCTGCATATCCACGATCTCGCCGCCGTGTTGGATGGCGGTTGCAACCATGCCATCCTGTTCCACGTTCGGGGGGATCTTGCCTTTGGCATTCGTCACCATGCAGCGGATGTTCACATCCACGCCGAATTGTTCCTTGATCAATTTTTGAATCGCTTCGATCTGGTCAGGTTTGTCGATTTTTGAAACCAGCACATCGCTCGCCAAACCCAGGATGAGAGTATTCCCCTGCACGTCGATCATCTTGACCGAATTCAACAACGCGGAGAGATTTGCCTGTGCTTTTGGAAGCGACGCGGACATGGGCTTCCACGCTTTGATGACATCGCCCGCGCTGAGGATATTCTTCTCAACCGGACGCGGCGCTTCGGATTCAGCCCTGGGCTTGGATTCCGTTTCCTGGTACAGGATAGCAGGCTGAGGCTTGGGTCGAGCTGTCCCACCAGGGGATGATAGCGCGGCGGGAGTTGGAGTCGCCACATTCGGCGCGTCCAATACTTCCGCAAGCGCGAGTTCCAAACTCAAGGAGGGTTGCCAGCCGCCGCGCAGATCCGTGGCTGCATTGTTGAAGGTTTTCATCATGCGCAGGACATCGCTCGTGGTAAAGGACTTGGCGTGCGCCTGCATCTGCTTTTTGACATCCGCCGTGGCTTCGACTTGATTTGTGTTGCCCATTTGAATGAGCATCAAGCCGCGCAGATATTCGACGATCTGACGCGCCAATGAGCGCGGATCGGCTCCGGCATCGAGCGCCTTGTGGATCGTTTCGAGTCCATGTGCGGGGTCGTGATCCATGACCGAGTTGAGAACTTCCAGAACGGACTGGCTCGTGGCAGTGCCCAGCACCGTTTGCGCAAGGGCAAGCGTGATCCTGTCGCCCGTGGACGAAAGTTGGTCGAGCAATGATTGCGCATCACGCATCCCACCCGCGGACTGGCGTGCGATCTGAATGAGAGCATCATCGTCCGCCTGGATGTTTTCAGCTTTGACGATCTTCTTGAGATTGTTGACGATCTCATCCACAGGCACGCGTCTGAACTCATGGCGTTGACAACGTGAAAGCACGGTGGCAGGGATCTTGTGAATTTCAGTCGTAGCTAAAACAAAGATGGCATGTGGAGGCGGTTCTTCGAGCGTTTTGAGCAGTGCATTGAACGCCGCCGTCGAAAGCATATGGACTTCGTCAATGATATAGATCTTGTATTTACCCTGCGAAGGCGAGAAGTTGATCTTATCGCGCAACTCACGCACATCTTCAACGCCATTATTTGATGCCGCGTCGATCTCGATCAGATCCATAAAACGGTTGTCATTGACGGCTTTGCAGAGTTCACATTCGTTGTCGGGTCGCTTGGTAGGATCGGGGTTCGTGCAATTGACCGCTTTCGCCAGAAGACGTGCCAGCGTGGTCTTGCCGGTTCCGCGCGAACCCGCGAAGAGATACGCATGCGCGACGCGGTCTGCCGCGATGGCATGTTTGAGCGTCGTCACGACATGATCCTGCCCTACGACGGCATCCCATTCTTGAGGTCGGTATTTACGGTAGAGTGCTTGAGTCATTTTAGCGATTAGCTTTTAGCAAGTAGCCGGTGGTCGAGTAGCCCGAAGGACGTATCGAGACCACAATATTGTTATGGCACCTTATAGACTGCGCGGACATTTCCACTTGGGTCCAACAACTCGGCTTCTTCGCCAGATTGCCAGACAGGGTCGGTCTCGCCCCAGTATAAATCAATGACGGTGTTCGTTCCACCAATGGTATGGATCTGCACCGCGCCGTTGCTGTTGAGTGTCAGGTTTGGGAAGGTAAATAGATTCCCATCTGAGTCCCTCAATTGCCACTTCGAGAGGCTCAACGGTTCCGCACCCGCATTGCGCACCACCACCCACTCGGCATTCAACGTCCCGGCACCAATGACACTCACGATCTCCACAGGGATGTCGATATTCGGGTTGAAAGTCGCAATGGGAACCCCTCCATCGGAACTGGCCGGTGCGTCAGGCTGGACCGCAGACTGGCTCACGGAGCGGTAAGTACGGTCATACCAGAACAGGATCGCCGCGGTCACGCAGGCTGAGATAAAGACATTGAGGAGCAGGTAAAAGAGGAGTCTTCGGCGATCCATCGTGGTCGAATCATAGCACAGAATTTCGACAATTGAAATTAAAATCCCGCGCTCTTTTCGAACGCGGGACCTTTCCATTTCAATCTGTTATTGCTGTTGAAGCTTCGTCACCACAAAGTCGTCAAAGGTCACATCGGCGGTGAAGACCTCCTCCCCACTCCATGTAACCAGCCCAACACTGCCCGCCGTATACGACGAATCGGAGACGGAAACGACCTGCTGTCCATCCACATACAGCGTCAATATGCCGTTACCACAGTCCGCGCCCATACGATACGAGGGTGCATTGGGTGCGATCAGGTCAGAAGGCGCCCACTTATCGTTGTTGGTGAGGAAAATGTCGTCCCGAGTAAGCGCGGCCTTGGCGATCGCGTACTCGCCTGCAGGTGTTATCAGAAGATAGTAAAAAGAGTCGCCTATCGTTTGCTGATCACAAAGAATACCAAAAGCAGTTGTGGGATGGGTGTCATTATTCTTCACCGTCACTTCGATATGAACGTTTTCATAACTTTCCGTGTTGGGTGCGCTCCAGATGAAATAATTGTCGGTAAAGATCTTCATCCGCAAGCCGCCATCAGTATACTCGACGGAACTGTTGGCGTCCGCAGTCAAACCCCAGCCGCCACTGCTTGAAAAATCATCCTCCAACACCGATCCACTCCCCGGCAAAGAGGATAATGAACTGCAACCTAAAGAGGTCAATAACATTGCCGCAGTTACAAACAATACCCTGAATATATATTTGTTCATGTCGTTATCTCCTTGTCGAATGTAAGTGGAGATTTTAGCCCCGGGGATAAAAAACACAATCGGACTTACGGGTGATTTCGAGTGACTTTCCCGGGGAATTATCGACTCATCGTCAGCGCGACCCAGTCACCCATCTGCCTGCGCTCGTTCATTCTTAGACCTTTAGCCTGTCCCGCTTCGATGACGTTTTGCTCCTGCTCTTGCAATATCCCGCTCAAAATGAGCGCGCCGTTCCCATCGATGAGGTCTGCGAGACCCGCGTCGAACAGGCGGACGATCACCGGCGCGAGGATATTCGCCACCACCAGCGGTGCCTTCTTGAAAGCAAATTTGCCTTCGAGGATCTCCTGTACGGAACCGACACCAAGGATCAGCTCATTCCCCACCCCGTTCGTATCCGCGTTCTCGCGTGAGTTCTTTACAGACTCTTCGTCAATATCCACACCCAAGGCTGTTGTTGCGCCAAGCTTGAGCGCAGCGATGGAGAGGATACCCGAGCCACAACCCACATCAATAACGTGTATGTCATTCTGAGCGAGCCGGTCTTTGGCGAGCGAAGAATCTCCAACACGATGAGGAGACCCTCCGCTATCGCTCACATCGTCCCGATGTCCTTCGGGAGGGTGACATAACCATAATTCCATCAACTCCAAACACAACTGTGTTGTCGGATGCGTCCCCGTTCCAAATGCCATGCCGGGATCTATCTTGATGGCTACGCGCGTCGGATCAGGTGACTCCAGCCACGCCGGGACGATGACGACGCGCTGTCCGATGAGGATCGGCTTGTAGTATTGCTTCCAGGCTTCCATCCAGTTTTGATCCGCTATTTGTTTGTAAACGGGAGTTGGTAAAGGTCGGATCATCCCCAGGTAGTAAAGTGACTCTTCGAGTTTCTGCCGCGTCTCTTCGACCTGGTCGTTCATCTCCAGATACGCCCGGACGGTGATCGGTCCGGTTGGGGTCCCCGCATCTTCGGCATCGTTGTATTTCACGCCCTGTTCGGTCATCACACCATTGGGTGCAAAACGCGCAAAGACATCCGCCACCGATTCGGCTAATTCGCCATCGACGGTCAGGGAAACTTCAAGCCAGTTCATCATCATTCACCATTTCATAGATTTGTTTTATCAAGCCAACATCCATAGGACGGACATCGGGCAGATTGTCTTTTGAAAAATATCCAATCTCAGACACTTCCTCGCTTGGCTGGAATTCGCCTTCTTTGATCCTGCAAAGATAATACATGCCAACGCGGTCCGGCTTCCATGATTTGACAAGTAATAATTTTTCGATCTCCAGCGCAATCCCGGTTTCCTCGAACATCTCACGCACCGCCGCATCTCCCGGTTGCTCGCCATGATCGAGACTGCCACCCGGCAAACCCCAGGGGTGGAAACGTTGATAGGTCAATTTAACGAGCAGGATTTGCTTCTGCTCATTGAAGATCACTACTGCGGCAAACACCTGGAACAAGGGACGAATCATGCGGGATGCAACATTTTGAAGCCAGCCGGGGAATACCCGCCAGATTTTCAATAATATGGTTTTGGTCATGAAAAAAGATCACGGCTCGAAGCGATAGAACTTGATCTGGGCCTTCTCGATGGTAGCCATGCCAGACTTGATATTCGATTCAATTAGTGCCAGGAATTTATCCAGTTTATCTTCAGTATCCACGATCTCAATAATAATGGGTAAATCCTCCGAAAGGGTGTCGAATCGAAAGGTACGGATCTGCATCGTGCTGGCACCGAATCCCATCATCCCCCGCAGCACTGTTGCCCCTGCCAATCCCCGTTCACGCGCTTGAAGAACGATCCATTCATAGAGCGGTTTCCCCTGATATTTTTCCGCTTCCCCGATGAAGATGCGAAGAAGGGTTCCATCATGTGGGAGTTGCATGGTCTACCTCCAGATCCAATATGCGACGGTTCGCCCCAGCGAGACAAGTATAAGTCCGAAAAGCACATTTGCCCCGATATTTAACAAAGCGTTGAAGGTCTCGCCGTCGTGCAGCAGGTTGACGGTATCGTTGCCAAAGGAGGAGAAAGTGGTAAATCCACCTAGAATACCGATAAAAACAAACGCACGCGTTTCAGGAGTGAATGCGCCGCGCGCTTCGGCAAGCTGGGAAAGGAAGCCGATCACGAAACAACCGATGAGATTGACGGTCAACGTGCCGTAGGGGAAGTCAATACTTTTGCTGATGGATTGCGTCCATGTGCCTAGCAGGTAACGGGAAACAGAACCCAACGCACCGCCGATGGCAACGTAGAAAACGGATAAAAGCGAAGGCATGAAATATTTTTCTTTAACGGGATCAATTACCAGCGTGCAATTGAAGCGTGTGCTGAGCGACAGTCGAAGCATCATCCGCATGAGAATGACCGTTCAGGTCGCAATACAACGAATCGGGGAAGCAATCCACACATTCAAGTTGAAGCGTGGCGTGGGCGATGTTGTAGCGATGATAGACGATCTCGTTGATCTGGCGTTGAATCTCGGCGCCCGCGCTGATGGAAAGGTCTTCGGTGAGAACGTGCGCAGACATGGTACGCAGGCTTTGCGTGAGACTCCACACGTGCAGGTCGTGGACGCCGAGCACACCTTTGATCTGCATCAAATCCTGGACCAGTTTGCCCGTGTCCACATCGCGCGGCGTGGCTTCGAGCAGGATATCCACCGCATCCCGCAGGATGCCCCATGCGTTGTACAGAATGAGAAAACCGATCAACACACTGACAAGCGGATCAAGCCAATTGGCATCAGTGAAATAAATGATGACACCAGCAATGACCGCGCCGACCGTGGACAAGACATCACCCATCAAGTGCAGGAACGCGGATCGGAGGTTGAGATCGCTCTCGCTCCCCTTCCGGACGAGCAAGGCTGTTACCAGGTTAATGACCACCGCGAGCAACCCAACACTAATCAGGATTCCCGACTCAACATCAGGCGGATTCATGAAGCGACGATATGCCTCATAAAAAATCCCGAGCGAGATGAGGACAAGCGTCGTTGAATTGAGAAGCGCCACGAGGATACCTGCGCGGTGATAACCGTAGGTCTTGCGTCCATCCGCGGGTTGTGAGGTAAGCCGAATCGCGTACCAGCTCAAACCCAGCGCGATGACATCCGTGAGGTTATGAGCCGCGTCGGTGAGCAGCGCGAGGCTGTTGCCGATGACCCCTGCGATGGCTTCGATGAAGACGAAGATCAGAGTCAATACGAGCGAAAGCCCAAGCCGGGAGGTGGTCTGTTTGGCGACATCGCCAAAATGAGTGTGATCGTGTGAATGAGAGCTCATTAATTACCTTTATCGTAGCGCAATAACCGCGCAGAATTTCCAAGAATGCCCAGGTCCGGGATGGATTGGAGTGCGGCTGCAAGCATCGGTGGGAGAAAACCAAATGCGGCAAGAATCAAGCCGATGATGTTATATGCGGCGGTGAAACCAAGATTCCCTTTGACAATCCGCATGGTTCGCCTTGCAGTTCGAATCAGTTGAGGGATCAAGGTCCAATCTTCGTGCATGAGGGTAATATGCGCCGCTTCAATGGCGATATCTGTCCCTGCCCTGCCCATGGCAATCCCTACATTTGCCTGCGCAAGAGCAGGAGCGTCGTTAACCCCATCGCCAATCATGACAACGATTTTGCCTTGCGATTGATACTCTCTTACGATACGGATCTTGTCTTCGGGCATTAAACCTGCCCGATAAGAGATGCCAAGCGAACTGGCAAGAGACGATGCCACACGTTCATTGTCACCGGTGATCAATTCGATTTTCTCGATGCCAAGACTCTTTACTTCTTGCAAAGAATCCGGCACATCACTTCTCAATGTATCGGAGGCAGCGATCAATCCGGCAAGGTTGTCATTTATCGATATGGATAGAATAGTTTTTCCCAGCGATTCAAGGGCAGTCACCTGTTCGTTCTTTCCCATTAAGTAACGACCGACCGCCACCTTTTTTCCATCTACAGTAGCAGAAACGCCTGTTCCTGCAATCGATTCAAAATTGGTGACTTCCTGTAATTCCAAACCGCGTTCACGGGAGGCA
>Ga0210377_10003610_pt1 | contig 13273 bp, 11 predicted proteins | sample PLM4_65_b1redo_FD_155480 | JGI IMG/M metagenome (GOLD analysis project Ga0210377, IMG submission 155480) | Groundwater sediment microbial communities from an aquifer in East River, Colorado, USA - PLM4_65_b1 redo | ecosystem: Environmental > Terrestrial > Soil > Riparian zone | place: USA: East... | reverse complement strand
CGAGACTCTCCCGAGGGACGCGAGCATCCCGATTTCCTGGGGCCGCAGATACGCCCCGGCCGGAATGACCCGTTCACCCCTCCGGAGATCCTCTCCCCGCTTCCGTATGTGCTCGCCGGCAACCGCAGGCCGCAGCAAACGGATGCCGTCCGCGTCCGCCTCGACGTTCTCTATCGGAACCACCGTGTCGCACCCCGGGGGAACCGGTGCGCCGGTCATGATCTTCACCGCCCCCCCCGGCGACACCGGAACCGTACGGTTTTCCCCCGCGGGAAGAAAGCCGACCACGTCCAGCCGGTTCCCCTGCAAACCGCCGGACAAAAACGCGTACCCGTCCATCGCCGAGCTGTCTTCCATCGGAACATCCCAGGGGGAACGGATCTCCTCCGCGATGATCCTTCCCAACGCCTGAAGAAGAAAAACCGTCTCCGTCGGCAGCGGAACGACGTCCGCAAGGACGATCTTTTGCGCCTCCTCGATGCCGAGGAGGACGGAGCCCTTCCCCGCCATCGTCTTCTCTCCCCGGTTCCTCATCGTCATTGAGACGCGATCCGTGTTTCTTCCCCCGCGACGTCGCGCAGATCGGCGGGGCGGGAGCTCCCGATAAACGTCGAAGCGCATTGCGCGAGCGCGGAGTAGAAACCGTTCTCCGTGTTCTCCTTGATCCGTTCGCAGAACAACGGTATCCATCGTCGGAGAAATTCAGCGGAAAATTTTTCCTGCTTTGCGACGGTTTCGACCGCCGTCCGAAGATCGGATGTTTCCAACGCCTTTATCTCTGCGAAAACGAGATAGCTCATGAACTCGAGTTCCACGGCGACATGGTCCGGAAGTTCCCTGGCGTCGGAGAATCCGGAAAGCCCCTCGTTCCGGTACATCCCGATGACTTCCATGGTGGAATCCCCCATGACCCTTCTTTCCCCGTCCAGGTACACCGAGCCGTACGGGGGCGCGATCACGCCGAACGGGCCGATGAAGAGCCTGGAATATTCCACCAGCAATTCCTCATTCCCGTACTTGAGGATGCTTTCCTCCATCGAAGCGGAAAAAAGGGCGGCTTCCGGACAGATCCTGTGGAGGGATTTCGTCAGGTTTTGCAGCAGCTTCTCTTCCTGGAACGCGTTCTTCCGGGGCTGACAGAAGCAGGCGGACAGGAAGCGGTAGCAGTCTCCCCTCGTCCTCTCCCGCAAAATCGTTTCGTCCAACTTCAATGCCCTCCCCCGTCGAGTCGTCCTTGTTGTCCTTCAGCCGGCCGGATCCATGCGAATCGCCTCGGACAGGCAGAATTCCGAGCAGAGACCGCACCCCGTGCACCTTTCGGGATCGAACCGGGGAATGGAAGGTTCCGATCCGAAGGTTCCGGAGTCGGACAGGGCGTCCGAAGGACAGACCCTGGCGCAGCCGAGACAACCGTCGCACGATGTTCCGAAGGCGATGGAAAACGAAAAAGCGTCTCTTACCCCTTGTGCGGTCTCCGGGGGAAGAGATGCCAGGGCGGCGAGCAGCACCGCCCGCCGCGTCGGCAGATACTTGTCCATGTACGACATGGCTTTCCGTTCCGGGGACGGCGAAGCCAGCACCGTGGCCATTCCCTGGACGGCCAGCCTCCGGAAAGACCGGAAAAAGCCCCGGCGATCCAGGCTCTCCTGGCGGAAATCGATCTCCTTCGCATCCGGAATCAGCCGGATGCGGCTACCGAGGGGGAGGCCGCATTCCTCCTCCGTTTTCCCCAGCCGCGTCGCCAGGTGTTGATACATTCCCCCGGCGTCGCAGCCGTCGCAGGCGCTTGCATCGAGCTGCACGGTGGCTTCGCCCCTTGCGGAAAGCGCCAGCAGATGCTCGGCGGACAGCATGCCCAGGCAGGGAAGGTGCCGGTCGAAGGGGGAACCGCTCTTCCCGCATCCGACCACCAGCGTGGGGAGCGGGTGGGAGGCGAGCCCGCGAATCAGCCTGTCGAAATCCGCCTCGGCCTCCAGAGCGCCGGCGGGGCAGACGGTGGTACAGGTGAGGCAGCCGGTGCACCTTTCCTCCCGCACCTCCAGACGCTCGTCCAGGCGGATGGCAGACCTCGGGCAGGCGGAGACGCACCTTTCACAGCGGCTCCCGGAATAGCGCATCCTCGAGCAACGCGAGGGATCGACCCGGAGCGGACGGACCGTTCCGTTCCCTTCTTCCGGTATGCAGACGGAACCCATGACCATCATTCACTCCGTCCGTTCACTCCCCGATCGGCGACCACGACGCTATGCCGGCTTCCCGCCCTTGAAATTCCGGATGTAGGAAACGTTGGGCCGGGTTTTCTTCTCCTCCTTGAGCCGGAAGGACTTGAACTTCTTCAGTTGGCCGGCCGGTTCGCTCGACGCATCGTTCAGGTCCCCGAAGATGCGGGCCTTGGCGGGACATGCGACGACGCAATTGGGCAGTTCCCCCTTTTTCACGCGGTGCTCGCAAAAGATGCACTTCTCGACGACTCCCTGTTTTCTCACGCTTTCATAGTCGGGATGGCTGTAGTTGTTTCGATGAGGCGGCAGGTCGCCGGCCGTTTTTGCCACCTCGGCTCCCGATGCAGTGCCTCCCCTGATGATCTCGGTGGTATCGCGATAAAAGGCATGGGGCGGTTCGTTGGAATCGTTCGCGCTGATGACGCTGTAGGCCGTCTTCTCCTTCGTCACGTCCATGGCGCTGTAGGGACAGGCTTTCTGGCAACGGCGGCAGCCGATGCAGCGGGAATCGCTGTGCATCGTGATCCCGTCGGCCGTCTTGAACATGGCCTTGGGGGTCACCGGACAGGCCTTGACGCAGGGCGCGTCGGAGCAGTGGTTGCAGAGCACCGGAAGGGCGGTAAAGGAGACGTTGGGGAATTTCCCCTCCTCCCGGTAGATGAAATCGGCCCAATTGTATGTCTGCCCTTTGGCGCTTCCCTGGGTATTGTTCTCGGTCTTGCAGGCCAGGGCGCAGGCGCCGCAGCCGACGCATTTCTGAAGATCGATGACCATTCCGTATTGCCTTGGCATTTATGCCTCCTCCGCCCTAGATTTTTTCGATCTTGACGCCGGTGAATCCGCCGTTGCGGGCGGTCGATCCGCTCAGGCGATCATAGTCGTCCACCAGGATTTCGTTGTTGTTGCCCCCGCGAGGCTGCGCCTTGGCGTAATCCCTGGCCGCGACTTTGCCGTACGCCCAGTGCCCCTGGCCGTAACACTTCGCCGCCGTACCGGGGCGCACGCCTTCCCACAACTTCACCTTGGTGACGATGGAGCCCGTGGTGGAGGAGACCTTTACGCTGTCGCCGGTTTTCAGGCCGAGGTTCTTGCCATCGATCGGGTTGATCTTGATGACGTCGTCCCAGGACTCGTCCCCCACGTCGACTTTCTTGAACTCCTGGAACCAGGGGGTGTTCTGGCTGCGGCCTTCGCGGTTGAGGCGCGATTTGTAGTCGATGAAAGTGAAGGGGTACTCCTTCTCGCCGCCGTGGCGCTTGGGGGATTCGTAGTGCGGCAGGAAGGCCAGCTCGCCCTGGGCCTCGTAACCGCTGGACCGAAGGATATCGTCCATTGTCGTGTTGTGCTTCTTGGCGTGCTCGCCAAGGGCTTTCTTCATGGTCTCGCTGTAGAACTCGAATTTCTTCGTCTCGGTCTTGAACTTCCCCTCGAACTTCCTCGTTTCGGGGTTTTCCTTGCCCCAGTTCTTCTTGTAGGCGTAGGTCTCGGAGTTGTAGATCCCCTTCGTGCGGAATTCCTGCCAACCTGCGATCTGGTCCCCCTTCATCTTCTCCTTGCCGTTCCATACCTTCTGGCTGGAGATCTTGGCGGCGATTTCGGCGAACTCCCCGGCGTTGGCGGGCTTTTTCTTCGTTTCCGGATCCTCGAACGAGGCGTAGTAGTCGTACAGGTTGGCGAAGCCCTTGTCCTTCAGTTTCTCGGCCAACAGCCACATCACCTCGGTCTCTTCGGCCTTGCTGTCCCACAGTTTTTTCGCGACCGGCTGCTGGATGGACATGTGTCCGTGCAGATTGGCCATGTTGGTGATGACGGAAAACTTTTCCGCGGGAGCGAAGGTGGCCGGCAGAATGATGTCGGCAAACTGGGACATCTCCGAGGCGTTGGTGACCATGTGGACGAAGAAGGGAATCCTGGCCATCGCCTTTTCCCAACGCTGGGCGCCGGTGCAGGAGAAGGCGAAGTTGCTCCAGGTGCTGAGGAAGACCTTGATGGCGTCAGGATCCTTCAGCAAGGCGTTGGCCACGTTATTGGTGACCACGCCGCTGCCCGGCTTGCCACCCATCATTGCCGGCATGTCCTTGGCGCCGCGGCCGTCGATCTTCTTGCCGTGGCCGTGATGCTTGGCCATTTCATCGATGAACGGATCGGCATTGGGGAATTTCTCCACGGGTACGCCGGAACTCTGGAAGACGCCCCCCTCGGTCTCGATGGAACCGAGGATGCCGTTCAGGGCGTAGACCGCCATGGCGGCATAGGTGCCGCGAGGGGTCATCGCCACGCCGGGGCCCATCCAGACCGCGGTAGCGGCTCCGGCTTTGCCCATGGTGCGGCCCACCCGGAGGATCTGATCCTCGGATATCAGTGTTTTCTTGGCGGCCCAGCCCGGGGTCTTGTCCTTCAGCTCCAGGTTCCACCACTTCACCACGCCGTGAGTCTGCTTCTCGACGAAGGCGGCCTCGTCGACCGTGGCGCCGGCCTTAAAGAGGTTCTTGCCGTCCTTGAAGTCGCCGACGAACTCCCTGCTCCACATCCCTTCCGTCATGATGACGTGGGCGAGGGCGGCGGCCAGGGCGCCGTCCTCCCCCGGCTTGATGGGCAGCCACTCGTTGGCCTTGGCACCCGAGGCGGAGAGACGGGGATCGACGGCGATGACCGTCCCGCGGTCGAGGATGTCGCTGAACTTGCCGATGGCGTTGGGCACCTGGCGGTTGGAGCTCAAGGGGTCGCACCCCCAGATGACCAGGCACTTCGTCTTGGCCAGGTCATAGTCGCGGTAGCCGAAGAACCCCTGTGTGTAGCCGGGCCCCATCTTCTCGGCCTCGGCGCAGATCGCGCTGTGAGAAAAGTAATTGGGCGTCCCGAAGATCTTGGGCAGGGTTCCGTAGAGCAGGTCGGTGGAGGTGGGAGAGTAGCGGCCCCGCATGTACATCAACTTCTCCGGCTCGCCGGCCTTGCGCAGCTCCATCATCTTGTCGGCGATGGTGTCCAGCGCCACGTCCCATGTGACCGGTACGAACTTCGGGTCGATTCCACGACCCTTGACGGGGTTGGTCCGCTTCATGGGAACCTTGACCCGGTCCGGATCGTAGAGCTGCTGGATCATCATGTGGCCGCGGGGGCAACAATATCCGCCATTGGCCTTGGAGAGCTGGTTACCGCGCACCTTGACGGCGCGTTCGCCCTGCACGTAGAACTCCACCGGGCACCAGGCGGTGCACCCCTGACAGGTGGAGGGGATCCATCTGCCGGGGGAGGCCGCGTCCTTCTCACCCTGGTTCGCCGCAAACGCGTTGAGCTTCGGGAGCCCGGCTGCCGCAACGGCTCCGGCAACCACGGTGACTTTCAGGAAGTCTCGCCGCTTCATCTTCATGCCGCTCCTCCCCTTCCTTATTTTTTATGGCAATTCTGACAGTCGCCCTTTACGCTGAACGCCTGCTTCCCGTTGTGGCAGGACCCGCACGACTTTCCTTTTTCCATCTCCTTCATGGACACCTTCTTGTGCTGTGCCACGCTCAGGTACGTCTTGTCGTGGCACTGCTGGCAGGCAAGGCCGGCGGACTGGACATGGCTGTCGTGGCTGAAGGTCACATTCCCATACTTCACCTTGAAGAGGATATCGCCTCCTCCGACCTTCGCGTACGCGAAGGAGGACAGGAGCAAGGCCAGGCAGATGCCGACAACAGTACCGATTTTCATTTGCACCCCTCCTTTAATCTTCCAAGTACCTTTTCCTCTCTTGCGGTTCCATATTCCTGGGCGAATGATTTCAGGCGTGCCGTTGCAAGCACACGAACTCGGCAGGAATACAACAATTTTCATGCCATTCACAACTTGTCGAAATGAAAGGGGATGAATTTGGAGGGTTGTTACGAAAAGGAAACACCCTGTGGGGCATGATAGCGATTATCTACTTGAAAGAAAAAGACAAACCAGAGGCCGGCGCGGTCACCTGCGAGCGTTACGCGGGCGAAACACTTTTTATCCCGTACGCGTTCATCTTTTCCCAGAGGGTCTTCCGGCTGATGCCCAGGATCTTGGCGGCGCTCGTCTTCCCGCCACGGGTCGTCTTCAACACCTCAAGGATATGCATCTTCTCCGCGTCGGCGGCGACGTCCGAAAGCAGCCGGCTGCCGGCGGCCTGTTGGCGGTTCGCAACCGTGCCGGGGAGCTCCTCGATTCCGATCACGTTCGACCCGGAAAGGGTGACGCATCGTTCGATCGCGTTTTCCAGCTCCCGGACGTTGCCGGGGAAATCGTACGCGAGAAGGGCTTCCACGGTTTCTCCGGAAAGCCTGACATTCTTCGAAAGCTTTCTCCTGTACTTGTCCATGAAGAATTCGATGAGACCGGGGATATCCTCCCTTCTCTCCCGCAGGGGAGGGAGGAGGAGCGGGATGACGTTCAACCTGTAATACAGGTCTTCCCTGAAGCGGCCGGCCCGCACATCCTCCTCGAGGCTCCGGTTGGTTGCGGCGAGGATCCGCACGTCCACGGTCAACGTGGCGGTGCCGCCGATCCTCTCGAATTGCCTCTCCTGGATCACCCTCAGGATTTTCGACTGCGTCGAAAGAGGAACGTCCCCGATCTCATCGAGGAAAATGGTGCCGCCGTCGGCGAGCTCGAACCGGCCGGGCTTCCTGCGCACCGCTCCCGTGAACGCACCCCGTTCATGCCCGAACAGCTCGCTCTCGATGAGCCCTTCGGGCAGCGCGGCGCAGTTCACCTTGATCAGGGGCTTCCCTTTCCGGTTGCTCTGATAGTGCAGGGCCGTCGCGACGAGCTCCTTCCCCGTCCCGCTTTCCCCGAGGATCAGGACCGTCGAATCCGACGCGGAGATCCGTTCGACGAGCGAGAAGACCTTTTTCATCGCGGCGCTCTCGCCGACGATGCTCGGCGCCCGGTACCACCTGTTGAGATCCTTCCTGAGCCGTATGTTGTCTTCCTTCAGCCTCTTCAGCTCCAGCGCCCTCTCGACGAGCAGGAGGAATTCGTCGAGTGAAAACGGCTTGGTGATGTAATCCAGCGCCCCCAGCTTCATCGCCTCGACGGCGTCCTTGATGGTTCCGAAGGCGGTCATCACGATCACCTGGGAACCTCCATGGCGCGTGAGCTCCCGGACGATGTCGAACCCGTCCATGTCGGGAAGCCGCACGTCGGTGACCACGACGTCGCACGGCGCGTTGCGAAGCGCCTCCAGGCCGGCCGCGCCCGTCTCGAACGAGGAAACCTCGTACCCCGCCTCCTTCAGGGCGTCCTCGAGGGTCACGCGCATGATCTTCTCGTCTTCGATCAGGCAAACGGTCTCCTTCATGCGGGACGCCTCTCCGGAAACCGCATGATGAACCGGCTCCCCTCCCCTTCCTTGCTCCGGACCGTGATCTCCCCGTCGTAGTTCCGGACGATTTCATAGGTCAACCAGAGGCCGAGGCCGGTCCCCTCCCCCGTGGGCTTCGTCGTGAAGAAGGGGTCGAAGATCCGTCCGACGTTCTCCGGAGCGATTCCGCACCCGGTGTCGAGGACCTCGACGATGACGGCGGCCTCCTCCCGCGATCCCCTTACGGTAAGAATCCCTCCCGAGTCCATCGCGTGGATCGCGTTGATGAAGAGGTTCAGGAGCAGTTGCTGGAAGTCGTGCACGTCGATGGTGAAATGGAGGTCGTCCGGCACGTCGTTCCGGAAGTCGATCCCCCCTTTCCTGATCTTGTATTTCAGGAACGAGTGGATGTTTTCGACCGCGCTTTTCATGCAGAGGTCGACGGGCGCATGTTCGGCCTTCCGCGACATCCAGAGGAGCTTGCTCACGGTCGACTCGATCCGGTCCATCCCTTCCCTGACGAGGTCGAGGTACTTCTCCCGCAACGCAGGGTCTCCGCCGCTCTGCTTCAACATCCTGAGGCAGTTGAAGATCCCGCCGAGGGGATTGTTGATCTCATGAGCGACCCCCGAGGCAAGGACGCCGATGGAGGCGAGCTTCTCCGACTGGACCAGTTTCTCGTGGGTCTTCCTCAATTCCTCATTGGCTTGGCGGATCCTCTCGATCATGCCGTTGAACCGATCGCCGAGGACGGCCAGCTCGTCCTGCCCCTTCACGTCGACCTTCAGGTCGAGGAAATCCCCCCGCGCCTTTTCCATCGTGTCGGCGAGATGGGTGATCGGGCTGATGAACCTTCTGCTCAGGAACATGATGACCGCGAAGCCCCCGAAAAGAAGCACGAACGTGAGGAACACGATCCATTTCACGGCGACGAGGATCTCGTGCTCGACTTTCCCGAGGGAGACCCCGATTTTCAGCGACCCCCACCTCTTCTTGCCGATCGAGAGCGGAACGCCGAAATCGAGTGCGTCGTGACCGGACATCGAAAAACGCTGCACAGTGGTCCGGTCGGCAGCGAGAACTCTTCGTGCCAGCGGATCCGAGTAGACCTTCCCGTACTCGGTGATGTCGTTGTGGGAGATCACCTTCCCTTCCTCGTCCAGAACCGCCATGTACAGCAGGTCCATGTCCTGGCGGTTGAAGATCTCCATGATGTAATTGTCGAGAAGCCCCCCTTCCTCCACAAGCCCGAGCTTCTCGTAGATCAGGTCGTTGATGATCGGTATGGCCAGCGTCTCGCTGAGGAGCCGTCCCTCCTTTTCCACCGCCGCGTATCGGATGCTCTTTTCCCTTTCGACGGCAAGGAAACCGAGGACGCTCATCATGACGATGATCGCGCCCGCCGTGATCAGGATGAACTGGAATTGAAGGCCCTTTCGCGAAAACAGGCCGAGCAGGCGGTTCATAACCGGATCTTCGGGTGGCATCCCAGTCCGCACGTCCGCGGGACGGCGTTGATCTTGGTACGCACACCCTCGTAATCCGCGTCCGACGCCTCGGTGAAACCGTACTTCAAATCCTCGTCGAGACGCTTCAGCACCTTCTGTCCGCCGGGGTCCGAAGGATCCAGCTTGAGCAGGGCCTTCTTCACCGCTTCCGTGATCGAGGGGGGTACCCCCGGCCCGACGACCAGCGGTCCCATCGGGATCTCCCCGGATTCGGCGATCCCCTCGATCCCGAGCTTCATGTATTTCCTCGCCACCGAGTCCCGTACCGCCCCGGCGGCATACTGTCCTTTAAGGACGGCCTTCACCACCGAATCGTGGAAATCGAAATTCGAGTACCCCTTCAGGTCGTTCAAATGGATCCCCGCGTCCGCCAGGAGGAGGCGGGGGAGAAGGTTCCCCGACGTCGATTTCGACGAGGCGAACGCCACGCTCTCCCCCTTGAGGCCGGAAAGACCCCGCAGCGGATTGCCCTTCCTCTTTATGATCACGCTCTTGTACCGTCCGCGCCCGTCTGCCCCCTTCGGCTTCAGGATGCAGACTGCCCCGAACCTCGCGCGGGCTTCCAGGTAGGTCAATGGTCCGAGGAGCGCGACATCCGTCTCCCCCGCCGCAAGGGCTTCCACCGCCTCCTCGTAATTCTTTTTAAGGACAAGCTCGTAGGAATACGGCGTCTCCGACGAAAGGTAATCCAGAAGGGGCTGGAACTTCTCGTACATGATCCTCGGGTTATCCATGGGGATTACGCCGAAGTATACCGATTTGCCGTTCCTGGCTTTTTTCGAAACCGTCGAAATGCCCGCGACGGCGCGTTCCATCTCACGGATCGTGTCGTAGTTGCTGTCGGGAACCTCGACGAAACCGTCGATCATCATCGCATCGAGAATCGCTTTCCCCTTCGGCGTGTTCCGCATGGAGAGGAACGCTTCCTTCACCTTGCCCTTGAGCCGAGGATCGATATCCCGGGTCACGACCACCGGGGGGATGCCGCAGGGGGGGGAACGTTTGATGATCTTCGTCTGCTTCGCGTAGGGAGAGCCGGTCTTCCGCATGTACTCGTACACCATGCTCTCCACCGCCGCACCGTCTACGACCTTCTTCGCCACCATCTCGACGGATTTGTTGTGACTGTAGCTGTAGACGGTTCTACCGAAAAATTTTTCGGGAACGTACCCCATCGTCTTGAGGAGATAGGTGGGATAGATCTTTCCCGTATTGGAGTTCGGATCCGTAAACGCAAAGGACTTCCCCTTCAACTCCGGGAAGGACTTGATGGGGCTGTCGTTATGAACGATTAAATAAGATTGATATTTCGTGCTTCCGTTGACGCTCGGAGCCACGAGGAGTTCCACGCCGAACCGCTCCCGGTCCTTCACGTAGGGGGCGGAACAGATGAACGCGATCTTGACCTCGCCCCGCTCGAGGAGTCCGTCCATCTCCGCGTATGTCCTCCGGTGAATCATTTGGACGGGTTGCCCGATCCGCGCTCCGATGTAGTCGATGATCGCCTGGTAATACTTGACCGTGTCGACGGGGGTGATCATCGACGACACGCCGATCCGTATCGGTTCCTGCGGCGCCGCGGACGCCGGGGAAGAAGCCGCGGAGGAGGATAGGATCGGAAAAAGGAAAACCGCGCTCCCGAGAAGCGCCCTCATCCATCGAAATCCGGTCGATGCTCTCATGGGATTTTTTCATTCTACCACTCCGAAAACTCCGTTGGTTACACATCTGCCCCGGCGAGCGTACCGATGACCGGCGGAATCAGGTACGTCGCCAGCTCCGTTTGGGACCCGCCGCCGAGGACCACCGCGAGCTTCCCGCCGCAGACCTCCCCCGCGAGATCCCGCATCAGGCGGGCGATGTTCCAGTAGCACGGCCCGGTGAGACCGATATCGCCGTAGTCGCCCTGGTGGGTGTCGAAGCCGAAGTACCAGAAGACGAGGTCGGGACGGAACCGGCGGACCCGGTCGGGGAACGCGCGTGCGACCCGGTCGAAGTAGGCGTCGTTCACCGGACGATCCGCGCCGCTCCGGCGGAGGTCCGGGTACCCTACGTCCACCTTCGTCTTGTCGGGTGATTCGTATTCCGTGCCGCAGAAACAGACGTGGAGGATGTCGGGGTCGTCGAGGAAGAGCTCGCGCGTGCCGTCGCCGTGGTGGGCGTCGGTGTCCAGGATCGCGAACCGGCGGAAGCCGTGCTTCTCCCGCAGGTTGGCGATGGAGAGCGCGACGTCGTTGAAGCAGCAGTACCCCCCGAAGAAGTCCCGGCCGGAATGGTGCCCGCCGGCGCCGATGAAGGCGAAGGCGTTGCCGATCTCCCCTTCGGCGATCTTCTCCCCCGCCATCACCACGCCGCCCGCCGAATGCCAGGCGGTGGAGCAGAGCGGATCCCCCTTCACCCCTTCGATCAGCCCCGGGGTATGGACCTTCAGGAGCAATTCCCGCGAAACGGGCCCCGGCTCATAGAGCTTGACCCGCTCGTCCCGCAGGATCCCGTCCAGCGCCATCGGAAAATCGGCCAGCCGCGCCCCGACCGTCAGGTAGCTGCGCCGCGAGTAGGACGGGTGATAGAAGATGCCGGTGGCGTACCGGGTCATCGATCTCCCCTCAGCCGACCACGTGCCGGAGGATGAGGCCGACCGCGAACACCAGCACCGCGAAGGCGAGCAACCGGCGGATGGGTTCGCTGCGCATCCGGATGGAGAGCCAGGCGCCCGCCTGCGCCCCCAGAAGCACCCCGATGCCCATGGCCGCCGCGACGGCGAGGTCTACCTGCCCGTTGCGGAGAAAGACGAGGGTACCTGCCAGGCTGGTGATCGCCAGGACGAAGTGGGAGGTCGCGGTGGCCGAATGCACGGCAAGGCCCAGGATGACGATCAGGAACGGGACGTGCACGATCCCTCCGCCGATCCCGAACAGGCTGGAGATCACGCCCACCAGGAAGCTGAGCAGCATCCCCTTTCGCATGATCGGAGAGCGGAGGGAGTCCAGCTCCTCCGGAGTCGGGTGGCGATGCGCAGGCCCGCCGATCGTCCGCCCCCGGAGCAGGAGGCCGGCCAAAGCGAGCAGGAACAGGGCGAAGAGCAACGTGAACCAGCGCGAATCGAGATACTGCACGAGCGTGGCACCGAGCAGCGCACCCGGAATGGTCGCGACGGCGAAGGCCATCCCCATCCTGTAGAGGACGCGCCCCTGAAGCATGTAGGCGATGCTTCCGGAGAAGGCGTTCAGGAACACCACCGCCAGGGAGGTACCCACGGCCTGCTGCGGCGTGAAGCCGAGCCCGAACAGGAGCAGGGGGACGATCATCCAGCCGCCGCCCGCGCCGATCACGGTTCCGAGCGTCCCGATCCCCAACCCCGACAGGAACAGCAGCGCCGTTCTCAAAAGAATCTCCTAATCGGACGGACGCCGGAAATCGAAATCGCGCCCGGCTACTTGTCGGCCCGGACAACGACGAAACACCCTTCGCCGGACCCTTCCCGCACGGGATCCATGCCGGTCATCGCGCCCGGGTCCCCGAAGATCGTCTGGCGGAAAGCGAGCGTCCGGAAGCCCGCGCGCGAAAGCAACTCCGCAACTTCGCCGGCGGAATAGAACGTCGCCTGACGGTAGTAAACGCTTTCGTTTTTCCGCGCACCGTACTTCTTCCCCAGGGGGCTGTCCCGGTCGATGAACGCGACGACCAGCGATCCCGACGGCGTAAGCACGCGGCACGCCTCCCGCATCGCGGCGTCCGGGTCGTCGAAGAAACACAGGACCGTGACCATGACCGCGAAATCGAACCGCCCGAAGCTCCGATTCATAGGCGAACCGGTTTTCGGCGAACCAGCCGTCGTATTCCCGGGTGTGTTCTTCGAAGAACCCGTACATTGTAGACCTCCCCGGAGAAACCTAAAGGTCTTCCTTGAACGGGAGAACGACGTCGTAGTGCATTTCGTAATCGGCAGGCGAATGAAGATTCGCCTGTTTTTCCTGCAACAGCCCGTTGATCGCGTGGTGAGCGTAGGATAGCGCCTGATCCATATGCTTCACGGACGCATAAGGCTCCTCATCCGGGTTTGCCATCGCCAAGGCATCGCATGCTTTCCGGACATCCTGCCTGGCCTGCGGGATATTTTCTTTCCGCACAACCTCTTCCACCCGGGACAAGAGTTGGCCGAGTTTCGCGTACGCCCTTTTTATATCGTTCGGAACGGCTTCCATTTTTCTCCATTTCCCGAAATAGAG
>Ga0210377_10003609_pt1 | contig 13274 bp, 10 predicted proteins | sample PLM4_65_b1redo_FD_155480 | JGI IMG/M metagenome (GOLD analysis project Ga0210377, IMG submission 155480) | Groundwater sediment microbial communities from an aquifer in East River, Colorado, USA - PLM4_65_b1 redo | ecosystem: Environmental > Terrestrial > Soil > Riparian zone | place: USA: East... | reverse complement strand
GAGCCAGACAGCGCCGGCCGCGGCGAGACGGGGATCGTCGGGCCTCAAATACTCCGCGTGCGCGAAAAGCGAAAGCCCCTTCACTCCGCTCTCGAAGCAGACATTGACGCCGCCCGCGGGCGCCGCACTGGCGGGCGCAGCGGTCAGCGTCACGTCGTCGCCGCTCGGGTCGACGATGCCGCGTCCGACCACCAGCCCCTCGATCGCTTCGGCGCGCGGCACGGCGAAGAAGGGTAGCCGCCCGAGCACGAAGACCGGCGCCCCGCTTTGGCGCGCCGCGATCAGCGGCGCCACCCAATCGGCGCCGCCGAACGGCGTCGGGGCGCGGACGACGGCGAGGTCGGCCCCGCCGCCGAGCACCTTGGCCAAGGCGTCCGCCGGGCTCATCACGGCCGGCCGCGCGCGCGGAGAGAAGTGCACGGCCGTCTCCCATTCGAGCACGGGATCGGCCACCACGCGCAAGCCGCCCTGGCGCTCGTAGGAGGCGGCCATGATCGCGCGCCAGATGCGCAGGATGCGGTCCTTGTCGTCGGAATCGTTGGGGCGCGCGAGCAGCCGGCGCATGATCTGGGCCTCGCGCGCGGGGCGGTAGATCGGCGCATCGGCCGTGCTCTTGCCGTGCCCGACCTCGGCCACGAGCTCGCCGCGGCGCATGACGAGATCGAGCAACCCGTCGTCGACGGCGTCGATGGCGCGGCGGAGATCCTCGAGCGGCGGCACGGTGCGGTTCATGGACGCAATCTAGCGTGGCGACCCCTCGCCGTCATGGGGCGCCACGCGAGCGGCCAAGCCTGGCGCCGCTCAGGCCGCGGCCGATAGCGCGGGGCTCGCGGCGATGCAGCGCGACGCGGGCAGCACGAGGCTCACGCTGGTGCCCCGCCCCGGCTCGCTCGCGAGGCTGAGCTCGGACTGGTGCAGGTCGGCGAAGGCCTTGGCGATGTTGAGCCCGAGCCCGAGCCCGCCGCTCTTCCTCACCTTGGCGTTTTCCACCTGCCGGAACGGCTCGAACACGCGCTCGAGCTGGTCGGCAGGTATGCCCATGCCGGTATCGGAGACGCTGACGGTGACGCCGCCATCGTGGCGCGGCTCGACCGCGAGCGTCAGCGCGCCGCCGCGCGGCGTGTAGCGGACCGCGTTGGCCAAGAGGTTCAGCACGATCTGGTTGATCTTGGCCTCGTCGCCGCTGAAGTCGGGGAGCGCCACGGGAATGCGGACGGCCAGCGTCTGCCCGTGGCGCTCGGCCTCGACGCCGATCACGCGGGCGCAATTGTCCAGCGCCGCGCGCAGCGAGAAGACCGTTTCGTTGAGCACGATCTTCCCGGCGTCGACCCGCGCCATGTCGAGGATGTCGTCGACGACGGCGAGCAGATGCCTGCCGCTGGCATGGATCGTGGCGGCGTATTCCTCGTATTTGGCCGTGCCCAGCGGCCCGAAAAGCCTGGCCTTCATGGCCTCGGAGAAGCCGATGATGGCGTTGAGCGGCGTGCGCAGCTCGTGGCCCATGCTGGCGACGAAGCGCGACTTCAAGCGGCTCGCCTCCTCGGCGAGGCGCGCGGCTTCGGTTAGCGCCGCGTGCTTGCCCTGCTGCTCGGCGAGCGTGCGGTCGCGGCCGACATAGAAGATCAGCATGCCGAGGACCGCGAACAGCGCGCCGACGACCACGGCGATGAGGATAACGAGATTGCCCTCGACGATGACATGATAGCCCGTGGCATCGCTGTAGACCGAGACGACGGCTTCTTGTCCGCCGGCGCCGTGGACCGGGACGAAACTCTCCATGATCTTGCGGTCCGAAGCGGATCCGTCGAGCGCGCGGAACGCGGAGACCGTCATGCGCGCGGCCGTGATGTCGCCCGCGCGGGCGGCGGCGAAGTCGCGGCGATTGGCGGGATAGGTGCCGATCTCGTCGGCGTCGGTCGAAAACAACGTGAGCCCGTCGCGATCGTGGATCGCGAGGCGAACGACGCGCGTGGCGCGGGCGAAGGACTTGGCCAGCTCGGCGAGCTTGGCCGTTTCGGGATGGCGGCGCGCCGCGTCGGGTCCGAGCGCGCGCGCCTGGCCCAGGAAATCGCCCGAGCTCGCGGTGGCGGCGGTGTAAAATTCCGCGGCGACCTCGCCGTGGCGTCGCTGGCCGATGCTCATCAACATGTGCCAATAGGTATTGGCGATCAGAAAGGCGACGCCCACCGCGGCGGCGAGCGTCACGGCCGTGCTGATGAGCGCGAAGCGGCGCCGAAACCGGCGGCGAAGATCGTGCATGGAGTCCCCCGAGCGGCCGGATCGCGGTTGACGGCCGGACCAAGCGCCGCGCGACCATGGTCGGGAATGGTTGAAAGTGTCTTAACCGGCGCCCGGATCGGCGCCGCCCGCGCCGAGCCTAACGACGGGAAATCAGGCGCTTAGTGCCGGCCCGAAACTCCCGTGTTGCATTGTATCGGCATTGACCTCGGGCGCCGCGGTGCCTAGCTATCGCGCACTCGTGAACCCAGGCCGTTCCGTCCGGCCGCCGCCCCACGCCGCAATGCCGATCAAGATTCCCGACCACCTGCCCGCCGCCCGCACGCTTCAGGAGGAGGGGGTCGTCGTCATCGCCGAGCATGACGCCATCCGCCAGGACATCCGTCCGCTGCGGATCGCGATGCTCAATCTCATGCCCGAGAAGATCAAGACCGAGACGCAGCTGGCGCGCCTGATCGGCGCCACGCCGCTGCAGATCGAGTTCACGCTGCTGACGACGGCCACCTACACGCCCACGCATACGCCGCGCGAGCACATGATCACGTTCTATCGGCCGTGGAACGAGATCAAGAACGAGCGCTTCGACGGCCTCGTCGTCACCGGGGCACCGGTCGAGGAGATGGAGTTCGAGGACGTAAAGTACTGGCCCGAACTCTGCTCGATCTTCGATTGGGCGGCGACCCACGTCTACAGCACCTTCAACATCTGCTGGGGCGCCCAGGCCGCGCTCTATCACCGCTACCGCCTGCCCAAATACCTGCTGCCGCGCAAGCTCTCGGGCATCTACGAGCACCGCGTGGTCAAGCGCGGCTCGGAGATCTTGCGCGGCTTCACCGATACCTTCCCGGTGCCGGTCTCGCGCTACACCGAGGTGCGCGCGCGCGACATCGTCAAGCACGCCCCGCTGGAGATCCTGGCCGAGTCCGAGGAGGCCGGGATCTGCCTCGTGCAGGACCGCTCGGCCAACGGGGTCTACATGTTCAACCATCTCGAATACGACACGTTCACGCTCTCCGATGAGTATCTGCGCGACGTGAAGGCGCGGCCCGCGACGGTGCGCATTCCCGAGAACTACTTCCCCGACGACGACCCGGCCAAGACGCCGCGCAACAGCTGGCGCGCCTATGCCCACCTCTTGATGTCGAACTGGATCAACGAGACGTACCAGCACGCCCCGTTCGATGTCCGCCACATCGGCCAGAAGGGCGCTCAATTCCGCGGGCCGCGCCGCGCCGCCGGCCGGGCCAAGGAGGGGGCGGGCAAGGCCCGGCGGCGCTGAGCGCGCGCCGGCACGGCATGGCCGGCATAGACCTGCTTGCTCGCCTCGATGACGATGGCGCCCGCCAGGAAACGCAGCCATTTCCCGCCGTACTTGTCCCAGGCCGGCGCCCAGGCCTGCAGCACGCGCGAGCGGAACGGCGGCATGATCAGCGCCGTCTCCGTCCTGAGCGGCGTGAACATCGAATCGCGCAGGAGGCGCGTGATCTGGCCGACCGAGAAGGGCCGGCCATGGCCGAACGGCGTCGCCTCGAGCCGCGCCCAGAAGCTCCTCCGGTTCGGCACGATCACGATCACGCGGCCGCCATCGGCCACGATGCGCCAGACCTCGCGCAGCATCGCGCGCAGCGCCTCGCTCGACTCGACCGCGTGCACCAGCAGCACCCGGTCCATCGACCGGTCCGGCAGCGGCAGATGGGTCTCGTCGCCGAGTGCCGTGGCATTGGGCCCGTCGGCGGGCCAGTGCAGCACGCCCTGCTCCGCCGGCATGATCGCGACCGCGCGCTCGGCCTCGCCCTGCCAGAGCCCGAGATAGGGGACCGGATAGCCGAAGCCCAGCACGCGCTCGCCGGCGAGCTTCGGCCACATCTGGCGGAGCTTCAGCCGCAGCAGCCGGCGCGCGGTGAGCCCGAGCCCGGTCGAGTAGAAATCGCGGAGATCGAGGACGTCGTTCCACATGGCGGCTCCACGCCGGCCACTCTACCAATTCGCCGCCGGAATGTTAGGTTCCGCGCGGCGTTGAATCGTCAGAGCGAGGATGACCATGGCGCGGCTGGAGATCGAGCGGATCCCGGTCCTGCAGGACAATTACGTCTGGCTCGCGCGCGAGGCCGACTCGGGCCTCGTCGCCGCGGTCGACCCCTCGGTCGCCGAGCCGGTGCTGGCGGCAGCACAGCGGCGCGGCTGGCGCATCACCCATATCCTCAACACGCATCATCACCCCGACCACACCGGCGGCAATCTCGAGATCAAGCGCGCGACCGGGGCCGTGATCGTGGGGCCGAGCCACGACCGCGAGCGCATTCCCGGCATCGACGTCGAGGTCAGCGACGGCGACACCTACGAATTCGGCAAGGAGCGCGCGGAAGTCTTCTTCGTGCCCGGCCACACGCGCGGCCATATCGCGTTCTGGTTCAAGGGCAGCGACGCCCTCTTCTGCGGCGACACGCTGTTTCTCATGGGCTGCGGCCGCCTGTTCGAGGGCACGCCCGAGCAGATGTGGAAGAGCCTCTCGCGCCTGCGCCAGCTGCCCGAGACGACGAACGTCTATTGCGGTCACGAATACACCCAGTCGAATGCGCGCTTCGCGCTCACGGTCGATCCGGCCAACCGCGAGCTCAAGGAGCGCGCGGCCGAAATCGACCGCCTGCGCGCCGAGGGCAAGGCCACGGTGCCCGGCACGATGGGCGACGAGCGGAAGACGAACCCGTTCCTCCGCGCCGACAACGCCGCCGTCGCCGCGGCGGTGGGCCTCGCCGGCGCCGAGGCGGTCAAGGTCTTCGCCGAGGTGCGGCGGAGGAAGGACGTGTTTCGGTAGCGGGTTGCAACTGGTGTATGCTGGTCGTGCCTGAACCCACAATCCGACGATAGGCCTGACCTTGGTCAAACCGCCGAACGTCAATTCTATCGCTGAAGAGCTGCGACGTGCGGGCGATCGGGCGACCACGCGCACCCAGGCGGAAAAGAAGAACTACGCCGAGTCTCTTTCACGAGCACTCGCCGCGCGTCTTGCTCAAACGCTCCGGGGAACCTTCCCCGAAATCCTTCCCGCCGCGGACGGTTCGGGACAAGAGTCGAAGGCGCGCGCCGCCAAAGGGCTGAAGAAGCTGGATATCAACTATTCGACGGTTCAGCTGGGATTGGGTCTCGGCGTTTCCATCAAGACAATCAATTTTCGAGATGCGGCGACTCGCCGGTACACGAAGAACTACACGCGCGCGGACGGGGAATTGCGGGCGGAAGCTTCGGACTATCATGAACGCCAGCCATACGCCGTATTGATCGCTGTCGTTTTCCTGCCCTCCGATGCTTGCGACGACGGTGGAAAAACCGCTCCATCGAGCTTCGGTCAGGCCGTCCAAATATTCCGATTTCGGGCGGGTCGCCGAAAACCTTCCGATACGTCAATGCTGTTCGAACGCGTGTTCATCGGGCTCTACGAAACGGACGAGCGGAGATTCGGCGAAGTCGCATTCTTCGACGTCATGAATGCCCCTCCGAAACGGGGCCGGCCGTCGGCGCTGATGACGTTCGAAGAATTGGTCCAGGCCATAGTTTCGACTTACGACGAGCGCAACAAGCCGTCTTTCCAATGGGCGGAAGGAGAGACCGAGCTCGTCACGCTGCCCGAACCGGAAGACGCCGACGAATAGGCGCGACGAGGCGGTCAATTCGCCGGTGGGATCGAGCCTTTTCGAGCGTCTTGATGTCGCACTCCCAGAGGACGACGACCGAGAAACCTCGGGACCGAAGAGCCCGTAGCTTTCGCGCATCGCGGCGTCTGTTTGCCGCGATCTTCGCGCGCCAGAAGCGCCGATTCCGCTTCGGCATGGTGGCTGCTCGACACCCCGCATGACCGTGCCAGAAGCACCCATGGACGAAAATGGCCCACGACCGAGCGCGATTTGCTATGTCCGGCGATCCAGGCAAACCCTTGTTGTGACAGCGGAAACGAACGCCAGCGCGCCAGAGCCATCGCCGCACCGTCAACTCCGGTCGGGTTCCAATTCGGCGAATCCCTCTCATTCGATTCGAGGTCGCCGCATCGACGATCAACGCACTCTTCTCCGCACGCCTTTCTACCGGTCGTTTAGACCGGAGTCGTGATGGCGGCATGAGATTGTGATCGCTTCGGCAGCGGGGGCAGAGCTTCCATTCGGCGCAAGTGTCGTTCGATCGCAGAAAGAAAGCCCGCAGCGAATCGCAAGCGGCTATTCCGGGCGCGCAGGAAAAATCCGGACGTTGCACGAAGCGAGAGCGGTTGTCCCGAGAAACGGAGGAATTTCGCCAGCGCCTGCCTTTCGATTCGGACGGGCCATGCGGAGACGGAGACCTTTCGCCGGATCCGTCCATCATACCAAGCGGCCTGGGGCCAGCTTTCGCCGGACAGCAATGGCTCACCAGGGCTCCCGAGATATTTCTGAGGATGCGCCAATCGTTGGCCGAGCCAGGAGGAAACTTCGACATTCACCGCGTTGCCGACCAAAATCCAGCGCTTGCGGGCGTTGAATTTAGCCTCGTTGAAGCGGGGCAGGACACGCTCGATATCCGTCCAGCCGGGCGAAAACCCCTGCAATCGTTCCCCGTCCCGAATGTCGGGGGTTACCACCGCCAGGTCAGGCAACATGATCGCGGGAGGCGCAGGTATGCCGATTGCCGACCCGCCCTTGAGCGTTGGCACGCAATCCTCGCCCCAGCCCAGTCCTCGCGAACCTTCCGTCCAGTAGAAACCGTGGGCCGCTTGGTCGAGCGTGAAAGCCTCGTCATTCTCGGATTCGTTTCCGAGAAAGAGGACGTCTCGCGGATCGCATACCTTGGTCGCGTAGAGGAAAATGCGTTTGCGACGCTGAGGGAGTCCGAACGCCCTCGCGTCGACCGTCCTGTATGCCCACGAGTACCCCATTTCCTCCAGCTCGAGGATCACTTCGGCCAAATAGGCGCCCTTGTGCAGATGCCGCCAATTCGGAACATTCTCGATGAGAACGTTCGGGAAAGGCCGTTTCCGGAGAATTTCGATCGTCTCGCGGATCAGGCTGGAGCGGCCGCCTGCAAATCCCCGAGTACGTCCGGCTTGAGAAAGATCGGTGCACGGGAAACCGGCGGTCAATAGATCGGAATTCGAGGAGATATTGGAGATCAATTCGTCCGTTCGCCGAACGTCATACGCAATTGGGATGTTCGGAAATCTGGCGGCAAGAACCGCGGTAGCTTCCGGATCGCATTCGCAAAATAGCGAGGTGCGATGGCCCGCTTTGTGCAGTCCCGATTCCAATCCGCCGATGCCGGCGAAAACCGCCGTGATGTCGAACGAACGCGCTTTCATCGCCTGTCGAGAATTCCTGTGATCGCGTCGCATGGATTGTAGGGCCGGCCGCCGTCGACACAACATTTTGTTATCAACAGCTCCGGCTTCCTCCTTTGGCCGCCTGCTGATCTAGCGTACAATGCCAGAACGAAAATGCAAGCATATAATGTATGAAATATGGCCTATACAACTATAAGTAATAGCGCGAACGGAGGTCGGCGACCGTAATCGCGCGATTCCATTGCCGTCCATTCCAATGGACTTCCAGACAAATCCCGGAAAGTGCTAGGCCGGAGACGGTGGCATCGCGCTCGAGAAGAGCCGGCGCGGGCGGGTGTCCGCCGCCACATTTTCTCGAGGAGCAATGATGCGCGAGCAGCCCAAGGCCATTCGCCTAGAGGATTACCGCCCGGCCGACTACCGGATCGAGACGGTCGACCTCGACTTCGACCTCCGGCCCGAGACCACGCGGGTCAAGGCGCGGCTCGCGATCCGCGCGGCCTACGATCGCGGCGGCGGCGTGCGGCCGCTGGTGCTCGACGGCGACGAGCTCGAGCTGGCTTCGCTGGCGATCGACGGGAAGGCGCTGGGCAAGGGCGACTACGCGCTCGACGACAAGAGCCTCGCCATCGCCCGCCCGCCCGCGGCATTCACGCTCGACATCGAGACCGCGATCCGTCCGGCCGCGAACACCAAGCTCACGGGCCTCTACGTCTCGAGCAACGTGTTCTGCACCCAGTGCGAGGCCCAAGGCTTCCGCCGCATCACCTATTTCCTCGACCGGCCCGACGTGATGGCGACTTACCGCACGACCATCCGCGCCGATCGCGCCGCCTTCCCGGTGCTGCTCTCGAACGGCAATCTGGTCGAGGAAGGCAAGCTCGACGGCGGCCGGCACTTCGCGGTGTGGCACGATCCGTTCCCGAAGCCGAGCTACCTGTTCGCGCTGGTCGCCGGCGATCTCGCCGCGCGCGAGGACAGGTTCACCACGCGCTCGGGCCGCCGCGTGCGCCTCCGCATCTTCGTCGAGCACGGCAAGGAGGCGCGCACGGCCTACGCGATGGATTCCTTGAAGCGCGCGATGCGCTGGGACGAGGACCGCTTCGGCCTCGAATACGACCTCGACCTCTTCAACATCGTCGCCGTCAGCGACTTCAACATGGGCGCGATGGAGAACAAGAGCCTCAACGTCTTCAACGACAAATACATCCTCGCCGATCCCGAGACCGCGACCGACGGCGACTATGCCGGCATCGAGACCGTCGTCGCGCACGAATATTTCCACAATTGGACCGGCGACCGCATCACCTGCCGCGACTGGTTCCAGCTGAGCCTCAAGGAAGGCCTCACGGTCTTCCGCGACCAGGAGTTCTCGTCCGACATGCGCTCGCGCCCGGTCGAGCGAATCGAGAACGTCCGCGGCTTGCGCGCCGGCCAATTCCCCGAGGACGCGGGGCCGCTCGCCCATCCGGTGCGGCCCGACTCCTACATCGCGATCGACAATTTCTACACGGCGACGGTCTACCAGAAGGGCGCCGAAGTGATCCGCATGATGCACACGATCCTCGGCGACGACGGCTTCCAGAAGGGCATGAAGCTCTACGTCGAGCGCCATGACGGGCAGGCCGTGACGTGCGACGACTTCGCCGCCGCGATGGCCGACGCCAACGGCGCCGATCTCGAGCAGTTCAAGCTCTGGTACAGCCAGGCCGGCACGCCCGAGATCGAGGCCGAGGGGCGCTACGACGCGCGCGCGGGTGCCTACGAGCTCACCCTTGCGCAGCGCTGCCCGCCGACGCCGGGCCAGGCGGAGAAGAAGCCGATGCACATCCCGTTCGAAGTGGGCCTGCTCGACGCGCAGGGCCGCGGCATCGACTTGCGGCTCGAAGGCGAGGCGGCGACGGCGGCCACGGCGAGCCGCGTGCTGCCGCTCAAGACGCCACGCCAGACCTTCCGCTTCGTCAACGTGCCCGAGCCCAGAGCCGTATCGCTCAACCGCGGCTTCTCGGCGCCGGTCAACGTCAAGATGCAGCAGAGCGGCGCCGAGCGCGCGTTCCTCATGGCGCACGACCCCGACCCGTTCGCGCGCTGGGAGGCCGGCCAGCAATACGCGACCGACCTACTGCTCCGGCGCGTGGCGGCGATCCAGCGCGGCGAGACGACGAATTTCGACCCGGCCTTCGTCGAGGCGTTCGGCGACATCCTGCGCGACGAAGGGCTCGAGAAGGCGTTCGCCGCCGAGGCGCTGGCGCTGCCGGGCGAGGGCTATCTCGCCGAGCGCATGGCGACGATCGACGTCGACGCCATTCACGCCGCGCGCCAGGCGTTGCGGCGCCTGATCGCCGAGACGCACAAGGGCGAATTGCGCCGGGTCTACGCGGCCAATCGCGACCGCGGGCCCTACAGCCCCGACGCCGGCCCGGCCGGCCGCCGAGCCTTGAAGAATGCGGCGCTCGCCTATCTCTCGACGCTCGCGGACCGAGACCCGGACATGCTCCGGCTCGTCGTCGACCAGTACCGGTCCGCGAACAACATGACCGACCGCACGATGGCGCTGTTCCTCCTGATCGACATCGACCGCCCGGAGCGGCAGGCGGCGCTCGACGATTTCTACGCCCGCTTCCGCGACGATCCGCTCGTGATCGACAAATGGCTGTCGCTGCAGGCGATCTCGGACCTGCCCGACACGCTCGCGCGCGTCAAGGCGCTGATGTCGCATCCGGCGTTTTCGCTCAAGAAGCCCAACAAGGTCCGCGCGCTGATCGGCGCGTTCACCGCCGGCAACCTGTTGCGCTATCACGCCGCCGACGGTTCGGGCTACGCGTTCCACGCCGACCGCATCCTCGAGCTCGACCCGCTCAATCCGCAGATCGCGGCGCGGCTCTTGTCGCCGCTCGGCCGCTGGCGCCGCTTCGACCCGGGCCGGCAGGCGAAGATGAAGTCCGCGCTCGAGCGCATCCTCGCCGCGCCGAAGCTCTCGCGCGACGTTTACGAGATCGCCTCAAAGTCGCTAGGCGAGCGGGCCGAGACTGTCTAAACGTACGATCGACAAGAGCAGGGGATGCAGATGAAGCTCTATTTCGCGGCGCTGTCGCCGTTCGTGCGCAAGGTGCGCGTCGCGGCCATGGAACTCGGGCTCGAGGGCCGCATCGAGTTGGTGACGATCGCGAGCACGCCGGTGGCGATGAACCCCGATCTCGTCAAGATCAATCCGCTCGGCAAGCTGCCGGCGCTGGTGACCGACGACAACGACCTTCTCTTCGACTCCGCCGTGATCGTCGAGTATCTCGACGCGCTCGCCGGCGGCGGCAAGATCATCCCCGCCAGGGGGCCGGAGCGATGGCGCGTCAAGCGGACCGAGGCGCTGGCCGACGGCATGGCCGACGCCGCCGTCCTGATGCGCTACGAAACCGCCCTGCGCCCGGCGGACAAGCAGTGGCCGGACTGGATCGCCGGCCAGAAGCAGAAGGTCACGCAGGCGCTCGACGCGCTCGAGGGCCAATCCTGGCTGTTCGACGACGCGGCCGATGCCGGCAAGATCGCGGCCGGCTGCGCGCTCGGCTATCTCGATCTGCGCTTCGGCGATCTCGGCTGGCGCAAGCGCTGCGAGACGTTGGCGCGCTGGTACGAAAAATTCGCGCAGCGCCCGTCGATGGCGGCGACCAGGCCCCCACCGGCGTGACGCCCCGTCGCGTTAGCGACTAAGTATCGGAAATAACTGATTAAACCCGCTCTTGGCCGGACCGGTGTTCCGGGTCTAAGCTTTTGCTGCTTTTGCGTGGCAACTCCAACGAAAGGAGCAGGACGCGTGAGCTTTACCGAGCGACTGGATTCGCTGAAGGCCCGCCATGCCGGGCTCGAGGCGCAAATTGCCGAAGAAAACAACAGACCTCATCCGGACGACGGCGTAATTCACGCCCTGAAGAAAGAAAAGCTCAAGGTCAAGGACGAGATCGCTCGTCTCGAGCGCGGCACGACCCACTGAGGGCCGCACGACCCACTGAGGGGCCACGCCTCGGCTAGACGCCGAGGCGCTCGGCAGCCCAGGCGCGCAGTTTGGCGCGCCGTATCTTGACGCCGTTGGCGCTTTCCGCCACCGGGAACGCGTCGAGGAAGACGATCGCCTCCGGGCACTTGAAGGCGGCGAGCCCGGCGCGGCAATGCGCGAGCAGCGCGCGCTCTCCCACTTCGGCGCCGGACCGCCTGACGACGAACGCAATCGCGCGTTCGCCCTGGGCCGTCTTGGCGCCCACGACCTGGCACGCCGCCACCGCCGCATGCCCCTCGATGTGGCTCGAAATCTCCACCGGATTGACGAGGAAGCCGCTCAAGCGCAGCGCATCGCCCATGCGCGCCAGGAAGACGAACCCGCCCGGCACCGTGTAGCCGAGATCGCCGGTGCGGAGGTATCCGTCGGCGGTGAACGCCGCGCGCGTGGCCTCGGGATCGTCGGCGTAGCCCGCCATCAGGCTCGGGCCCATGGCCTCGATCTCGCCACGCTCGCCGTCGCCCAGAATTCGCCCGGTTTCGGGATCGCCCACGCGCACGCGCGCCAGCGGCGAAACCGGCGTGCCGCCGCCCAGCGCGCGCTCGGCCGCGGGCGCCGCCGGCGATCGGCTCGCGAACAGGGCCTGGATCTCGCTCATGCCATAGAGGCCGGTGAGCGGCAGCCCGCGCGCATCGCCCATCGCGACGAATTCGGCGGGATCGCTGTTGAAGGCGGCGAAGCCGGCGCGGCGCAGGCTCGGGAACGCGTGCTGCGCGCGGCTCTCGGCGAGCATGCGCCGGTACATCTCGTCGCTGCCGTTCATGTGTGTGACGCGCTCTTCGATCACGATGCGCGCGGCCGCCTCGGCCTCGAATGTCGGCACGAGAATCATGGGTCGCGCCGCGGCAAGTGTGGCGAGCGCTTGAGAGAGGCCGAATACGCCGCAGAACGGCAGCGCCTGCAGCATGACGGCATCGGGCGCGTCGTAGCCGAAGGCGGGCGCCACCGCGCGCGCGTGCTCGACCAGGCTGCGCTGGGTGTGGAGCACGAATTTCGGCGCCTTGGTGGTGCCCGAGGTGGTGAAGATGGCGGCGCCGAAGTCGGCGGCGCCGGAGGCGGCGGTCACCCGAGACGCTTCGGCGGGTGCGGCAGCGGCCAGATCCGCGTAGCGCAATACGCGCTTCGCCGAAAGGCGGGCGGGAAGCGGTACTGGGCCCTCGCCTTCGTCGTAGACGACGATCGTTTCGAGGCGATCGAGCGCCGCGGGATCGATCGATTCGAGAATGGCGAGGAAATCGATGCCCTTGAAGCCCGGCCAGAGCACGAGCGCGCGGGCGCGCGAACGGCCGACGATGTCGGCGACCTCGACCGCGCGGAAGCGCGTGTTGACCGCGACCGCGACGCCGCCGATCCGCCCGAGCGCGAACAGCAGCTCGAGCCAAGCCGGAACGTTGGGCAGCCACAACGCGACGCGATCGCCCGCGCCGATACCGAGGGCAGTCAATCCATTCGCCACGCGCGATGCGCGCGACGCGACCTCGCCGTAGGCGACGTCGCGCGCGCGGCCGCGTTCGCGAGTGCGAATCGCGATCGCGGCGGGCGGCGGCGCACCGACCAAATCAGCAAGTGTCGACTGCATCAGGCGCATATCATCCGAGCGCCTCGCACACGCGCAAGGCCAAGTCGAGTCGCGCGAATTCTAACGGAAAATCGAATCGCAACGCGAGCGCCGCGCGGCGACTATGC